>TARA_R100000049_G_C1957296_1_pt1 | contig 21301 bp, 15 predicted proteins | sample TARA_R100000049 | Tara Oceans TARA_R100000049 (sample SAMEA2619992) | marine metagenome | biome: marine biome (ENVO:00000447); feature: mesopelagic zone (ENVO:00000213) & marine oxygen minimum zone (ENVO:01000065); material: "saline water (ENVO:00002010), including plankton... | reverse complement strand
ACGTAGAACAGGCCGGTGTCCTGGCTGTAAGCCATGGGGTTCCAGTTCTTGCCGCCGAGGAAAGGTGGAGAGACTTCAATGGCCTCGCCACGGGTTTCACCCTCTGCTACAGGTGGCGGGCGCTGACCTTTTCTCTCCACAGGGCGGCCATCCTCACCAATGCGCTCGGCCCAGGTAATGTTGTCCACGAACGGAAAGCCTTTCTTGAACTCACCGTTTTCACGGTCGACCACATAAAAGAAACCGTTGCGGTCAGCATGGGCGGTCGCTTTGACGGTTTCGCCGTTCTCGTCGTATTCAAACAGCACCAGCTCGTTGTTGCCGGAGAAATCCCAGGCATCGTTCGGCGTGTGCTGGTAGAACCACTTCACTTCGCCAGTAGTGGGGTCTACACCCACCTGGCCGGAGGTGTACAGGTTGTCGTAGTCGGCAGGGTCACCGCCGGGCGATGTGCGTTTCCAGGTGTTCCAGGGCGCGGGGTTACCGGCACCAATGATGATGGTATTGGTTTCCGCGTCGAAGCTGGCGCTTTGCCAGGGGGCGCCGCCGCCATGACTCCAGGCTTCAACCTTGCCCGTTTCGGTGTTGGGATCATCCGGCCAACTGGGCGCGCGAGGATCCCCGGTGGGCGTGCTTTTCTCGCCGTTCAGACGGCCATAGTGGCCTTCAACGAAGGGGCGCATCCAGACTTCCTTGCCGGTATCCGGATCCCGGGCAAACAGCTTGCCGACCACGCCGAATTCATCCCCGGACGATCCGTGAATCAGCAGGACTTTGCCGGTCTCCTGATCTTTCACCAGAGTCGGAGCACCGGTCATGGTGTAGCCAGCTTCGTGGTCGGCGAATTTTTCACGCCATACGATGTCGCCGGTGTCCTTGTTGAGTGCAACGATGCCGGCGTCGAGGGTGCCAAAGAAAACCTTGTCGCCAAAAATGGCTGCGCCCCGGTTGACCACGTCACAGCAGGGACGGATGCCTTCTGGAAGGCGGTGGTTGTATTCCCAGAGTCGTTCCCCGGTTTTTGCATCCAGGGCCCACAGCCGTGAGTAGGAGCCGGTCACGTAGATGACGCCGTCGTGGACCAGCGCCTGGGATTCCTGGCCCCGTTGCTTCTCATCGCCGAACGAGAATGACCAGGCAGGAACCAGACGCTCGACGTTGTCCCGGTTGATCGTGGTCATCGGGCTGTACCGCTGGGCCTTGGGGCCAATGCCGTAGCCCAGCACGTTCTCGGTTGTTTGGGCATCGTTGGCGATATCTTCCCAGGTAACGTCTTTGGCACTGGCCTGGGCGGCCAGTCCTGCTGCTGACCCAAGAGCCAGGGCCAGTCCGATCCCGCGAAGCAGCGGGTGTTTGCGTGTTCTGATGTTCATAGTCTTTCCCCTTGGTTTTTGTTGTAACCATCGTCTTGCTCATGGCATCGACGCTTCGAGTATCGGCGCAGGCGATTCGCTGTGGCGACGGAAAAGTCCATCCCGGAATCGGGAAGTTGGCCTCAAAAACCGGGAAAACTTCCCGAAAAGGCTCCTTCTTCATGAAAAATGGAGGTTTTCAGGTTTTCAGGCCGGCATATCGTGCTTTGGCCTTCGCTCTGAGCGTCTACTACCAAGGAACTAAGCCAAAAACCCCAAAGTGGCATTCGGATTGGACAAGGGGATTCCTAGACTGGAGATCAGCAAGTTGGCAACTGACAAATCCAACAGCCAACCACGGGGAATCCAATAACAGAGGTAAGACCAATGGCAATGTCCTTTTCACTCAAAACCATCATGGCCGCGGCCATGCTTGGCCTGGCCGGTTTCGCTATTGCGCACGGCAATGTCACACCACAGGAAGTGGACACGGGCAATCTGCCGGAGCTGGGCGATGACGTCCGCATTGAGAATCCGTTCCGTGAAGGCAATGAATTCGGCGAGTTCAACGCCCAGGCGGTCAAGGTCGGCGAGAGTGCCTACGCTGGTAACTGTGCCGCCTGCCACGGTATCCGGGCGATGTCCGGCGGCCTGACACCGGATCTTCGCGAGCTGACCGAATGGGATGACGAGTACTACATCGGGCGGGTAATGAATGGTACCGACCGGGGCATGCCGTCCTGGAAAAAGAGCATGGACCAGAACGCCATGTGGGCGATCCGCACCTATGTGGAATCCCTGCCCAAGCCAGAGTGATGAGCACGGCTTCTAGCAAAACGAACGCCTGAATTCGGGTCGGCCCTGTGCCGGCCCTTCGTCGTTGAGAGAAAAGGTGGGAGAAAACAATGAAAATACTGTCTCGAATGCTTGCCCTGCTGCTGTTTGCCCAGGTTGTCCTTGCCCAGGAGGTAAACGACGGAAACGAACTCCTCAACCGGCCTGCAGATCGCACCTACGACATCATTCTGGAGTCCGGCTATCTGAAAGTGGGCGTCTATGAGAATTTTCCACCTTATTCCTACCAGGTTGATGGTGAGCCCCGAGGCATCGATATCGAACTCGGCCGCCGGATTGCCGAGGAAATGGGTGTTGAGTTCAAGGTGCACTGGATTATCCCGGATGAAAACCTGGGAGACGACTTGCGCAACAACGTCTGGAAAGGCCACTACCTGGCCAAACAGCGGCTTTCCGATGTGATGCTGCGGGTGCCCTACGACAAGACCTACGCCTATATGCAGGATTCCACCGGCGAATACATCAACGAGCAGGTTGTGCTGTTCGGCCCTTACCAGCAGGAAACCTGGCAGATAGCCTACAACCCGGAAAAGCTTGACAGTGTCGAAACCGTGGCGGTGTTCCAGTACAACCCGATCGGCGTCGAGATCGATACCCTTCCCGACTTTTATCTGACTTCAGCGTTTGGCGGCCGTATGCGCGAACAGGTGCGCCACTTCCATAAGGTGGCCGAGGCATTCGAGGCAATGCGTAACGGTGAGGTCAGCGCGGTCATGGGTATGCGGTCGGAGATAGATCACGAACTTGCCAAGCCTCAAAACGGCGACTTCAAGGCTGCTGGCAATGGCTTCCCGGGCATCGGCAAGCAGGTCTGGGATGTAGGCATGGCGATCAAGCATACCCATCGGCAGCTGGGTTATGCCCTGGAGGCCATCGTCGACAGACTGGTGAAAACCGGAGAGATGAATGAGCTCATGGCCAGCCAGAATCTTCGCTACAGCGTGCCCGGTTACTACCGGGACTTTCTGGATGAGAAGGCCATTGCCCGGGCGGAAGGGGATCGCTGACCGTCCATTGAGGCCCCCTCGGGCGGTGAACTCTGGGAAGTAGTACTACCAAGTGATGAGGAAACCTGTTCCGGGGGGCAATTGTCGGTTTTGCCGCCAATGCGAAGAATCGTACCAGAGGCGGGAAAAGTTCCCGGTTCACCGAGAAATCGAAAACAAGAGACTTGGAGAGCGCAACCATGAGAACCAACAAGTTCGGGATTCGCATTGCGGCCAGTGCCCTGGCCCTGGCAGTTTCCTGCGGAGCCCATGCGGTAACCGACGAAGACATCCTCAACGATCACAAGACCCCGGAAGACATAGTCAGCTATGGCATGGGCACCCAGGGCCAGCGCTACAGCATTCTGGAAGACCTGAACACCGGCAACATTCAGTATCTGCAGCCGGCCTGGGCATTCTCCTTCGGCGGCGAGAAGCAGCGGGGCCAGGAATCCCAGCCGCTGATCAAGGATGGCGTCATGTATGTGACCGCCTCCTACTCGCGCATTTACGCAATTGATGCCAGAACCGGCGAGGAAATCTGGCAGTACGATGCCCGCCTGCCGGACGGCATCATGCCTTGCTGTGACGTGGTTAACCGGGGCGCTGCCATCTACGGTGACAAGGTGATTTTCGGAACCCTCGATGCCAAGCTGGTTGCCCTGAACAAGGACACCGGCAAGCCGATGTGGATCAAGAAAGTGGCCGATTACCAGGCCGGCTATGCGATCACTGCGGCTCCGATTGTCGTGAAGGGCAAGGTTATTACCGGTGTTTCCGGCGGTGAATTCGGTATTGTCGGCAAGGTTGAAGCCTACGACGCCAACACCGGCGATCTGGTCTGGACCCGGCCGACTGTCGAAGGCCACATGGGTTACGTCTACAAGGATGGCAAGAAGGTCGAGAACGGCATTTCCGGCGGCAAGGCAGGGGTAACCTGGCCCGGCGAAATGTGGAAGAACGGCGGTGCAGCAACCTGGCTGGGTGGCACCTATGATCCGGATACCGATTCCCTGTTCTTCGGTACCGGTAACCCGGCGCCCTGGAACTCGCATCTGCGCCCCGGCGATAACCTGTTCTCGTCATCCCGTCTGGCGATCGACCCGGACGATGGCAGCATCAAGTGGCACTTCCAGACCACCCCGAACGATGGCTGGGATTATGACGGCGTCAACGAGCTGATCTCCTTCGATTACGAAGAGAACGGCAAAACCGTCAAAGCGGCGGCGACTGCCGACCGTAACGGTTTCTTCTACGTTCTGAACCGGGAGAATGGCGACTTCATTCGTGGCTTCCCGTTCGTGGACAAGATCACCTGGGCCGAAGGCCTGGATCCGGAGACTGGTCGTCCGATCTTTGCCGACGGCGGTCGTCCCGGTAACCCGGCGGACCTCGACGGTAACAAGGGCGAGACGGTCGTGGCCCAGCCAGCCTTCCTGGGTGGCAAGAACTGGATGCCGATGGCCTTTAGCCAGGACACCGGTCTGTTCTATGTGCCGTCCAACGAATGGTCCATGGATATCTGGAACGAGCCAGTTTCCTATAAGAAAGGCGCGGCATTCCTGGGGGCAGGCTTCACCATCAAACCGGCCAACGACGAGTATATTGGCGTGCTGAGGGCCATGGATCCGAAAACCGGTGAAGAAGTCTGGCGCTATGAGAACCCGGCCCCGCTCTGGGGTGGCGTGATGACCACCGCAGGCAACCTGGTATTCACCGGTACTCCGGAAGGTTACCTGAAGGCGTTTGACGCCAAGACCGGGGAAGAGCTCTACCGCTTCAACACCGGTTCCGGCGTTGTCGGCACGCCGGTGACCTGGACCATGGACGGCGAGCAGTATGTCTCGGTTTCAACCGGCTGGGGCGGCGCGGTTCCGCTCTGGGGTGGTGAAGTGGCCAAGGTGGTCAAGGACTTCAACCAGGGTGGTACCGTCTGGACGTTCAAGCTGCCGAAGGATCGTGTTGCCGCTAAATAAGCTGAGTTGAGTGTCTCTTCGGGCTGCCTGCGGGTGGCCCTTTTTTTATCTTTGCGATTGCTGGCACCCCGGCATCTACTACCAAGGTACCAGTGGTTCCCCTCCAACGAATCATTCACGAATCAGCGTGTGGCGACTACATTGAATACGTAAACGCGAAAGGCCGCGTTGCCAAGCGACAAACACAACAAAGAGGTCAACGTCATGATCTACGCACAACCCGGTAAAGAAGGCTCCGTTGTTTCATTCAAATCCCGCTACGAGAACTACATTGGCGGTGAATGGGTAGCGCCGGTAAAAGGCCAGTATTTCGAAAATATCACGCCGGTCACCGGCGAGGTTTTCTGTGAAATTCCGCGTTCCAGCGCTGAAGACATCGAGCTGGCGCTGGACGCCGCCCACAAGGCCGCACCGGCCTGGGGCAAAACATCTCCTACAGAGCGTTCCAACATCCTGCTTAAAATTGCTGATCGTATCGAGGCCAATCTCGAAAAGCTGGCGGTGGCGGAGACCTGGGACAACGGCAAGGCCGTTCGTGAAACCCTGAATGCCGACATCCCGCTGGCGGCCGACCACTTCCGTTACTTCGCAGGCTGCCTGCGTGCCCAGGAAGGTCACATGGGTGAGATCGACCACAACACCGTAGCTTATCATTTCCATGAACCGCTGGGCGTGGTTGGTCAGATTATCCCCTGGAACTTCCCGCTGCTGATGGCGGCCTGGAAGCTGGGCCCATGCCTGGCCGCCGGTAACTGCACCGTGCTGAAACCCGCCGAGCAGACCCCGGCCAGCATCCTGGTGCTGATGGAAATCATTGGCGACTTGCTGCCGCCGGGCGTGCTCAACATTGTCAACGGCTACGGCATCGAAGCCGGCCAGGCCCTGGCCACCAGCAAGCGTATTGCCAAGATCGCCTTCACTGGCTCCACCCCGGTTGGCTCGCACATCCTCAAGTGTGCAGCCGAAAACATTATTCCGTCGACGGTTGAGCTGGGTGGCAAGTCCCCGAACATCTACTTCTCCGACGTGATGAAGGCTGAGCCGGAGTTTGTCGACAAGTGCGTGGAAGGCCTGGTGCTGGCGTTCTTCAACCAGGGCGAAGTCTGCACCTGCCCGTCACGGGCGCTGGTTCAGGAAGACATGTTCGAAGAGTTCATGCAGAAAGTGGTTGAGCGCACCAAGGCCATCAAGCGTGGCAACCCGCTGGATACCGACGTTCAGGTGGGTGCCCAGGCATCCAAGGAGCAGTTCGACAAGATCATGTCGTACATGGAAATTGGTCGTCAGGAAGGCGCGGTTGTGCTGACCGGCGGTGACCGCGAGCATCTGGAAGGCGAGTTCAACAACGGTTTCTACATCCAGCCGACCCTGTTCAAGGGCGACAACAAGATGCGGGTGTTCCAGGAAGAAATCTTTGGCCCGGTGGTGGGTGTCACCACCTTCAAAACCGAGGAAGAAGCCCTGGCCATCGCCAACGACACCGAGTTTGGTCTGGGTGCCGGCGTATGGACCCGCGACACCAACCTGGCGTACCGCATGGGCCGCAATATCCAGGCTGGTCGGGTCTGGATGAACTGCTATCACGCATACCCGGCGCACGCGGCCTTCGGTGGTTACAAGAAGTCCGGTGTCGGCCGCGAGACCCACAAGATGGCGCTGGAACACTATCAGCAGACCAAGTGTATGTTGACCAGCTACGACACCAACCCTCTCGGGTTCTTCTGATCTGCAAGCGGCAGTTGGGGCCCGCCCGCCTGGGCCCCGTTTCGTGTGAAAGCACAGGGACTGTGCATTTGTTGGGCCCGGCACCTGCCGGGCTGCTCTCCGGAGCACGGGATAGATCTACCAACCTCTTCAGGCCCCTCCCAGGGCCTTTTTTTTGTTCTCTGTTGTTAAAACGGTATACGCTACAGTGAGAATGGATCCACAAACTGTTTGTGTCTGGGGTTCGCCATCGTAAATCTGGCGTGTTCCTCGATAACTGATCTCTGGAGGGCAGATGTTCAAAGGTATTCTGATTGAAGGAAGTCGGGGCGATCAGCAGGTTTCTCTCAAATCCATTGATGAAGCACGGTTGCCGGAAGGCGATGTGACAGTGGATGTTGCGTACAGCACCCTGAACTACAAGGACGGTCTGGCTATTACCGGCCGTGCGCCCATCGCCAAGACCTATCCGATGGTTCCGGGTATTGACCTTGCTGGTGTGGTGACTGAATCGTCCAACCCCGACTTCAAGGCCGGAGACGAAGTGGTGCTCAATGGCTGGGGAGTGGGTGAGAAACACTGGGGCGGCCTGGCCCAGAAAGCCCGGCTTTCGGGTGACTGGCTGATCCCGCTGCAGGCGCCGTTCACGGCCCGCCAGGCCATGGCCATCGGCACCGCGGGTTACACCGCCATGCTGTGTGTCATCGCTCTGGAGAAACACGGCGTTAAGCCAGAATCCGGCGACATCCTGGTAACCGGTGCTACAGGTGGTGTTGGCAGCGTGGCGGTGGCCATTCTGGCCAAGCTGGGCTACTCGGTGACTGCGGTAACGGGCAGGCCGGAAGAGGAAGCTTACCTGAAATCCCTGGGCGCCAAACAGATTCTGGACCGGGCCGAATTGAGTGAGCCGGGCAAACCGCTGGCCCGGGAAACCTGGGCAGGTGCTGTGGATGTGGCCGGCGGCCAGGTACTGGCCAATGTTTGTGCGGGCATGAAGTATCACGGGGTAGTGGCCGCGTGTGGCCTGGCAGCCGGCATGGATCTTCCGGCAACCGTGGCTCCGTTCATCCTGCGTGGCGTGACCCTGTGTGGCATCGACAGTGTGATGGCCCCGAAAGCGGACCGGGTGTATGCCTGGAAGCGCCTGGCCGAGGATCTGTCTCCGGAACTGCTGGACAGCATGATCACCGAAGTGGCCTTTGATGATGCCATCGACGCCGCTGGCCGGCTGATGGATGGCAAGATTCGTGGTCGTATCGTAATCCCCGTGGCGGGCTGAATCAGGCCCCGACCGCATCCGTGGCCAGGATCCGTGCCTGTTTTTGCCGTTGTTTGTTGCGAACAATGGCATCCACGCACTGGTTCTGGTCACGCAATATCACCACACATTCCAGGCACTGGATGCACTCGTCATAGTCCACCCGACCATCCTTGCGAATGGCGTTAATGCCACACTCGTTCTTGCAGTGCTGGCAGGGCTGCCCGCAGCGTTTGACCCGTTCCAGCCAGCTGAACAGACGGAAGCGCCCCAGCACCGCCAGCCCTGCACCCAGCGGGCACAGGTAGCGGCAGTAGAACTTGTGGATGAACATGCCGATGGCCAGCAGGGCCAGGGCATAGACCACGAACGGCCAGTAACGCACAAAGTACAGGGTGATGCTGGTTTTGAATGGCTCAACCTCCGCTAACTGCTCCGCTAGCGTTAACGAATGGAAAGCGGTGCCAACCAGAATCAGCAGAATCGGGTATTTCAGTAATATCAGCCGGCGGTGCCACTGTTCCGGGACTCTGACCTGGCGCAACCCGAGCTTCTGGCCCAGCCAGGACAGCATTTCCTGTAGCGCCCCGAACGGACACAGCCAGCCGCAGAACAGCCCCCGCCCCCAGATAAAGAGAGTGACGAAGGTGTACGTCCAGAGAATGAAGATAATCGGATCCAGCAGGAACACGTTCAGGGAAAAACCGTCCCAAAGCGCCAGAAACAGCGTGTAGATGTTCACCACGGAAAGCTGGCCCTGGGCATAGAAGCCAATAAAGAACAGGGTGAAGAACAAAAAGCCCCACCGAAACCGGTGTACCAGTTTCGGGTAACGGGTCAGGGTTTTCTGGCGGGCAAAGAACACGGTTAATAAGGCCAGGCTTGTTACCAGCAGACTGATTTGCCACCAGCGCTCTTTCCACAGCCCTACCCAGACCGGCTCCCGGCCTTGTTGCGGGTCGGGTTCCAGCTCCACGGTTTCAAACAGCTCGCCGGCAAAGGTGACGGGCATGGTGAAGCGGGCGTTGTCGGATACCAGGTGGTTGCGCGGCAGCGACACGTCGAGGTGAAAACCCGCCTCAGCACCCGGGTTGAACCCGGCATTGCCGCCTACCCGGAACAGGTTCATGGCATCCATTGCTGGCGCCCCCTGCGCAGCGATGGCTTGTCCTGGCTCCAGCCAGTTCAGGTCGCGCATCTCGATGGCTAACTGGCCCTGGTTCAGGCCAATCCGGCTGGGAGTGCTGCCGGGTACAAAGTCCGGGCTGATATGAGGGTATACCCCGCGGGACATCACCAGCATCACCTTGCCCTGATCGGCCAGTCGTTCCCTGAAGGCGTTATAGGCCTGGTCTCCCAGTAGGTTCCGGCCCACCATGGGCGAGTTCATGTATGCGTAGTAAACCTCTGAAAAGGGTTCTCCGGATGCAGGTTCAAGATCCACCGGGTAGTCCGACAGAGGGCGCCCGAGTTCGGCCTCCACCGCCTCGGCAGACAGTGTGGCTTGGTGGATGTAACCGCGATCCAGCATCTGCTGCCAGGTCAGTGGCTCATAGAAGTCCTGCCGGGCTCTGGTTGGTGCTGCCTGGGAAAAGCCTTCCAGTTTGTTGCGTGCCACCTGTAGGGCAGATGACAGAACGCTGTCGTTGATGATCAGTACTGAGACAGTCGCTTTGCTGACGCCGTCGAAATACACCTGATTGCCACTGTTGTTACGGGCAGAGCGGCTTGAGGCCTGGACAATGATCTGCTCGGTCAGGGAGCGTCCTTCGTACTGGTCGACAAACTCGGTTAGCGGCCCTTCCCCAAGGCCATGGAGGAAGACCGGCTCGTGATGGTGGAGTACTTTTACTCCGGTGAACCGGCCTTTGGTGTCCAGCCCGATCATCATGGTGATGGGTTTACCGGCGAAGCCCTGAAGTTTCACGAAATCGGTGGAAACGTAGGCGTAGCCTAGAAGTTCCTGTAGTTGATACACCGGGTATACCGGAAAATCGGGCAGTTTGTCCTCAATCACCGTGGCGGAGGGGAACAGGTCCTGGATGACGGCTCGGGTTTCTTCCGGCGGCTCTGTGGCGTGGCTGTGGGAAGACAACACCAGCAGGATCATAAGCAACACGCGCCCGACCATGAGACTTCTCCTGACATTATTATTGTATCTGTCACATGTTAGGAGCCTGCCGGATAGCCTCAATAGAACCTCCGGGCCAAAGCGCTGCTACTTTAAGGCGGGCGAAAACAGTTCCAAAGTACCATATGGTTGCCCGACCTCTGTCATTAGCATGAAACCGTACCCTTGGCTTTTGCACGGGTGCCGATACATGCAACGCACTAATAATCATGACAAGAGGTGAACATCATGTGGACCAAGCCAGCTTATGAAGACCTTCGCATCGGTTTCGAAGTAACCATGTACTTTGCCAACCGCTGAGAGCACAGACAGCCAGCTCCGTGCTGGCTGTCTGATTTCTGCCCAGGAGGTCTCCCATGCAGATTCGAATTCTGGGTTCCGGGGCGGGCGGCGGTTTTCCCCAGTGGAACTGTAATTGCCGGAATTGTTCCGGTTTCCGCAACGGCACTCTCAAGGCCCGCGCCCGTACCCAGTCATCCATTGCCATCAGTGAAGACGGCGAGTACTGGATTCTGTTCAACGCATCGCCGGACATCCGTGCACAGCTGGCAGACTTTCCCGCCATGCAGCCGGCCCGGGCACTCCGGGACACCGGTATCTCTGCCATTGTTCTGATGGATAGCCAGGTGGACCACACCACCGGCCTGCTATCCCTCCGCGAGGGGCTGCCACTGGACATCTGGTGCACAGCCCAGGTGCGCGATGACCTGAGCAGCGGTTTTCCCTTGTTCAAGATGCTCCAGCACTGGAATGGTGGGTTGAACTGGTGCGAAATTAACCCGTCCGAACAGCAACCGTTCAGTATTCCATGTGCTCCGTCGATCGAACTGACGGCCATTCCACTGCTCAGCAATGCGCCGCCTTACTCACCAAGGCGTGATAATCCGCATCCGGGGGACAACATCGGGCTGTTCATCCGAGACCGGGTGCGCAACCAGTCCCTGTTGTACGCTCCGGGCCTTGGCCAGCCGGATGAGCGTATCCGGGCCTGGATGCAGCGGGCGGATGTTTTGCTCGTAGATGGCACCGTGTGGCACGACGATGAAATGATCCGGCAGGAGGTGGGAACCCGTACCGGCCAGCAAATGGGACACCTGGCCCAGGCCGGCGAAGGCGGTATGATCGAGCTGCTCGACAGTCTGCCAGCCAGCCGCAAGATACTTATTCACATCAACAATACCAATCCGATCCTGGACGAAGACTCACCCGAGCGTGCCTATCTGGCTGCCCACGGTATCGAAGTGTCCTGGGATGGTATGCACATTGATCTGTGAGGTTGCCATGAACGCCAGAGCCAATACTCCGCTAAACCGCACAGACTTTGAGCAGGCGTTGCGGGCAAAAGGGGCTTACTACCACATCCATCATCCCTTTCACCGGGCCATGTACGGTGGTGATTGCTCGCCAGAACAAATCCGTGGCTGGGTCGCCAATCGTTATTACTACCAGATTAAGATTCCCCAGAAAGACGCCGCCATTATGGCGAACTGCCCGGATGCCTCGGTGCGCCGGCTGTGGTTGCAGCGGATTCTGGACCATGATGGCCATAGTGATGACGCCGGCGGCATCGAGGCCTGGTTGTTGCTGGCGGAAGCCGTAGGCCTCAGCCGTGAGGAAGTCGTTGACCAGCGCCATGTGCTGCCGGGCGTGCGGTTTGCGGTGGATGCCTATCTCAACTTTGCCCGCCGTGCCAGCTGGCAGGAGGCCGCGTGTTCGTCACTGACCGAACTGTTTGCGCCGGAGATCCACCAGTCCCGGCTGGACAGCTGGCCGGATCACTACCCGTGGATTGAGGCGGATGGATATCGCTACTTCCGCAAACGCCTGTCGGAAGCTCGTCGTGACGTGGAACACGGGCTCTCGATTACCCTTGATCATTTTGTTACCGAGACGCAGCAACACCGGGCCCTGGAAATCCTGCAATTCAAACTGGATATTCTGTGGACCATGCTGGATGCCATGTCGATGGCCTATGTACACAATACGCCCCCGTACCACACAGTCACCGGTGAGCAGGTCTGGCACCGGGGCTTGTAAGGAGAGTGCCATGGAAACCATTCCAAGATTGCGCCGTGGCTTCCGGTTCCAGTGGGAGCCTGCCCAGCAGAGCCATGTGTTGTTGTATCCGGAAGGCATGGTCAAGCTCAATGACAGTGCCGGTGCGATTCTGGCCGAGGTGGATGGTGTGAAATCCCGGGCCGATATTGTGGCTGCGCTGGAAGCACGGTTCCCCGATGCGGGGGCTTTGTCGGACGACGTCTTCGCCTTCCTGGATGAGGCGAGCCGCCAACACTGGATCGAGTGGCTATGACAACTTCCCATACTGACCATAAGATCGGCCCGCCCCTGTGGCTGCTGGCGGAACTGACCTACCGTTGCCCGCTGCAATGTCCCTATTGCTCAAACCCACTGGATTATGCCAGTCAGGAGCAGGAACTCTCCACCCAGCAGTGGCTGGATGTCTTGCAGCAAGGGCGTGCCCTGGGGGCGGCCCAGCTCGGTTTTTCCGGCGGTGAGCCGCTGGTTCGCCAGGATTTGCCGGAGCTTATTGGCGGCGCCCGGGAGCTTGGTTACTACACTAACCTGATCACTTCTGGCCTCGGATTGACCGAAACCAAGGTGAAGGCGTTCGCCGATGCCGGGCTGGATCATATCCAGGTCAGCTTCCAGGCCTCCGACCCGGAACTGAACAACGCAGTAGCAGGTTCCCGTAAAGCCTTCCAACAGAAGCTGGCCATGGCCCGTGCCGTCAAGGAAGCCGGTTATCCGATGGTGCTGAACTTTGTGATCCACCGGCACAATATCCACCAGATGACGGATATTCTGGCCCTGTGCGAGAACCTCGGGGCAGACTATGTAGAACTTGCCACTTGCCAGTATTACGGCTGGGCTTTTGCTAACCGGGAGGGGTTGATGCCATCCCGGGCTCAGCTGGCGGAAGCAGAAACCCGGGTAAACCGTTACCGGGCAGAGTTGGTCGAGCGGGACCACCCCATGAAAGTGATCTTCGTGACGCCGGATTATTATGAGGAGCGCCCCAAAGCCTGCATGAACGGCTGGGGTAGCCTGTTTCTCACGGTGGCTCCGGACGGTACCGCCTTGCCCTGCCATAGCGCCCGTTTGCTGCCCATTGAGTTTCCGAATGTAACGCAGGCCTCGCTGGAAGATATCTGGTACCGAAGCCCGGGGTTTAACCACTACCGTGGTGACGGCTGGATGCCCGAGCCCTGCCGTTCCTGTGACGAGAAAGACAAGGATTTTGGTGGCTGCCGCTGCCAGGCTTACCTGCTCACCGGCAACGCGGATAATGCTGACCCGGTTTGCGCCAAGTCGCCTCAACATGACCGGATCCTGGCCGCCCGCACCGCGGCCGACCATGCCACTGCAGGGCTGGAAGATCTCACCTACCGAAATGCCCGCAATTCCCGTGTGTTCTGCCGAAGCTGAACCGTTGTCCGCCCAGGAAGCCTGCCGGGCACTTCAGCAGTGCGCGGAACTTCAGGTGTCTGGAGGTTCTGTGTTCTGGCTGGCCTCCGAGCCTGAAGCCGGTGGCACGGCGCTCTGGTGTTATAGCCGGCAAGGTAGCCGAAGGCTCGATACCGGAGGTAGTGTTCGCAGCCGCCTGAATAGCTATGGCGGTGGCGCCTATGCGGTGATGGACGGCGTCGTATGCTGGATATCCGAGGACCAGCATCTCTGGGTTATGGATCTCGATAACGGCCATAGACGCAAGCTTGTGGGCACTCGAGGAGCTGTCTGGGGTGGAGTGGTGGCAGATTCACTGCGCAACCGCTGGCTCGCTGTTCGTGAGTGCCACGGCCGGCAGGCATTGGTGGCGATCGATCCCGATGGAAGGTTATCGGTGCTGCATGACCATTTTGACTTCTACGGTGCGCCGACGGTTTCCTGCGATGGCCGTGAGCTGGCCTGGGTCAGCTGGATGCTGCCAGATATGCCCTGGGATCAGTCCTTTCTGTGCACCGCCGTTGTTGGGGGCCATGGCGACCTGCCCCGCGTTGTCAGCGCAGCACCTCCCGGTGGCGGGTCTGTCCAGCAACCTCAGTATGCGGGTAATCAGCTTTGGGTGATCTCTGATCACCGGGGGTGGTGGCAGCCGTTTTGTATCGGGCAGGCAAACGGGCAGTTTTTGTGGCAGCCTGGTAGTACGGCGGAAGCAGACCATGCCAATGCTCCCTGGCAGCTGGGTGAGCGCCATGCCTGCCGGCTACCGTCAGGCTGGGCCAGGGTTCGGTACCGGAACGGAATTGCTGAGCTCTGGCTTGAGCGTGAGGGTGGCCAGCAACGGGTTGCCGAAAGGTTCAGTGATTTTCGTTCATTGGCAAGGCTGGAAAACGACCTTCTGTGCATTGCCCGCAGTCCGGACCGTACCGACAGCATACTGCGGATTTGTCCGGCAACCGGGCATTTCGAGGTTTTGTTTGGCGGCCAGCGGCCATGGACAGAGAGAGTCCCTGTGTCGCCGGAAAGCATCGTGGTGCCCGCTGGCCAGGACAGCCGGTATGCATTGCAGGGCTTTTTCTATCCACCCTCCGGCGCGTCCCTGAACCGAAACGGGGGCAAACCACCTTTGATCCTGATCGCCCATGGTGGGCCCACCTCTGCAGCCTATGCCATTTTCAATCCACAGATTCAGTACTGGTGCCAGCGAGGCTTTGCGGTAGCCGAAGTGAACTACACCGGCAGCACCGGATTTGGCCGGGCTTTTCGCCAGGCCCTTGCTGGCCAGTGGGGCCTGGCAGACGTGGCGGACATGTTCCGGATGGCGGATTACCTGGTTGACCGGGGGCGGGCAGATCCGCAGCGCTTGTTTATTCAGGGGCGCAGCTCCGGTGGTTATACTGCGTTGATGGCTGCCATGGCGCCCGGGAGCAGGCTCAGCGGCCTGGCCAGCCTTTACGGGGTAACCGATCCGTTGCGGTTGCGGGAATCTACCCACCGGTTTGAATCCGGCTATCTGGACTGGCTGCTGGGGCCGGCGGGAGAGGGTGGCGTGTATTGGCGGCAGAAAACGCCCCAGCGGATGGCTGAGCGCATTTCATGCCCGGCCATCTTCTTTCAGGGCGGGCAGGATCCTGTTGTGGTGCCGGAACAAACCCGGAGCATGGTAAACGCCATGCGAAAGGTCGGGAAGCCGGCGCAGCTGGTATGGTTTGAGCATGAAGCCCATGGCTTCCGGTGTTCAGGTAACCAGGCGCAGATGCTTGACCGGCTTTGGTGTTTCTACTCTAAACCAAATGCTCAATGAAGCACTTCGAAACATGAGTTAGTATGTCAGCAATTCCTATAACAACAAGCTGGTTGCATCAGACGCCTTATGAGCTACGACATATCTGCACTGCGTAAGTTTGTCTCGCCGGAAATTGTTTTCGGCGCCGGTTCCCGTCGTTCTGTGGCTAACTTCGCCAGTAACTTCGGTGCCCGCCATGTCTTTCTTGTGTCGGACCCCGGTGTGTCGGAAGCTGGCTGGGTAGGAGAGATTGAAACACTGCTGCTGGATGCAGGCCTGCGCTGCACCACCTTCACGGATATTTCTCCTAACCCCAAGGTTGACGAAGTTATGGCCGGCGCCGAGCTGTACCGGTCCAGCGAGTGCGATGTCATTGTGGCTATTGGTGGCGGCAGTCCGATGGACTGTGCCAAGGGCATCGGCATTGTGGCCACTCACGGCCGGCATATTCTGGAATTTGAAGGGGTGGACACCATTACCAATCCCCCTCCACCGATGATTCTGATTCCCACCACTGCGGGCACATCGGCAGACGTTTCACAGTTTGCGATCATTTCTGACCCTGGCCGGCGCTTCAAATTTTCTATTATCAGCAAGGCGGTGGTACCTGATGTTTCGTTGATTGACCCGGAAGTCACTGAAACCATGGGGGCCTATCTTACCGCCTGCACCGGTGTCGATGCCCTGGTGCACGCTATCGAGGCCTTTGTATCCACCGGCAGCGGGCCGCTCACCGATACCCACGCCCTGGAGGCCATCCGGCTGATTAACCGTAACCTGGAGCCTTTGGTGGCCAATCCGGCAGACCCGGTGTTGCGGGAACAGATTATGCTGGCTTCGATGCAGGCCGGGCTGGCTTTCTCGAACGCCATTCTCGGGGCTGTGCATGCCATGTCCCACAGCCTGGGCGGCTTCCTGGATTTGCCCCATGGCCTTTGCAATGCCTTGTTGCTGGAGCATGTGGTGGCCTACAACTTCCCGTCGACTGAGGATCGTTTCCGCCGTGTTGCAGAGGCTATGGATATTGATACCCGTGGAATGAGTAATGCCCACGTGAAAAAACGCTTGATGGAGAGGATTGTCCTACTCAAGCGGAAAGTGGGACTGGAGGCCAGGCTAAAGGAATTGGGCGTAACCAGCTCAGACATCCCCTACCTGTCTGGTTATGCCCTGAAGGACCCGTGCATTCTGACCAACCCCCGAAAATCTTCTCTGCGGGACGTTCAGGTGGTTTATGAAGAAGCCCTCTGACCCCGGCGAAAACGGGTATGGTATTGGCGACCTGCTTGGGCTGGGTAGTCAGTCTGTACGTAAGAACTATTACCCGGCGCTGCAGGATCGGATAGAAGAGCTGGAACAGGAGCGTAACCGTTACAAGTGGCTGTTTGAAAACGCGCTGCATGGGATTTTCCAGGCCGACCTCAGAGGTGGTTTTGTGGCGTGCAACCCGGCCATGGCTCGTATCTGCGGCTATGACAGCCCAGAGCAGCTCAGGGCCCGGGTAATCCGGCTTCGGGAACAGCTGTTTTGCAGCTCCTCAGAGTTTGATGCAATTCGCCAGGCCTTGCTCGATGAAGGAAGTTTGAATGCCCGTGAAACCCGGTTCCAGCGCTCAGACCAGACTCCCGTGCATGTGGCGGTTACCTTGCTGCGCCGGCCGGATCTGGGGCCGGAGGTAGTTGAAGCCTTTGTTGCCGACATTACCGACCGCGTGCAGGCTCGGCAGAAGCTTGAACAGTTGAATGCGGAACTTGAGCGCAGGGTTGAAGAGCGCACCGAAGAGCTTCAGAACGCCAATCGCAGCAAAGACAAGTATCTTGCCGCAGCCAGCCATGACCTGTTACAGCCGCTGAATGCAGCTCGGCTGATGATTTCGGCCCTGCAGGACAGCCATTTGCCTGATAAAGAAGGGCGGATGGTGGAACAGGTTCACCGTGCGCTGGAAGGGGCGGAGGATCTGCTGGCAGATCTGCTGGACATTTCAAAGCTTGACCAGCAAGCCATGAAGCCGGACTTGGTGTATACCGATATGGATGCGCTGGTGAGAGGGCTCGGGGCCGAGTTTGAAGCCGTTGCCGAGAACGCCGGACTGGATTTTCGGGTGCGTTCATTACCTGCCATGGTACAGACTGACCAGCGTATGTTGACCCGAATCATCCGGAATCTTCTCAGCAATGCGTTCCGATACACCCGGACGGGCGGCGTGCTGTTGGCCCTGCGCCGCCGTGCAGATACCCTGAAGGTAGAGGTATGGGATACCGGCGTCGGAATAGAACCGGCCAAGCTGCGGGATGTTTTCAGAGAGTTTCACCAGATCGTTCCTCACGGTTCCGGTGGCCGGCAGGGTGTAGGGCTTGGGCTTGCCATTGTGGAACGTATGGTAAGGGTCCTGGACTACCGCATTGATGTGGCATCGAGGCCAGATACCGGTTCGCGCTTCACCCTGACACTTCCCCTCGCTTCAGCTCCTAGCCTGCAGGCCTGGTTTCGGCCGGTCATACCGGAGCCTCCCGGTAATGGTTTTGACGGAGTGTCTGTGCTTGTTATAGACAATGAGCCTGCGGTCCTCGAGAGCATGCAGGCGCTGCTGGAACGCTGGGGATGCAGGGTAATGACGGCCACCAGCCGGGTTCAGGCGTTGGAACGGCTTGCACAGGATGGTGGTCGCCCTGACGCACTTCTGGTCGATTACCACCTTGATCATGATTTGACCGGATTCGATGCAATTTACGGGGTTCGCAAGTATCTGAAAGCCGATATCCCTGCCGCAGTGATAACTGCAGACCGGAGTGACGAAGCCCGCTCGTTGCTTAGGGCCCAGTATCTTCCCGCACTGAATAAACCTGTCAAACCCAACCGGTTACGGGCTCTGCTAACCAGCCTTCTCGCAACGGGTACTGTCTGACAGGCGACAATATTTGAGTTACCGTTGCAGGAGCAAACGGAATACCTACAGGAGAAACCGGTGACCGACTACAGAACCGAACAGGACAGTCTGGGCGAAGTGGCAGTACCCGCAGAGGCCCTCTGGGGCGCCCAGACCCAAAGGGCCATCGACAACTTTCCGGTCAGCGGCCAGCCCATGCCGGCCGATTTCATCAAGGCGGTGGTACTGGTGAAGTGGTCTGCCGCCCAGGCTAATGCTTCCCTGGGCTTGCTGGATGCGCCCTGTCGGGATGCCATTGTGCAGGCCTGCGGTCGGCTGAGCATGGGCGAGTTTGCTGACCAGTTTCCGGTTGACCGCTACCAGACCGGGTCCGGCACCAGTACCAATATGAACGTGAACGAAGTGGTAGCCGCCATCGCCCGCCAGCAGGGCGTGGATGTGCATCCCAATGATCACGTGAACATGAGCCAGAGCTCGAACGATGTGATCCCCACGGCCATTCACATCAGCTCGGTGCTGGCGGTAAAGAACAAGTTGTTGCCAGCCATCTCGCACCTTCGCGGGGTGATTTACCAGCGCGAGGGTGAGCTGGCAGGGCAGGTGAAAACCGGCAGAACCCACCTGATGGATGCCATGCCCGTTACCCTCGGCCAGGAACTGAAAACCTGGCGGGAACAGCTGGCAGCAGTTGAAAAGCGGCTTGAAGCGGCGATGGACGAGCTGGCAGACCTGCCCCAGGGGGGCACGGCGGTCGGCACCGGGGTGAATGCCGCTTCCGAGTTTGCCGGGCAGTTCATCAAGTTCCTCAAGATAAACAGTGGCTACAGTTTTCGATCCCTCAACCACAAGTTCGTAGCCCAGAGTGCGGTGGATGCGCCGGTGGCGCTGTCGGCCCAGCTCAGAGGGCTTGCGGTGGTGCTGACCAAGATCGCCAACGATCTGCGCTGGATGAACAGCGGCCCCATACATGGCCTATCAGAGATCAGCTTGCCGGCGCTGCAGCCGGGCAGCAGCATCATGCCCGGCAAGGTGAACCCGGTTATTCCGGAGTCGGTGGCCATGGTTGGAGCCCAGGTAATGGGGCTGGATAACGCCGTGGCCATGGCGGGCCAGTCCGGCAATTTCCAGCTGAACGTGATGCTGCCGCTGGTGGGCGCCAACCTGCTGGATATGGTCGGCTTGCTGGCCAATGCCACAACCATGCTGGCCGACAAGGCCATTCAGGGCTTTGCGGTCAATGCCGATAACCTGAATGCCGGTGTGGGGCGCAACCCGGTGCTGGTGACGGCCCTGAACCCGGAGATCGGCTATGCCCTGGCGGCGGACATTGCCAAGGAAGCCTACCGCACAGGCCGGCCGGTGATTGATGTGGCGGAAGAACGCAGTGGCTTGAGCCGTCAGCGTTTGGAAGAGCTGATGGATCCGCTCAAGCTGACCCGTGGAGGGCTCGCCTGAGCCAGTCCCGCCGGAGGTAACCCGTGCTGTTGTCGCTGGAGTTGTTTGTCATGCTGGTTCTGGCCAATGGATCTCCGGTGGTGGTGGCCCGGCTGTTGCACAATCGCTGGGACTGGCCGGTAGATGGTGACCGGCTATGGCGTGACGGCCGGCCGGTGTTTGGCCACAGCAAAACCTGGCGCGGGCTGGCCTCCGGTGTGCTGTCCTGTCTGTTATTCGCGGCCTGGCTGGGGCTGGGCTGGATTTTCGGGGCGCTGTTCGGCTTGCTGGCGTTGCTGGGGGATTTGCTCAGCAGTTTTATCAAGCGCCGCGCAGGGCTCGTGTCCAGTTCCCGCGCCCTGTGGCTGGATCAGCTGCCGGAAGCCCTGTTGCCCATGCTGATGGCCTGGTACTGGTTGCCGCTGGCGTTATGGCAGGCGGTTTCGGTGGCTGTGCTGTTTGCCATTGCCAACGTGGTGGTGTCGCCGCTGCTGTTCCGGCTGGGTATCCGCAAGCAGCCTCACTGAGGGCCTCAGGCCGGGCCCCGGGTGAGGGTATGCAGTGTCACTTCCGGCGGGCAGTTCAGCCGCACATTCAGCACCGAGGTTCCCGCCCCCGGCGAGGTATACCCCTGCATACCGTTCACCTGCCAGGAGCCCTTGCCGAGCCTGCGGGGACAGTCGGAGTCGAGGGTGACCGGAATGCCGCCGGGCAGGCAGATCTGCCCCCCGTGGGTGTGGCCGCATAAAAACATGTCATAGCCCGCGTGGGCCGCTTCGCGCCAGATTTCAGGCGTGTGGCTGAGCAGCAGGCTGATACCGCCTGCGGGAATGTCGTCGCCGGCCCGGTGCAGGTTGTGCACTTTGTAGTAATGGGCGTCGTCTACTCCGGCCAGGTAAATCCTGGCCTGTTCCCGTTCCAGTGGCACCATTTCATTCATCAGCAACCGGTAGCCCATGTCTTCCAGTGCCGGAACCATGCGCACGCTGTCGTGGTTGCCCAGCACCGCGTAGGTGTCTCCCCGGATCGCCTCCCGGAGCTTTTCCATGCCCGCCAGGGCGGCATCTACCGGGCCCCAGGTGCGCTGGCGATAATCGCCGGTCAGTACGCACAGATCGTAGTCCAGCGGTTCAATCTGGCGGATGACGGCTTGCAGGTTCTGCTCGTCCATGTCCACGTGCAGGTCGGTCAGGTGCAGTATCCTGAAACCTTCAAAGGCCTCGGGCAGGTCTGGCAGCACGAAGCTGTTGTGGGCGGTTCGCAGTTTGCGGCTGTTGCTCTGGGCCCGGTTAAACAGACCGACCGCCTGCAGGCAAAAACGGATGAAACCCGGCGCATTGGCGAGGTTTTCCAGGTGAAATGATCGCTTGTCGCGGCCCAGAACCAGGGCTTCGGATTCCTGCTCTATGCCCAGGCGCTGGCGGGCGTGTACCGGCCCCAGCCGAAGGCTTAGGCGGTAATGGAGAAGCT
>TARA_R100000049_G_C1957306_1_pt1 | contig 21328 bp, 22 predicted proteins | sample TARA_R100000049 | Tara Oceans TARA_R100000049 (sample SAMEA2619992) | marine metagenome | biome: marine biome (ENVO:00000447); feature: mesopelagic zone (ENVO:00000213) & marine oxygen minimum zone (ENVO:01000065); material: "saline water (ENVO:00002010), including plankton... | reverse complement strand
TTCAGCGCCTGATAAGGAGGGGCCGGGCACTATGTCCAGCATGGGCAGTAAAACAGTTTTCACTCTCGCACTTGTGCTCGGCACTTCGCTGGCATTCCCTTCAATTCCTCAGGCACAGGACAATGCGCGCACCAGCCTCGTCGCGCAGCAGCCGGGCAGCCTCGATCAGGCGGTCGGCCAGTGGGAATATCTGACAAGTCAGGAAAACCTGCCCTTCTCTTCCTACGCGGGCTTCATCAACAGCTATCCCGATTTCCCCAAGCAGGACCTGCTCCAGCGGCGGGCGGAAGCTGCGCTGGATCGCGATGCGCCGTCTCCGCAGACGCTCGTCTCCTTCTTCGACCGGCACCCGCCCCTCACCAATAGCGGCAAGGCGCGTTACGCCCTGGCGCTGGCGTCGCTGGATCGCCCCGAAGCGCTGGAGGTGGCACGCGAAGCCTGGCGTGGCGGCACGATGAGCGGCCCGGCCGAACTGTACATGCAGGGCCTGTTCGGCGCGCGTTTTGCGCCCGAAGATCAGGACGCGCGGATGGATGCGCTCCTGTGGCAGGGCAATTATGAAGCCGCCTCGCGCCATATCGTGCGGGTATCGCCGGCCTATCGTCCGACCGCGCAGGCACGGCTCGCCATGCTTCAGGGCAGCACCCCGTCGCAGGCAGGCGTTCCGGTCCCACCCAACGCGATGACCGACGCCGGTTACGTTTACAATCTTGCCCGCTACTATCGCAATTCGGGCCAGCCCTACGAAGCGGTCAACCTGCTCTCGACCCGCGCATCCTTTGCGGCGCCTGCCTTCGATGGCACGCAATTCGTCAGCGAAGCCCTGGCCGTGGCCAAAAGCGCGGGTTCCGCGCAGGCTGTCAGCATCGCGTCGAAAATCGACGATGTCTTCGCCCCCGGCACGGATATTTCGGATGGATCCTTCACGCTGCGCGACAAATATACCGATCTCATGTGGCTCGGCGGTACGAAGGCATTGTGGTCGATGGGTGACGGCGCCCAGGCCGCGCCGCTATTCTATCGCTATGGCACTGCGGCCAAGACGCCGCTGACCCGTTCGAAAGGGTTCTATTGGGCCGGCCGTGCCGCGTCCCGCGCCGGTGATCGTGCCGGTGCCCAACGTTACTGGGAAATGGCCGCCGAATATCCGGACTGGTATTACGGACAGCTCGCCCTAAGCGAGCTTGGCCGGCCCATGCCCACATTCGCCAATGTCCCCGCTGCCAGTTCGGCCGAACGCGCTGCGTTCGAAGCCGATCCGCTGACCGGTGCGCTGCGGGCGATTTCCCGCAATCGCCGCGACTGGCGGACCGAACGGGCCTTCTTCGAAGCCATTGCCCAAAAGGCGGACACACCCGGCGAAATGGCTCTCGTCGGTCAACTGGCTGAACAGACCGGTATGGACGAAATGGCCGTCGTCGCAGGCCTCGTGGCGGGCGAACACGGCTTCAAGGGCTTCGAACGCCTCGGCTACCCGACCGTGCAGACCCATTCTGGCGCAAACTGGACCATGGTTCATGCCATCGCCCGGCAGGAAAGCGAATTTGACCGCAACCGTGTGAGCCATGCCGGTGCGCGCGGGATGATGCAGCTGATGCCCGGAACCGCACGCGAAGAAGCGGGCAAGATCGGGGTCAGCTACATGTCGGCGGACCTGACCGCCAACCCGAGCTATAATATCCGTCTCGGCGATGCGCACTTCGCCCGCCTGATGGACCGTTACGGCGGCGCCTACCCCCTGGCCATCGCGGCGTATAATGCAGGCCCGGGGCGAGTGAACCAGTGGCTCGCGGCCAATGGCGATCCGCGCAATGGTTCGGTCGACTGGGTTACCTGGATCGAACAGATCCCGTCCAATTTCGAAACGCGCTATTATGTCATGCGCGTGATCGGAAACGCGGTCAGCTATGCCAACATGCATCCGGACAAATCGTCCAGCTATGAACGCGATATCGGGAATTACCTGCGCCGCTGATTTGCGCTAGGGCGCAAGCCCATGCAGCCCAAATCCAATCCCGTCACGCCCGCTGGCTATGCCGCGATGAAGGCCCGTTACGACCATCTTCTTGGCACCGAACGGCCTGAAATCGTCGAAATAGTCAGCTGGGCGGCGGGCAATGGCGACCGCAGCGAAAACGGCGATTATCTCTATGGCCGCAAGCGCATGCGCGAAATCGATCGCGAACTGTCGCACCTTGCACGCCGGATGAAGACCGCGCGGGTCATCGACCCCGTCGAACAGCCCGATAAGTCACGGGCGTTCTTCGGGGCCACCGTCACTCTGGCGGACGAGGATGATAACGAACGGGTCGTCACCCTTGTCGGTGACGATGAACAGGATGCCAGCTCCGGGCACATCGGCTGGTCGTCTCCTCTCGCCCGGGCATTGAAAGGCGCGTCGGTCGGCGATCTGCGCAACGTCAATCTGCCCAGCGGCGCGAAGGAATGGGAAATCGTTGCGATCGCCTATGCGTAAACTGATCGCAGTCGCCGCGCTTACCTTGGCTGCGCCTCTCGCAGCGAAGGACAGCCTTGGCGTGTTTTCCGACTGGGGGGCATTTCGCGATCCCTCGCTACCGCGGTGTTATGCCATCGCGATGCCGGAAGACAGCCGCGCGCGCCGCGATTTCGAACCCTTCGCCACCATCGGAACCTGGCCGCGCCAGAACATCCGCGGGCAGGTTCATTTCCGCCTCTCGCGCCAGCTCGCGCAGCGGCCCCGCATTACGCTTTCTATCGGCGCCAAGAGCTTCCAGCTGACCGGCGGCGGCGGCGATGCCTGGGCTGAAGACCGCAAGATGGATGCCGCCATCGTTGCAGCGATGCGTTCGGCCAGCCGCATGACCGTCCGCGCTACCGGCACCAACGGCCGTCGCTTCTCCGACAGCTATTCCCTGTCCGGCGCGGCCACGGCTATGGATGCAGCAACGCTTTCCTGTTCGCGACGCTGACAAAAAAGGGCCGGAGAGCACCAAGCTCCCCGGCCCCTTCTTAATGGCGCAATGGCTTAGAAGCGCATGCCGACGCCTGCCATGACCTGGTGGCGGTCAAGGTCGACATCGAAGTTGCGGCTGGTGCTGCCGTCGGCGAATTCGATGTTCGCGTCGCTGTAGTTCGAATAGCGATATTCGAGGTTCACGTAGGTGTTCGGGTTGACGGCATATTCAACACCTGCACCTGCGCGCCAGCCGTCCAGCTTGAAGTCGCGATCGGTTTCGACCGTGCCATAGTCGCTGAGGATGTTCAGCTTGGCGTTGGTGTAACCGCCCTTTGCGTACAGCAGGGCATCGGGTGCAATCTTGGCACCGACGCGCGCGCCGATGTAGAGATCGCGGCCAGCGTCGACTTCACCCAGCCCAAAGCCTTCGAAATCGCCGTCGTCGAAATTGGTGCTCGCCGTGGAGTCGGTGTATTCACCTTCCACACCGACAACCGCGCCGCCGAGGTCCACGTCGTAACCGAGGACCACGCCATAGGCGAGACCGTCGATCGACTGGTCGTTGTTATTCGGCTCGTTGTCGATGTCGACGCTGCTACCGGCCTGTACGGCGTCGTAACCCGCGGTCACACCTGCACGAAAGCCGGTGAACTGGCCATCGGTGCTCTGCGCCATGGCTGGGGCCGACATGCCGGCGATGGTTCCTGCGACGAGAAGAGCTGTTGTCTTGTTCATTATATACTCCGTTTTTTAACCCGCGATTTTTGCATCGCGTGGACTAGGAAAACGGTGGTTCCGCTGGCGAGTTTCATTAACGTAACACAACAAGAATATGTTGCATTAGGGACACATTATTACGGCCCGGGCGTGTACTTCCCGGGATGAAACGCAGGAATCTACGCACCGTGCTCCCGCTGCGGAGTGAAAGCGTTCACCTGTCGGAACCCTGCTCGGCGTCCGTAATTTTCCCGCAATTCTTCAATGTGGCCAAATCCCCCTCCACGCTCTATATGGGGCGCTCCCATGACCCAGACGACACTGATGAGCATCCCCGGGCAGATCGACCCGGTTCCCGTCGCGCGTGACATCACGCCGCGCGAAGACGGCCGCGTGGACCTGATCGGTCTGCCCAAGGACCGTATCCGCGAACTTTTCGACGAAGCGGGCCTCGACGCCAAGCAGGCGAAACTGCGTGCCAAGCAGGTGTTCCACTGGCTCTACCATCGCGGCGTGACCGATTTCGAAGCGATGACCGATATCGCCAAGACCATGCGCCCGTGGCTTGCCGAACGCTTCTTCATTGGCCGGCCGGACGTGGTCGAAGCCCAGCATTCGACCGACGGCACGCGCAAGTGGCTGCTCAGGACGTCGGACGGCCATGAATTCGAAATGGTCTTCATCCCCGATGCCGACCGCGGCACGCTTTGCGTATCGAGCCAGGTGGGTTGCACTCTGAACTGCCGTTTCTGCCACACCGGGACGATGCGCCTCGTGCGTAATCTCACTCCGGGTGAAATCGTCGGCCAGGTCATGCTGGCACGCGATGCTCTTGGCGAATGGCCCAAGGGTTCGATGGCGGGTCTCGAAGTGGAAGAAGACAGCGCCCAATACACCTCCGATGGCCGGCTGCTGACCAACATCGTCATGATGGGAATGGGCGAACCGCTATATAATTTCGACAATGTCAAAGGTGCCCTCAAGCTCGTCATGGATGGCGAAGGCCTGGCCCTGTCGAAGCGGCGCATCACGCTCTCGACCAGCGGTGTCGTTCCGGCAATGGAACGCTGCGGGGAAGAAATCGGCGTGAACCTGGCGGTTTCGCTCCACGCGGTGACCAAGGAAATCCGCGACGAGATCGTGCCGCTCAACAAGAAATACGGCATCGACGAATTGCTCGAAGCCTGTGCCGCCTATCCGGGCGCGTCGAATGCGCGGCGCATCACCTTCGAATATGTCATGCTCAAGGACAAGAACGACACCGACGAGCATGCGCACGAACTTGTTCGCCTGCTGAAGCATTACAAACTGCCGGCGAAGGTGAACCTCATCCCCTTCAATCCCTGGCCCGGCGCGCCCTACGAATGTTCGACGCCCGAACGGGTGAAGCGCTTCTCCGAAATCGTGTTCGAACACGGCATCAGCGCACCCGTTCGCACCCCGCGCGGACGCGACATCGACGCGGCCTGCGGCCAGCTCAAGACCGCCGCAGAAAAGAAAAGCCGCGCCCAGCGCGACCGAGAAGCGGCCGAAGCATTGGAATCAACCGCGACGGCCTGAGATCAACTTGCGGGCCACTGCCGCGGTAGTGCGGTTTGGTCGTACTGAAGTTGGAGGTTGGGATTACCGCTGATCCGGCCACACTCGCGTTTTACCGTGCCAACGCACCGCAATACACGCGCGACTACGCTCAGAAGCCGAGCCGACATCTGGACGCATTCCTCGATTGCCTGAAATCTGGCGCAAGGGTTCTGGAACTTGGCTGCGGCGCCGGATGCGATGCTGCGCGGATGATGGAGCGCGGGTTCGATGTCGATGCGACGGACGGCACTCCCGAAATGGTCGCAAAGGCTAACGAGCACTATGACGTTGGTGCGCGCGTGATGCGTTTCGACGAGCTCATGGCAGATGACGATTATGACGCGGTATGGGCCAACGCTTGCCTGCTTCATGTCGCACGGTCCGATCTACCGCCCCTGCTAACAGCAATCCGCCGGGCGCTGCGTCCCGGTGGGTGGCACTTCGCAAGCTACAAACTCGGGGATGGCGAAGGTCGCGATCTGCTCGGACGATTACATAATTTCCCCGACCCGCAATGGCTCGAAGACAGCTATTACAACGCCGGCTTCGCCATAGAGGGTGTGGAAATCTTCCCCGGACAAGGCGCAGACGGCACACCGCGCGACTGGATGGCTCTGACGACCCGGCGCCCGTCCTGATCGTCCAGGGATCTACGCGCTTTCCTACATCCGTCACATGTGCTGAAACGGGCAGATGGCACTTCTGGACCCTCAGGAAAACTGCGCGTTCCCGGGCCTTTCGCAAGCTGACAATTTTGTACCCTGGACAGTGGTCCATGTGGTCCATGTCTATTACCGTGCGGGTCTCGAACCATCGGGACGGATGAGGGATTGCGCATGACGATTGTGGTCGAAGCCTTGTGTACGGGCCTGCCCCGGCCTTTCAACGGCGCAGAACTGAGCGCGATCGACAAGCGGCCTGCGGAGGGTCCGGTCATGATCCGCCGCTTCGGGCTCGAAGGGGACATGATTGCCGACATCAAGCACCATGGCGGCCCCGACATGGCCGTGCATCACTATCCTCACGACCACTATTCCGCATGGGCCGAATGGCTCGGCGGTCACGATCTGCTGTCACGTCCCTCCGCCTTCGGGGAGAACATCGAGGCTACGGGCCTCGTCGAAACCGACGTCCGCATCGGTGACCGTTTCCGTCTTGGCGAAGCCCTGCTGGAGGTCAGCCAACCCCGAAAACCATGCTGGAAGATCGAACATCGCTTCGGCCGGAAAGGCATGGTTGCGCATATCGTAAAGACGCACATCAGCGGCTGGTATTACCGCGTCATCGAAGAAGGCATCGCGCAGTCAGGCGATCATCTGACGAAGGTCGATGAAGGCAAGACGGACTGGACCGTGGCACGCCTCTTCGCGGCGCTTTACGATCCTTCCTTCAAGCCCGCGCCAGACCAGCTCGAGGAGATTTGCATGCTCGAAAAGCTGAGCGAACAGGTACGCCTTTCCTTGTCCCGAAAACTCTGAAAACCAGCGGCTGGTCCTGTGTTTTGGCTCGGCTCATCGCGTTTTTGGCAAGACAACAGATCGTTCATCGGACGTTGTGGAGCCTCTGGCGATTTCGAGCGTCATCCACACACAAATCACGAATGAGGAGATTTCAGATGAACAGGATCGCCCTTGGTATCGCCGCAGGTTCGCTGGCAGCAATCGCCGCTCCAGCCGCCGCTGTCGAAATTGCACCCGCCCCCTTTACTTCGGCAAGCGCCCTGGTTGAAACGTCTGCCCCGACCACGACCGTGGCGGCCCTGCACGACCGTGACCGTCGTTATCGTGGCGGCCGTGGCCGGGTCTATGACGATCGCGGCCGTTACTACGAACCCCGCCGCATCAGCCGCCGTGACCGCATGTGGCGCGGCAATGACGGTCGCTATTATTGCAAGCGCGATAACGGCACTACCGGCCTCGTTATCGGTGCAGGCGTCGGCGCCCTTGCCGGCCACGAAATTGCCGGCCGCGGTGATCGTACCCTCGGCGCGATCCTCGGCGGTGTCGTCGGCGGCGTTGTCGGTCGCGAAATCGACAGGGGCAGCCTGAGCTGCCGCTAATCGCTGGATCTGATCGGGAAACCGGTCTCGCGGCGCGCCGCTACCGAACCATCGGTGGCGGCGCGCCTTTTCTTTGCCGGGCGTGCCGCTATGGTCGGCGGCGATGAGTGATGCCAGGCCAGCAGTTCTCGTAACGGGAGGCGCGAAACGTATCGGCGCGGCGATCGCGCGGGCATTCGGCAACGCCGGATGGCATGTGGTGATCCATTACGGAAGCTCGCGGGAAGACGCCGCAGCGCTGGCGGACAGTCTCCCCTCGGCCGAAACGGTGCAGTGCGATCTCGCAGATGACGCGGCCACTGCGCAGATGATCACCGATCTGAGCGCCCGCCTGTCCGATTGGGCGGCACTGGTCAATTGCGCGGCCATTTTCGAAGCCGACGATGTAACCTTTCTCGATCCTGCCACGAATGCACGCACGATGCAGATCAACGCCCGCACACCCACCCTCATGGCGCAGGCCTATCTGCGCTCGGCACGTGCAGTCGCCGGACGCTGCGTGATCCAGATTACCGATCAGAAGATCGCCAATCCCAACCCGGATTTCTTCAGCTACACGATGAGCAAGCACGCGCTGGCATCGACGGTCCCGATGCTGGCCATGGGCGCCGCCAGACCGGACGACCGGGTTTATGCCCTTGCCCCCGGCGCCATTCTTGCCAGTCACGATCAGCGCGAAGAGGAAACCGAAATCTCCCACCGCATGAACCTGCTGAAGCGCAAGACGGGCCAGGACGAGGTGGCGCAGGCCGCCCTTTTCCTCGCGCAAGGTCATCTCGCCAGCGGACAGACGCTATATTGCGACAGCGGGCAGCACCTGCTCTCTCAGCCACGCGACGTAATCTACCTTGGCCGGGAGGAACGGCACGCATGAAACGACACGCCCTCAGCACGCGGCTCTGGCATTGGCTCAATCTGCTGTGCGTGGTCGTCCTGTTCATGTCGGGACTGACGATCTCGAACGCGCATCGTCAGCTTTACTGGGGCGATTGGGGCTTCGAAGCCAGCCAAGCATGGCTCATGGTGCCGCGCTTTCCCGACTGGATGACGATACCTGGGTATTACAGCCTGGCCGTTGCGCGGGACTGGCACATTCTGATGGCATGGCCTTTCGCATTGGGGCTGCTGTTCATGTGGATCGCGATGATGGTCAATCGCCATTTCAAACGCGATATCGTGACGAGACGCAGGGAATGGCGACCTTCCGCAATCTGGCGCGATGTCGTCGAACATCTCAAGCTCAATTTCGATCATCACGAAGGGAAGTACAATTTCCTCCAGAAACTCGCCTATGGCCTCGTGCTGGGTGTGTTTCTGCCGATGATGATCTTCACCGGCATCTCCATCAGCCCCGGTATGGAGCCGACCTTCGGATGGCTGGTAGACCTTCTGGGTGGACGACAGTCGGCCCGGAGCCTGCACTTCATCTTCGCTTTCGCGATTGCCGGGTTCTTTATCGTGCACGTTTTGCTGGTCATTCTTTCCGGACCCATCCGCCAGATGCAAGACATGATTACGGGAGGGCGCAAGGCATGAAGCGTCGCAATTTTCTCGTCGCTGCGGGCGCGGCTCTGGTCGCCGGATGCAACCGGATAGCCGAAACGAACGCGGGCAAAGCGGTTCTGGATGCCGCCGACAGTTGGCACAAGAATGCCCAGCGCCTGCTGACGAGCCGCGACGCTCTCGCTCCGGAATATCCGGCCAGCGCCATCTCGCCCTTCTTCCGCGGCAATGGCTCGACAGATCCGCAAACCGGCGACTATCCCCGTCATGTCGAGGAAGGCTTTGCCAACTGGCGCCTTGAAGTGACCGGGCTGGTCGCAAATCCGCTCAGCCTGAGCCTTGAGAACATCCGCAGGCTTCCCCAGCGCACCCAGATCACCCGCCACGATTGCGTGGAAGGCTGGAGCGCGATCGGCCAATGGACCGGGCCGCAACTTTCTGTGCTGCTCGACGCTGCCGAATTGCGCGACGATGCCAGGTTCGTGATCTTTCGCTGCGCCGATAATCTGAACGGCGGCGATTATTACGAAAGCGTCGATTTGATCGATGCGTACCACCCGCAAACCATCATCGCTCACTCGCTGAACGGTCAGGCGCTTCCGGTGCGCAACGGAGCCCCGCTCAGGATGCGGATCGAACGACAGCTTGGTTACAAGCACGCGAAATATCTGACGGGGATCGAAGCCGTCGCCAGTCTCGACGATGTGGGCCTCGGCAAAGGCGGTTACTGGGAAGACCGCGCCGGATACCAGTGGTATGCAGGCATCTGATCGATCTAGGCATTGCTGCCCCTTCTGCTCCGCGATCCCGCTTCGATTGACTTGCCCTCCCCCGGTGCCCCACAGACGCCTTTAATTCAGACAAGGGAGATCGCCTCAGATGTGGCTGCTCGATAAATTTTTGAAAGCCGCGATCAAGCAGGGCCGGATGGTCGTCACCGATTACGATGGCGCGACCTATGAGTACGGTTCCGCTTCAGATGGCGAGCCCCCCCTGCACATCCGCCTGACCGACAAGAAAGCAGCCAATCACATTGCCCGCTACCCTCAGGTCGGCGCGGGCGAAGCTTTCATGTGGGGATGGCTTCATGTCGAAGAGCCGCACGACATTCGCGACCTCGTCCTCTTCGTGACCAAGAATGCTAAAGGTGATGGCGAACGGGCGCTGAAACCGCAGGGACCGCTGCGCAAGGCTGCCCAGAAACTGCTCGCGACAGTCGACAGCCTCAATCCGCGCGACAAGGCGCGCAAGAACGCCGAACACACGTACAATCTCACTCGTGAGCTTTACGAGCGCTTCCTCGACGAGGACCGTCAGTACACCATGGCCTATTACCGTGGCGATCCGGCCACGACCTCGCTCGAGAAGGCACAGCTCGACAAGAAGGCGCATCTAGCCGCCAAGATGTACGTGCAGCCGGGCCAGCGAATTCTCGATATCGGGTGCGGCTGGGGTGGGTTCGCGCTCTACCTCGCACGCCATTACGATGTGGAAGTCACCGGCGTCGCTCTCGCGCCAGACCAGATCGCTTTCTGCCAGGAGCGGGCTGAGGAAGCTGGCCTGGCCGACCGTGTGCGTTTCGAATTGATGGATTATCGTGACGTTACCGGAAGCTTCGACCGGATCAGTTCGGTCGGCCTTCTCGAACATGTCGGCACGCCGCATTACCCGCAGTTCTTCGAACACACCGCACGTCTGCTGGCGCCCAAGGGCGTCATGATGAGCCACTGCTGTGGCCGCGCAGGCCCTCCCGGATTTACCGACAAATGGACGCGCAAGTACATCTTCCCCGGCGGTTACATTCCGGCCCTCTCCGAACTCGTGAGCCAGAGCGAGAAATTCGGCTGGGAGGTAACGGACGTCGAAGCGATGCGCTTCCATTACAGTCACACTCTGGAAGAATGGTACAACCGCACCGTCCTTCACGAAAAAGAGATCGTCGAACTGTACGACGAACGCTTCTATCGCATGTGGTTATTCTATTTGGCTGGGGCAGAGCAGAGCTTTCGGCACGGCAATATGGTCAATTGGCAAATCCAGTATGTGAAGGATCGCGAAGCCATTCCGATGACCCGCGAATATCTGGAAGCGGAAAGCGCACGGCTCCGGGCCGCCGACGAGGGCAATGTGCCACAATGGCATCTCGATCCGGCTTTGCGCGAAGCTGCCGAGTAATACGCCTGCCTCCGCTGATTTGATTATCTCGTTTTCTTTCCTACCTTTGTAAGAGAAGGAGAGCTTTCATGGCAGGCGGTTGGGCGCGCGATGGCGCCGTACAGGACCAGATCGACGACACCGTGTCCGACGCGGTGAGCGCAGCACGTGCACGTCTGCCGGTAGGCGAAAGCGAGCGGTGGTGCGTTGAATGTGGGGAGGAGATTCCCGAGAAACGCCGCGAAGCCCTTCCCGGCGTCAAGCGGTGCGTTGCCTGCCAGTCTGGCCGTGATGCGAACGCGCGCAGTTCGGGCATCAACCGCCGGGGAAGCAAGGACAGTCAATTGCGCTGATGCTGGCGCACGCCCATGAAGCGTGTGAGCATTTCAGCTTTAGACGGGCAAAGCGTGAAACGATTGCCTAGCGCCCCTTCCCCCTGCTAGCGGCGCGCGCGTAACAGCAAGGTGCCCCCATGTCCGATATCAAACGCGTCGTCCTCGCCTACTCCGGTGGTCTGGATACTTCTGTCATCGCCAAATGGCTCGAGGTAGAGCGCGGACTGGAAGTGGTCACCTTTACTGCAGACCTTGGTCAGGGTGAGGAGATCGAGCCTGCGCGTGAAAAAGCACGCGCGATGGGTATTCCGGACCAGCATATTTTCATCGAAGATCTGCGTGAAGAGTTCGTGCGTGATTTCGTCTTTCCGATGATGCGGGCAAATGCCCGTTACGAAGGCGACTATCTCCTCGGTACGAGCATCGCCCGCCCACTCATCTCCAAGCGCCTCGTCGAAATCGCTCATGAAACCGGCGCGGACGCAATCGCCCACGGGGCGACCGGCAAGGGCAACGACCAGGTCCGTTTCGAACTCTCGGCTTACGCGCTCGATCCTGACATTAAGGTCATCGCTCCTTGGCGCGAATGGGACCTTACGAGCCGGACCGCGCTGATCGCATGGGCGGAAGCACACCAGATCGCCGTGCCCAAGGACAAGCGCGGTGAAAGCCCCTTTTCGACCGACGCGAACCTTCTTCATACCTCGTCTGAAGGCAAAGTGCTCGAGGATCCGTGGGAGGAAACCCCGGATTATGTCTACTCGCGCACCGACCATCCGGAAGATGCGCCCGATACGCCCGAATACATCACTATAGACTTTGAAAAAGGCGATGGCACCGCTTTGAACGGCGAGGCGATGAGCCCTGCAACGCTGCTCGCAGCGCTCAACGATCTGGGCCGCAAACATGGCATCGGCCGCCTCGATCTGGTCGAGAACCGTTTTGTCGGGATGAAGAGCCGGGGAATGTACGAAACGCCCGGCGGAGAGATCTATGCCCGGGCCCACCGCGGCATCGAGCAGATCACGCTCGACCGGGGCGCCGCACATCTCAAGGACGAGCTGATGCCGCGCTATGCCGAACTGGTCTACAATGGCCTCTGGTTCAGCCCTGAACGCGAAATGCTGCAGGCCGCAGTGGACCTGAGTCAGGAAAAGGTATCGGGCACCGTTCGCCTGAAGCTCTACAAGGGCAACGCAATGGTCGTCGGGCGCAAATCGGCCAACTCGCTATATTCCGAAGCCCATGTGACCTTCGAAGATGACGCGGGCGCGTATGACCAGAAAGACGCCGAAGGCTTCATCAAGCTCAATGCTCTGCGTCTTCGCCTTCTCGCAAAACGCGACCGGTAATTACGCTGACAAGAGCTCAAGGCAGTGTAATATTACGCCGCCACAACCTCTGACATTATGATTTTGCGATAAAGCGTTTGGTTATCCACCTTCCTCCACAAGCAAATCTGGGGAAAGTGGATAACTCGCGCCTTGCACGCTGGACGAATCACTGCATCGGGAGCAGCTTCAAGTCATCGGAACGGCACGGACATTCGACGAAATTGAGAGCCTAACGGCTTGAAATTACGGAGAATATCCAAACCGGGAAGACATGGAAGAAGCTGTCCATGTGTTTCCAGAGACTGACGTGCTGAAGACTTCGGTCTGACGCAAGTGGGTCGATGACGGAGCGCAGAAAACTTCTTTTATGGATCGGGCCAACCGGTCGTCGGCTGATGAAGCATCAGACGAAAAGGTCTTCGGACTGGATCCCTGATGCAGATGAAAGCGAACGACCATTATGGGAAGCGCGATCTCGGTGCCGCCCATCGCTGGCCGGCCTGGGACAGAAGCGAGGGTCTTCGGACCTGGCGCACTCGACCGGGTAGGCCGCCGGACGGAACCGGATGCCGGTGCGAGCGCCGGTGACAGAACCGGACGAACATCTTCGGATGCTCAGAAGGGAAAACATCGGATGCCAAGTTCTCGTCTTCGGACATGACCACGCATCGGTGAGAGTGGGGTCGGCAGCAATGCCGGCCCCATTTGCTCTGCCGCGACCGGAAAATGGGAGCGGGAATCATGGAACCAGCTTTGGTATCCGTCGCCCCTATCAGCCACGAAATACGGTAGGAAAGCGCATCGTCGTTCCCGATCTACGATGAACTGTGGCACGAATGGGGCAGTTGGCTGCCGTGTTAAGGACTCCTGCGAAAGGCTCCCGTATAGACGCCGGAACCGAACGGGAGGTCCAGAATTATGGCCAATCGCGCGCTTCGCAGCATAGTACTTCTTGCAGCCCTTGCGCTGCCCGCAACCGCGGCTCAGCCGCGTGAGAACGCCAACACCGCGACCGCGAGTGCCGCGTTCGACGCCAATCTGGTCGCGCGCACGGCGCTGCCGACTGCGCCGACGCCGGCGGCCAATGCCATCGACCTGTCGCATATCGATCCTCCCGTCGATGCATCGCCTGTCGCTACGTCGATCGGGGGTGGGGTTGCTTCCTATTACGGACGCCGCTTCCATGGCCGGCCCACCGCCAGTGGCGAAAAGTTCGACATGAACGCGATGACGGCAGCGCATCGGACGCTTCCGTTCGGCAGCCTGGTCGAAGTGACGAACCCGCGTAACGGAAAAACGGTGACGGTCCGCATCAACGACCGGGGCCCCTTCCATGGCGGCAGGGTCATCGATGTGAGCCGCGCTGCGGCGACGGAACTCGGGCTGATCGGCCCGGGAAGCGGAACGGTGGAACTCGCCGTTCTGGATTCAGCGGCGTAACAGCCCCTCCCCGCCCGGCGGATCAGCTGGGCGTCGACAGTTCCGATTCAACCACGAGCCGGACCAGCCCCGCCATATTCCGCGCGTCGAGTTTGGCGAGGATATTGCCGCGGTGCACCTCGATGGTGCGCGGGCTGATGCCGAGCGGTTCGGCCATTTCCTTGGTCGAAAGCCCCTGCGAGATGCCTTCCGCGATTTCGCGTTCGCGATCGGTGAGGACCGCGAGCATGCGCCGGGCGCGAGCGGCGACCTGCGCGGCTTCCGAGCGGAGCGGAATACGCTTTTCGAGCGCTTCGAAACTGCGCCAGAATTCGATCCCGTCTGTGGGCCACTGGACATAGCCGACGCAGGGGCCGTTGGTGAGTTCGAGGACGCGGCTCATCTGCGGGGTGCGGCCGTAGGCAACCAGGGGAAAACTTTCGAGCTCACGGTCGAGCACATCGGCCGCGGCTTCGACCTGATCGCCATCGTCGCCGACGAAGACCCAGGCGTCCTTGGGTCGCTGCGTACCAAGCTCTTCCATGCGGTCGAGGGGGATTACGTAACCCTTGCGGGAGAGATTGTGAGCGAGCTGATTGCGACAAGAAAAGTCGCGGTCCACCACGATGAATTGTCTGTCTTGCACGTTTTCGACCCTGTTTTTTATGCCACCATGAACTTTCCGTTCATAATGATTAACTACGTGTAACTGATTAGGTGCCAAGAATGCGAGACATTGTGCAGTATGACATGATATTGGATGTCATTCGAATCAATGTCATCCGCTTGACGGACATAGGGATCTGCGCGTGATCGAGCTGCTCAAACGGATTAAGGCGTGCCCCGACCGGGATTCGCTGCTCGACATGCTCGGGGCCCATTTCCGCGAACAGGGGTTCGAGGGGTTCGGGTACATGGTGCCGTCGACCGAGGAGCCGGGAGCCATGGTTTTCGAATTGCGCGGCCTGCCGGCGGCGTGGCGGAACATCTATCGCGACGAGGGGCTGAGCAAGTCCGACCCCTTCCCCCAGTATGTGGCGCGGCACCGGCACCCGATCCAGCTGAGCGACGTGTGGAAGAGCGGGACGCTGACGCCGGCGGAACGCGAGTTCGTGGGCCGCGCGCGCGAGGGCGGAATTACCGACGGCTTCCTGATCCCCACCTTCGGATCGCACCAGCAGATGGGCATCTTTGCGCTGGGTCAGGTGACAAGCCCCGAAGTGCTGCAGCGCGCCGATATCGACGAATTGCAGGTGATCATGCAGGCGGCGCACACACAGCTGGATCGGATCAACCAGCAGGGCGTGTTTCCCAAGCTGGCGCCGCGCGAGGTGGAGATCCTGCACTGGATCGCGCACGGCAAGACCAATTCAGAGATCGCATCGATCCTCAACATCGGCCTGCCCACCGTATCGACCTATATCCAGCGGCTGTTCGCCAAGCTGGAGGTCAACGACCGGTCTGCCGCGGCGGTCAAGGGCGTGAAGTTCGGCATCATCTCTGTCTGAGAGAACCAGCGCACCGGCCCTGCCTGCTTGCACGATCGTGAGGGGGAGAGGGAGGAGCCGGCCGCGGGGTTCGTGAGGGAGGGGAGGGATCATCTCGCCCCGCAGCCGGGTCCATCACCCACCCAATGCCCCGCCCGCCAGCGCTATCCCGCACCTGCGACGAAACGTGCTGCGGGTGCGAGATGCGGAAGGGGTTCATCTGCGGGCAAGGCGGGAGCCGCCGCAAGCCCCTCGCCCGAACCCTATTGCGGGCCGGAAGCCCCGCCCGAGTGCCCCTCGTCCTGATCCTCGATGGGTGCCCAGTCGCCGAACTCGTTCTTCGCGTAGGCGACGAAGTCCACGCCGTAGCGCCACCAGTCCTCGTCCCCCGCCTCGAAGGCGGCGATCTGGCATTCCTCGATCTGCGCAGGATCGCCGCCCAGCTCGTCCGGCTCGGGCGCATCGAGGGGGCGCCGGTCCTCCATCTCGTTAAGCAGACGCGCGACGGGCGGGTAATGCGGGCAGGCGCGGCAAGAGGGCCAACGCGGCTCGCCGCAACATGGCCCCTCCCCCTTCGCGCTCAGCACGGGTTCGAAGCCGTCCTTGCCCATGCGGTAATGCGGCCTGCCGCCATCGGTGCCATTACGCGCGGCGATGCAATCGCAGGGCGGTTCGTCGGGATGGCGTTCCTCGCGGGGTGGCGGAGAGTCCTCCTTCGAAGACATGGACCGGGTGTTACACTGTCCAGGCGATAAAATTTCCGGGGTGCCGGGGGTAAGGTTTGGTGTGTGCCCTTCGACAGGCTCAGGGCGAGCGGAGGTCGGTGGCGAAGGCCGTGGACCGGCGGCGGCGGGCATGGCCCCCTCGCCCACATCCACGTCGATCGGCTCGCCGGCGCGCATACGGTGCAGCAGGCCGTCGAAATCTTCTGCCAGCGCCTCTATCCGCGCGTCGGTTCGCATGCGGTCGAGGCGGCCGAGATGCGCGAGCAGCAGCCGGTCGCTGACGCGCCGCCGCGTGCCGACGATCTCGCCGTGATACCAGACCTCCTCCTCCACCCCGGACATGGCGTAATCGGCCAGCAGCGCCTCTGCCTGCCCGCGCGCGATGACCATGGCCGCATCCCAGGCGCGCCCGAAGGGAGCGCTGGAGCGGCGCGCGCGATAGACGCTCTGGTGCGAGACCTTCACCCGCCGCGCGGCGGAGCGCACGCTCCCGCTGACCGCCAGCGCTTCGAGAAAGGCGATGCGCAGATCGAGCGTGAACTGCGTCTGCGGGGCGCGCGTGTCGTCGCCGGGCAGATCCTCGACCAGCGCGGGGAAACTGGCAGGCGAAGGCGATGCGGTAGGCGCGGGAGCGGGCGATGCCCCGGCGGCAGGGGTCAGGTCGGCAGGGGCAGGCGCGGGTTCTGCGCAGGGTGGAGGCGGAGCGCCCTGCCCTTCCCCACGCCGGCGCAGCGCCGCGGCGCTGCGGGCGCGCGGTTCGGCAGGGTCTTCCGGTGGCGGAGCGGCTGGCGGTTTGGCAGCCTTGGCACGCGTTTCGGCGCGCCTGGCGGCCTCGGCCGCCGCCAGCTCGGCGGCGGAGATGAAACGACCCTGACGGGCGGGCATGAAGGACATGGGTTCACCTTGCGAAAGTGGAAGGGAACCGGTCCAGCTATAGAGATAATCGCGTGTAGGACAGCGCCTTTTTCGCGCGCGGCGGCGCGCCTAGCTGCCGGAGCGACGGTGGCGGATAATCCACTCGCCCAGAAGCCACGCGCTGACGAACGCCGTCACGACGAGAAGGGGTATAAAGACTTGGGTGGGCATGCGACCGCTCCACTACGCTAGGCGGGAGCAATGCCGAAGCTTCTCTCAGTCACCGAAAGGCCCGTGATCGGTCCGGCGATGACGGCTGTATAGCAGGTTTTGGCGGTTTGGCCATTAATGCGTGACTAGGGGATGTAGCGGGGGTGGCGATTTACGGAGCGTCACTTTACATGGGTCTAACTAAGCAGAGGTTATCGAACGAACACAAGCTGATACAGCGAGTGAAAGGGTATTCTGCTGGGCCTGGTTTATAGCGTTCCCTTGTTGGCCGCGTATCGAACCGAAGAGCGATTGGGCCGAGCCAACTGGACGTGCGAACTTTTTCGAAGAGTTTGGAATTGAGTGCAAAAAGGCACGAAGCGACGCGAAAGCATAACGCACCGCACTTAAGGGCCTAAGCACCAAGGACTGAGTCTTCATCTGTGGGGAGTGGTAGGTAATAGGACGTTTCGTCAGATAGAGCCAAAAGAAAAGAAAATCGTTATAGGTCCATCTCGATATCACTTTTCAAAACCCTTATGCCTGACGTTAAACCCAATCATAATGGTTAACTTTTTAGCCTTACTAAGCGTAATAAAATTTTTATCTCTATTGACCAAATTTGTGGCATCTTCCTAAAAGAAATTACGTAGCCACTAGGAATTGCTGTGTATCGCGCTGAACTACCTGCACATTGTCCAGGCGAAGAAGCCTTCGAACAAGAAGCGTCCCTTTTCAGGGTATGTCGAGAAAATCCTCCATGTGAAGAGGATTTTCGACCACACAACGAGTCAAACGTTCCCGAAAAGCAAAGAAAAGCCGATCCCGATAATTGTAAAGCCTGGGGCTTATCGGTTTGGACATCGGAAGATGAAATAGTCCATGCTCGAACTCACGTAATGCCTTGGATGAAGAGGCAATATGTATTTCGGAGTGATGTGGCCAATGATGAGGGGCGACTGTCGGTGGCAGGAGAAAATGGCCACCATACCTATTGGCCTTACGAGGCAACCGATTTACGAACGCGGGCGCAACTAATTCTGACACCTGAAGGTAATTAACATGTGGGTGGATGCAGCTCCGATTCACCGCGATTGGCACGGCGGTGAGGTTCGCGTATTAGAAACGCTGTATGAATTTGAAGGGCCCATCGTCTTCGTTGCACGCGTCGGATTCAACGAATTGCTTTTCGCAAAACGCGACGAAGGCGAAGCTTTTGACTTTTATTTGGCAGTTGAGTCTGACGAAAGAACTGTGGCCGCTCTTAAAGAAGGCCGATTATCTTTGCGGGGTGCGCTCGACCAGTCCGAAGCTTGGCTCATTGAATCCGATTTACAAGCTGTAAACGGCTTTCAAAATCTACGAGAAGGTCAATTTGATGATCTTCTACCGCAACCAAAAGTAGGCCTCTATAGTCGTTTTGGTCTTGTGCCAGACACATTAGAGCAAGCCGAAGCGTTGATCGCGTTTCGCTTTGTGGGACCGGCAGTGCAGGGAGGTTCTGTACCATTGTCAGTCCTCCAAGACAAAATAAACGACTTTGCTACCTTCGTGAAGAAAGCATTTTTGCCGCAAGCCTTGATGACTGGGCGCGACTATAGATTTTTCGACTTGCAGATGGCTGAGCCTCGTTTTTCAAGTCTCGTTCTAGCGGCTAAAAAACCTAAGTTTGATGTGGATCGCATTTCTTCATCGAAAAGGTTGGAAGATATTGATCCTGCTTTGTTGATAGAACAAACAGGCGATCAAGGAAAAGAGTTCTGGGAGCTTCTCCGTCAGACGTTGGAACAAATTGATCTCACGGGAGAGATCTCTAACGACTTTAAAGTCGCCAATCAAATATTTTTGTCCAATCTCAAAGGCTTAATTCCGAACGATTCTGAGAATTTAACTAGGGTCGAGGTGACATTTAACGATGGCATTCTTCTGCATACCGCCATCATTGAAGGTGATAAGCGCCGCAAAATAGTTGACGCGCAACTCGAGATCGAAGGTTACGATGTGAGAACTCTTGTGGGAGTAATCGTAGAGGTTAACGGAGATGCCGGAACTTTTATAATGAAGGATATGGCTGAGCGGCAGACTACATGTGATATGCCGTGGCCTCAATTTGAGGAAATGGACGATAACGGTCAGCTGTATCGGGGACGTCAGGTTTCAGTGACTGGTACTTTCACACGGAGAACACGACGCGATAAGATTTGGATTGAGGAACCAATTATATTCCTCAACTAAATTAAGATCTTCTATCCATTAAAGTCGGTTACGACACTCCCAACTGCCAAACCGGCGCCGGTTCGCGGCTTATTCCGCCGTTTCTTCTTGCCGCTCCACAACGTGGTCGTCGGCAATGACGGCAACCATTTCTCCCTCACCCCTCCACACCCGCCAGCCGTGCATACCGCAGGTCTTCCGCGTCGAGTTCCGGCAGCTTCTCCGCCAGTAGCCGCACCGCCTCCACCGCGTTGCGCACGTCGAGCTTCGTGAAGATGTTCGCCCGGTAGGTTTCCACCGTGCGCGGGCTGAGGCCGAGATCGCGGGCGATCTCCTTGCCCGTGCAGCCGTTGAAGATTCCTGCCAGCACCTCCTGTTCGCGCGGGGTCAGCACCTCCACCAGCGCGCGGCTGCGGGCATAGGCCTGGTTGCGGCGGAAAATCTCCTCCGCCTTGTCCGAGCCGAGCGCCAGCGTGCGGCACAGGCGGTCGTGCGCGCAGGGCCAGTCGAGATAGCCGACGGCGCCGTAGCTGTGCAGCGCCTCCACCACCCGTTCGATCGACGGTGCGCTGCTGTAGGGGATCAGCGGGAAGCGCATGCCGCCGCGTTCCAGCCATGCGTGCAGTTCGCCAAGCCGGTCCCCTTCGTCATGCACGAAGATCTGGCAGCGGGCGGGCCATAGCTCTGCAATCTCGCGCGGGTCGGCGGCCGAATGCGACAGGCCCAGCCCCGCGAGCGCGCAGGCGAGATCGCGCTGGCGGGCGAAATCGGGGTCGACGATGATGAACTTTGGCTGCGCCACGATGGTGTCCGGTCCTGGCCGGAGGGGTGTGTTCCGGGGCGCCGCATGTGCGGAACAGGGAACGAACGCGCCAGTCACGTGATTGAGGGACATGGGATTGAAGGAACGCTGCAGTAAGCAGCGCAGCATGACTGTCGGTTCGCGAAACGAAATATCACCAAGGAGGTGGTTGCGTAATGCCCGACAGTGAAATCTTTCGTCAGATCGACGAGGCCGCAACGCGCGACGACGTGCTGGATGTGCTGGCCGAATTCTATCGCGCGCGGGGCTTTCGATCGTTCTGCTTCGTCATCCCCATGGTCACCAAGCCCGACCAGTTCCGCCTGTACGAGCGCGGTATGCCGCCCGAATGGATGCGGCGCTATCTGGAGCGCGATTACAAGCTGATCGATCCGATCCCCGCCGCCGTGATCCGGCGCAACGAGGTCATCACGCTGGGCGAATTGCTGTCGCAGCTGACGGTGAACGACGTGGAGCGCGCGTTTCTGGAGGAATTCGGACGCTCGGGCGTGACCGACGGGCTGGCGATCCCGACATCGGGCCTGCGCCGTGCGCGCGGGTTCTTCGGCGTGGACAATGTGGCGGCGGAGGACCTGGCGAAGGTCGACCGGTCGCTGATGTGCGCGGCGGCGCAGCATGCCCATCTGCGGATCGACCGGATCGAGGAGGAACACGGCGCCGGGATCGACGGGCTGTCCCCGCGCGAGGCGGAAATCCTCAACTGGGTGGCGGCGGGCAAGTCCAACCCGGAAACCGCGATGATCCTGGGGATCAGCGAGGCGACCGTGGGCACGCATCTGAAGCGCCTGTTCACCAAGCTGGGCGTGCACGACCGGGTTTCGGCCGTGCTGGCCGGGTTCAAGCTGGGGATGCTGCGCTGAAGCGGCAGCGGCGGGGCGCGAAGGCCCCTATGCCGCCGCTTCCTTCTGCCGTTCGAGCATGGGGGCGAGATAGGCGCCGGTGAAGGAGCCTTCGACCCGGGCGACATCTTCGGG
>TARA_R100000049_G_C1957310_1_pt1 | contig 21490 bp, 15 predicted proteins | sample TARA_R100000049 | Tara Oceans TARA_R100000049 (sample SAMEA2619992) | marine metagenome | biome: marine biome (ENVO:00000447); feature: mesopelagic zone (ENVO:00000213) & marine oxygen minimum zone (ENVO:01000065); material: "saline water (ENVO:00002010), including plankton... | reverse complement strand
TTTGATGTGGGCTGGGTTTCTTAAGCATTCCCCATTGAATCAAAAATCCCCGCCAATGGCGAGGACTTTGTCAGCAGTCTGAAAGCCCCGGCAAATTGACCGGGGCTTTGATTTTAGTGTGCGGTGCTAAAGTCAGTCGGCAAACACGCGGGCGAAAATCGTGTCGACATGCTTGGTGTGGTAACCAAGGTCAAACAGGCTTTCGAGCGTTTCCATCGGGATTTTCGCGGTAACGTCTGCGTCGGTCTTCAGAAGCGACAACAGATCGCCTTCGCGGTTCCAGACCTTCATCGCGTTACGCTGAACGATACGGTACGAATCCTCGCGCGAGACGCCATGCTGGGTCAGGATGAGGAGCACGCGCTGCGAGAAGACCAGACCGCCCATCTGATTGAGGATTTCGTCCATTCGTTCCGGATAAACGACAAGGTTTTCAACCACATTGGTCAGGCGCATCAAAGCAAAGTCGAGGGTTACGGTCGCATCCGGGCCGATATTGCGTTCGACCGATGAATGCGAAATATCGCGTTCATGCCACAGGGCGACGTTTTCCATGGCCGGGATCGCCATCGAACGGACAAGACGTGCAAGGCCGGTCAGGTTTTCGGTCAGAACCGGGTTGCGTTTGTGCGGCATTGCCGACGAACCCTTCTGCCCCTTTGAGAAGAATTCTTCAACTTCACGAACTTCGGTGCGCTGCAGGTGGCGGATTTCGGTGGCGAGATGCTCGACCGAGGATGCGATAACGCCAAGGGCTGCGAAATAAGCTGCATGACGGTCGCGCGGGATCACCTGGGTTGAAACCGGTTCGGGTTTCAGGCCAAGCTTGGCTGCAACATGTTCTTCGACCTGCGGGTCGATATTGGCAAATGTGCCGACCGCACCGGAAATCGCACAGGTCGCGATTTCTTCACGCGCGACGACCAGACGGTCGCGGTTACGTTTGAATTCGGCATAGAAGGTTGCCAGTTTCAGGCCAAAGGTCACGGGCTCCGCGTGGATGCCGTGCGAACGGCCCATGCAGGCGACGTCCTTGGTTTCATAGGCGCGCTTTTTAAGGGCGGCCAGAAGCTTGTCCATATCTTCAAGCAGGATGTCGGTTGCCTGAACGAGCTGCACGTTAAAGCAGGTATCGAGAACGTCGGAGCTGGTCATGCCCTGATGAACGAAGCGGGCTTCTTCGCCGACCTGTTCTGCCAGTTCGGTCAGGAAGGCGATCACGTCGTGTTTGACTTCGGCTTCGACAGCATCAATGCGATCAATACGGTCCTGGGTATAGGGTTTGTTGCCTTTTTCCCAGACCAGTTTGGCAGAGGCAGCCGGAATGACGCCCAGCTCGGCCAGTTTGTCGGCAGCGTGTGCTTCGATTTCAAACCAGATACGGAATTTGTTCGCCGGTTCCCAGATTGATGTCATCTGCGGACGGGAATAACGGGGGATCATGCAGTCGCCTCCGGGCAGGATGGTTGGGTGCCGGGTCATGACCAGATTGCGTGATCAGCGAAGTGCGATGCTGGTTCCGGCACGCTTTCAACGCGTCGGATAGTCCAAATTGCCGCGATTGGCAACCCTGCATCGGGTCATGACAGGTTTGTTATCGCGTTTTTATCCGTATGGAACTTGCCATCTGCTAAGATTATCTCAATCTCCCGATGGATATAGTTTGCAGAACGAACATTTCAGAACAAGGACGGCAAACCGTTCTGATAGAGAGTGGACACAGATAATGGCCCGTACCTATGACTCGTACTTGTGATGCGTATCGGGGATGATTTGAAAAATCGTCCGAACGGCATAACCGAGAGCGTAGACGCCGATGCGCATTACCTTGCGCAGTTGGTCGATCTTGGCATTGCCCTGTCGGCTGAACAGGGCCGCGAAGAGCTTCATCAGAAAATCCTGATGGCAGCCCGACAGTTTACCAATGCCGATGGCGGGTCGCTGTATCTGGTCAACAAGGACGAGACGGAACTTCAATTTCGTATTCTGATGAACGATACGCTTGATACGTTCTTCGTATCTGGCCGCGAAAACGAGAAACCTTTTCCACCCCTGCCGCTTTATGATGCAGCGGGCAACCCCAATCACAAAAACATCGCCACCTATGTCGCGTTAAGTGGTGAATCGATCAATATCGAGGATGCCTATTTCGCCGACGGGTTCGATTTTTCCGGCACGCGCGCCTTTGATGCCAAAACCGGTTATCGGTCGAAATCATTCCTGACGGTACCGCTTAAAAATACGCGCGGCAATGTGATCGGCGTGTTGCAGTTGATCAATGCGCGCAACAACGCGGGCGATATTATTGCCTTTGATCCGGCAATCGAACCAATCATCAATGCGCTGGCAAGTCAGGCGGCGGTGGCACTTGAAAATAGCCGCCTTTTGATGGCGCAGCGCGACCTGATGGAGAGTTTCGTGCGTGTTCTGGGGCAGGCAATTGATGCCAAATCCCCCCATACAGCCCATCATTGTGAAAAAGTACCCATCATTGCCCGCATGTTGGCCAAGGCCGCCGTCGATGAAAAACGGGGAACATTTTCCAATTTCTATCTGACGGATATGGAATGGTACGAGCTTGATCTGGCGGCGTGGCTCCATGATTGCGGCAAGATCACCACACCCGATCATGTGGTGGAAAAGGCCACCAAACTTGAAACCATCCATAACCGTATTCACGAAATCCGCACCCGGTTCGAAGTGCTTCGCCGCGATGCCGAAATCGAGATGCTCAAACGCAAGCTCGCGGGCGAGGATGCCCAACGTTGCGATGCCGATTTCAACGCCCGGGTTGCCGAACTTGAAAGCCAGTTTTCAATGGTTGCGCACAGCAATATTGGTGACGAGGAACTCGATACCGACGCGGTCTTTGCCCTGCATGAAATCGGGGCGCAGGAATGGGTGCGACATTTTGACCGTACCATCGGGCTTTCATGGGCCGAAAATCAACGCCTGACCGAAGATGACCGTGCCAAATTCAGCCAGCCCGGCGTTGAAAAGCTTCTGGATGACCGCCGCGATCAGGCCTATCTGGGCATTAACCGCGGCGAACTTTATAACCTTTCGGTTCCGCGCGGCACCCTGACATCCGAAGAGCGCAAGATCATCAATGATCATGTTGTGGTGACACAGGAAATGCTCGCACAATTGCCCTATCCCAAGGAATTGCAACGCATTCCGGCAATTGCGGGCAACCATCACGAAAAAATGGATGGTTCGGGCTATCCCAACGGATTGCTTGGCGAAGATATGGGCATTCTCGAAAAGGTGATGGTGATTGCCGACATCTTCGAGGCACTTACTGCGGTTGATCGTCCCTATAAACGGCCCAAAATGTTATCGGAATGCATCGCGATCCTGGCCGACATGCGAGACAAAGGACAGATTGATGGCGACCTGTTCGATCTGCTGTTGTCATCTGGCGTTTATATCGAATATGGCCGCAAATATTTGCAACCCGATCAATGTGACGCAGTCGATATTACGCAGTTCTTGCGCAGGTAAAAACGGGCCGGACGCATTGCACCCGGCCCGCCTTGGATCAGGTTCGGTTGATCGAAACCCCGCCATCGGCAAGGAATGGCACCCCGGTCACAAAGCTTGCCGCGTCGGATGCCAGAAACAGGGCGGCCTGCGCCATTTCGGACGGTTGTGCCATACGTTTTAATGCATGCAGGCTGTTGACGAACTGTTCGACCTCCGGCCCGGCACCAGGTTTGTTGGTGATGCTGGCCGGGGTATCGGTCCCGCCGGGCAGAAGCGCATTGACCCGAATGCCCTGTGGTCCGTATTCGGCTGCCAGCGACTTCATCAATCCGATCATGCCTGCCTTGCTGGCGGCATAGGCCCCCATGCCGGGCATCCCGACTGTATGACCGACAAAACTGGATGTCAGAATCATTGATCCCGAACCATTGGCAAGCATCGCGGGCAATTGATATTTCGCCCCGAAAAACGCTGATGTGAGGTTGGTTTCGATCATTTCATGCCAGTTTTCGGTTGCCATATCGGGGATTGAAACCGATTCCCCGACCATCCCGGCATTATTGACCGCGATATCAAGCTTGCCGAAATGATCAAGGGTGGCCTCGACCAGCTGTTTTGAAATTGCTTCGTCCGTGATGTTGCCGGGAACCGAAACCGCCATGCCACCGGCATCGCGAATATCGGCGACCATATCGTCAAGCAGATCGGCGCGCCGCGCATTAAGGACAAGTTGTGCGCCCTGCTTTGCAAAAAGTTCGGCCACGGCGTGACCGATGCCGGAACTAGCCCCGGTGATGATTGCAGTTTTACCGTCCAGTGTGAACATATTTCCGTCTCCTGTGTCATGATAGGATGGCCAGCAAGGCCGAATGTCATGACGCTAGATTGCGAACGGAAACGGATCACTCCGGTTATTGGCATTGAATTCGTAAATGTGACGGGTTTTCGTGGGGTGCGAATTCGAAAGCAAGGAACGGAGTGCGGTCAACGGAATGGACGATCAGAATGCCGGTCAAACGGATGCATTTGGCATCCCTGTATTCTGATAAAGGAGTCATCCCATGCTGACGGAGACGAGATTGAACAAAACGATCCGCTGGATCAGTGACGAAGACAAATGGCAGGCCGTGGCAAAACGCGATGGCAAAGCCGATGGGAAGTTTTATTATTCGGTGGCAACCACCGGGGTTTATTGCCGCCCGTCTTGCGGCGCACGGTTGGCGCGCCGGGAAAATGTCGCGTTCCATGCCAGTTGCGACGATGCCGAGCAGGCGGGTTTTCGCCCGTGCAAACGGTGCCTTCCGAACAGCGCATCGATTGCTGAACGCAATGCCGATGCGGTGGCAAAGGCATGCGAAACCATCCGCAATGCTGAAGAAATGCCAAGCCTTGATGATCTGGCCGCACAGGCCGGGATGAGCCGCTTTCACTTCCACCGGGTGTTTAAATCGGTAACCGGGGTGACGCCAAAGGCCTATGCCAGTGCATATCGGGCCGGGCGCGTGCGTGAGGAATTGCGCAACAGTAATACCGTGACCGAGGCGATCTATGACGCGGGTTACAATTCCAACAGCCGGTTTTATGAACGCTCTCACAAGATGCTAGGCATGACGCCAAGCAGCTATCGCGCGGGAGGCAAGGGCGAAAAAATCCGGTTTGCCGTGGCGCAATGCACACTTGGCGCGATCCTTGGCGCGGCAAGTGCCAAGGGGGTTTGCACGATCCTTCTGGGCGATGACCCCGATGCGCTGGTGCGTCAGTTAGAGGACGCCTTTCCCAAGGCGGAACTGATTGGTGGTGATCCGGCGTTCGAAGACTGGATGGCGCAGGTCATCGGTCTGGTTGAAGCCCCGCAACTTGGCCATAACCTGCCGCTCGATATCCGCGGTACTGCCTTTCAGCAACGCGTCTGGCAGGCACTTTCGGAAATTCCGGTCGGGACAAAGGCAAGCTATGCCGAAATTGCTGCAAAAATCGGATCGCCGCGCGCTACCCGTGCTGTCGCACAGGCCTGCGGGGCTAACAGCATCGCGGTTGCCATTCCCTGCCACCGGGTGGTGCGCAAGGATGGTGATCTTTCCGGATATCGCTGGGGCGTGGAGCGCAAGCAAACCCTGCTGGACCTTGAAAGCGGGGAGGCCGGGCAATGAACGAGATGACCCGTGACAGGATCGGATCGCTTGATTGGGAAAAACATTCCCGGGAGCTTGACGCATATGGCTGCACAATCCTTGAAAAACTGATCGATCCAGACACCTGCCGGGCATTGATCGCACACTATGACGACCCGGATGCATTTCGCAGTCACATCCATATGGCCCGGCACGGTTTCGGGCGCGGCGAATACAAATATTTTGCCTATCCCCTGCCCGATATTATTGCGGATCTGCGGCAATCGCTTTATCCGCCATTGGCCGAAATTGCCAACCGGTGGAACCGGGCGATGGGGCTGGATCGGCATTTCCCCGGCGATCATGCCCGGTTTGTTGTCGAATGCCATGGCGCAGGCCAAACCCGACCGACGCCGCTTTTGCTGCGTTATGGGATGGGGGATTACAATTGCCTGCATCAGGATGTTTACGGTGATTGCGTGTTTCCATTACAGGTCGCGATCCTTCTAAGCGATCCGGAAACCGATTTCGGAGGCGGCGAATTTGTCCTGACCGAGCAGCGTCCACGCATGCAGTCCCGCGCCGAGGTCGTACCGCTAACGCAAGGTGACGCCGTGATTTTCCCGGTTCATCATCGTCCGGTCGCGGGAACGCGCGGCACGTATCTGGTGAATATGCGCCACGGCGTTTCGCGCCTGCGCGCCGGGACACGGCATACGCTTGGCATCATTTTCCATGACGCCAAATAGCTGATCCCGGTCTGGCTGATGTTATTCTAGCTGCTGTGATGTTCAGAAAAAGTTATTAATAACTATTTGCAATTGGGTGCTGCTGGTGTATGTCAGCAGGAACAAATTCACGTTCCTGTCTGTTTTCATGAACTTTTTTGCGCCCCATCACATAACGGCAAATCTTGTCCGCGCCTTTGAAAAGGAACGTGCGTCCCTGTTGCGTTTGGCTATGCGGAAGTTGGGAAATCCTGATGAGGCAAAGGACATTGTCCAAGATGCCTTTGTAAGGATTGCCGGGGCAAAAGACAGGCAAGAACCGATCAGCGATCCACCTGCATTCCTTCGGACCGTGGTTCTTAATCTGATCCGGGATCATCAAAGACGTCGCAATGCCGGTCATATTGTCGAACTTAAATCCGGGCTTGATCCGCTGGAATGGACAGCGGAGGACCGCCCGCTTGCAGACAATGTTATATACCATCGTCAGCGTCTTCAGGCGTTTGAGCAGGCACTTTCATCCTTGCCGACGCGATCCAGAGAAGTCTTCATCTTGCGTAAGTTGCATGGTAAGACCCATGATGAAATTGCCGCAGCGACCGGATTGTCAAAGGCCGCGATCGAGAAGCATCTTTATCGTGCCATGACAACGTGTCGTGATCTGATGAAACACTATGACTAGGCCATTGCTTATGAGCGGCAACCGCCATACCGGCCATAAACCGGAGACCACAGAACAGAAAGATCTGCAAAGCCGCCTTGTTGATCAGGCAATGCAATGGCTTGCTCGCGATGGTGCGGATATTGAGGGCACAGATACGCATGTCGCATTTCAGAAGTGGTGCGGCCAAAGTGCGGATCATGAACAGGCGGCGCGCGCGGTTCGGGCCTTTCTCAGTGACCGTGATTTCGATGATATCTTGCGGAAATTCGATACTGAGAAAGGCACCGGTGCGCGAAACCATGCGCCATCAAGCACGCGGCAAATATCGATTCCTTTCGGTAAGCCGCGACGTTCGACCCCGCCAAGGCTAACAAATGTGCGAAAAGCAATCTGGGGCGGTGTTGCAATGTGCGTGGCGATTCTTGTTGCCGTCCTGACGTTGTCCCCGGCAGACCATTCTGGTCATCCGGGGTATATCGCGGCGAACATGGCACCGGTTCGTCAGTTTTTGCCGGACGGCAGCGAATTGCAATTGGCACCTGGTACCCGGCTTTATTGGGAATTTACCGAACGCGAACGCCATATCGTTCTTGAGGATGGGGCGGTAGTGATTTCGGCTGCACCGAATAAGGACCGCCCGCTTGTGGTAACCACGCCACAAAGTCGGGTTGTTGTTGTCGGGACACGTTTTGTTGTGATCGGTGATGATCAAACCAGCGAAGTCGGCGTCGCCGAAGGAACCGTCCGGGTACAACAACAACAATCGCCGCCTGCCCGTGAAGTCACCCTTCATGCAGGTGAAGGGGTGACTGTATCCAGCGGGGGCGATGTCCGGCGGCATGACTTCAATGGCGACAATATTACGCAAATCCTTGAAGGTTGGCGGGTGTTTTCGCCAGCAAAGCTGTCTGATGTGATACATGCCGTAAGTCGGCAGAGTGGCATGGAAATCTGGCTTGATCCCGGCATTGCCGATCTCGAAATCCGTGGGCGGTTCAATGTTGCCGATGCAATGGTGTCACTTGATCTGATTGCGCGGACAACCGGAACAAGAATGATTGAACTGCCGTTTGATCAGTATCTTCTGGTGCGCTGAAATCACGGTTCCAGATTGGTTCGGCCTGAAAATGGTGCGGATTTAGCCTGAACTCCTCGATGAATTCCCTATTTGAACAAAAATATTAAAAAAAGATGTCCGGTTACTGTCGGGCCTTCCGTCCTTAAGTGCGAGTGATACGCAATAACTTGCATTGGGTCGTGCCGAATGAAGCCTACCAGACAACAGGACACAGTCCGCAACCTCTTCGAAACCTCAAAGGGGCGGGCATGGAAGGATTTGCTGTTCTGCGCTGTTGCGTCTTCTGCCTTGCTGGGGGGGATGTCGTCGAATTTTCTGCATGCACAGGAACGTGCGGTTGTCGATAAGCCGGTCGCATCACGACTTTACAGCTTTGACATTCCCTCCGTGCCGCTGATGCGCGCTTTGGAGCTATTGTCGCAGCAGGCCGGTATTCCGTTTTCGGTCCAGGATGGCACCAACCTTGCGATGAATGGTCAGGCCGTGGTTGGTCAGCTCAGCATTGAAAACGCCTTGTTTCAAATGCTTGAGGGGACGGAAGTTACCTTTGCCGTTACCGACGGTGTTTTGGTTATTTCCCCCAAGCTATCCAACCAGTCATCTGACGAAGAAATCGTTACCGCCCCCGTTTCTGTCAGTGCAAATCGCACAACGATCTTCCAACTCGGAACCGGTGCGGCCAGCGGGTCAACTGTGTATGGCGAAGAGATGATCGGTGCGGTGGTTCAGGGTGACAGTGACCCGAACAAGATTTTTCGCGCCAATCCGAATGTTCAGTATGTGATTGCGGGGCAACGCGGCGAAGAAGGTGCAACTGCAACAGCCGAGCAGGATTTGCGTCCGCAAAATATCAGCATATCCGGCGCAGCGGTTGATCAGAACAACTTTATGCTCGACGGTGTCGGGATCAATTCCTTTGGCGGAACTGAGTCGAATTATAACGACTCAAACATGCCAGAAGATGACGACAATACGATCAATGCAGACACACTTCATGGTTTGCATCCTCAAACCGTCTATGTCGATGCAAATATTCTCGAGCAGGCCGAGATCATCGACAGCAACGTGTCGGCTAAATACGGCGGATTTCAAGGCGGCGTTGTCAACTACAAGGTCAAAAACCCGTCAAGCGAACCAACATTTGGCGCAAGCATTAAACGGGGTGGATCGAACTGGAACGACTATCATCTGAAATCCGAGGAAACCCCCGACACTGACGCCAAAGAACCGGTTTATGAAAAATGGTTTTATTCCGCGTCTGCGAGCACACCGATCAGTGATAATTGGGGAATGCTGGTTTCGGCAGGTCGGCGTACTGCCGAAACGACCAAGACGGCGGGCGACGATTATTACGGTCGTCAGGTAACGACCAGTACCGAAGCCGACAACGTTTTGGGAAAACTGCGCTACGAAAGCGATACGGGTGCTGCGATCACGGCCCAGATCGTTTATGCGCCCTATGCCCAGGAATGGGAAGCATCAGAAAACTATAACAGCAAGATGGATATCATCGGCAATGGATTGACCACCTATGTTGGTCTCGAAAAGCCGTTTGAATATGATGGCTATGGGGTTTCCAATCTGTTTCTGGATACCAAGCTTTCCTTTAATACATCTGAAAATGCACGTGATTCTGAAAGCAATGTGCGTCGTCAGATCAGCACGACGGTGGCCGGATCAAAATATGCCGATTTGTGTGATTCCAGCACATGTGTGACCGGCTGGTACGGGGATTTGTCCCAGACACAGCAGGATATCGGTTATACAGCCGACCTTACCGGCGATATCTTTGGAACGAACTTCCTTCTGGGGGCGGATATCCATCGTCTCAGTGGAACCCGTGAACGTAGCGCAGATGCATATTATGCAACAACGCGTACCACAGGAACCAACGTCGTTTGCGCCAGTGCCGATGACATCTTCTGCGATGACGGTGATCAGGCAAACCGGCGGCGGACAAAATACCAAGCGTTTGAAGGAAGTGTCAGTTTCGTAAGCACAGCCCTTTATAATGAATATACGCTTGTCTTTGATCATGTTCCTTTTGGCGAACTGGAAATCAGGCCGGGTGCACGGCTTGAACACGATACCTATCTTGGTAATACCAACTTCGCCCCGCGTTTCAACGCGACCTATTACACGGATTGGGATATCAGCTTCAATGCGGGGTGGAACCGCTATTACGCAGCAAACATGCTGAGTTACGCCTTTCAGGATGCAACGCCGGCAACCATCAGTGAAACGCGAACTGCCGATACTACCACGACACCGGGTTCATCTATTTTCTATGATGACTGGGCGGCGTCTTCATCGGGGATAAAGCGGTCATTTTCCGGTTCAGGTTTGAGCACCCCCTTTTCCGACGAACAGACAGCGTCCGTTTCATTCCCTCTGCCGTTTCTTGGCGGGGTGACACGGTTGAAATGGCTGGAAAGAAAAGGCCGTGACCAGTTTTCGCGTGCCATCGATGACACCGGAACAACCGAATATAATCTGTCGAATGAGGGCTCCAGCCTCTACACCTCCTATTCCGCAGAATGGAGCAGGGGAATTGGTTCCGGGCCGTTCGGCGGGCGTCATGTGTTCAATATCAATGGCCAATATTCCGAACGCAGAACTTCCAACAACAGTTACTTCCTGACCAGTGATGACAGCGAAAGTGTGGTCTATAACGGCAAGATCATATCGACCACGGATCTGTCGATCCTGACCGGTAATCTGGACGAGCCGATCTTCTTTAACGCCAGCCTGTTTTCGAGTTTTGATGACAATCGCCTGCGTACCGGACTAACCGGGCGCTACACCTTGTCCTATTCCACGATAGATGACAGCGGATCGAATACCACCATCAATGGCTCGACCTATGATGTCTATGAGGACGGCGACGCCAAGGCGCGTTTCGATCTGGATATGACGCTTGATTACGACATTATCAGCCGGGAAAAGGGTGTTCTGACCCTTAATGCTTCCATCGAGAATGTTCTGAACCGCGGCGGCGCCCATACGCTTGCGTCATCTACCCCCTACCGCAAGGGCCGGACAGTTTGGCTTGGACTGACTTACACCTACTGAAAATTCCGCGTTAATCCTGCCGGGGCTTAGCCCCGGCCAAACCTGCTTGTGAGATCGATAATATGAAAAGAACCCTGACCGCGACCCTGTTTGCCGCGATGCTTGCCACATCAAGCCTTGTCCCCGTTCATGCAATGGCAGAACAGGCAAGCATGGCATTGTCCGACAAAAACCTTGCCGAAGTTTATGACGCTGTTTCACTTGGCGTTGTTCGCATCAATGTCATCAAGAAAAGCTATGCCGAGATCGTCGCCGAAGAACGGGAGAAAAAGGAAAACGGCGAGGATTTCTATCTGCCGCCAAACGAACGTGGCGATCAGGACGAGGATGAAGATCGCAATGATCGCGATGAAAAGAACAAGGAAAGTGAAAAGGGTGAAGAACCGAAATACGACTGGCAGAAAAAGAAGCGCAATGCGTCGACCGGGACTGGTTTTTTCATTACCGATGACGGCCTGATTGTTACCAACGAGCATGTGGTCCGCGATGGTGCGCGTTTTGTCGTTGTTTTAAAAGATGGTCGTCGTGTTCGTGCTGATCTGGTGGGGAAGGATTTTCTGACCGACCTCGCCGTCCTTCGTGTTGAAATGCCTGAAAATGTTAAGCCGCTTTCATGGGGCAACTCGCATGCGATCCGCATCGGCGATCCGGTTTTTGCGCTTGGTTATCCCTATGGCTTTGATCAAAGTCTGACCACCGGGGTGATTTCGGGCAAGCAGCGCCAGCTATCCAAAGGGGAATATAACCCGTATTTGCAAACCGATACCGCGGTAAACAAGGGCAATTCCGGCGGGCCGCTTCTGTCGATGGATGGCAAGGTCGTTGGCGTTAACTCCGCGCTTTATACCCGCTCTGGCGGGAATGAGGGGCTGGCCTTCTCCATCCCGGCTGAACATGCGCAGGGGATCATTGATCTGCTTGTCAAAGATGGTGAAATCAAACGCGGATGGTTCGGGATTGCCTATTCTGAAGTCAAGCCGGGCATCGGCAAGCTTCTGGGGATGGACCATGACGAGGGAATGTTGATCCACCGGGCCCCCGATGACGAACCGGCCTATCAAGCAGGTATTCGTGCAGGAGATGTGATTGTTGCGGTGAATGGCGAAACGGTCACATCGCGCCTGCATTTCCGCATGCAGGCGGCGGAGGCAAAAGGTGAAACGACCGTTACCGTCTGGCGCGATGGTGGATTTAAAAGCTTTACGATGATCCCCGGCGATATGGACGAAGCCAAAAGCCGCCGTCGTCAGGCCGAACGCGACAAGATTCTTGGTAAAACGCCGAAGGATGATGGTCGGAAGAAAGTCATGGGCCTCGAACTGGTTCCGGCTAATGAAAAGGCATGGGAAAAACTGGATTTACCCGTTGGCACGAAGGGGCTTGTCGTTGATCGGATGGAAAAGATGGGGCAAGGCGATCAGGCTGGATTTACAAAGGGTGATTTCATTACCCGGATCAATGATACCGAGATTTCCACACCCGAGGATTTCGAAGCCGTGATTGGGCAGGCGCTTGAAAGCAACGCACCCTATGCGCTTGTCTATTTCAAACGTGATGGTCAGGATCGCACAAAGATCATCGATACGCTGAGCATGGTTGATCTTGAAGACTACTGAGCGATCCACAAAAAAAACGGGCCGTCGCAAGACGGCCCGACTAAGTTTGGGTGGTGCAAAGGGAGGTTGCCCTCCTACATCCGTTCGTGGAAATGGCAGGCCACCTGATGGTGATCGTTGACGGTGTCAACGGTCGGGACATCGGTCGCGCAGACATCCTTGGCAAACGGACATCTGGTGCGGAACACGCAACCCGATGGCGGGTTGATCGGGCTGGGCAAATCACCGGTCAGCACGATGCGTTCCTTAGTGCGTTCTATCTCAGGATCCGGGATCGGAACTGCGGAAATCAGCGCCTTGGTGTAGGGATGTTTTGGGTTGGCATAGATGCTGTCGCGGTCGGCCAGCTCCATAAGATTGCCGAGATACAGCACCAATATGCGGTGGCAGATATGGCGCACGATAGAAAGATCGTGGCTGATGAAAATCATCGACAGATCAAATTCGCGCTGCAATTCCTGCAACAGGTTTACGATCTGCGCCTGTATCGATACATCAAGTGCTGAAACCGGCTCGTCACAAATGATCAGTTTCGGTTCGAGGATCATCGCGCGTGCAATGCCGATACGCTGGCACTGGCCGCCCGAAAATTCATGCGGATAGCGGTTGATCATCTGTGGCAAAAGCCCGACACGCGCCATCATGCGTTTAACGCGCGCCTTGATTTCGTCCTTACCCAGTTCGGATTTGTGGGTCACAAGCGGCTCGGCGATGATCTCGCCAATCGTCATGCGCGGGTTCAGGCTGGCCAGCGGGTCCTGAAAAATGATCTGCAGGTCCCGGCGTAGCGGCTGCATTTCGCGATGGGGGGCGCCGACAATATCCCGCCCCAGCCACACGACCTGCCCGTTGGTCGGCGGGATCAGTTGCAGGATCGCACGGCCAAGGGTCGATTTTCCACAACCGGATTCGCCCACAATGCCAAGCGTTTCGCCGGGATACAGATCGAAATCGATCCCGTCGACGGCCTTAAGCTGGCGTTCTGCCCCAAAAAATCCCTTGCCCGGCAGGGAAAAGTGAACCTTAAGGTCACGAACCGACAGGATCGGGACGTTTTTCTTTTTACGGATCGCATTCATTGACCGTCCTCCCGGAAGCAGGCACTGGCGCGGCCATCGTCAAAGCCAAACAGGCTTGGGCGGGAAACACAGCATCGATCCATCACATAGGCGCAGCGTTCCTGATAGGCACATCCCTTTGGCAGGTTCTGCAGGTTAGGCGGTTGTCCGGGGATGGCAAACATGTGTTCTTCGCTTGCCGTGTCGATGCGCGGCATCGATTTCAAAAGCCCCTCGGTATAGGGATGATGGCTGTCATAGAAAATGTCACGCACCGAACCGGTTTCGACAATCCGCCCGCCATACATTACCATCACCCGGTCACACAGGCCTGCCACCACGCCAAGATCATGGGTGATCATGACAATGGCCGTATTGAAATCCTTTTTAAGATCGCGCAGCAGATCAAGGATCTGTGCCTGCACCGTCACATCAAGGGCGGTGGTTGGTTCATCCGCAATCAGGACTTCGGGGTCGCACAGCAACGCCATGGCAATCATCACGCGCTGGCGCATGCCGCCGGAAAATTCATGCGGATACATATGCACGCGTTGTGCCGCACCGGGAATACCGACACGGTCAAGCATGTTGATCGCGCGTTTAAGCGCATCACCCTCGGACATGCCGCGATGTTCCACCAGTACCTCGGTCATCTGTCTGGATATTTTGAGGAACGGGTTAAGCGACGTCATCGGATCCTGAAAGATCATCGACATCGTCACACCGCGGATTTTGTTAAGCTGGCGTGACGGGATATTGAGGATATCCTTATCCTTGTAGCGCACCGTACCCGTGGCCTTACCGTTCTTGGCAAGAAGACCCATCACGGCAAGGAAAATCTGGGTTTTGCCCGATCCGGACTCCCCAACAACGCCAAGTGTTTCGCCCGGATCGATATGGAAGTTGACATCGTTGACAGCCTCGACCTCGCCGTCGGGGGTCTGGAAGCGGGCACGCAGGTTTTCAACAGTCAGAATATGGTTTGTCATGTGTCTATCTGTCCTTCGGATCAAGGGCGTCGCGCAATCCGTCGCCGATGAAGTTGAAACAGAACAGCGTCAGTGCCAGGAAGATCGCCGGATAAATCAGCATCCAGGTCGCTGCTTCGATCACTTTCGCCCCTTCGGAAATCAGAACGCCCCAGCTTGTCAGCGGCTCCTGAACGCCAAGGCCCAGGAACGACAGGAAACTCTCGGTCAGGATCACCTGCGGAATGGTCAGCGTCATGTAAACAATAACCGGCCCAAGAACGTTGGGGATCACATGGCGGAAAATGATCTTGAAGTTCGAAACACCCGTGGCATGGGCGGCTTCGATAAATTCGCGCCGCCGGATCGAAAGCGTCTGACCGCGTACAATCCGCGCCATGGTCAGCCATTCAACCGCGCCAAGGGCGACGAAAATCAGGAAAATGTTTCGGCCAAACACCACCATCAGCATGATCACAAAGAACATGAAGGGCAGGGAATAAAGCACATCGACGAACCGCATCATGATGTTGTCGATCCGTCCGCCGAAATAGCCGGCGACCGCGCCATAGGTAACGCCGATCACAAGCGACACAGCCGTTGCCAGTAAACCAACCGCAAGGGATACACGCGCGCCATAAAGGATGCGGATGAAAATATCGCGGCCATTGCCATCCGTGCCAAGGATATGGCCGTTTTCCCAGTTCGGACCTTCCTGGATATAGCCCCAGTCGATCTGGTCGTATTCAAACGGGCTGAGCAGCGGGGCGAAAATTGCCATCAGGGTAATGATGGCCAGAATGATCATCGACCCGACGGCGGCCTTGTTACGAAACAGGCGAATACGGGCATCGCGCCACAGGCTGCGACCCTCGATCTCTCCGGCGGCGTCTGCCGCCTGAAGCATCGCTGTTTTTTGATCCTTGTTCATCATGAGCGTGACTTCAGCTTGGGATCGAGCAGGCCATAGACCATGTCGACCAGGAAATTCAGAAGGATGATCATCACCGCATAGACAATGACCACACCCATCACCAGCGGGTAGTCGCGGTTCAATGCTGCCTTGACGAAATAGGTCCCGATACCAGGCACGCCAAAGATGGTTTCGATGACCACAGAACCGGTCATCACCGCCGCCGTCGCCGGGCCGAGATAGGATACGACAGGCAAAAGCGCGCCGCGGATCGCATGCCGGTTGACGACAAGCTTTTCACGCAAACCTTTGGCGCGTGCGGTGCGGATGTAATTGGAATGGAGGACTTCGACCATCGATCCGCGCGTCAGGCGCGCGATATAGGCGACTTGTGGCAGGGCAAGGGCGATGATCGGCAATATCTTGTATTGAATTTCGCCGTCTCCCCAACCTGCCGTTGGCAGGATCGAAAGATACAGGCCAAACACCAGCGACAGAAGCGGTGCCATGACAAAGTTCGGGATGGCAATGCCGACCATGGCAACGCCCATTACCGCAAAATCAACCGCACTGTTCTGTCGAAGGGCGGCATAGGTGCCAAAGCCAACCCCGAATATCAGCGCCAGAAAGATCGCCGACAGGCCAAGCTGCATCGATGCCGGGGCGCCAGCCATGATTAGTTCGGCGACGGAAAAATCGCGAATTTTGATCGACGGGCCAAAGTCACCACGCAGGATTTTGCCGATATAGATCGTGTATTGTTCAAGCAGCGGCTTATCAAGGTCATAGGCGGCCTTGATGTTTTTTTCGATTTCCGGGGGCAGGGCACGTTCCTGATCGAACGGTCCGCCTGGTGCAATGCGCATCATGAAAAAGGCAACCGTGATCACGATGAACAGCGTCGGGATCGCGATCATCAGGCGCCGGATGGCGTAAGATAACATAATTCTCTCTCATCCCCATTGGGGGCCGATAGGTTGCCGCAGGTCCGTGATCCAGACCTGCGGCAAAGTCTCCGGCGTTTACTCTTTGATGTCGAGCCAGCGGGTCAGGTGGCGATCCGGGGCGTTATCGATCCAGCCTTCGATCTTCGGTGAGACGAGCTGTTTCGAGACATAGTAGTAAATCGGGATGTAAGGCTGTGCTTCCATCATGATGGCTTCGGCCTGCTTCATCAGGCTGGCACGCTTTTTAAGGTCGCCTTCCTTTTCGGCTTCCAGCATCAGTTCGTTGTAACGCGGGTTATCAAAAGCCGCGTAGTTCAGCGGCCCGGTCCGTTCTTCGCCGAGGAACAGGAAGTTCTGCGCGTCGTTGTAATCGGCAATCCAGCCCGCACGTGCCACTTCAAAGTTACCGACCTTCAGATCGGCATAGTGGATTTTGCCTTCGGTGTTGAACAGTTCGGCCTGAACGCCGATCTGCTTCCACATGTTCTGGGCCGCAATCGCGATGCGCTTGTGGTTTTCAGACGTGTTGTAGCGCAGGGTGAATTTAAGCGGATTGTCAGGGCCATAACCGGCCTCGGCCAGAAGCTTTTTGGCTTCTTCGAGCTTTTCATTATAGGAAAGGTCTTTCCACGAAATGTATGCTGGCTCGCCGTAATTACCGGTTCCGGGCGGGACAAAGGAATAGGCCGGAAGTTCACCGGTTTTCAGAACCGAGTCCGTAATGGCTTCGCGGTTGATCGCCATCGACAGGGCTTTGCGGACACGGACATCCTTGAACATGTCCTTGTCGGTACGGATCGCATAGTAATAGATACCGGCATACGGTGCGATGCGCAGGCTATCGGCAAGGTTATCGCGCAGCCAGGAAATCTGTTCGGACGCGATGTCGCGTGCGACGTCAAGTTCGCCTGCACGGAAACGGTTCTGCATCGCGGTGCGATCTTCATAGGTGTAATAGATCACCTCGTCGATCGGCACATTGGCGGCGTCATAGAATTCCGCGTTCTTTTCAAGTTTGGAATGAACGTTCGGCAGCCATTCGGTCAGTTTGTACGGACCGTTCACCACGATATTTTCCGGTTTCACCCAGTCTTTGCCAAATTTGGCAATCGCATGCTGCGGGATCGGGAAGGCGGTCTGGTGGGTAAGTTGTGCCAGGAAATAAGGGGCTGGCGCAGTCAGTTTGACCTGCAAGGTTTTATCATCCAGGGCGGTGGCCGCGAGTTTCGCGCCTTCCTTGCCACTGTTAACAGCCTCGGCACCCTCGATGATATAAAGCAGGGATGCGTATTCCGCACCGGTCGCCGGGTCAAGCAGGCGGTTCCAGCCCGCGACAAAATCACCGGCAGTTACCGGCACGCCGTCCGACCAGTTGTGATCGCGAATTTTAAAGGTATAGGTCATGCCGTCGTCAGAAACGGTCCAGCTTTCAGCTGCACCTGGCACCGGTTCACCATCCGGGCCATATGTCAGAAGACCCAGAAACATATCATCCGACAGGCGGCTGGTCTGAACCGTCGAAATGAAATGCGGGTCCATTGATTGCGGTTCGCCGTCATTGCCGACGCGCAGGATTTTTTCAGCCTGTGCATGTGTGGTGGACAGCATGGTCATGGAACCGGCAAGCAATGCCGTACCCAGCACAAAGGCCCGCGAGGAATTAAGCAATCCCTTCACGAGACCATTTGCGGTCTTCGCGTTTTGTGACATCTGTAATGTCTCCCTCATCTATTTTGCTTTGTTGCCGACGTACTCCCTGAAAGTACGTACGCAAAAATACTGAGACTGACATGCGTGATCTGCAAGTCACGATTCCACAAATTTGAAACAAATGGTGTTTTTTTGCGTGATTATGGTCATTTTTTGGTATTATTTTGCGTATTATTCGGAAATAACAGATTGTTCTACGGCTGAGGAAGCCTGCAACTTTCGCCTGTAAAACGTTTTGCATGTAACGGTGATTGTCGCGTCGCGCCTTGCGGCTATATGCGCAAAAAGTGAAACAGTTCACATTCAAAGGGTTGGCCGCCAAATTCGGTGATCACGAATCGGGCTTTGTGATTTTCTGCATTATTTTTCGGCAATTCAGGCGATTTCAATATCTTGGCGCGAAAATGGGCGTTCTCTGATTACATTTTCGCGCGTGAAAAGATTTCGGAATACAAACCCGGTATCGCGTCATGGCAGCTTGATGAAACAAGCGTGAATTCAAAAAATTGCCGTTGAGAAACATCGTCATTCAGGCTACGGGTTTTTGCGTACGCTGTTTTGCAGATTTCCTTTATCAACAAATGCGACCGAAAGATGCCTTTAAGCCCGTTTGATCTGGCGGCCCTGATGGTTGCCATACTTGGCATTTCTCAGGCCGGTTCTTGATATTGCCATGGCCGTCGGGTTCAATTCAAAATCCACCTTCAATCTTGCGTTTAGGCGTGTAACCGGTACAACACCAAGCAAATACCGAGTTGCTGCAGATACGCACGCGACCGCCCCCGGAATTGTTGGGGATGCTCTCGTCGGCCCCGGTTAACAACAGACAGCGACCATCAGGATAAAGAATGGATACGTCCGAAATCGTTCTTTTGCTTATTGCTGCAGTCGGCCTTGCACAGGCCGCATTCCTGATGCTGCTGTTGCGGCACGAGGGCAAACGCGCATTTCGTGCGAATCGCTGGTTGCTGGTGTTCTCGCTGACCGCCTGCGCAAGCTTTGTCGAAGACATCAGCGATGTCTTCCTCTCGCCGCTTTATATTCTATATCTGGCGATTATTTTTGTACCGGTCACATTTGCCTTTTTACCATCTATCTACTTGTATTTTTGCGAAATTGCTGACCGTCCCGTGCGCTATCCGTGGGGGCATTTCGTCATTCTGGTGCCGGTCGCCATCCTGACGGCGGTCGCGGTACACATAATGCGCACCCGTATACTTCCGGGCGACATTGGCGGAGAAATCGATTTCGAACTGGATACCGATATTGAAAGTCATTTGCCTGTGGCTGTGATCCTGCTGACAATCATTATTGCGCTTTATGTGCAGTTATTTGGCTATATGGTCAAAATCTGGCGGGTTGCGATTGGCTATCTGCGGCAGGCGAGTGAACAGCTCGGTGCGGATCAGCGCGTTCTGCGCCGCTGGGTCACGGAACTGCTGACTGGCATTAGCCTGATTTTCCTGATTTTTACCGCGACGACGATTGTTGATATTTTCATTACCGATAGCGAATGGCTAACGACCCTTGTACAGGGGGCGTTCGCGCTCGTATTCTTTCGTATGTGCCACGTGATTGCGCACAACCCGGCTTTGTTCGTTCAGGCGGAATGGGACGGGGCGCAAGAGATGGCAATGGATGAAGATGCCCGTGATTTCACGGCAACCGGGTCCAGGCAAACCCGGTTTGCGCCTCGCAACTTGGTGGATGCCGATGAAATCAGCAGAATTTGTAAACGGCTTGACGCCATCAGGACCAGAAGCGACCTGCTTTTTGATCCTCTTATCAGCCTGCCAAAGCTTGCAAATGCAGTCGGTGCAACCTCCAACCAGCTTTCCTATGTGCTGAACCAGCATCTTGGCAAAAGCTTCTTTGACTTCATCAACGAAGTCCGAACCGGCGAGGCATCCCGGTTGCTGGTCAATGAACCGGATCGCACGATCCTTGATATCGCGACCAGTGTTGGTTTCAATTCGAAATCGACCTTCAATCTTGCCTTCAAGAAAATCACCGGCAGAACACCCAGTGTTTACCGATCAGAAACCATGTCGCAGCGTAACACGGCACCATAGGGCTATTTTCTGCTTTTCAGCGGGGGAGCGTGGGTATGATATCGCTGTTGTAACCTTTATCGTCGCAAGCGACGGACACATGAATGTTTGAAACACTTGATCTTCTTTTTCTGATCGTTTCGGTTCTTGGAACTGCACAGGCGATTTTCCTTATTGTCCTGCTGATGGATGAAGGGAAACGGGCATTTACGGCCAATCGATGGCTGATGGTATTCGGATTTTCTGTCGGCATGAGTTTTATCGATGATACGTTCGATCCGATGATCAGCCCGCTGACGAACCTGTATCTTGTCCCGGTTTTTGCGCCATTCTTTTTTGCCTTGATCCCGTCGATCTATCTGTATTTCCGGGAGATTTCCGGCGATCCGGCTCCACGACCATATCGGCATTTTCTGGTGCTGTTGCCGGTTACTGCGGCCATCGGGCTTATGGTCTACCTGAAACGTGCGCGTATGATCGCCGACGATGGTCATATTCGTGATGCCGGTTTGCAGATCGAGTTCTCGGCAACGGGGCTTGCCGATATGGTGTTGCTGGCCATCGTGATTCTGTTTTGTGTCCTGTTTGCCGTTTACATGACGGGCATTTGGCGGTGTGCGCGGCGTTATCTGCAACAGGCCGACTGGCAGCTTCAGGCCGATAGTGAACGGCTGCGCCGGTGGGTGACGGAACTTCTTGTCGGCATGACCGTGTTGTTTACTGTTTTTACCCTGACCAATCTGTTCGATCTGTTTGTGTCGCGGGCGGAGTGGCTGTCGCTTGGTGTCAAGGTGGGGTTTGTGCTTGTCTTTTTCCGGATGTGCCAGGTGATTGCGCAGAATCCTGCGCTTTTTGTGCAGCGGGAAACCGAAGGCGGCGTTTTTGACGATCTATCTGTGCCTCATGGTTCCGCGCAAGAGCTTGATGACCAAGACGCCCCAATGTCACGTGCAATTGTAGACGTTTCCAATATAGAACGCATTCGAACCCGGCTTGAAAGGATTGTCACAGATCGGAATATGATGCTTGATCCGCTTTTGACCATGCCGAAACTTGCCAATGCGGTCGGCGTGACACCCAACCAGCTT
>TARA_R100000049_G_C1957312_1_pt1 | contig 21563 bp, 18 predicted proteins | sample TARA_R100000049 | Tara Oceans TARA_R100000049 (sample SAMEA2619992) | marine metagenome | biome: marine biome (ENVO:00000447); feature: mesopelagic zone (ENVO:00000213) & marine oxygen minimum zone (ENVO:01000065); material: "saline water (ENVO:00002010), including plankton... | reverse complement strand
ATGCGCATGCACATCACCGGGGCGGCAGAACAGATCATATTTGAAGTGATGATATTCAAGATTGGCAAGCGAGTGAGACATATTGTCCTCGCCACTCAGGAACGGCTTTTCCCAGATCACCTTGCCATCGCGATAAAGCCGCGACGTGCCCTCAACATGGCTTGGCAGATCGCCCAGAAGCAGTTCCGGCCCCATCGCGCACGCACGCAGTTTCGAATGCGCCAGATAAAGGTAATTCTGGCGTTCCATCACATGGTCGGAAAATTCATTGCCAATCGCAAAGCCGATGCGCACCGGGGTGCCTTCGGGGTCAATCACGTAAATCGCGGCAATTTCGGGTTCCTCGCTGCCATCAAGGGCAAAGGACGGGCTTGGGATATCCGCGCCCGGATTGGCAACGACCGATCCATCCCCCTTGTAAAACCATTCCGGCTGCACGCCCTGTTCGCCCGCGTTGGGCTTGCCGCCCTCGACCCCCATGCGAAACATCTTCATGGAATCTGTTTCGTCGGCGGCCTTGTTATCGGCCTTGTGCATGTTGGCGCGCGCCGACGCAGAGCCAAGGTGGGTCAACCCCGTACCGGTGACAAAGAAATGCGCCGGATCGGCATGGGTGATCGGCGGCAACAGACGGCCCGATTTGGCGACCTCGTCATAATCAACGTTGGTGTCACCCAGGCGGGCCTTTGCCGCCTCGATCATCGTGACCCCTTGCGAAATCGCGATGCTGGCAAGCTCGCGCGTGGAGGCAACCGCCTTAAGCGGGATCAGGGTTTTGGCATCCTCGACCACGGCCACATGCTGCGCGCCGCTCGTATCCTTGTATTGAACCAGTCTCATGAAATCTGTCCTGATAATCTGCTTGATAATCCGTAACGGTGTAAAATCCGGGGTGGCGTTTATCCCCCGCCCGGATCAGACCCAGCCGCCATCAACGATAAAGTTCTGTGCCGTGACCATGCGGCTTTCATCCGAGGTCAGGAAAAGCGCCATGCGTGCGATGTCGCTTGGCATCACCCTGTTTTTAAGGCACTGGCGCTCGTCAATTTCGCGCTCGGCGGCTTCATCGACCCAAAGGTCAAGCTGGCGCTGCGTCATGACCCAGCCGGGCACCAGCGTATTGACCCGGATGCCATCCTTGCCAAGGTCACGCGCCATGCCGCGTGTAAGCCCATGGGTTGCGGCCTTTGCCGTGGTATAGCCCGGCATGCCGCCCTGCCCCATCATCCAGCTCACCGACCCGAAATTGACAATCGCGCCACCCCCGGCCTTCTGCATCATCGGGGCGACCGCCTGAATGGCAAAAAACGACGGGCGGATATTGATCGCCTGGCGTTCATCCCAATATTCCGGCGTTACGTCCTGCCATTTATGGCGGGTGTCATTGGCGGCATTATTAAGCAGTGCCGTGATCGGGCCGTTGGCCTTGGCAGCCGTTGCCACCGCATCCTGAAGCGCCTTGATATCGGTAATGTCGCATGTGATGAAAAGCGGCTTGTTTTTCGCGGTCTTAGCCAGCTTTTCAACAAGCGCATGGCCTGCTTCCTCGGCAATGTCGACAAAGGCGACTTTCGCGCCCTGCTCGACAAAGGCGGTGACAAGCGCCTCGCCAATGCCCGTGGCACCGCCGGTAATGAAAACCGATTTATCGGCAAGGCTGGTATAGTTCGTTGGCATGCGATCGGACATGATCGTCGGCTCTCCCGTTATCTGGTCTTTATGTGCCGATCCCCTCCGGGTACCGGTCCGTCCGGCACGCCATGATCGGGATCAGGATTAAACTGGCAGGTTTGCACCCCGCCCAAAATACTGTACGGGATACTTGATGGGGCATCGCATGGGATGATCACCGCATGGATGCATGCGAAAAATCCACAATCGCACCTCTTTCGGGCCGGATTATGATACCCGTTTACAATACCCGTTCCCGCGCGATGGGCCGCTTCCTCCTGACAGTCTTGTTCTTTTATTCTTCATACAATAACATTAATTATCAGGATGTCGCTTGCTGTCAAGCCGCAAACCGGCAAAACAAGGCCTGATACAACACTCAACTGATTGCTTCTTGTTTGGTGATAAGTGGTCTATAAAAATGACACCTCTGATGTGGTGCAAACAGTCCCCGAAAAACCGCACCGAAATAATTATATGCGTTGCAGCACAAGGCATTATCGGGCGCGCAGAAGTTGCCCTTAAAATAAATTCATATTATATGAATAATGTCAGAGTGCGGTCACCGATCCAGCCACCGCCGTCCGCAGATATCAAAAGACCGCACCGGAGGAATTTGAATGCCATCGTCCATGTCAAGAACCTATGCAAGGCGCAGCCTGCACAGCATCGTTGCCCATGATCTGGGAACCCGGATCGTCTCGGGCAAGCTGGCACCGGGCGATGTCCTCCCGACCGAGGCAGCCTTGAGTGAATCACTCGATGTCTCGCGCACGGCATTGCGCGAAGCCATCAAGATCCTCTCGGCCAAGGGGCTGATCGAAAGCCGTCCGAAAACCGGTACGCGCGTCAAACCGCGCAAAAGCTGGAACCTGCTCGACCCCGATGTTCTGTCATGGCATTTCCCCGATCCCGATCCGGCGTTTCTGTATGGCCTGTTTGAAACCCGCATGATCATCGAACCCAACACCGCCGCCATGGCCGCCGAACGCGCGACCGAGGAACAATTGGCCACGATCGAGGCCGCCTATACCGGCATGGAAAATGCCGAACTGGGTACCGAGGCCGTCTATATCACCGACCTGATTTTCCATCAGGCGATTTTGGATGCGTCGGGCAATGATTTTATGAAATCGTTCGGCATGCTGATTGAAACCGCCCTGATCGGATCGTTCCGCCTGTCATCGGGCGGGCCAAAGGCGCATGTCAAATCCCTGCCCGACCATTTCGCGGTCTACCGCGCCATCGCGCACCGCGAACCCGGCGACGCCCGCGAAGCCATGCGCAACCTGCTCAGCCGCACCATGCTGCAACTCCGCCAGCAGCTCGGCATGAAAAGCGAACATGACTGGGACGTGATCGGGCTTTGATACTGCTTTGACCGGTCTGTGATATCGCTTTGACACCGTCTTACGGCCCCGGCGATGTCATCGCCCTCAAACAGCGGCAAAAGACAAAAACGGGGCTGTCATCAGGACGGCCCCTTTTGCATTCCTCATACAAATAAAAAGCCATTTTTCGCCTCATAACGACCAAAACCCGTATTCCTCACATAAATAAAAGCCGGTTTTTCGCGCCTGGAATGGCCGCGCGCGATCCTCGACACGCCCCTTACCGATCCATTATTCACCAAAATTGAAAAATCGGATCGATTATGAAAAATAACTTCATAAAAAACCGGCCCCAAACCCCGCATTCTGACCGCCGGAATAAACGCCCCTGAAAACAATTCGGGCCGAAGCAGCCCTGCCGCCCCGGCCCGAATTCCCCCACCCGAAAAGGCTAAATCCGGCTCACCCCGCCCCGGCACGCATGCCCGAAAATGACCGGGTAATCAGGCGTTGCAGCACGATAAAGCCAAACAGAAGCGCCCCGATCATGATCTTGGTCCACCAGCTATTGAGCGACCCGTCAAACGCGATCAGGGTCTGGATCACCCCCATGATGATCCCGCCAAAGAACGTGCCCACCACAAAGCCCATGCCCCCGGTCAGAAGCGTCCCGCCAATCACCACCGCGGCAATCGCGTCAAGCTCGACCCCGACGGCTGCCAACGGATAGGCAGACGCGGTATAAAACGCGAAAACAACACCGGCCAAGGCACTGAAAAAGCCCGATAAAGTGTAAACCCGGATGATCGTGCCCTGCACCGGAATGCCCAGCAATTCTGCCGACTGACGATCCCCGCCAATGGCATAAACATTGCGCCCGAACCGGGTGTAATGCGCAATCACCACCCCGGCAATCACCGTCAATAACATCAAAAGCGCCGCCGCACTGATCCAGCCACGACCAGGCAGCGGGATTTTAAATCCGCTGAAATCGGCGACAAACGGATGATCAATCGGCACGGAATCAAGGTTGATCAAAAAGCACATCCCGCGCAGGAAAAACATCCCCGCCAGGGTGATGATAAAGGGCTGGATATCGAACTTGGCGATAATCACCCCCATGAAGGCCCCGAAAAGCGTGCCGACCGCAATCGAAATCACCACCGCCACCAAGGGATGCATGCCAAACCCGGTCACCAGTTCGGCCATCAGGACGCCGACAAAGGCAATCATCGACCCGACCGAAAGATCAATCCCGCCCGACAGGATGACGAATGTCATGCCGACCGCGGTAATGATCAGAAACGCATTATCGGTCAGAAGCGCACCCAGAACATAAGTATCTGAAAACGCCCGATGTTCGGCAATCCCGTAACCGTAAAGCAGGGCCAGCACCGCCAACGTGGCGAGCAACGGGTAATAACGTTCATTAATTTTCATCGGAATTCCCCCGCACCTTCCGGCTGCCGATCTTTTCCCACGCCTTGCCCGCCAGTTCGCGTGATTTCGGTGCCTGCACCAGCAGAACCACCATCACCACCGCCGCCTTGACGATCAGGGTATATTGCGACGGCAAACCCGATAACAGAATGCCCGTGGTCAGCGACTGAATGATCAGAACCCCGATCACCGTCATGCCGATAAAGAACCGCCCGCCCATCAGCGACGCACCGCCAATAACAACCGCCAGAATGGCATCCAGTTCAAGCCAAAGACCGGCATTATTGGCATCCGCCCCGCGAATGTCGGCGGCAATGATGATCCCGGCAAAGGCCGCACACAGCCCCGAAATCGCATAAGCCAGAAGCTTGATCCCGCGCGCATCAATGCCCGCAAGCCGACTGGCGCGCGCATTGCCGCCAACGGACTCAACAAACAGGCCAAGGGCGGTTTTGCGCATCACGGCGTAAAGCGCCCCAATCACCACCGCGGCAATGATCACCCGCCACGGAATGCCCAGCAGATACCCGCTGCCGATCCCTTCGAAAAACGCCCCGTGGAAGGTCACGATCTGCCCGTCGGTGATCATCTGCGCGATCCCGCGCCCGGCCACCATCAGGATCAGGGTCGCGATGATCGGCTGGATATCCAGATAGGCCACCAGCATCCCGTTCCACAGTCCACACAGCACCCCGGCGCCAAGGGCTGCCAGGATGATGACCGCCGGATGCAGATCGGTATCACGGATCAGGACCGCCATGACGGCGGCTGAAATCGCAATCACCGAACCCACCGAAAGATCAATGCCCCGCGTGCCGATGACCACCGCCATGCCGACCGCCACAAGGGCGGTTGACGCGCCGCGATGCACCACATCAACAAGCGACCCGTAAAGATGCCCGTCAACAATGCGAATATCAAAAAAGTCCGGCGATATGATGCCGATACCCAGAATGATCAGCACAAGGGCCGCCACCGGGCCAAACCACTGCCGGCTCAGCAAAGAAGATGCAGACATGGTGCTGCTTTCCCGTAATTTCTTTTTGTCCTGCAAGCTGGTCATCGTGCAATCGCCTCGATGATCCTGTCCTGCGTGATTTCGGCACCCGTCAGTTCGGAAACCTTTTGGCGGTCGCGCATCACCGCCACCCGGTCGGCAAAGGCAACGATTTCCTCAAGCTCGGATGACGCCACAAGCAGGGCCAGCCCCTCGTCACAAAGCTCCTTGATCAGCTTGATGATATCGGCATGCGCGCCCACATCAATGCCGCGTGTCGGCTCGTCAAGAATAAGGAAAATCGGCTTGGACACCAGCCACCGCGCCAGAATGACCTTCTGCTGATTGCCACCGCTCAGTTGCCCGACAGGCTTTTCGCTATCAGGTGTCGCAATCCCCAGCGCCCTGATCATCTCATCGGCGGTTTTCTGCTGCTCGGCGCGTGCAATCGGGCGCAGCCAGCCCCGCCGCCCCTGAAGCGCCAGCATGATGTTTTCACGCACGCTAAGCTCGGCAACAATGCCATCCTGTTTGCGGTCCTCGGGGCAAAGCCCGAAACCCGACCGGATGGCATGGCGCGGGGACCGCAGCATCACCGGCTCCCCGTCAAGGAACACAAGGCCGCTATCGGCCTTTTTCGCCCCGAAGATAAGCTCCGAAAGCTCCGTCCTGCCTGATCCCAGAAGCCCGGCAAGACCAACAATCTCGCCGCCCGAAAGGTCAAGCGTCACTGGCTCCAGCACGCGCTTCTTGCCCAGATTCTTGATCTGGATCTGGCGGCCCTTGCCGGTGAAATTGCTTTCATCCTGATGGCGGTGCGAACTGACTTCTGCCAGTTCCCGGCCCAGCATGTGATTGATCAGGTCAATCTGCGCCAGTTCCTTGGTGACAAACGTGCCAACAAGCCGCCCGTTGCGCAGGACCGTGATGCGGTCCGTGATCGCATAAACCTGATCCAGAAAATGGGTAACAAACACAATGCCAAGCCCCTTGGCACGCAATTCGCCCATGATGCGAAACAGGGTGCGGATTTCCTCGGCATCAAGGCTTGCGGTTGGTTCGTCAAGGATCAGAACCCGCGCATCAAGTGCCACCGCACGCGCAATCGCAACCAATTGCTGGATCGCTACCGAATAGGACCCCAGCGGCCGGTTGACATCAATATCAAGCCCCAGCGTTTCAAGGGCTGCCTTGGCATCACTTTCGGTTTTCTTCCACGAAATAAACCCGAATTTCAATGTCTGGCGTTCCAGCATCAGGTTTTCGGCAACCGACAGCGTGGGAACCAGGTTCACTTCCTGATAAACCGTCGAAATGCCAAGCGCCTGCGCATCACCCGGATGATTTGGATGGATTTCCTGCCCGTCAAGCAGGACGGTTCCGGCATCGCGCGGATGAACCCCGGTAATCACCTTGATCAGCGTCGATTTCCCGGCACCGTTTTCACCCAGAAGCGCGTGAATTTCACCGGATCGCAAATCGAAATCGACATCCTGCAAGGCTTTGACGCCGGGAAAAAACTTTCCCGCCCCGCGTACTGACAGCACGGATTGCGTCTTCTCAGACATGGATAGCCCCTCTCCCTTTATGTTCACTGGCCGGATGTGGCCGAACGCACCCTTGCCATCGACAAGGATGCGCCCAGACATCACGCCAGTTGCGTCACCCCAACCGCACGGTAAGGCGCACGGTCGTGGATAACGGCCTTACTTGCTGCGCATTTTGTATTCTTCGGCAGCGGTATCAGGCAGATAAAGCGGACCATTGGCCTTGATCCATTTCGGTACTTCCTTGCCTTCTTTGGCTGCGGCAATCGCATCAAAGGAAGGTCCGCCAAGATGCGGGTTCAGCTCGATGGTGGCGTTGGTGTCGCCATCGGCCATCGCCTTGAAGATATCGGGAACCGCATCGATTGATACGATCAGGATATCATCCCCCGGGTTCAGACCGGCTTCCTTGATCGCCTGCACCGCACCCAGCGCCATGTCATCATTATGCGCATAAACCGCACAGATGTTTTTGCCGCCATCTTCGGCTTTCAGGAAGCTTTCCATGACTTCCTTGCCGCCCGAACGGGTGAAATCGCCCGACTGGGACCGGATGATATTGATCCCCGGGAAATTGCCGACAACGGACTCAAAACCTTCCTTGCGGTCATTGGCAGCCGACGAGCCAACCGTGCCCTGAAGCTCGACCACATCGCAGACACCATTGGTTTCCGCCGCCAGCCATGCGGCGGCAAGTGCGCCTTCCACCACGAAGTCGGATGCAACCTTGGTCAGATACAGGCTTTCATCGGCCGCAACGCCACGGTCGACCAGAACGACGGGAATACCGGCATCCTTGGCTTCCTGAAGCACCTGATCCCAGCCGGTTTCAACAACCGGTGCCAGCAGAATGCCATCAACGCCCTGGGCGATGAAGGAACGGACTGCCTTGATCTGGTTTTCCTGTTTCTGCTGCGCATCCGAGAATTTCAGATCAATGCCGCGCTTTTCCGCTTCGGCCTTGATCGATGCCGTCTCGGACGTGCGCCAGCCGCTTTCCGACCCGATCTGCGAGAAGCCGATCATCATTTCGGCCTGTGCCGCAAAGGACAGACCAAGTGCAACACCAAGGGCTGCCGTCGACACCGCAAGCTGCTTGAGACTTTTCATTATTTCCTCCCTAAAGGCTGTTTTATTGCTAAAAGCCATATAGTAATACAATATGATTTGAAGGAACTCAACGGCCTAAATGCGCCTCCCCACTTTCGCGTATAAAGCGCGGTTGACAGCGGCCCAAAAACCCGCAAAGTCAAAATAAAACAGGGACTTCCAGATGAAACGAGGCGACATGTCCAAAAACCCGACCGCAATCCCGATACATCCGGCCCCGGCCGGAACCCTGCAAATCAGGACCGCAAAAATGCGAATCCTGCTCTCCCCCTTTGGGGCGCGCATCCGGGCGCTTTGGCTGAGAAATGACGACGGCACGGAAACCAATATCGCTGTCGGCCTGCCCGATGATGATGCCTATGCCACCCATGACAGCTATATCGGTGCGGTGTGCGGGCGCTATGCCAACCGCATTGCCAATTCGGCCTATATCGCCCCGAATGGTGACCGGGTGACACTGGCTGCGAACGAAGGCCCGACGCACCTGCATGGTGGCGTTACCGGCTTTGACCGGCACGACTGGTCGGTCGTACAAAACACCGATCACGAAATCGCCTTTCACCTCGAAAGCCCGGACGGGGATCAAGGCTATCCGGGGAATTTCGCGGCGACCGCAACCTATTCAATTGTCGCTGAAAATCGCCTGCGCCTTGAAATCAAGGCGACCTGCGATCAGACCTGCCCGGTCAACATGACCAGCCACGCCTATTGGAACCTGACGGGCCGATTTGATAAATGCGCGGCCCTGCATATCCTTGAAATCGATGCCGATGCCTATCTTCCGATTGACGACCGCCTGATCCCCCTTCCCGGTCGCTGCGACCTTGCCGGAACCGGCTATGATTTCCGAAACCCCGCCGTAATCGCGCAGAACCTCCTGAATGCCGATCAGGGCTTTGATCACAATTTCTGCCTCAATGGCACACGCGGCACCCTGCGCCCCATCGCCACCCTGTCCGATCCCGACAGCGGCCGGACGATGAAACTGTTCTCAACCGAGGCCGGATTGCAATTCTACCTCTCCCAGCATTTCACCAATGCTATGAAAACGCCGGACGGCAAAAGCCTTCACAAATCCGGCGGCATCGCCCTTGAACCCCAAACCTTCCCCGACAGCCCCAACCGCCCGGACTTCCCGAGCCCGTGGCTCAATCCGGGCGAGACTTACCGGCATGTGATCGAGTGGGAGTTTTCCTGACAGCATAAGCCCCGCAATTGCGGGGCCTTTTCGCCATTCAAACACATGTACAACAAACTCAAAGCGCCGCAACCACCCCATCCGCCCGCGGATCGGTGGCCCCTTCCATCACGCCATTGGCGCGCAGCAAAATGCCGCCCGCATGGCCCATCATGTCTTCGAAATCACCCACCACCTCAACCGCATGACCGGCTTTTTCAAGCTGCGTGATCAGGGCCGGATCAAACCGGCTTTCAAGTTTCAGCGTCGTGGTTTCCGCCCCCCATGTCCGGCCAAGCAGCCAGCGCGGCGCGGTGATGGCCGCCTGCAAATCCTGTCCGAACAGGACATTGCGGGTAAACACCGCCGCCTGGGTTTGCGGCTGTCCCTCGCCCCCCATTGTGCCGTATGTCAGCACATCGCCATTGTTCAGCCGCGCCATCGCCGGGTTGAGTGTGTGGAACGGTAACCGGCCGGGGCCGAGCTGGTTGGGGCCGTCACGCAGTGTAAAGCTCGCCCCGCGGTTCTGCCACAGCACCCCGGTTTCGGGAACCACAACGCCCGATCCGAATTCCCAGAAAATGCTTTGGATGTAACTGACGACCGTACCGTTTTTATCCGTCGTCCCCATCCAGATCGTATCACCCGGCTTGGCGATATGCGGCCATGGCAATGCGGTTTTCATATCGATCTTTGCCGCCTCGGCATCCAGCATCGCATCGCTCAGAAGCGACATCGGATCAATATCCATCCGGCCCGGATCGCCGATATAAGCATCGCGTTTGATAAAGGCACGCTTGGTCGCCTCGATCACGCCGTGGATATGATCAAATCCCTCGCCAGCTTTCACCCCCAGCCGGTCAAACAGGCCAAGGATCATCAGCGACGCGGCCCCCTGCGTTGGTGGCACCATATTGAAAACGGTGCCGCTTGATAGCTTCACCGAAAGCGGTGTGGTGGTTTTGGCGTGATAGGCTTCAAAATCGGATAACCGAAGCGGACTTCCCGCCGCCTCAAGCCCGTTGGCATTGGCGCGCGCGATATCACCCCGGTAAAAATCATCAAGCCCCGCCGTGCCAAGCTGCTCCAGCGTTGCGCCAAGGGCAGGTTGCTTCAACACATCGCCAATTTCGGGCACACCATTCGCGGCATAGGCTGCAACATAACCCGGCGCACCCAGAAGTTCCGGCAGCTTGTCGCGCGTCAGTTCATGCTGCGATTTCGTGATCGGCACACCGGCCCGCGCATGATGCACCGCATCGGCGACAAGGCGCGCGATGGGCAATGTACCGCCCAGTTTCCTTGCGATTTTTGCCGCCTCCATCCAGCCACCAATCGCCCCGCCCACGGTCAGTGCTGCCAGCGGCCCGCGCGCCGGGATTTTGTCATGGCCAAGGTCACGGTAAAATTCAGGGCTCGCTAGCCCTGCCGCCCCGCCGCACGCCCGGATCGCCACCGGGTCCTTGCCCGGTTCGGCAATCAGCCAGAACCCGTCACCGCCAATCGCATTCATATGCGGATAGACAACCGCAATGGTGGCCGCCGCCGCAATCATCGCCTCGACCGCGTTGCCGCCATCGCGCAAAACATCTCGCCCGGCCTGGGCAGCCAGATGATGCGGGGCTGTGACCATCCCGCCAAGGCTTGTTCTGGTTCTAAGCATTTCGGGGCCTCCTGATGGCGCAAAAATCTTTGGCATGCCGTATGTCCGGCATGTCCTGTTGTTCTTTGAAATCTATCGTGAAAATGATCCGGGTATCAGGCGATTTTCACATCGTGGACAAATCGCCTGATATTTCGGATCAGGACCTACCTGTTGCCTACCAGCCAATAAGATCCGGCAGCCAGCTTGTCAGTTCCGGGAAGATGAACAGCAGCACAAGGGCCAGTGCCTGAATACCGATAAACGGAATGACCCCGCGATAGATATCCATGGTCGACACCGATTTTGGCGCGACACCTTTCAGGAAGAACAGCGCCCAGCCAAAAGGCGGCGTCAGGAAGCTGGTCTGCAGGTTCATCGCCACAAGGATCGCAAGCCACGCCATGTCGATGCCGCTATTCATGAATACCGGCAAAAACATCGGCAGCGCGATATAGGAAATCTCGATCCATTCAAGGAAGAACCCGAGAACAAAGATCACCGCCATCATGAACAGAAGGTTGCCCATATCGCCCCCCGGCACCCATTCAAACATGGCATGCACCAGTCCCTCGCCGCCAAGCCCCCGAAACGCAAGACCAAAGGGCTGCGCGCAGATCAGGATGAAAAACACCATCGCACTGGTGATCAGGGTATCGCGCAACACATCGCGCATCACCCCGAAATTAAGCCGCCTGGTAAACAGCGCCAGAAGCAGCGCGCCAAGCGCGCCCATTGATGCGGCCTCGGTCGGGGCGGCAATCCCGCCAACAATCGACCCCAGAACCGCAAAAACAAGCGCCAGCGGCGGTAGCACGACCTTGGCAATCTTGAGCATAAGATCGCGCGTGGCGAGCGCATCGCGCTCGTCCTGCGGGATCGCGGGCACCATGTCGGGTTTGAAAATACCGAGTATCACCAGATAAAGGGCCAGCATCCCGGCAAGGATAAGCCCCGGCACCATCGCGGCGGCAAACAGCGTCCCGACGGATTCACCAAGAATATCGGCAAGCAGGATCAGAACAAGACTTGGCGGAATGATCTGCCCCAGCGTGCCCGATGCGCAAATCACACCGCACGCCACCCCCTTGTTATAACCGCGATTGATCAATGGTTGTAACGACAGCAAGCCGACCGTCACCACCGTCGCCCCGACCACGCCCGAAGACGCCCCCATCAGAACCCCGACAATCACAATCGCAAGCCCCATGCCGCCGCGAAGGCGGCCCATGGCATGGCCGATCACATCAATCAGTTCTTCGGCCAGTTTCGACTTTTCAAGCATCACCCCCATGAAGATGAAAAGCGGCAGGGCCAGAAGCGTATAGTTGGTCACAACCCCGTAAATGCGCGCGGGCAATAAATTGAAAAGGCCGGTGCCAAATCCCAGAATGCCAAAGGCAAAACCCGAAATCGCAAGCGATATCGCCACCGGCACCCCAAGCACGAGGAAGCCGAAAAAGCCGCCGACCATGCCAATGGCCAGCCATTCATTACCAGTCATGTTCGATTATTCCCCAGGCACTTCGGTGGCGGTTTTATGGGTGGCGTATCCGGCATCATCGGGCTCATCGGCGGCTTGCCCCGCCCCGGCCACCTGCCGGAAATTGATCAGGGCCTGCGCAATCGCCTGCACGAACAGCAACCCGAACCCGACCGGGATAAACGCCTTAAGCAGGAAACGATAAGGCAATCCCCCCGGATCGGGTGAACCTTCGCCCATCATGATCGACTGGTTCACATAGGGAATGGCAAACCAGATGATCGCCGCACCAAGAATGACCATCAGCACCGCCGAAAACAGATCAATCATCGCGCGGGCCCGGTCGCTTAGCCGGTCATAAAGGAAATCGACCCGTACATGGCCGCCATGCCGCATGCCATATGCCATCCCCAGAAGGGCAATCGGTGATACCAGATGCCATTCAAGTTCCTGCATGGCGACACTGCCGGTATTGAACACATAGCGCAGCAAAACATTGCCGCCGACCACCAGAACAAGCGCAAGACCGCTTAACGCGGCCGCCCATCCGGCAAAATCAACGATATATCCCAACACACGGTCGGGAAATGGTTCGGGAAGCGGTTCTGACAACGGTTCTGTACGGGTCGAATTCATGTCAGCTCATCCCGTCTTTGGATGAAATGATGCCGTGATAGGGCTTTTCACTCACCGCGGCCCATTCACGGTGCGTATCGCGGAACGCCATAAACGCATCATGGACCTTTTTGGTCAGCGGGTCCTTGGCGGCTTCGGCTTCCAGCGTGTCGTTGGTGATGCCTTTAAGCTTGTTGACCACATCATCGGGAAGGGTTTGGGCAATGACGCCCTCGTTCTCGACCAGATCACGAAGGGCCGCGGCATTGTTGGCCTCGCACCAGGAATGACTGTCAAGATTGCATGCCTGGGCGGCGTTTTTGACAATCGCCTGAAGATCGGCCGGAAGGCTTTCCCATGCTTTCTGGTTGATCAGAAGCTCGGTCACGTTGGACGGTTCGTGCCAGCCGGTGGTGTAGTAATATTTCGCTGCCTTCTGAAGGCCCAGACGCCGGTCCTGATACGGGCCGACAAACTCGGCGGCATCAATCACGCCACGTTCAAGGGCCGGGAAAATCTCGCCGCCCGGAAGCAGCTTCACCTCAACCCCGATCTGCTGATAGACCTTGCCGGCAAGACCCGGAATACGCATTTTCAGGCCATTGAAATCATCAAGGCTTTCAATCGGTTCGCGGAACCAGCCGGTCATCTGAACGCCGGTATTGCCCATCGGGAACGCAATCAGGCCATAGGGCTGATACAGTTCATGCCAAAGCTCAAGCCCGCCCGCATGATACAGCCACGCATTCATTCCCTGGAAATTCAAACCAAACGGAACGGTGGTGAAATACTGTGCGGCAAAAATCTTGCCCGCCCAGAAATAGGCATTGGCCGCATTCATCTCGACCGTACCGGCCTGAACGGCGTCAAAGCCTTCAAGGGCGGGGATCAGTTCACCAGCGGCAAAATGCTGGATGTTCAGACGCCCGCTCGACATTTCCGTCACACGTTTGCAGAAATCCTCGGGGCTGCCCGGGCCGGTCACGTAAAACGGCGAACCCGGACCATAGGCGTTGGTCATCTTCCAGTTAAAGCTCTCCTGGGCACGCGCGATATGCGGCGTCGCAAAAACAGCCGCCCCGGCCGCCGCCCCGACTACCGCCGTGCCGAGTGCCGATTTCGTCAGAAAGTCGCGTCTTTTAAGGTTGGTCATCGGTGTCTCCCTGATAGAGAAAGCGCAATACGCGGATAATATCATCGAACGGATCTTGGCCCGCATTGTGTATACACCGTGCAACCGACGTGCCATCTGTTATATTTCAATAAGTTAACTTATTTCAAGCCTCAACAGACCCTCTTTTGCTGTTTATTTTTTAATCATATTTAATTGCTGCACTACATACATGCATATTAATTAAACATATTGCAGGGTGACGCCGGGGACGGAATCCCGCACGCGACAGTTGCGCTTGGATTTTGCGGGAAATATCATGTATACGTCGGTTGTATAGGGTGCCCAAAAAGCACGAAAAGAGCACCAAGCATCAATCAACAACAAGATCAAAGGGTCGAAACGGCACATGATCCATCTGCAGCAGGCCCCGCAACCTTCACCCGAACCGGTCGGCATTGCGCAAAAACTCTGCCAGTCTCTCGAAGACGATATTGTCACCGGCGTGCTTGTTCCCGGTGCCCGGCTTGAAGAAACCCAGCTTGCAAAACGCTTTGGCGTGTCACGCACCCCGGTCCGCGAAGCCCTGCAATTGCTGACCGCGACCGAACTTGCCGAAAAAATCCCCAATCGCGGGGTTTATGTCTCGCTGGCAACGCCGGAACGATTGACCGCAATGTTTGAAAGCATGGCCGAACTCGAAGCCACCTGCGGGCGGTTGGCTGCCAAACGCATGACAAGTGGCGAACGCCACGCGCTCGAAGAACTCCATCACGAACTGGCCCATGCCATGCGCTCGGGTGACAGCCCGGCTTATGAAAGCCAGAACCGTGAATTTCACAATGCGATCTATGCCGGAACCCATAATGACGTGCTGGTCGAAGTCACCCAGGCCGTGCGTCGGCGGGTTGCCCCCTTCCGCCGGGTACAATTCAACAGCCTGCCCCGCCTTGCCTCCTCGCACGAGGAACATCAGGGCATCGTCGATGCCATCCTGCGTGGCGATCACAAGGCCGCCGAAGAACTGCTTTACGCCCACATCATGTCGGTCCATGACGTCAGTCAGGAATATCTGGCAACACTCCGCGCCGAAAGCGACCATCGCGCGCTTCTGATCGCCAAATAAAAAACCTCACCGGTCACGCATCCGCCGCGCCAGAACATGATCAAGCGAAAATTTACCCGCCCCCGTGATCACCAGCATCAGCAACACAAAAACCCATAACATCCGCTGATCGATCAACTGATCGGGCTGCCCGTCAAAAAGCGCGCCCGCCGCCGCACCGTGGGCTGTGATATCCACCACGGTCTGCACCGCCACAAACCCGATCATGCCAAGCGCCCCCAAACGCGTAAACAGGCCCAGCACGATCAGAACCGGCAAAACGAATTCCGCCAAAGTCCCGGCAATCACAATGATATGCCACGGGAAAAACGGAATGGCCGCCGTGTCATATAAATACTGATCGGCAATCGACGGCACGATCTGCGCAAACGCCCCGGCACTGGGGAAACTATCCCCCGCCACCTTGGTCATTGCGCTATTGAGGTAATAAGGCAGCAAAATCGCGGCAAACCACAAACGTGCCGAAAGCCCGATGAACCAGCCATCGGTCCGCGCTTCAAGTGCACCAAACAGGCACCTATGCAGCCCGGTCATTCTTTTGATCGCTGTTTGCATTTTATGTCTCCCTCAAACCGGCAAACGCCCCGGCGGCAATCAGTTGGGCAAAGGTGGATGTCACATCAAATTGCGGATCGCGGGCGATTGCGGCAGCAAAGGCATCGGCAACCTGTGCCTGATCCAAAAGCCTTCCTGCAAAAATAGCCCCGGCATCGTCCAGCAGGATTTGCTGCACCGTCATGTCAGGCCGGGTGATCAGGATATTTTCCCCGCATTGCACAATAGGCCGCTTTTCCGACCCTTCCTGCTGGCATTGCCAGATCGCATGGATGGGAAAACCGGACCGCACAAGAAAGCAGGCCGAATGACGCACAAAGGCAACCGACGCCAGATCATTCACAATGCCTTGCAGCATTTCCGACGTGGTCACCGCATCATCGGCCGCATGCAGGGCTTCCAGCCTTGCGCGTTCCAGCCGCGCCATATCGGAAAGATACGGCACTGACGCCGCGACATCGAAACCATCAATGAAATCGGCAAAACCGGCCCCATAAAGCGCAAGCGACCCGGGGCGTGCTTTCTCGCCCCGGAAAAACACCTGCGCCATCGCCCGAAAGAATTCCTCCCCCACCAGCTTCGCCACCACCGGATAAGCCGCGATTAACGCATCGCCAAGCCCGCGATGGACATTGTTGCGATAAATCGCAAACCGTTCCGCCATCGCCGGGTCAAGGCCATCGGGCCGCGCAGACGGGTCTGCTGCCATCAGGGCACGGGAAAATTCCCCCTGAAGAGTCCGCGCCTCAATCATAACGCCACCCGCATCGGGCCAACTTTCGAAAACCGCTCAATGCGCCGATCTGCAAGCGCCGCCTCGGCCCGAAGCGTCGCCCAATCGGGCACATCATTATCCCATTCAATCAGGGTCGGTCGCGCGCCAATCCGCGCAATCAGGCGATCAAACAGCGCCCAGACCGGATCGGCCACCGGTCGGGAATGGGTATCGATCAAAACCTTCTCATCAGCATTGGCATCAACCTCATGCCCGGCCAGATGGATTTCCCCGATCAGATCACCGGGGATCGCATCGATATAATCCCCCGCGTCAAAGCCCAGATTGCAGGCCGAAATGTAAATGTTGTTTACATCGATCAGCAATCCGCAACCCGAACGCCGTGCGGCCTCGGTGATAAAATCAATTTCCGGGATCGAATTTTGCGGCAATGCAAGATACGAGGTCGGATTTTCAATCAGGATTTTGCGCCCTGTTGCCGTCTGCACCTCGTCAATCGCCTCAACCAGTTGATTAAGCGACTGTTGCGTCATCGGTGTCGGCAAAAGGTCGGCCATATAAAGCCCGCCATGGCTTGACCATGCAATATGTTCCGACAGCATGGCGGGCTCAAACCGGTCCACCAGACGCTTGAGATCGGCCAGATGGTGGGGATCAAGCCTCTCCCCGCCGCCAAGGGACAGTCCAACCCCGTGCATCGATAATGGATAATCGGCGCACAAGGCTTCGAGCACCGCCAGGCGCGGCCCACCGGCCACCATGTAATTTTCCGGATGGATTTCAAACCAGCCGACCTGCTTGGGCTGGCCGATCACGTCATCGGCGTGTTCGCCCTTGAAGCCGACACCGGCCCGATTTGGCAATCTGTTGCTGCTTTGGCTATTGATCATGGCAAGCCCCCGAAAAAAGGATGCCGACCCGCATTGGCGGATCGGCATGATCACATCAGGACTTCGGCAGATCGCGCTCAAGCGCCTCAAGGCTTCCCATAACCTTGCGCCCATCGGCGGTCGTAAAGCTCATATCCGCGCATGTCCCGGCCGGGACCAGCTTCCAGGCATTGCCCTGATAATCAACTTTCGATGTCCCGGCACATGTGGTGCCCGGCCCGGCGGCACAGTCATTCTGCCCGGCAAGCGATACGCCAAAGCATTTCTCCTTGGCACCCTCTGCCTGCGCAGAATGAACAGAAGCAAGCGAAACAGCCGCCGTCAGCGCTGCGCCCAATACCAATGCATTTTTCATGATGTCATCCCTTTTGCGTGAAACCCGATCGCCGGTGTTGGCGATGTCTTTCTGGTAGCAGCCGGGCGGATCATCGTCATTGCAACTTCGGCACACGAAATATCAAGTCAGTGTGAGAGTTTCCCGGCATTTCATCACGGATGCGTGAAATCATCACCTCACTTGCGTCGAACAAACACCGGACTCGCACCGCAAAATCCCCAACGCGGATAAGCGGACTCCGATATCGGGAATCCGAAATCGGACCTCGTCAGCCGCCCCCAAAACCCGAAAACTCAATTTCATTTCCATCATTATTATCACTTTCAGGTGATCACCACTCTTCCTCCCAAGCCACAATTACTGGCAACAAAAACCTCACACGACCACCATGAACCCGTCAAATGGCGCCGAATCACATTCAAGAAACAATCTTTTTAAAACAATTAATTAGCTCCACATTTCACGGCTTTCTCCCTCCTGCCGGACGCCTGCATCAGATAGGACAAAGACCTCCCCCGCGCCACAGATCATCAAACACGGAATTTTAGTTCAAATTTGATAATTTTGATAAAATTGATAATTTATGTTGCCTCTTTTTACACAGCACCCTATGGAGATTCCTGTTTGCCATAACCCGGTGTCATAGAGGCTCACATGAACCAGATCAGCGAAGACATACAGATCCACACAGACGTGCTTAGAAACCAGAATGAACTGCGCAACAATCTGCGCTCGCATTACGACTTCATCGTCTGCGGCGCGGGATCAAGCGGCTGCGTCATTGCCGCACGGCTTGCCGAACGCGAAAACATCCGCGTCCTGCTGCTCGAAGCCGGTGGCGACGATACCGCCCCCTCCGTCATGGAACCTGCTCAATGGCCCGTAAACCTTGGCAGTGAACGTGACTGGAGCTTCATGGGGCAACCCGCCCCATCGCTCAACGGGCGCAGATTGCCGCTCAGCATGGGCAAGGGACTGGGCGGCGGATCAAGCATCAACGTGATGGTCTGGTCGCGCGGCCACAAAGAGGACTGGGACTATTTCGCCGCCAAATCCGGTGATCCGGAATGGGGCTATAAATCGGTTCTGGAATATTATCGCCGCATCGAAGACTGGCAGGGCACGCCGGATCCGGCGCGCCGCGGCAAAGGCGGCCCGGCCTATGTCGCACAACCCTCTTCCCCGCAACCCATTGCACAGACCATGGTCGATGCCGCTGGTCTTTTGGGCATACCGGTATTCGATAGCCCGAACGGGCGGATGATGGAATGCACCGGCGGGGCGGCGATTGCCGATCTGCGTATCAAGGATGGCAAACGCCAGTCCGTTTTCAGGTCTTATACCTACAAGGCCATGCACCAGCCAAACCTGACGGTCCTGACCGGCGCGCTTGTTTCCAGCCTGATATTTGACGGCAACAAGGCCGTCGGTGTCGAGGTCATGCTCGACGGTAAAATCCGACAGTTCCGCGCCACCTGCGAAACGATCCTGTCTCTTGGTGCGGTCAACACTCCCAAAGTGCTGATGCAATCGGGCATCGGTCCCGAGGACGAGCTGAACAGACATGGCATCAAGGTACGTCAACACCTGCCCGGCGTCGGTCAAAACCATCAGGATCACATCGCCTTTGGCTGCACATGGGAATATCGCAAGCCCGAGGACGTCGGCGGCGGCGGGTGCGAGGCAACCGTGTACTGGAAAAGCAACTCCCGCCTCCAGCAACCCGACATCCTTCAATGCCAGCTTGAATTCCCCGTTCCCTCACCTGCCGAAGCAGAATTGGAAACCCCTGAACATGGCTGGACAATGTTTGCCGGACTGGCCCAACCCAAAAGCCGCGGACGGCTGCGCCTATCCGGTCCGACCATGTACGATAATATGCTTATCGAACCAAATGCGCTCAGCGCCCCCGAAGACGTGACAGCAGCCCTTGCCGCGGTCGAATTGTGCCGCGAAATCGGCAACCATTCGGCATTCACTCCGCTGGTTCGCGGCGAAACCGCGCCACGATCGCGCAATCATGCTGGCCTTGTCGAATTTGTCCGCAACTCGGCCGTCACATACTGGCATCAATCCTGTACCGCAAAAATGGGTCTCGACAGAATGTCCGTGGTTGACGCCCGGCTCAGAGTCTATGGCATCGAAAACCTCCGCATCGCCGATGCCTCGATCATGCCGCGCATCACGACCGGCAACACGATGGCGCCCTGCGTTGTCATCGGCGAACGTGCTGCGGACATGATCCTTGCCGCACACGATACGCAACTTGCCGCCGGAATAAAGCAACAGCGCCCTGATCCCTCATAGCCCCCCGCTGTTGCTTTTCGTGAGGCCGGAAAGATTTTCTTTTCCGGCCTCACACCCTTAATGACCTGCCCTTTGATGACCGACACTCGCGCCAACGGCAACGCCACCGGGAAAGATCGCGCAGGCAGCAACCTTCGGCCATAAGGAAGCTTCCTCGCCAGAAGGGCGCAAAAGTAGTCCCGCGACGATCAAACCGCGCCGTCAAACTTTCCATTTCTTGCACTTTTGGCAAATTTTGCTATTTCATTGCTTATAAGAAATGGGTGATTGATGTGAAAGATATCCTGACGACAGCCAAGGCGGCGGAAATTCTGGGCGTATCCATACGCACCGCCCAGCTCTGGGTCGAAAGCGGCCAGCTCCCTTCATGGAAAACCCCCGGCGGGCATCGTCGCATACCGCGCCAGGCGGTCATGGATCTGGTGGAACACAACACGCCCGAACAATACCTGCCGCTAAGCGCCCGGGCCATCATCCTTGCGGGCGAAGGTCGGGCTCCTGACTGGCGCACACATGGCCTGAAGGGATCGGGTCTTTTACTGGACGTCACCGAAGACGCGCTGGAAGCCCGGAAATGGCTCTCCTTTACCTGCCCGATGCTTGTTCTTATTGAAAATGCCACGTCAGGTAACAACAGAAAACTGCTGGCCGAGCTGCAAGCTGATCAGCGCTTCCGGCAGACGATCATCATCTCATCGGCTGAAAACACGCAAAACACGGAAAACGCAGTCAATCCCATCGGCCATGACCGGCTGCAATTGCCCCTCTATCCCGATGTCGCGGCCACCAGTGCCGCAATCCTCAAACATCTGACTGTGTCAGCCAAAAAAAGAGCCGCCCCCACGGGCTATCCGCTCCCCTGGAACGAGCGCGTCCGGCTCGAAGCCGTAAGACAGTCCGGCCTTGTCGGCTCCGGCCCGGAGGCAAGCTTTGACAACCTGGTCAATCTGGCCGCATTCGCCACCCGATCGCCGGTTGCCATGTTCACGCTGGTAACCCAGACGGAACAGTGGTTCAAATCCCGCACGGGTTTCGAAGGGGACTCTACCCCGCGCGAATGGGCGTTTTGCAACAAAACCCTTTACGAGAACGACCTGACAGTTATCGAAGATCTGACGAAAGACCCTCATTTTTCGACCAATCCGGCCTTGTCCGAGCCCTTCGGATTTCGCTTTTATGCCGGGGCCCCCGTGCGCGACCCGCTCGGCTTTGCCCTTGGGTCGGTCTGCGTCATAGATAAAATTCCCAGATCATTGAGCCAGCCGGAACGCGATGCGCTCTCAACAACCGCCGATGCGGCATCAAACCTGATCCGGCTTCGCGCTCTTGAACGTGAAATCGAACGGCATCGGGAAATATAACCGCCTTTCGCGCAACCAGACCGGCATGAAACGACAAAACCCCTGACCAGTAAAGGCCAGGGGTTTTGCGAAGTCGTTGAACAGGGAATATGGAGCTGTGTTTGGAAGGCCCGGCGGTGACCTACTC
>TARA_R100000049_G_scaffold5344_1_pt1 | contig 21595 bp, 18 predicted proteins | sample TARA_R100000049 | Tara Oceans TARA_R100000049 (sample SAMEA2619992) | marine metagenome | biome: marine biome (ENVO:00000447); feature: mesopelagic zone (ENVO:00000213) & marine oxygen minimum zone (ENVO:01000065); material: "saline water (ENVO:00002010), including plankton... | reverse complement strand
TGCAGACTTTCAGCTTGCCTTCGTACTCTTCAGCCATCTCTTCCAAGACTGGCGCGATCATCTTGCATGGGCCGCACCACTCTGCCCAGTAGTCGACCAGTACCGGCACGTCTGACTGCAGCACATCCTGCTCAAAGGAGGCATCTGTAACGTTTACAATATTTCCGCTCATTTCAGTTTCCCGATTCGTGCACCCACCAGCGGCTTTGGCCGCCTGAACGATGCTGTTGGCTGTTCTGACAGTTGCCGCAAAAGGCTTGGGGCAACCGATTTCCTAAATTATTGTAAGCCTTACTTTACGCGATTGGTCAGGCGGATGTGAAGCGCTTCGTTCCACCCCGGCACTTCGGATTACCCTCACCCAGAGCGTTGACGCCCCATTGCGTTACACCGCATATCGCTTATAGTAATCCCCAGGCATGGTGGTTAACGTCCGCCTTCGCCCTGACAACAATGGTTGTATGAACGCTGCCGTGTTTCCGGCATGCATCCTTTCAAGCTCCCTTCCCTCTATTTAGGGCCTGGCAGAAGGAATTCAATACACGTGACGGCCAACTCTTCCGCCACCCCGCCAGAACTGCTCGCTGCAATCGACATGGGCTCCAACAGCTTCCACATGGTGGTCGCCCGCCTGGTTCACGGTGAAATCCGCACCCTGGAGAAGATGGGGGAAAAGGTACAGCTCGGTGCCGGGCTGGACAGTCATAACCGCCTGACCGAAGACGCCCAGGAACGTGCCCTGGCCTGCCTTAGCCGTTTTGCCCAGAGGCTCCAGGGAATGCCACCAGCGGCGGTCCAGGTGGTGGGCACCAACGCATTGCGGGTGGCGCGCAACGCCCATGAATTCATGACCAGGGCGGAAGAGGTGCTGGGATACCCAGTGGAAATCATCGCCGGCCGGGAGGAGGCCCGTCTGATTTACCTGGGCGTGTCACACACCCTGTCGGATGACAGTGGCCGGCGCCTGGTGATTGATATTGGGGGCGGCAGTACCGAGTTTATTATCGGGGAGCGCTTCGAACCCCAGGAACTGGAAAGTCTGCACATGGGCTGCGTGTCGTTTCGCAATCGATACTTTCCGGACGGCAAGATCACCCGCAAGCAAATGGACAGGGCCGTTACCCACGCCGAACAGGAACTGCTCAATATCCGTCAGCACTTCCGCAGTAAGGGCTGGCAAAGTGCGGTGGGGTCATCCGGCTCGATCAAGGCAATTGCCAGTGTGTTGACCAGCCTCAGGATCACTGACGGCACCATCACCCTGGACGCGATGATGGAACTCAGGACCCGACTGGTCGATATGGGCAAGGCTGAGAAGCTCGGCGACCTGGGCGTCCGCGCCGACCGACAAAGTATCTTCCCGGCGGGGTTTGCGATTTTGATGGGAGCGTTCCAGTCGCTGCGAATAACGGAAATGACGTTCGCTGATGGCGCCCTGAGGGAAGGCCTGCTGTACGACATCGCCGGCCGGATTCAGCACGAGGATGTAAGGGTACGAACGATTCAGGCCCTGCAGGAACGCTATCACGTCGACCAGGAACACGGCAGCGCCGTGGAACACACCGCCATCGCGGCCTGGAGGCAGGTGGCGAGCACCTGGGAGCTGAACACAGCAACTGATGAAGAAGTGCTGCGCTGGGCCTGCCGGCTGCATGAAATCGGCCTGACCATTTCACACAGCCAGTACCACAAGCACGGCGCCTACCTGTTGCGGTATTCCGACCTTCCCGGCTTCAGTCAACAGTTTCAGCGCGATCTGGCAACCCTGGTTCGCGGGCACCGGCGCAAGTTCTCTTCCGCCATTTTCGAAGGGCTGAACCCCGAAGACGTTCCCCGTCTGCGTTACCTGTGTGTACTGGTTCGATTGGCAGTGCTATTGCAGCATCCGCGGAATCATGAGCAGCCCCCCGAATTCCGCCTGCACCCGTCCACCAATGGTCTGGCCCTGGAATTCACTGAAGGGTGGCTGGATGAACGCCCGCTGACCCTGGCCGATCTTGAAAACGAACGGGATTACCTGGCCAAACAGAATTTCACCCTGGAGGTGAAATTCTAGGGCGTTAACTCTGCCTCGAGGCTCTCGACCGTTTCGCTGATTTCAAGCCATTCGGCTTCTACCTCTGCCAGACGACTCTTTGCGGTGGCTTGTTGCCCTAACAGATCCTTTAGCTTCTGTTTGCCCTGATCGGCATAGAGCTCCGGCTCTGAAAGCTCCTGCTCCAGCGTCACCAACGTGGACTGGAGCCGATCCATCTCGTTCTCCAGCGCACCCTGTTGTTTGCGGTAGGGGCTAAGCTTCTGGCGAATGGCCGCTTCCGCCCGCTTTCGGGCCTTACGATCTTCGGCGTTCTCACCAACACCACTATCCGCAGCCAATGCGTTACCGCCTGCGGCCTGGGCCTCACCACTTTCCCGGCGTGGAGCTTCGGTTTCATCCTTGCGACGGTCCGCCAGCCAGCGCTCATAGTCTTCCAGGTCGCCTTCGTATTCCGTAACCCGACCCTCGTTCACCAGCCAGAAGTCATCGACCGTGTTGCGCAGCAGGTGACGGTCGTGGGAGACCACCACAATCGCCCCCTCAAAGTTTTGCAGCGCCATGGTCAGGGCCTGACGCATTTCCAGATCCAGATGGTTGGTGGGCTCGTCCAGCAGCAACAGGTTGGGCTTTTGCCAGGCGATCACCGCCAGCGCCACACGGGCCTTTTCACCACCGGAGAATGAGCGGATAGCACTCAGGGCCTCATCGCCGTGAAAGTCAAAGCCTCCCAAAAAATTACGGACACTTTGCTCGGAGGCTTTCGGAGCCAGCCGCTGCAGGTGCAGGAACGGGCTTGCATCCAGGTCCAGCGACTCCAACTGATGCTGGGCAAAATAACCGATCGCCACGTGTTCTCCCGTGGTCCGCTCACCTCGCAGCAAGGTGCTTTGCCCCCGCAGGGCATCCATCAACGTGGACTTACCAGCGCCGTTAGGGCCCAAAAGACCAATGCGGCTGCCCGGCAGCAGAGACAGGTTAATGCCTTCGAGCACAACGGCGTCGCCATAACCGGCCGAGCCGTTACGAATCGACATCAGCGGATTGGACACTTTATCGGCTACCGGAAACTCGAAACTGAACGGAGAGTCGACGTGGGCCGGAGCAATTTTCTCCATGCGCTCCAGCGCTTTGACCCGGCTCTGAGCCTGGCGGGCTTTGGTGGCTTTTGCTTTAAAACGATCGATGAAACGCTGAATCTCGGCGATTCTTGCCTGCTGGCGCTCATACCCGGCCTGCTGCTGGGCAATGCGCTCACTGCGCTGGGTCTCAAATGATGAGTAATTACCCGTATACAGGTCCAGCCGCCGCTGGTCGAAATGCACCAGGTGAGTCGCCACACGGTCCATGAAGTCACGGTCGTGGGAAATGAACAGCAGGGTGCCCTCGTACCGCCGCAGCCAGTTCTCAAGCCAAAGGCAGGCGTCCAGGTCCAGGTGGTTGGTGGGTTCGTCCAACAACAACAGATCGGACGGGCGCATCAACGCCTGGGCCAGGTTAAGGCGTATCCGCCAGCCGCCAGAAAACGAAGACACCGGCCGATCGGCGTCGGCATCCGAAAATCCCAAACCTCTCAGCAACGCTTCCGCGCGGCGAGACGCTGACCAGGCTTCATGGATGTCGAGCTCGCCATGAATGCGGGCAATGCGGTGATCGTCACCCTGCTCTTCTGCGTCAGCTAGCTCTGACTCCATGCGTCGCAGGTCATAGTCGCCATCCAGCACAAAATCCCGGGCTGAGCGGGACGAGGCGGCCACTTCCTGAGCCATGTGGGCGATTCGGCACCCCCCGGGCAGAGACGCACTGCCCTGCTCCGGCGCCAGTTGACCCAGCAATAACTGGAACAAACTGGACTTGCCAGCACCATTGGCACCCACTATCGCTACCCGTTGGCCGGGTTGGATGGTCAGGTTGACGGCTTCTAGTAACCAGACGCCACCTCGTTGTAAACTGAGATCGGTTATCGTTAACATAGCGTAATAGTATCAAGGAACGTTTGATAAGGAACCGGCCTGGCCCCTATGGCGTGTAGCGGTAGCAAGATACCGGAGGATGCAGATCCGGAAAACCCATTGTGGCGGTTTGCCTGTCGTTTCTGGGAATCCTCTGCGGCACGGGAGGCGTGTCTCGGCCTGCAGGATCGTGGCTGGAGCGTTACCCGGATTCTCTGCGCAACGTGGCTGGCCACGTCAGGCAACCTGTTCCCGGGTACTGAGAGCGCACAGGTAACCGCCTGGCGGCGCCAAGTCACAGAGCCGCTCCGAGCAGCGAAGAAAACCATTACAAAGAATGACCCCGGCACTGCTATTGTAAGAGAGTGCATCGCTCGTAGCGAACTTGAAGCGGAGCGGGTGGAACTGGCCTTGGCCTATCAGGCCCTGGTTTCAAACAAACATACAGGCAGCGGTGAGGCAACAACGGCCAATCTGGCCCTCAGCAACTTGCTCGCCGCAGCACCAGAGAAGACAATGGATAACGAGACCGGCAGCTTGCTGGACATTTTGACCAGAGAACTGTCGACCCTCGTTGAAGGAGATAACAAGCCATGTTGATGAAATGGCTAATCCGGCTGGCGTTTCCCGCTCTCGGCGTCCTGGTGGCACTGATGTTTTTCGGCCTGAATGACCCCGCCGAAACCACCAGCGAACCCGCAAAGGCCGAAACCAACGCGGAAATTCCCGCGTTTGAGGGCTTGGTTCCCTCACCGGTTCCGACTGAAGGGCCCGACATCGTCTTCAAATGGAGGGACAGCGACGGCAGCTGGCACTACGCTGACAAGCCGCCTGCGCAAGGGCCCTGGAACGCGTTGGCAATAGAGCGATCTGAAAGTAAGAACGTACGCCCGCCCGTGTCCGACTCGGAAACCGATTGGCAATCGCCCTACCGCGCACCTTTTTCGCTCGGCCCTGACACGGCCAATAACGGTAGTTGAGATTACCCCCTTCCTTAACACATGTTCAGTGGCATCTGGCCACAGAACCCGTTACCTTTTGTGCGTTCCCGATCATTCAACGCAAGCTTAACTAAGGACGATGTAATGAGAAAAACCCTGATCGCACTGACTGTGGCCGGTGTCATGGCAGGCTGTTCTTCTTCCCAGGAAGCGGTTCCGGAAGATCCGGCGCTGGAATCCACGGATGAGAAAGTCAGCTACGGCATGGGCCTGGTCATGGGCCAGAGAATGAGCAACGACCTGCCGAACCTTAAAATGGAGCAATTCCTTCAAGGCATTCAGCACGGCCACGACGGCGATGAAGAACAGACGCGAATGAGCCGTGAGGAGATCCAGGAAGCCCTGATGGCCTACCAGAGCCAACTCCAGGAGCAGGAGTCGGCCCAGGCGGAAGAACTGGCCAAGAAAAATCAGGAAGCCGGGGAACAGTTCCTGGCGGAGAACGCCAAACGCGACGGCGTCAAAACCACGGAATCCGGCCTGCAATATGAAATCCTGGAAGAAGGCGATGGTGAAAAGCCAACGGCCGAGGACCGCGTACAGGTGCACTACACCGGCGAGTTGATCTCAGGCGAAGTGTTCGACAGCTCCCGCGAGCGTGGCGAGCCGGTCACCTTTGGCCTGAACCAGGTCATACCGGGCTGGACCGAAGGACTGCAACTGATGTCTGAAGGCAGCAGGGCGAAACTCTACATTCCTTCTGAATTGGCTTATGGGCCTGGAGGAAACCAGAGGATCGGACCCAACGAGACCCTGGTCTTCGACGTGGAGCTTCTGGAAATCAACCCGGAATAAATAAGCCGCTTGGCAACGGCCACTCCCCCCATTTCCTTCTGGAATCGGGGGGAGGTTTCAAGCCTTCACCTCAAGCCGACGACATTACCTTGTCAGCATGGGCATTGTGCAGATGCTCAATCAGGAAATCTTCCATCTCAAACCGGCTTTCCAGGGTTTCGCCGAGCTCTGATAACTGCTGGAACAAATCGCGAACTTCGTTCTCCGTCAGCGATTGCCCGTTAAGGCGATCATTGAAATTGAGCGCCGTTTCCGTGGTCTGCTCGATTTTTGGGTACAGCTTTGCCGCCAGTTCCAGCCCACCGTCGTTAAATTCACGGGCTTCCTGAACCAATTGCTCGTATATTTCGAAGTGCCCTGCCGACACGTAATCCACCAGCACCTCACACAGCTTGATAAATTTCGTGCGCAGCGCCTCCGTCTGGGAATAGTCCGTCGTACCGGACAAATCGCAGTAGTGTACCAGCAGTTCCTGCCTTTCTTTCAGCCAGCGATCAATCAGTTCGCTGACGCCACCCCAACGCTCCCTGGCATTACGGCAATTATCCAACATGACGCCTATCTCCGGTTACCGCGTTCTGGTTTGATTTCTGTTGTATCGAAACTCAAGTGTATCGAAACTCAAGTTACCCCATGCCAGCGGTCGGTCGCAACCGTTTCATCCCTGTATCCATTCCGGCTTTCTTGGGGGCCGGAACAGCATCACCAGGCCGACAATCACCAGCAACGAGAAAAAGATGGCCGTCCAGCCAGGAATACTGAGCCCCAGGAAACGCCAGGTCACTTCGGCGCAATCGCCCGTGCCTTTCAGCGCCGTGGTCAACACCTCCATCCAGGGCAACACATCCAGCATGTAATCCACCGAAGGCCCGCAGGCTGGCACCTGATCCGCCGGCAGGCTTTGAAGCCACAGTTGTCGACCCGCCATCGCCAGGCCCGCACCCGCGCTGACGGACAACAACAGCCCATAGACCCTTGCACCAAACCCATGGGGGCCGTGAAGCGCTGCCAGGAGGCTGACGATGCCAGCAGCCATAAAACCGAATCGCTGCAGCCAACACAGAGGACAGGGTTCCAACCCCATAACATGCTCCATGTAGAGGGCCACACCAAGCAGCCCGGCGCACAGCAGGAATATCAGAAAGAAAACGGCTCTGGAGTTCAAAGGGGTACCTCGGGTCAACGTTCAGGTCAGTCTGTCTCCCGCCTTGGGCGGTAAAGCATCGGATGCTGCAACCGCGCACCTAGCCTGCTATTCTCCCAGCATCAGGTGGCGGCTGCGTGCGCCCAGCTACTTAACCTTAAACCAATACGAACTTCAAGCCTATGACACTTAAGCCAAAGTACGTTCTGCTGGCCCTGTTTTTTGCCTTCCTCCTGGCTCCAACCGCCTCTGCCCAAGAGGACGAAGGGGGAGACGAGGCACAGGAAGAGCAGGAAAAGGAACCAGCAATCACGGACTACATCGAAATGGATCCGCCCTTTGTCACCCACGTGGGGGAACCGGGCACCAAACTGACCTACCTCAAGGCCGCGGTTACTATCAGGGCGTCGAAGGAAACCACTCGTCCGGCGGTGGAGGCACACATGCCCAGGCTCCGTCATGAGCTGGTGATGCTGTTCGGGGAGCAGACTGACGCAGAACAGTTGTCCTCGACCGAGGGACAGCAGTCGCTGCGTGAAGAAGCCACGAAGAGAATAAATACTGCACTGGAAGAGCAACAGACCGGCGAGAGCATTACCGGTGTGCTGTTTACGGAGTTCGTTGTTCAGAAGTAATACAACGGCCGGGTGAGCAAGCGGCAGGCGCAGGCATCAGGCGATGCGGGAGAACAGGTCGTCGACCGGCCGCGCCTCATTGGTAACCTGTTCAGCGTCTTCCCATCCTGCTTCCCAGGCGGCAACAACGACTTCTCCGCGATAGGGACAGCGGCTGCGTTCCATGCCCATAGAGGCGGCCATATAGCCCTGGCGATAGGCTTTATTCAGGGACTCAACATCCCACCCTAACTTGATGTCTCTGGCCATACCGGTTCTCCCTTTACCTGTAGCCACCATCAGATGCTGTCACTCTGCTTACAGAAATTAACAGCGCGAACCGAAGCTGACAAACGTTAATTACGTTTCTGTGCGACAGGTCCGGGGAGAGTGTGACGCCCGACCGGGAGGGGCACTCCCGGTTCAGGATTGCAGGTATTGTTCCAGAAATTCTCCAAACGGCTGGTTTTCGGCTTGCTCCATTTCATCCTGCTCGGAAAGCGAATCAGCGGTCATTTTTTCAAACGCTGCCATCACATCCGGCGACAGCCCTTCCTCTCGCAGCGTTTGCTGGTGCTGCCTGGACATTTCCAGCCCCCATTCCCGGTGACCCATGCCGGAAGCCTCCATGGCTTCAAGTACCTTCGCTGATGGTAACTCACGCGGATCGTCGAGCTTGGCACGCTGGTCATCCAGCGCTCGTCGATAGGTGGAATCTCCGTTCAAGCTGTCTAGTTGTTCTGCAAGGGGGGCAAGACGATCCATCAGGGCAACGGCAGCGTCACCAACCCGGCCCCGTTCACCGGAGCGACAGATCGTCAGGTCCGGATTCCGGCCCTGAGCTACCACATCCTGATAGTTGTCATCCAGGCGATCGCATTCGTCATCATCAATGCGCGGGCTGTCTGACAGCAGGCAATCCAGCAGGAACAGGTCAAGAAAATCGATTTGGCTTTCGTTGACGCCAACCGGGGAGAACGGATCCAGGTCCAGACAGCGCACTTCAATGTACTCCACGCCCCGTGACTCCAGAGCCTGTATCGGCTTTTCCCCACGCTCGGTGGTACGCTTTGGCCGCACGGCACTGTAATACTCGTTCTCAATCTGCAGCACGCTGGTGTTGATCTGGATGAATTCGCCGTCGCGCCGGGTTCCCATCTCTTCGTAGGCTGGCCACGGGGTATGAATCGCCCTGAACAGGGTGTCGGTGTAGGTCTTCAGTTCATTGAAACAGATGTTCAGCGATGCCTGAGCGTTGTTGTGATAGCCCAGGTCGCCCATGCGCAGCGATGTGGCCTCGCGGCCATACCAGGTATCATCGCCGAACCTGCTCAGGTCATGACGTACACCCGCCACAAAGCTGGCATCCAGCGCCGGAGAAGCGCCGAACAGCAGCATCAGCATCCAGCTGCGACGACGGAAATTGCGGATCAGCCAGAAATACTGGTCCGACTTGAAGTCCTGCAGGCTTTGTTGGTTACCAAGGGCGTCCTGCCAAAGCCTCCAGAAACTGTCAGGCAGCGACAGGTTGTAGTGGGCGCCAGCAATGCTTTGCATCATGCGACCGTAACGCACGGCCAGCCCCTGGCGATACACATGCTTCAGGCGACCGATATTGGCAGTGCCATACTCGGCAATGGGAATGCTCGCGTCGCCGTCCAGCTCACACGGCATACTCGCGGCCCAGAACACCTCATCCCCAAGATTGCACTGAACGAAGCGATGGGTATCCCGGAGCGAATCGAGCATCCCTCGCGTGGTATCGAACACCGGGGTAATCAGCTCCAACAAAGCTTCGGAGTAATCCGTGGTGATACGGGGATGAGTCAGTGTGGAACCCAGCGAGCGGGGGTGCGGAGTCTGTGCGATAAAGCCGTTGCGATCGACCCGCAGGCCTTCTTTCTCAACGCCTTTTCGAAATCCGGCCCATTGGTTGGCCGTGAACTGCTGAAAAAGCTGATGGCGGGATTCACCCATGAATGACTCCTGCTTGAATGGCCGCCGGGAACACCGGCGGCCATTACGGTAGTGTGTAGCGGCGCGGGTTAACGGCCGTCTTTGCGGGCCGACGCCAGAGCCTGTGCCAGCGCTCCGGCCATGGCACCCTTTTGCCCGCTGTCTGCGCCCTTGTGGCGGTCATTTCTTGCGGAAGGTTTGCCACCTTTACTGCTGGAGCCGGCGCGGTTGTCGGATTTCTCCCCGGGCTGGTCATCCATACGCATGGAAAGCGCAATCCGCTTTCTCGGGATATCAACGTCCATCACTTTCACCTTGACGATATCCCCTGCCTTGACCACTTCCCTCGGATCTTTCACGAAGGTATTCGACAACGCAGAGATATGCACAAGGCCATCCTGATGGACGCCGATGTCCACGAACGCGCCGAAGTTGGTCACGTTGGTGACCGACCCTTCCAGCACCATGCCCGGCTTCAGGTCATTGAGGGTTTCCACTCCCTCCTCGAAGCTGGCAAAGCGGAACTCCGGCCGGGGGTCACGGCCCGGCTTTTCCAATTCCGTAATAATATCCTTTATGGTCGGCAGACCAAACTGTTCGGTGACATAGTCCTGCGGGTTCAACGAGCGCAGGAAATCGGCGTCGCCGACGATACCTTCAATCTTGCGATTGTTCTGGCGGGCAATATCCTCAACCACACCATAGGCTTCCGGATGCACCGACGAGCGGTCCAGCGGATTGTCGCCCCCCGCAATGCGAAGGAAACCGGCCGACTGCTCAAAGGTACGATCACCAAGGCGGGAAACTTTAAGCAACTGCCTGCGATCACGGAACACGCCATTCTGGTTACGAAAATCGACGATGTTCTGGGCAATACTCTGGTTCAGGCCGGACACCCGTGCCAGCAGGGGGATGGATGCGGTGTTGAGATCCACACCAACACCGTTAACACAGTCCTCCACCACGGCATCCAGGCTGCGGGCCAACTGAACCTGAGACACGTCGTGCTGGTACTGCCCCACACCGATGGACTTGGGTTCGATCTTCACCATTTCCGCCAGTGGGTCCTGCAACCGGCGGGCGATGGAAACCGCCCCGCGAATGGTCACGTCCAGGTCCGGCAGTTCGCGGGAGGCGAATTCAGAGGCGGAATAGATCGAAGCACCGGATTCGCTGACCACAATCCGCGCCAGCTTCAGCTCCGGGTAACGCTTGCTCAGGTCCGCGACCAGCTTTTCGGTTTCGCGGGAGGCCGTACCGTTACCAATGGCCACCAGTTCAATGCGGTACTGCCGACACCAGCTCGCCAACTGTTCAATGGACTGGTCCCACTGGTTGCGGGGCGCGTGCGGGAAAATACCACCGTGACCCACCACCTGGCCGGTGCCGTCGATGATGGCAACCTTCACACCGGTGCGCAGGCCGGGGTCCAGCCCCAGTGTGGCGCGGGGGCCCGCCGGCGCCAGTAACAGCAGATCCTTGAGGTTGGCGGCAAACACATTGATGGCCTCGGTTTCTGCCGCTTCCCGCACCTGGGCCATAAGGTCGGTTTCGATCTGGGTGGACAGCTTTACGCGCCAGGTCCAGCGCACCACTTCCGACAACCAGCGGTCGGCCGCACGGCCGTTGTCACGGATATGCCAGCGCGCGGCAATACGCTGTTCCGCCGGATGGGGCTGGCGACGGTCGTCTTCCGCATCGCCAACCACAATGGAGTAGGTAAGCACGCCTTCATTGCGCCCCCGGAGGATGGCAAGCGCACGATGGGATGGCACCTTTTTCAGTGGCTCGACATGGTCGAAGTAGTCGCGGAACTTGGCACCTTCATTTTCCTTGCCGTCCACCACGGTGACCTTGAGCTGCCCCTGCTGCCAGATAAAGTCACGCAGCTCACCCAGGAGTTCCGCATCCTCGGCAAAGCGTTCCATCAGAATGTAGCGGGCACCATCAAGCGCGGCCTTGGTGTCGGTAACACCGGCCTCATCATTGATATAGCCTTCCGCTGTGCTCTCTGGCTCCAGCGTGGGGTCGTCATACAGGGCATCGGCCAGGGGCTCCAGACCGGCTTCACGGGCAATCTGCGCTTTGGTTCGGCGCTTGGGCTTATACGGCAGGTAGAGGTCTTCGAGGCGGTTCTTGGTGTCCGCCGAATCGATGCTGGCACGCAGCTCATCGGTCAGCTTGCCCTGCTCCTCAATGCTGTTGAGGATCGTGGAACGACGGTCTTCCAGCTCACGCAGATAACGCAGGCGGTCTTCCAGGGACCGTAACTGGCTGTCATCGAGCGAACCGGTGACTTCCTTGCGATAACGGGCAATAAAAGGAACGGTGGCGCCACCGTCCAGCATTTCAACGGTGGCGTTCACCTGCTGTTCACGAACACCCAGTTCGTCAGCAATGCGCCTGATGATACTGTTCATGCAACCTCATCTGATGCTTACGAGTCAAAGCGCAAAGGTACAGCGGCTTATTGCTGCAGGCAAGCAGCGCGGCTACGGTTGTCCAGGAATTGCACAAGATCTGCCCATGGCATGGGGCGCGCGTAGTAGTAACCCTGAATTTCATCACAGTGTTGCTGGCGCAGGAATTCCAGTTGTCCTTCCGTCTCCACCCCTTCCGCCACCACGCTGATTTGCAGGCTGTGAGCCAGGCTGATAATGGCACGGATGATATGCTCGGCGTCGGCAGACTGCCCCAACTCCTGAACGAAAGACTTGTCGATTTTTACGAGGGATATAGGCAGGTGCTGAAGATTGCTGAGTGAGGAGAACCCGGTTCCGAAGTCATCCAGGGCAAAACTGATACCCAGTTGATTGAGCTCCCGCAGACATCGCTGGGCATATTCCGGGTCATGCATCATGGCGCTTTCCGTAAGCTCCAACTCCAACAGACTGGTGTCGATATTGGCATTGAAGATAATGCGGAAAATGGTTTCGGTCATCTTGCGATCATGGAACTGACGGAACGACAGGTTCACGGCAAACACCAGCCCCGGGTGCCCGAGGTCTGAACACTCCTGCAGACGCTTGCAGGCCTGTTCAATCACCCAGTAGCCGACAGGAACGATCAACCCGCTGCGCTCTGCCACTGGAATGAATTCGTCCGGCCCCACCAACCCCCTTTCCGGATGATTCCACCGGAGCAGGCACTCCACCCCCCGAACTTCTTCCGACGCGAGGTCGATGCGCGGCTGATAATACACTTCCAGCTCATTACCCCGCAGAGCGTTACGGAGATCCGCCTCCAGGCGCAGTTGGTATCCGGCCGTTATGTGCAACTGACGATCGTAAAACCGGTAGCTGGTACCTGGATCGCGCTTGGCCTCAAACATGGCTCGGTTGGCACGTCGCAGAAGGTTTTCCGGGCTGTCACCCGCTTCCGGGTAGGTGGCCACGCCGAGGCTGGCGCTGACGACGACATTCTGGCCGTCAAGGCTGAATGGTTCACCCATCGCAGTCACGAGCTTGCGGATGATCTGGGTAATATCCAGGGAGTCTTCCACTTTCTCGACAATGATCGCAAACTCGTCGCCGCCAATGCGCATCAGCGAATCCACTCGCCGCAAATTCTGTCGCAGCCGTTCCGCCAGCTTCAGCATGATCTGGTCACTCTTCTGGTAACCGAAGGATTCATTGAAGCTGCGGAAATCATCCAGGTTGATGTGCAACAACGCCAGCCGCTGGCTGGCACGCTCGGCCCTCAGCAATGCCTGTTGCAGGCGATCGAAGAACAGGTCACGGTTGATAAAACCACTGGCCACTTCCCGGCCCAACTGGCCGTGAGCGGACTCCGAAAGCTGCTGCCGATACCAAAGACAGCGTACCGCGCGGCGCAGCCCCCACTCTTCCAATGACTGGCGACTCAGGTAGTCCGAAGCGCCATTGGCAAGCAGGTCAACAGCACGCTCGGAGGCTGGCTCGGCACTCAGTGCCAACACCGGTTTCTCATTGCTGGACACGGACAGGTACTGCAGGAAAGCGTCTTCGGAACCGCCATGAAACACACAGTCCCAGAGGATAACGTCAAAATGGGTATTGCGAATCAGATCATCGCAGTCGATAAGATCCGGGCACCAGGTCAGGTCCGGTTCCATTTCACAATCACGTGACAGGAGCGCACCCAGCCAGAGAAAATCCGCATACTCCGGCGTCAGCACCAGCAGCCGTACATGGCTGGGATTGGGTTGTTTTACTGCCAGGGTCATTAAGAAGCGTCCCGTTCCTCGTGATCAAACATCTCCGTTCCCTCAAGAATAGCTGATAGATCGTCAAGGTACAGCATGTCTGCCTAGTGTAGAATGTTTGCTTCCCAGGTTATCTCGGAATTTCCCGGATTGGCGCAATTATTGTGAACAAGCTCAACCCCCGACAGAGTGAAGCCGTCCGCTACGCGGAGGGTCCTATGCTGGTACTGGCTGGTGCCGGCAGCGGTAAGACCAGCGTGATCACCCGCAAAGTGGCTTATCTGATCGAACACCTTGGCATTCCAGGGCGTCATATCGCCGCCGTGACCTTCACCAACAAGGCCGCGCGCGAAATGAAAGAACGTGTCGGACGCCTGGTGGATCGCAAACTGACCCGGGGATTGATTGTTTCCACCTTCCATAACCTCGGGCTGAACATGATCCGCGAGGAGCACGAGCACCTGGGCTATCACCCCGGTTTTTCGATCTTCGATGCGGAAGATGCCAAGGCCCTGCTGCAGGACCTGATGATGCGCGAGGCCAGCGCGGATGCCGGCGATGAACTGTCTGACGTGCAGATGACCATCTCGTCCTGGAAGAATGCCATGCGCAGCCCCCAGGACGCCTGGAGCCGGGCCGCTGATGAGCGGGAGCAGCGTATTGCCATCATTTACCGCCACTACAACGAATACCTGAAGGCCTATAACGCGGTGGATTTCGATGATCTGATCCTGCTGCCGGTACAGCTGTTCCGCGACAACCCCGAGGTGTTGCAGAAATGGCGGCGAAAAATCCGCTACATGCTGGTGGACGAATACCAGGACACCAACCTGTGCCAGTACGAACTGGTCAAGCTGTTGGTGGCAGAACGGGCCGCCTTTACCGTCGTTGGTGATGACGACCAGTCGATCTATGCCTGGCGCGGCGCCCGACCTGAAAACCTTGCTCAGCTCAAGGAAGACTTCCCAAGCCTCAAAATCGTCAAGCTGGAGCAGAACTACCGTTCCACGGTTCGCATCCTTCGTTGTGCCAACACGGTCATTGCCAATAATCCCCACGTGTTCGAGAAAGCCCTGTGGAGTGATCATACGGTCGGGGACGAGCTAAGAATCGTCCGCTGCCGCAGCGAAGACGCGGAAGCCGAACGGGTGGCCACGGAAATTCTCGACCAGAAACTCAAGAAAGGCCTGGCTTTCCGGGACTTCGCCGTTCTCTATCGGGGCAACCACCAGGCACGGCTGCTGGAAATGAAACTGCAGGCTTACCAGATCCCCTATCACATCTCCGGTGGCCAGTCGTTTTTCTCCAAGAACGAGATCAAGGACGCCATGTCCTATCTGCGTCTGTTGGTGAACCCGGATGACGACGCGGCATTCCTGCGCGTCGTGAACGTGCCCCGCCGGGAGATCGGCCCCCGCACGCTGGAACAGCTCAGCCATTACGCCCGCTCCCGCAACGTCAGCCTGTTTCGTGCCCTGGGCGATATGGGTGCCGAAACCCACGTTACCGAGAAGGGGCTGGACCGTCTGCGGCGCTTCGCTCACTGGGTGGACAACACCTGCGAGCGCCTGCACAGCGAAGATCCGATTCCGGTGATCAAGCAGTTGTTCACCGATATCGAATACGAGGAATGGCTGCACCTGCATTCCGGCTCGCCAAAACAGGCGGAACGGCGAATGGAGAACATCTGGTATCTGGTGGAGTCCATCCAGCGCATGCTGGACGACGGCAAGGGTACGGCCGACGAAATGGGCATTGAAGACGCCATCAGCAGGCTAATCCTGCGCGACATGATGGAGCAGCGCGAAGAAGAGGACGACAGCGACAAGGTCCAGCTACTGACCCTCCACGCCTCAAAAGGCCTGGAATTCCCCCACGTGTTCATCATGGGTCTGGAAGAGGAAATACTGCCCCACCGCTCCAGCATTGAGGAAGGCAATGTCGAGGAAGAACGGCGACTGATGTACGTGGGTATCACCCGAGCCCGGGAAACCCTGACCCTTACGTTTGCCGCCCAGCGAAAACAGTACGGCGAAAAGCTGGAAACTATTCCAAGCCGGTTTCTTGATGAGCTGCCCGAGGACGACCTGAGATGGGAAGGCACCGGCGACCTGGACGTGGAAGCCAACCAGCAAAAAGGTAAGGCCACCCTCAGTGCATTACTCGGCGACCTCGGAAGCTGAATTTCACGTTTTTTCACAATCCCTGCAACCTTATGACCTCCTGATCCGTAACAGCCTAGGGAGCTTTGCTTCCGGCAAACACAAAAACAAGATCAGGAGAACACCATGTCCCGTCGATTCAATCGATTATCAAGCGTCACCGGTTCGCTGATTCTGCTCATCGCAGGATCAGGCACCGCCAACGCGGGCCTTCTCGGCAGCCTGCTGGGCGGCTCATCCGAGGACTCAACGACCCAGACTGAGGAACCGGCAGCTCCTGACAGTTACAACAGCAAGGGCACGTTCAGTGAGCCCTTTGCGGAACCCACCATTATTGTGGATGGTGAAGCTGTCGAAACGGACGAAAAATGCATTACCCGCGCTGACGGCATGGATGAGTGCAAACCCGCGGCCGGCACCATGGCACTTCTCAAAGACGGTCGCCTGCTTTACCTGAACGCCCTGGAAGGCACTGAGAACGTTGAGTTATCCATTGTTGCGGAATTTGGCGAAGTGTCCGTCAACGATCAGACCCGCGTTCTGTCGCTGGATGAAAACGACAATCCATCCTGGATCAAACCCTCTCCCCTGGACGCCGGCGCCAACCCGGATGGCAACGACAGTGAAACACTGCTGAATGGCACCGAGCTGGATGGCCTGCTCGATACCGCCGACAACACCAGCGCCAACGACGGCGCCCTGTTCTGCTCCGACGTCATCGGCCTGGCCAACGGTGATGTGATGGCCGTTGGCGGCACCGACTACTATTCCGAGCCAGGCATTGATGGCCTGCCTCTTGGGGTGGCGGAACTGGAAGGTATCAAGAATTCGAGAATATTCGACGAGGAGACCAACACCTGGCGCCAAAGTGGCGATATGACCTACGGGCGCTGGTATCCATCACTCGTAACCATGGGCAACGGCAACGTCTTCGTCGCCAGTGGTGTCACCAAGCTGCTGAAGCCAGTGTACCCGGATGAGCCACTGAACAGCGGACGCAACGTGGTGCAAACGGAGACCTACGATCCCTGCGCCGGCGCCTGGACGCAGAATCCGTCCACCGCTGATCGCTCCTTACCGCTCTATCCACGCATGCATCTGCTGCCGAATGGACACATCTTCTACAACGCTGGTGGCCAGGCCTTCAACCCATTCGGCCAGGGTTACGATCAGGCATTGTGGAACATTGTCGCCAGTTTCAACCCGGATACCCAGCGCTGGAACGACATTGGCTATGCCGGCCTCCCACTAAGGCTGGATGAAGCCGGGCTGGGTCAGTTGAGCAGCACCCTGAACATCACCAATCTGTCGCTTGATCAGGTCGGCTCACTGCTTGGCGATGTTCTCGACTCGCCCACGGATTTGCTGACCAGCGCAGCCGATCTTGGGGTATCTGAAGAAGATCTGCGCATGGCGATCGCCGGTGGTATGCGGGGCTCCACGTCGTCCACCATGTTGCCGCTGAAACCAGACGCCAGCGGTAACTACAATGAAGTGGAACTGCTGACCGCGGGCGGCGTACCCAGTTATGCAGTACTGACGAACCCCGGCGGCTACCTGCCCACCGACCAGACGCGTATCGATACTGTCACCACCAACGGCGACGAAATCGGCTACGAGTCGCGTTTGGCCGGCCCACTGAATCAGCCTCGCTGGTACGGCACAAACGTTGTGATGCCCGACGGCACCGTGATGGTGTTCAGCGGCGGCAATCGTGACGGTGTGGTAGCGCCCGGCCTGGAAGGCCCGATCCGCACCGCCGAGCAGTTCAACCCGGAAACCGGAGAATGGACGGAAATGGCTACCGGCCACCGCGCCCGCACCTACCACAACACTGCGGTACTGATGGAGGACGGCCGCGTTATGGTTGCCGGCCACTCACCAATCAACACCGCTTACCTGACATTCGTGGATCTTCAGGATTTCGGACTCGCACCCTATGACGGCCGCGATCCGAGTTTCGAAATCTACACTCCGCCCTACGCCATGCGGGACGACCGCCCCAAAATTAAAAGTGCACCCAGCAATCTGACCATTGGCGACCGATTCAACATCAAGGTCGACCAGGTGGATCAGATCGACAAGGCCCTGCTGATTCGCCGTACAGTCATGACCCACGTCATTGACGGTGACCAGCGTGCCATTGAACTGGTCATGGAGCGGGGCCCTGGCAACAAGCTGACTCTGACCATGCCCGACAACCACAACGTGGTGCCCGCCGGCGAATACATGCTGTTCGTCAGCAAGGACACCCCAGATGGCCGCGTACCCTCGGTGTCCGCGCCGATCACTGTGGTGAATGAGAATCTCGCCTGCATGGCGCCCACGCAGGTGGCCAGCGATACCACCACCAGCGGTGGCATCATTGAGTCAACCCTCGAGCTGCTGTGACCGTCAGGAGGATTGTTATGAAACACATCGAACAGGTCGGAGCTCGCCTGGCGGCCCCGGTGTTGTTCGGCCTGGTGTCCCTGTCAGCCTCCGGGCAGGCAGGGGCCCACGGTGCACTGGAGACAGAGGACGTTCCGGACGGCATCGTAAAGGCTCGAATAGCCCATCAACCCGACATTCCCGGACTCAGTGCAATCATTCTGGATGCACCGCGCCCGGGCATATTGCTTCGATATCAAGGTGAAGAACCTCTGACCGTATTGGGCACGGACGGGGAGGCGTTTATACGATTTACCCGAACCGAAGTCACCGTTAATACGGAGAGCCCCAGTTGGAAAGCGCTACCAAACCAGTCGGCGGAAACGAGCCAGACGTCCTGGGTGACAATGTCTCAATCCGGCGCTTTTGGCTGGCTGGACTCCCGGCTCAATGTTCTGCATGACAGCAACAGCGCAGATGGACCCAAAACCTGGTCAATTGCAGTGACAACGCCCAAAAACGGCACTGAGCGAATCGAAGGGCAACTGACCTATATGCCCATTCACTAACGGGCGAACATTCCGCTAACCAATAAAAAGCCCCCGTAATATCGGGGGCTTTTTGATCTACCGTGGGCCGGAATACAGTTGCTACTGGCTGGCCTCAACCATGTGCTCGACGGCGCTCTCGATTTCCTCATCAGAGCACCCGGAACAACCGCCCTTGGCCGGCATGGCATTGAAGCCGTTGATCGCGTGATTGACCAGTGTGTCCAGTCCTTTTTCAATACGGGGTGACCATGCGGCTGTGTCGCCCTTCTTGGGAGCGCCTGCCGCGCCAGTGCTGTGGCAAGCGGTACAGGCTGCATCATAAACGTCACTTCCAGAACGAGGGCCCGAGCTTGCGCTTGCAGATGGAGCAGCTGCCTGCCCACAGTCTTCACCCTGGACGCACACTTCGCCAACCGGGGCAATGCGAGCACGAATTTCATCTTCAACATTGGCCATTACGGCACCTGCGGTCAGGCCGAAACCAAGCAATACGGCAGCCAGGACTCTCTTCATCATCACAATGCACCTCACAATTGGGCGTTATAATCGTTAGTGCACGCATTATAGCGACTGCGGCAGGCCAAAAAAACCAAACTGCAAAATGAACCCCAGATTTCAATCAATTTTCGTTGCCATTTCGTAAGTCAGAGGGCTCCGGAAGCACTTTCCGGGTACCATGCACCAAACAGATACCGAAGGTTCGAATGTATGCCTGATACCAACCAGCCACACCCCTGGCGAAAGCCATTACTGATCACCGAGTTTACCGCGGTAGCCATACTGCTGGCGTCCATGGGCTGGTTTTCCAGCCGCGCGGCAGAGGGTGCCGCACTGAGCCCTGTGTGGTTATTGATTCCCGCCGCCGCAAGTCTTGCGGTATTCATCAGTTTTATCGGGCTGATGTACCTGCGCTGGGTGGTTGCAGCGGCTGCGGAACGCAAACCCCGGCACAAAATCGTTTTTTCCCTGCTGGTGATGACGCTGCTCGGCGTATGGGCTTACGGCGTCGCCAATACCTGGATCAGCGTTTCCAACGCATAAGGACTGGACCATGCCTGTCGTTCGCCGCTATGAATTTTTGGGGTTTTCTGGCTTGCTGTTGTCTCTTAACCTGTTCCTTCCCGGCACGGTCAGCGCGCAGGACGAGCCCCCCGAAGATCGGAATTTTGAGGGGGTGAAGTCGGAGGAGTGCGCCCTGATCAAGGATGGCGTACAGCGCCTGGCTTGCTATGACGCGATCAATGATCCCGCCACGGCTCGAAACGGTGCCTCTGACGACAGCCTGGAAGCCATCGACAAATCAACAGAAGCACTGCAGTACAGGGACGCGACCAGCGCAGAAGATGATGACGCCACTTTTGAGGATGTCAAAAACACTGCTCAGAGGAAGGAAGGCGAAGACACCGGCGTGATGTCGGCGATCCTGAGCCGTTATATGGCGGCCGAGAAGGCTATTTTTTCGTTTTCAGGCAGCTTTGTTGGCCATCGGCCGATGTACATCCTGCCGTTCAGCTACATGAAGAATGCCAATCGTAATCCCACGAATCCGAGACTCGGCGCAGCCGACTACGACTATGGCATCGATAATCAGGAGGCGAAGTACCAGATCAGTTTCAAGGTACCCTTGCTGACCGGTTGGCTGGATCAGCGTACGACACTATGGTTCGGTTACACCCAGAAATCGTTCTGGCAGGTGTATAACACGGATGACTCAGCGCCGTTCCGGGAAACCAATTATGAGCCGGAGATCTTTGTGCGCTATGCGACCAATTATGATCTGGGGCCTGGCAAGCTGAACGGTGTCACGCTGGGCTTTAATCATGAGTCCAATGGTCAGTCGGAACCCCGCTCCCGCAGTTGGAACCGGATCGTGGGGTCGGCGGCGTACAGCTATGATCGCTGGCTGTTCATCCTTCAGCCCTGGTATCGACTGCCGGAGGATGACAGCGAGGACGACAATGAAGATATTGAGCGCTATCTGGGTTACGCGAACTATATGGCAATCTACAAGTGGAGTGAGGATCGGACGCTGTCGCTGAAGCTGATGAACAACTTGCGGTCAGACAACAAGACGTCGATTGAGTTGGGTTACAGCTTTCCGATGGGGGATACGATCAAGGGGTATATCCACTATTACAATGGCTATGGTGAGAGTCTGATTGATTACAATGAGCGGATTCAGCGGATTGGTATCGGGGTTATGCTGAACGACTGGCTTTGAGTTATTTGTGACTTTTGGTGCAAGGCCGGTTGGGGCGATATCTGTTCAGAAACACGCTCCTTGCGGCACACCCATGTGATGCTTGGGCACTCGTGCAAGACCAATCAGGCGGATAGTAAGGCCAGAAACACGCTGTAAATACGTCCCTGTACGCTTGGGCTCCGCCATCCATGGCTCCGCACAGTTCCTGGCCTTACTATCCGCCTGATTGGCCCCATATTTCTATGGCAGCCTTACTTGTTCAAACGCTCCATTTCTGCCAATAACTCTGCGGTCTTTTCCTTCATCAACGAAATATCACCACGGGATTCCACGTTCAGGCGCACAACCGGTTCAGTGTTGGACATCCGCAGGTTGAACCGCCAGTCGTCGAATTCGATGCTGGCGCCGTCGACGTGGCTGACACTTTTGGCGCCCGGGCTGTATTTGGCCTCGATGGCGGCAATGACCTTGGGGGGATCATCGATCGTGCGGTTGATTTCGCCGCTGGCCGGATAGGCCTCGATGCGGGCGTCGATGAGGGAGGACAGGGTCTGGCCGGACTGGCACAGGCGTTCGGCGACGAGCAACCAGGGGATCATGCCGCTGTCGCAGTAGGCGAAGTCGCGGAA
>TARA_R100000049_G_C1957314_1_pt1 | contig 21643 bp, 18 predicted proteins | sample TARA_R100000049 | Tara Oceans TARA_R100000049 (sample SAMEA2619992) | marine metagenome | biome: marine biome (ENVO:00000447); feature: mesopelagic zone (ENVO:00000213) & marine oxygen minimum zone (ENVO:01000065); material: "saline water (ENVO:00002010), including plankton... | reverse complement strand
GATAACTGACATTTCCGCCGCAAGCCGCCTCGATGCGGAGCTTTCCCGGGCGGAAGGGGAGGCCGTTGACGTTGTCAAGCTGGTGGAAGGCGTTCTTGATGGGTATCGAACGACCCAGATGTTCGATACCATTTCCTTCGAATTCAAGCAGCCAGAAGAAGAGGTTACCGTAAACGGCTTACCCGGTCGACTGGGGCAAGTGCTGCGCAACCTGATCGATAACGCGATATCCTTTTCGCCGGAGAAGGGCCAGGTTGAAATCCGGGTTGAAGCTCACGAAAAAACGGTTGACCTCAGTGTCGCGGACAGCGGACCGGGCATTCCGGAAAGTAAGCTCGATGCAATTTTCAATCGGTTTTACACGGAACGACCGAAGGCAGAGGGCTTTGGACGTCACTCCGGGCTTGGGCTCAGTATTTCCCGTCTCATTGTCGAGGCGCATGGTGGAAAAATTACCGCGCGCAACAGAATTGGGGAGGATGGCGAGATCCTGGGCGCCCTTTTCCTAATAAGGTTGCCAAGATAGGAAATTCTGGCATAGGGTCGCGCGCATGATCAGTTGTCACGCCAGTTCAGTCGAAATAGAGGGCAGGGGTGTCCTGCTGCGCGGACCTTCCGGCGCCGGCAAATCGGACCTGGCGCTGCGGCTCGTGGACGGCGGCGGGACGCTTATTTCAGATGATTACACCGACATCACATTTCGACACGGATGCGCCTTTTTAAGCCCGCCGGAGAATATCGCCGGTCGGATTGAAGTCCGGGGCCTCGGGTTGATGTCGCTTGCCTATGTTCACGACATTCCGCTTGCGCTCGTCTTCGATCTGGTGCCCTATGAGGAAATTGAACGCGCACCAACGGCAGAAGTAGTGACATTTGACGGCATCGACATTCCCCGGCGAGATCTTGATCCCTTTATGGCCTCGGCGGCGGCAATTGTTCGCCTTGCACTGAAACAAAGTCCCTTGATGACCGGCTATGAGTAATATGGAAAATCCCCGTCAATCGGCAAATCAGGTCGTCATTGTGTCCGGTATGTCCGGTGCCGGGAAAAGCACCGCCCTCCGCCAGTTTGAAGACATGGGGTGGGAAGTTGCGGACAATATTCCGCTGACGCTGCTGGTCCAGATGGTCCGGGATGTGGGTGCGGCCGGGACCGCCAATCTCGCCATTGGCATTGATCTCAGAACCCGCGGATTTTCATCGGAACAGGTGCTCTCATCCATTGAGGAATTGCGAAATGAAGGGCACGATCCCGTTCGCCTTCTTTTTATGGATTGTGATGAGGCCGTCCTGCAACGGAGGTTTACAGAGACCCGGCGCCGCCATCCGCTGGCGAAGGACCGCCCGGTGGGGGATGGGATTCGGCAGGAAGTACAGAGGCTCGAAGGCCTCAAGAGTGCGGCTGACCTTCGAATAGACAGCTCCAACCTGTCGCAACCGGAACTCAAGCGTATTCTTACCGGGCATTTCAGCCTGCAGCGATCCTCCCGTCTGGCGGTTACGGTGATGTCCTTTTCCTATGTCAACGGCATCCCGCGCGAATCCGACCTGATGTTCGATGTCCGGTTTTTGCAAAATCCGTTTTACGAGAGCAACCTTCGGCCCCTCACCGGTCAGGATGAGGCTGTGGTCGAATTCATCGCCCAGGATCCGGTCTTTGATGATTTCATGGAACAGATCGAAAAGCTGCTCATGCTTTTGCTGCCTCGTTATGTGGAAGAAGGAAAGTCCTATCTGACCATTTCCTTTGGGTGCACCGGCGGGCGACACCGGTCGGTTTGCATCACGGAAAAAATCCATGACCTTGTCGTAAAATCCGGTTATTTTGCTAATTTGGTGCATCGCGATCTTGCCGATGCGAGAGGAACAGTAAAGTGAAACGAGATATGCCATTTCAACAAAGGATGAGGGCACAATGATCGGAATGGTACTGGTCACTCATGGTCGGCTCGCAGAAGAGTTCGTCAACGCAACGGAGCATGTTGTGGGGCCTCAAACACAGGTGCGGGCGATCTCGATCGGGCCCGATGATGACATGGAACAGCGACGCCAGGATATTCTGGGCGCTGTCGCCGACGTTGAAAGCGGTGCCGGCGTGATCATCCTTACCGACATGTTCGGCGGCACGCCGTCCAACCTGGCGATTTCCGTCATGGAAAAGGCGAATGTCGAAGTCATTGCCGGGATTAACCTGCCGATGCTGATCAAGCTGGCAAGCGTGCGCGGGGATGACGACATGGCGAATGCTGTCGCTGCTGCGCAAGAATCAGGCCGTAAATACATCAATGTCGCGTCCCATTTGCTTGCCGACAAATCCTGACATGATGACGCTTGCTGATTTCTTCAACCAAGGCCGATGCCGGTGAAACGTGATTTGGTCATCGGAAATGCTCGCGGACTGCATGCGCGAGCCGCCGCTAAATTCGTCAAATGCGCCGAAAAATTTGATGCGAATATCCGCGTCACCAAGGGTGAGAGCGAGGTTTCCGGCTCCTCAATCATGGGCTTGATGATGCTCGCCGCCGCTAATGGCACCACAATATCCGTTGCAGTCTCCGGGCCGGAAGCGGAACCGGCGCTGGACGCCCTCACCGAGCTGGTGACGGATAAGTTCGGCGAAGAGTGAATATGGACAAACATTTGTCGTTATAACGATATAAATATTTCTTTATATGACTATTGATTATGCGGAGCGGGCTTGCTATACAGGCAACAACTATGGTGCCGGCGCACTGCGCAGGTATCTCGCTATGACGAGTTTTTGATGCGAAAGAGCAGAACATGACAAAAGTTGAAGACTTCAAGGTCGCGGATATGTCGCTGGCCGACTGGGGCCGCAAGGAAATTGCCATTGCCGAAACCGAAATGCCGGGCCTGATGGCGCTGCGTGAGGAATTTGGCAGTAAAAAGCCGCTGAAAGGCGCGCGCATTGCCGGTTGCCTCCATATGACCATCCAGACGGCGGTCTTGATCGAGACACTGACGGCGCTGGGTGCGGAAGTACGCTGGTCGTCCTGCAATATCTTCTCGACCCAGGATCAGGCTGCTGCCGCTGTTGCCGCAACCGGCGTTCCCGTTTTCGCCTGGAAAGGGGAAACGGAAGAAGAGGCCCACTGGTGCATTATCCAGACGATCGAAGGGCCGAATGGCTGGCACCCCAACCTCATCCTTGATGACGGCGGCGACTTGACGCAGGTCATGCATGATGACTATCCGGAACTGATGAAAGATGTTCTGGGCCTCTCCGAGGAGACGACAACCGGCGTTCATCGCCTGTATGAAATGGCGAAGGCGGGGACGCTTAAGGTCCCGGCGATCAACGTCAATGACTCCGTTACCAAATCAAAATTCGACAACCTCTATGGCTGCCGCGAAAGCCTTGTTGACGGGATCAAGCGCGCCACCGACGTGATGATTGCGGGCAAGGTTGCGGTTGTCTGCGGCTATGGCGATGTCGGCAAGGGATCCTCTGCCTCGCTTCGCAGTCAGGGCGCCCGCGTCATGGTCACGGAAATCGATCCGATCTGTGCGCTGCAGGCGGCGATGGAAGGATATGAAGTCGTCACCCTTGATGAGGCCGCGAAATACGGCGATATCTTCGTCACCACGACCGGCAATATCGACGTCATTACCCTTGATCACATGCGGGACATGAAAGACCGCGCCATCGTCTGCAATATTGGTCATTTCGATAGTGAAATCCAGATCAACGCGCTTCGCAACTACACTTGGCATAACGTCAAGCCGCAGGTCGACGAGGTTGAGTTCCCCGATGGCAAGCGCATTATTGTCCTTGCCGAGGGACGTCTGGTCAATCTTGGTTGCGCGACCGGTCACCCCAGCTTCGTCATGAGTGCTTCCTTCACCAATCAGGTGCTGGCGCAGATCGAACTGTGGGAGCGGCATGATACCTATAAAAACGAGGTTTATGTCCTGCCCAAGCATCTTGACGAGAAAGTTGCCCGGCTGCACCTCGGCAAACTCGGCGTGACTTTGACGGAACTGAGCCCGGAGCAGGCGAAATATATCAGCGTCCCGCAGGCGGGTCCGTTCAAGCCGGATCATTATCGCTACTAACGTTGCTGGGATAAAAATCCATGAATTGAGAGAAATGGCTGGCGGGACTATCCCTCCGGCCATTTTTTTTCTATTCTCTGGTTGTTGGCGCCGGACTCACCGGGTGACACCATAATGTTCGGCACCAAGATGGTAGGTTAGACAGTAAAGGCCGTAAACTGGCAGGGATGATAGAAGATTTTACCTCAACACAGCTGATGCTTGTCTGGATATTGGTGCTCGGGCTCGTCGGTCTGGCGATGGCCTTTCTCGTCATGCGCAAGAAGGCGCTCGCGCTGCTGGCGCAAGGGGATCGCGACAATGACAAATTGCTGTCGCTGGAAGAGACAATTGATAACCTGAAATCAGAACAGGAGCGCCAGAAGACCGAGACGATCTCACTTAAGTCCTCGTTGGCAACGGCGCGCGGTGAGCGGGATGATTTCATCGAACTGCTGAATGTCGCGCCAATTGCCATCTGGCGGCGGGACCAGAATTCAAAAATAATCTGGCAGAACAGAAAGTATGCGGACATTGTCGGCCTGAAGGAAGAAGGGACGACTGTGCCGGAGCTTGCACCAAGCCGGGATCCGGATCAGGCGCGCAAACTGGCGACGAAGGCGCGGGTGACGGGGGTGACGCAAAGCGAGGTCAGGCGCTATATCGTCGAAGGAGACCGACTCAGCTTCAAGATTGTCGAAACGCCGCTTGAATTTGATAACCAGTTGGCCGGGTTCGCCCTTGATACGACGACAGAGGCCGAGCTTTCCGAAGAACTCAAGCGGCATATCGACGGCCATGCCGACGTGCTTGAAAATATCACCAGCGCGATTGCCATCTACGGGCCGGACCAGCGGCTGGAATTCTTCAACCAGACCTATGCCAAGCTGTGGCGGATCAGCGATGACTTCCTGTATGGCAAGCCGACCATCAGTGAAGTCCTGGACAAACAGCGGGAGCTCCGGCGACTGCCCGAACAGGCGGATTTCTCATCCTACAAGGAAAAGCGGCGGGCGCTGTTTACCAATGTGATCGAGATGCGCGAAGAGCTGGTTCAGCTTCCCGACGAGACGGTCTTGCGGACGATTATCACGCCGCACCCTTTCGGCGGCCTGCTTTTCCTGTTCGAGGATGTGACGGACAAAGTGGGGCTGGAACGGGCGCGAAATACCCAGATTGCCGTGCAGCGCGCAACTCTCGATAATCTGTATGAGGGCGTTGCAGTATTTGGTGCCGATGCAAGATTGAAGCTCTATAATGCAGCATATTGCGCAATTTGGGGCATTGAAGAAGGGTTTTTGCAGGAAGATTCCCATATATCGCAGATCATAGAGCATTTTCTTGAAAAGACGGGCGCGACCTGGAGCGATGCCTACAGGGAGAAATATATCGCCAATGTCACACGTCGTGACGCCGCCAGTGGCCGGATCGACCATCCAGGCGGAAATATTATCGACTTCAACCGGGTACCGCTTCCCGATGGCAATGTGCTCTTTACCTATGTCGATGTGACCCATGAATTGCGGGCGCAACGGGCCTTGCGGGAACGGAATGAGGCGCTGGAAGCGGCCGATAAGATGAAAACCGAATTCGTGGCAAGCGTGAGCCATGAATTGCGGACGCCGCTCAACACCATCATTGGCTTTGCGGAAATTCTGGTGAAGGAGTTTTTCGGCCCGCTCAACGACAAGCAGGTGGAATATGGTCAGGGAATCCTCGACAGTTCCGACCACCTTCTGCTTCTGATCAATGATATTCTTGATATGGCGAATATCCAGGCCGGCAGGATGGAACTTGACAAGGCGCCTGTGGATCTTGCCTCGACCTTGCAAAATGTTGTTACCATGGTTCAGGAGCGGGCGAAAAAACGGCACCTTGAGATCAGGACTGAAATTGACGACGATCTCGGCCTTGTCGAAGTAGATGAGCGCCGTATCAAGCAGGTCGTCTTCAATCTGTTCAGCAACGCAATCAAGTTCACGCCGGCCAAAGGGCAAATCATCCTCTCTGCCCATAAAACCGCGGAAGGCTTTGATGTTACAATCAAGGACACCGGCAAAGGCATTGCGGAAGACCAGATCGAACAGATTTTCGAGCGATTCTCCAAGGGTGATACAACGAAGCAGAACGCCGGGGCCGGCCTTGGGCTCTCGCTGGTTAGAAGCTTTGTCGAGCTACACGGCGGTCGCGTGGAATTGACATCGAAGGAAAATGTTGGGACGACAGTCTCCTGTTACTTGCCGGCCTCCCTTGCCGTAGAGCCGTTGCCGATGGCGGAAAGATCCTGAACGGCGTCATGGCGCATCCATTGATTTTCCAAAGCCGAGCAAATTCACTTGCCGAGACAGCGGCACTGGCGGAGCGTTTGTCCGAACTCCTCAAGCCGGGCGATATCATTGCGCTTGGCGGGACTCTTGGCGCTGGAAAAACGGCGTTTGTCCGTGCCCTTGTCCGCGCTCTGGCGCGGGAGGATATTGACGTGCCGAGTCCGACTTACAATCTCCTCCTCACCTATGATTTTGATGATTTCTGTCTCTATCACTACGATCTCTATCGTCTGGAGGCACCGGAAGAGGCGTTCGAGCTGGATATCGACGAGGCATTTGACAGCGGGGTTTCCGTAATTGAATGGCCGGATCGCCTCGGCCGTTACCTGCCGGAGGACCACCTGCGCATAGAAATAACGGCGGAGGATGCTGGGAACAGCGAAGCGCGTCTGTTCAGCTTTTACGGTGATGACCGGTGGCGACAAAGGCTGGATGACATCGCGGGGCACGAAAATGCGTGAAGAATCGCTGATTTCTTTTCTGGCGGAAAACAATCTTGAGGGCGCGACGCGTGAGCCGCTGGCCGGGGATGCCTCTTCCCGCCGGTATGAGAGGATTACCGCAAACGACGAGAGTCTGATCCTGATGGATGCGCCGCCCCCTCAGGATGTCCGGGGGTTTGTGACCATTGCCCGGGCCTTGCGAGGGTTCGGATACTCGGTACCGGAGATAATAGCCGAACAGGCGGAACAGGGCTTTTTGTTGCTCGAAGATCTGGGTGATGATGTTTTTGCGCGGCTTTTTGAGGCTGGAGAGTCGGAAGGGCCGCTCTATAAGCTCGCCGTGGATTTTCTTGTCGAACTTGCGAAATCACCGGTCCCGCCGTTCCTGCCAGCGTTTTCCGACGACTATGTCCGCGAGCAGAACGAGATGTTTCTGGAGTATTACGTCCCGGAAAAAATCGGCAAACCGCTGGACGCGGAACCGCGTGCCTTTTATCTTGAAATCTGGGAGAATTTGCTGCCCCGGATGCGCGTCGGTCCCGATGTTATGCTGCTTCGTGACTTTCATTCTGAAAACCTGATTTACCTAAAAGACCGCGAGGGCTTGAGGGCACTCGGTTTGCTCGATTTTCAAGACGCCCTTTCCGGCCCGATGGCCTACGATCTCGTCTCCCTTCTACAGGATGCGCGCCGTGATGTGGCGGAACCGATGGCAGATGAGATGTTTTACCGCTACCTCGATGCAACGGGAGTGGAAGAGGCGGCGTTTCGAGAATCCTATGCCATCCTCGGGGTGCACCGGGCGCTCAGGATCATGGGAATATTTATCCGTCTTGCAAAAGTTGAAGGAAAAAGAAAATATCTTGATATGATCCCGCGCATGCAGAAACACCTTGTTGGCAACCTCGCCCATCCGGGACTTGCGGCATTGCGTAACTGGCTGGATCTCACGGTTGGCGAGGGGCGCTCATGACGGGATTGCCGGAAATTTCCGATATGCGGGCGATGATCCTGGCGGCAGGGCTGGGCAGCCGCCTGCGTCCGATAACAGATAGAACGCCAAAGCCCCTCGTAAAGGTCGCGGGCCGTGCGCTGATCGATTATTGCTTCGAGTTGCTGGAGGTCGCCGGCATTCATCATGTCGTTGTTAACAAGCATCATCTGGCGCAGCAGCTTTCGGCTTATGTGGAGGCTGTTCCGGGGTTCGACATCTCGGTTTCCGATGAAACGGAGGCCTTGCTGGAAACCGGAGGCGGGGTCAGGAAAGCATTGCCTTTTCTCGGATCGGCCCCCTTTTTCGTGCTCAACTCTGACGTCATTGTCCGTGACAACGGACCCAGCTCCATTCGCAAGATGCATGCCCGCTGGCAGCCCGAAGAGATGGATATTCTGCTGCTGTTGCATCCGGTTGAAACGGCCGTCGGATACGCGGGAAGCGGTGACTTCCATATGGAAGAAAACGGCAAGCTGATCCGGCGCACACAGGGAGAAGCCGCGCCCTTCCTGTTCACCGGTGTGCAGCTGATCAACCCGCAGCTCTTCGACGGGATGCCGGAAGGCGCGTTTTCCCTGAACCTTTTGTATGACAAGGCGGCGACGACGGGCCGCCTTTACGGGGTCACCCATGAGGGACAATGGCTGCATGTCGGCACGCCGGACGCGCTGGCGGAGGCAAGCCGGCTAATAGAAAGGGCATAATGGCCAAGCCTGCTAAAAAAAGCACTGTCCTTAATATCCCGGCGGAATTCGGCTTCGTCGATGTAATGGCGAAGGAGCTTTTAAGGCGTCATGGCGCCAACACCCGGAGCCTGAGCGAGATCACCGTGCTTACCACGACCCGCCGCGCCGCGCGAGCGCTGCAAAAGGCATTCTTGCGGGAAACGGCCGGCCGTCCCATGATGCTGCCGCGCATGCGCCCGATCGGGGATGTCGAAGAAGACGAACTCCTGCTGGAAAGTGACATGGGCATCGGCGGAGTGGGGGAGAAGCTGCTGGCACTCCCTCCCGCTATCGACCCGCTCCGTCGGCAGTTGTTGCTGAGTCGCTTGATACAGGCGCGAAATGATAGCTCGGGCGGTCTTGCCGAGGCGGCGGGCCTTGCATCGGCGCTTGCCCGCTTTCTCGATCAGGTGCAAACGGAAGGGCTGGACCTCAAGGACCTCAAAAACCTCGTCCCTTCGGAATATGCCGAACATTGGCAGATCACGCTGGAATTCCTCGAAATCCTGAGTTTGAACTGGCCTGCGATCCTGACGGCGGAAGGGGCCGTAGATCCGGCTCTTCGCCGTGATTTGCTGATGCGGGCTCAGGTTGACCATTGGCAGCACAACCCGCCGGACGCGCCGGTTTATGCGATCGGGTCAACCGGCTCGATCCCGGCCACTGCGCTCCTGCTGAAAACAGTGGCGGAAATGCCGAACGGTACGGTGGTCCTGCCCGGGCTGGATCGTCAGCTTGATGAAAAAAGCTGGAACGCCGTTCGAAACGACGCCACTCACGCTCAGCACGGCCTCGCGCTTCTTCTCGACAAGTTAGGACTGTCGCGGGACGATGTGAGTGATCTCACTGATGAAAGCGCGCGGACATCTACCGCGGCGCGAACGTCATTGTTGGCGGAGGTGCTCCGGCCGGCAGAGACAAGCGATCAGTGGCAACAGGCGAAAGCGCCGGACAAGGAGGCTCTTTCCGGGCTCCGAAAGCTGGATTGCCTGGATGCGCAGAGTGAGGCGCAATCGATCGCGCTGCTCCTGCGGGAGGCATTGGAGACCGAGGGCAAGACGGCTGTGCTTATTACACCGGATCGGGACCTTTCGCGGCGGGTAAGTGCGGAGCTTCGCCGTTGGGATATTGAGGTGGATGACAGCGCCGGTATCAGCCTCGATCAGTCACCGCCTGGTGTTTTCCTGCGACTTCTGGCGCGCATGATTGAGAGTAAAGCTGAACCGGTCTCCCTCCTTGCCGCGTTGAAACATCCGTTGGCCATGGGCGGCGTGGTGCCACAAATATTCCGCCGCCATGTGCGGGCGCTGGAAATGGCGGTATTGCGGGGGCCCCGCCCGGCATCAGGGTTTGCCGGAATTGCACGGGCACTGGAGGACAGTGAGGCCGGGGAAGAGCTCAGGAACTGGTTTCAGGAACTGACGAAAACAGCGGCCTCTCTCGAACAGCTGGCAGCGCGGCGAGCGATTGATTTTTCTGAATTCCTCACCCGTTTCATCGCCTTTGCGGAAACCCTGTCCCGTCCCGAGGGGGAAGAGGGGTCGGCTCTCTGGCAGGGTAATTTTGGGGAAGCCACGGCAGGTTTTATCTCTGAACTACTGCGCGCTGCCGACGTTATTGATGAGTTTGATCCCGCGGCCTGGCCGGAGCTTCTCGATAACCTGATGCGCGGTCGGATGGTGCGTCCGCAATACGGGCTGCATCCGCGTCTGCAAATTTGGGGCCCGATTGAAGGGCGGCTTGGCCGCGCTGATCTGGTCATTCTGGGCGGCCTGAATGAGGGAAGCTGGCCGCCGGATGCGGGAAGCGATCCATGGATGAGCCGTCCGATGCGCGAAAAATTCGGATTGCCGCTGCCGGAGCAGAAAATCGGCCTTTCCGCCCATGATTTCCAGCAGGCATTCGGCGCGGCGGAAGTCGTGATGACGCGGGCGGCTAAAATCGAGGGAACTCCGACGGTCCCTTCGCGATGGCTTCTCCGTCTCGAAACCCTGCTCGAAAAGTTCGATATGACACTTGATACGACAGGGGCGGAGAAAATTTTGAGCTGGCAGCGGCAGTTTGACCAGCCGGTGACGTATGAACCTGTTCTTGCGCCGCGCCCGACCCCGCCCGTTGCGGCGCGCCCGCGCCGTTTGTCGGTCACCCGCATTGAGCAATGGATCAAGGATCCGTATTCTATTTTTGCCGCGCAGATATTGAAACTCCGTCCGCTGGATGAGATTGCGATGGATCCTTCCGCCGCAGACAAAGGCACCTTCATTCACGCTGCCCTTGAGAGATTTATTGAGGAATTTCCGGGCCGTCTGCCGGAAAACGGGCGGGAGAAACTTCTTGAATATGGCCGCGAGGCTTTCGGCGATATGTTCTCCTATCCGTCCGTCTGGGCCTTCTGGTGGCCTCGCTTTGAGCGGATCACGGACTGGTTTATCGCGTTCGAGTCAGGGCGGCGCAAGAGCTTCAGGACATTGCGGACGGAGGCGCACGGGGAAATCCGGATTCCGTCGCCGGCAGCGGATTTTACCTTAAGCGGGACGGCGGACCGGATTGATCAGGCGGTGTCTGATGGCAGCCTGTCCATTCTCGATTATAAAACCGGCATGCTGCCCTCGCCGACGGAGGTGGAGACCGGCGTCTCCCCGCAGCTCGCGCTGGAAGCGGCCATGCTGGCGCGGCGGGGATTTCCCGGGATCACTGTCGCCCCGGTCAGCGAGCTTGCCTACATCAAGCTGAGTGGCGCCGATCCGGCTGGTGAGTTCCGTAATGCCGGTGGCAGCAAGAGCCCTCCGACTGAAACGCTAGCGGATGAGGCATATGAGGGGTTGGTGCGCCTGATTGCGCAGTTCGATCGGCAGGCGACGCCTTATTTGAGCTGTCCGCGCCCTGATCTGCCCTATCGCTTTAATGACTATGAGCATCTGGCACGGGTCAAGGAATGGTCGAGCGGGGAGGATCCGGAATGAGCCTCGACGGTTTGCTTGAAAGCGGTGTTGCCCGACAGAAGGCGGCGGCAGATCCCGAAAAATCTGTCTGGGTTTCGGCCTCCGCCGGATCAGGAAAGACGCGGGTGCTGGTGGAGCGCAGTCTTCGCCTCATGCTCGCCGGGACGCGGCCTGAAAAGATTCTCTGCATCACCTTCACCAAGGCGGCGGCGGCGGAAATGGCTAATCGCCTGAACGGGATGCTTGGCGGCTGGTCGATCATGAACGATACCGCGCTGGCGGCCAGTCTCAGGAACCTAATGGGCCGGACGGCGACGGACACAGAGGTGATGCGGGCGCGGCGGCTTTTCGCAAGTGTTCTGGATGCGCCGGGCGGGCTCAGGATCCAGACCATTCATTCTTTCTGCGAATCCGTTCTTGGCCGGTTTCCGCTGGAAGCCCGGCTGTCCCCGAACTTTGAAGTCATGGATGAACGGAGCGCGGGCGAGATTATGCAGATCGCCCGCGACGACACCCTGCTTGACTGCCGTAAACCCGAAAATGTCTCTCTCGGGTCCGCGTTGCAACTGATCAGTGAAAAAGTGGACGAGGAAAGTTTTACGGATTTGCTGGGAACCATCGCACAGAAACGCAGTCGCCTTATGGCGCTCCGGCGGGAGTTGGGCGGGACAAATGCCGTGATCGCGGCGCTTGCAAAGAAAATCGGCATAGACGCGGATGCAACAGAAGCGCATCTGATCAATCGCGCCTCCCGTGAGACCACCTTTGACGGGACCGCCTTACGCCGGGCGGTGGACCATCTTCTGCCGGGTGGCAAGAGCGATGTTAAAATGGCGGAAAAAATGGCGCCATGGCTCCTTCAGCCGGATCGGCGGGATGAGTTCTTCTGGGACTATGTCTCCGCGTTTTTCACGCAAGCCGGAACAATCAAGGCGAAGCTTGCAACCAATGCCGTTGTCGATTCAATGCCGGAAATTCTGGATGTGCTCTCCGCCGAGGCGGAGCGGCTGGAGCGCGTCCAGGAGAGCATAAAAAAAGCCAGGGTACTTGCGTCAACATCCGCGCTGATACGGCTTGGCTCGGCGTTAGTGGATCGTTATGAGACGGAGAAAGCACGGCGCGGACGGCTCGATTATGACGACCTGATTCTGAAAACCCGAGACTTGCTCACTGGTGACGGAGTTGCCCCTTGGGTGATGTTCAAACTCGACGGCGGAATTGAGCATATCCTTGTTGACGAGGCGCAGGATACGAGCGCCGAACAGTGGCAGGTTATTGCCGCACTTGCCGAAGAATTCTTTACCGGATATGGCGCTGTGGAGACTGACCGCACCCTTTTTGTTGTCGGCGACGAGAAACAGTCCATCTATTCCTTTCAGGGTGCCGACCCGGCGACCTTCGATGTTATGCGCCGCGAGTTCGAGGATCGCGCCGGAAGTGCGGGTAAGGATTGGCGGAACGTCCCGCTTGACCTTTCTTTTCGGTCAACGGATGCCGTCCTCGATCTTGTTGATCGGGTTTTTGCGGATGAGACGGCGCGGCGCGGTCTTACAGCGGCGGGCGATACGATCAAGCATTTGGTCCGCCGGACCGGGGAGGCCGGGCTGGTTGAAATCTGGCCGACGGTGAAACCGCCGGATATTGAAGCGACGGATCCCTGGGAAATGCCTTTGGCACAAAATCTCGACAGCAAGCCCGCGGCGCAACTTGCGAAAAATATCGCGCTGCAGATTCGGCGCTGGCTGGAAAAGGGCGAGATTTTAAGTGCAACCGGGCGACCGATTGCCCCGCGGGATATCATGATTCTGGTGCAAAGCCGGAACAGTTTTTTCAGCAACATTGTGCGCGCGCTCAAGCTTGCCGATATCCCGGTCGCGGGAACAGACCGGATGGTGCTGACAGAGCAGCTCGCGGTGATGGATTTGTTGGCGCTTGCGCGCTTTGTCCTGTTGCCCGAAGATGATCTCACTCTTGCCGTTATTCTCAAAAGCCCCTTTGTCGGCTGTGACGATAATCAGCTGTTCGAGCTGGCCTATGACCGCAAAGACAGTCTCTGGCGGGTGCTACGCGACAACAGAACGGGATTACCCGTCTTCGATAAAGCCCGGGCGTTCCTCGGCGAGCTGCTGGCCCGTGCCGACTTTGTGCCGGTCTATGAGTTCTTTGCCGATATTCTGGGCCGGCTGGGCGGACGGGAGAAGCTGCTTGCGCGGCTTGGCGAGGAAGCGGCCGATCCGATTGAAGAATTTCTGTCGCTTGCGCTCGGGTACCAGCGGACCGAGGCGAGCTCTCTTCAGGCGTTTTTGCACTGGATCGAAGCCGGGGCGGCCGAAGTCAAGCGTGATATGGAGCAGGGGCGCAACGAGGTGCGGGTGCTCACCGTGCATGGGTCGAAAGGCCTGCAGGCCCCCATCGTTTTCCTTCCCGATACCTGCCAGACTTCCAGATCGTCTAAAAATTCGACGGTTTTCTGGACGGAAGGGGCAGCTCCGTTCCCGCTCTGGCCGGTGAAGACGGGCAATGACGACCCGCTTTCTGCCGCGGCCCGCCAAATGGCGAAAGACCGGCAGCTGGAGGAGAAAAAGCGCCTGTTATATGTGGCGCTTACCCGGGCAGAAGACCGGCTTTATATTTGCGGATGGGAAGGCAAGAACAAGCGAAGTGAAAACTGCTGGTACGAGTTGATCGATCCGGCATTCGGCGAGGGGGTCCAAGAGGTTGAGCTTCCCTGGGGCGAAGTGGCGCGGCGCTGGTCGAGTGGTGAAGTGGTTGAGAAACAGCTTGAGCAGGTTGTCGCCCCGCAAACACAAGTGCCGTTGCCCGACTGGATCAAACGTCCTGCGCCGGAAGAACCATTGCCGCCGCGCCCGTTGGTGCCCTCCCGGGATCCGGACGAGACCACGGTTTCCTCTCCCCTTGGCGGGGAAGATGGAAAACGCTTTCATCGCGGCCTGTTAATTCACCGGTTGCTGGAAACATTGCCTTCCATATGGCCTGAGAATCGAGAAAGGGCCGCCGCGAGCTGGCTGGCCCGGCCTGTCCACGGACTTGATGAGGCCGGACAGGCGGAAATCCTGAAGGAGACCATGGCCGTTATCAATGATCCGGAGTTTTCGGCGATCTTTGGTCCTGACAGCATGGCCGAAGTTCCGATCACCGGTGTCGTTGATGGGCGTGTACTCTCGGGGCAGATCGACCGCCTGCTCGTCGGGGAGGAAGAAATCCTGATTATCGATTACAAGACAAACCGCCCCTCTCCGAGGGAAATTGAGAAAGTTCCTGCCATATATATAAGGCAAATGTCGCTTTATCGGCGCTCCATGGCCGAAATGTATCCTGGAAAAGTGGTAAAATGCGCACTTTTATGGACAGAGGGCCCGCATCTGATGAGTCTGCCGCCGGAAATTCTGTGAGCTTGTTCACTTGACGTTACGATATGCGATACGTAATTATAGTCGTAAGGAGTTTTCGCCGGGGTGCCGGAGAACTTTGTTATTCATTGACTGAAATGAGGATATTATGGCCACTACGAAAGTCACCGACGCTTCCTTCAAGGAAGATGTTTTAGATAACTCAGGCCTGGTTCTGGTCGATTTCTGGGCAGAATGGTGCGGTCCTTGTAAGCAGATTGCCCCGGCTCTTGACGAAATTTCCCAGGAAATGGGCGAAAATCTGAAGGTTGCCAAGGTCAATATTGATGAAAATCCGGGTACGCCGTCGAAGTATGGCGTGCGTGGAATTCCGACATTGATGCTGTTCAAGGACGGGCAGATTGCCGCAACCAAAGTTGGCGCTTCGCCAAAAAGTGTGATTGAGGACTGGATCAGGTCAGCCAGCTGACGCGAAACACGATAAAATGAATGTGAAAAGCGGGTCTTTCAGGCCCGCTTTTTTAATTAGAAGGAAATTGCGATCCATGGCGAATATGATATGCAACGGCCTCTCGCTTGAGTATGAAGCATTCGGTGATGCAGACAAACCAGCTGTCTTTCTGATCGCGGGACTGGGATTCCAGTTGATTGACTGGCCAGTAGCATTTTGCGAGAGCGTCGCGGCGGAGGGATTTCATGTCATCCGCTTCGATAACCGGGATATTGGCCTCTCACAAAAGCTGAATGAAAAAGGCATCCCGGATCTCGGCCGGATCATGCAGCAGCTTCAAAATGGGGAAGTGCCCGCTGTGCCTTACCATTTAAGCCAGATGGCCGCAGACCTTGCCGCGCTGATGGAGGGGCTTTCTATTCACCAGGCACATATTATCGGCATGTCGATGGGGGGCATGATCGCGCAGCTGATGGCGATTTTCTATCCGGAAAAGGTTCTTTCCCTGACTTCCATCATGTCCTCCAGCGGCAACCGGCAGCTTCCTCCGTCAACGCCCGCGGCGACGTCTGTCCTGATGTCGGCACCCGCAAGCCAGGATGTTGAGGATGTGGTTGATTTCGGCCTGAAGGTGAATGACGTGATTGGCAGTCCGGGGTATCGCTGGGACCGAGACGCGCTGAAAGATCATATTCGTACCTGTGTGACAAGGAACTATTCACCGGCAGGATATATGCGCCAATATGCTGCGGTGCTTGCCTCGAACCCGCGGGTGTCGGAGTTGCCGGGCGTCACGGCGCCAACCCTCGTGATTCATGGAAAAGACGATCCGCTAGTGCCGCCGGAAGCGGGCATGGACACGGCGCGACTGATTCCGGGTGCGAAGCTGGAACTGGTTGCGGGAATGGGGCATGACCTGTCGCCAGCCCTGTGTGAGCATCTCGCAAGTCTGGTAATTCCGCATCTTTCCGCGAACAGATCAGGCTAGCGAAAGGCGGGCTCGTCGAAACTGCGCAGTTTTCGGGAATGCAGGCTTTCAACGCCGCGCAGGCGGAGCTGTTGCAAGGTGTCGATGCTGATATGCAGATGCTTTGCCGTGCGCCCCTCATAGAATTTGTTGGCCATGCCGGGCAACTTGATTTCCCCGTGGATCGGCTTGTCGGAGACACATAAAAAGGTGCCGTAGGGAACCCGGAAACGAAACCCGTTGGCGGCAATGGTGGCGCTTTCCATATCGACGGCAATCGCGCGGGACTGGTTGAATCTCACCGCCAGCTCCTTATGGCGAAGCTCCCAGTCGCGGTCATCTGTCGTATAGACTGTACCTGTACGGAAATGTTCCTTGATATCGCTGCCGCCGGTGGAAACATCGGCGGCGCGCGCGACCGCCTCGGTCAGGGCAACCTGTATTTCGGCGATAGCGGGAAGCGGTACGGAAGAGTGAATATCCTCATCCAGGACATGATCCTCGCGGACATAGGCGTGGGCGAGGACAAAATCGCCAAGCCGCTGCGTATGGCGCAAGCCGCCGCAATGACCGACCATCAGCCAGCAATGGGGGCGCAAGACAGCGATATGGTCGGTAATTGTCTTGGCGTTGGACGGTCCGACGCCGATATTGACCAATGTAATACCCATATGCTTTTCACCGACCAGGTGATAGGCCGGCATCTGGGGAAGGTGGCTCGGTGCGATTCCGCTCGCTGGTTCACCCGTTAGTTTCGGGTTTGGCGTAACAACATTTCCCGGTTCAACAAAGGCGCGATATTCGCTCCCTTCCAGGACCTGTTTCTTACCGTAATCGATAAATTCATCGACGTAGCGCTGATAGTTGGTGAACAGTACGAACCGCTGGAAATGCTCAGGGACGGTGCCGGTGTAGTGGGAGAGGCGGGCAAGGGAATAATCCACCCGCTCTGCTGTAAAAAGCGCCAGCGGGCGCGGCATTCCTTCCACAGGGACATAAGTGCCGTTGGCGATGCTATCATTGATATTCGCAAGGTCCGGCATGGTGAAGATGGCCTGAAGTGCCGGTATATCATTGGCGGAAACATCTGAGGATGCGGATTCAATTACGAACGGGAGCGGCATTGACCTGTCACTCAGACCGACATAGATCGGGCGTTGATGATTCTTCAGGATCAGCCGGATCTGCTCCTTGTAATAACTTTCGAAAAGCTTTGGCTGCGTGAGGGTGGCGCCGAAAGTACCGGCGGCATCGATTTTCCCGTAAGAGCGTTTTCCTGTGCGGTTGATATCCGTGGATTCAACGGTAAGACCGAGATAGGGATAGTAAGCGGGATCGGCGGGACTTGTCCGGTCTCCGGCCTCGAACTCGGAAAAGCGTGTTTTTATTTTTTCAACATTTTCTTCATAAAGCGCCGTAATCCGGTTAAAGGCTGCGTTTTCATCCGAGAATTCCTGAAGATCCGTCACATTTCCATGATTTTGATCCACGCCAACCAGAAATTCACTCATAAATATCGTCCTTCTACGGCGGACTGCCCCTATGACAGCCCAAATAACTTTCATTCTCTATGTTTATGGTTATTTTATCATTAAAAGATGACAAGGAAAATAGAGGAATAGACGCTTTGGCGACAGTGACGCTGGCTCCGATGGAAGGGGTTGTCGATGTATATATGCGCGATATTCTGACTCGCATTGGCGGGTTTGATCTTTGCGTCAGCGAATTCGTGCGCGTCAGCCAGAATCTGTTTCCGGCGTCGGTTTTTTACAACTACTGCCCCGAATTGAAACAGGGCGGAAAAACCGCGGCGGGCGTTCCCGTACATGTTCAGATCATGGGCGGCGAAGTTCAGGTCATGGCCGAAAATGCCGCCTTTGTCGCTGAACTTGGTGCGCCGGGGATCGATATTAATTTCGGCTGTCCCGCTAAAACCGTGAACAGGCATGACGCCGGGGCAACCTTGCTGCAATGGCCTGAACGGTTGCATAATATCGTGTCTGCTGTCCGCCGGGCAGTCCCCGATACGGTTCCGGTCAGCGCGAAGATGCGGCTCGGTTTTTCCGAAAAGACATTGGCCATGGAAAATGCCCTTGCCATCGCGGAGGCGGGCGCAGGAAAACTGACCATTCACGCGCGCACCAAGCTGGAAGGGTACAGGCCACCAGCGCATTGGGAGTATCTCCGACCGATTGTCGAGCAACTGGACATCCCCGTTGTCGCCAATGGCGAAATCTGGACGCCGGACGATTACCGCAACTGCCGGAAAATAAGCAGTGCAGAGCATGTCATGGTTGGTCGCGGTGTTATCGCCCGGCCCAGCCTTGGCCGGGAAATTGCCGCAAGCCGAGGAAACAGCAGTCAGCAGATAATGTTCGACTGGATAGGAATTCTGGAGGTGATTGCCGAATATCATCACCTGATCAAGGCAATGAATAATCCGCCACGGCAAGCTGGCAGGTTGAAGCAATGGATCAAGTTGCTGGCACGAAACTATGAAGAAGCCGGGCCGCTATTCATGGCAATCCGCCGGTTTGATAGCCCAGACGAAATCCTGCGTGAAGTCGAATTGACACAGGAGCGGGTTTTCAGGGCCGCTTAGAAGTTATCAGGCGATTAAAAATGAGTATATGGGGGACGTTTGGTGGCATTTGATATAGGTTTGGGGCGCCTTTTGGTCGCTGGCGCCAGCATGATACTTTTAACCAGCTGTACGGTACCCCCGCAAATGAAAATGTCTCTCGGTCAGGCCCTGCTTAAGGAAACAGGATATGAACTTGGGCCCGAAAATCCCGCCTATGGAACTGACGGCGCGGCATGCGCAGCGGAAAGCCGCTATCAGGGCGATAGCGGCCCCATCCTGGTGCTGGTCTGTGTTGCACCTTTGGAAAAAGAAGACAGACGAATTCGGTATCGCATAAACTACAGCCCTCCGGCAGCCGGTCATCGGATATGGAAAATTGATGCAAGCCTGCCGGACGAAAGTCTCCAAACCCTGGGCATTATTGAAGAGATGGAACGCAAATACGGAGCGGCCAAGTCAACGGCAAACGCGCGTATATTTACTTGGCAAGCGGGGACTGCGCATCTTGAAATTGAAGAGGATCGTTATGGGGTGCAGATCTCTTTATGGGATAGGGCCGTGAGGCAGGATTAGGGGCGGTTTCAGCGGTTCCGCCAATAGAGGACAAGCACCATCAGGACCGCTCCTGCCATGACACCTGATAAATTTGCCACAATATCCAGAAGTTCAAAGTCCCGCCCGGTAAATGGCTGGAGAAATTCGATTGTGACGCTTACGATAAAGGTAAGCACGCAGAGCAGGCTTCGTCTATACCAATTCTGCCCCGCGTGACAGCCTATATGGGCGAGGAGGGCATAAGCCGTAAAATGTCTGACTTTATCATTGACCAGACCGGTGAATGAAGGCTCGTTTCCAGGAGGCAGGAGGGATAGCACCGTTAGAGCGATAACGCCAAATCCCCAAAGGAAATAAGCAAGACGGTAATTAATTTGGAACTTAGTAATATTCACGGACATTAGTGTACCGGTCGCGTACAGTTTATAAAAAATTAACGATAAACAATGTAGATTGTTATCGATAGATTCATGGTTTGTAGTATTTTCTGTGGGCGCCGTCGAGATAAGCTTTACCAGCCGAAATATGACACTAGGTTTTTGAGCAGTGTGACAATGGCGCCTGTTATCGGAGTAACTCGTTGAACAAGATACCGGAGAAGGGACTGGACGGCAAACATGCCGTAGCCGAGGATGGACCTGTTTACACTGGCGGGTATCCCCTGTCTTCACGAGTATTGTCCCGTATTTTCAATGTCCTGGATCTACTGTGGCTGTTTCTGGCGGGGTATGTCACTTATTCTGTGGTTATCGGCGGTAACCTGATTACCCATGATAAGTATCTTTACGCCGTGGTTCTGACCCTGTTCATATTTTTCTTTCTGGGGCGCTATGGCGGCATCTATTCCTTCTCAACGCTTCTCGCGCCACTGACCAACCTGCCAAATCTTGCGATTGTCTGTATGACAACCTTCATACTGTTGCTGGCGGTCGGTTTTTCGCTCAAGGTATCGGACGACTATTCACGGATCTGGGTTTACAGTTTCGGATTGGCATCCTTCGCCGTGATCCTGATCTACAGGCTAATCGCGTTTTTTATTATCAACTATCTGGCAAGCCGCGGATTATGTACGCGAAAGGTCGTTGTTCTGGGCGGCGGCAAGCAGACGGAACAGCTTCTGCGACAATTGGCGGATGAAAAGCCTGTGGTCAATAAGGTCGTTGGTATTTTCGATGATCGCATCGGACGTGTAGCCCCGACAATTGCGGGCTATCCCCTGCTCGGGAACATTGACGCCCTGATCCAGTTCGTCAGAAACAACCATGTTGATGACATCATTGTCGCGCTGCCCTGGAATGCAGATGAACGGCAACTTGAGATAGTTAGCCGCCTGCGCCAGTTGCCAGCCCATGTGCATCTGGTCTCTGACTTGGTGGGCTTTCGCTTTCCCTATCGGCCGTCGCCCAACCATTTTGGCGGGATTCCGATGATTGAGGTGGTGGATTCACCCATGTCCGGTTTCAAGATCGTGGTCAAGGCCCTAGAAGACCGTATTCTCGGATCACTGGCGCTGCTGGTTTTCTCGCCGTTCTTGCTCATGATTGCCGTGGCCATCAGGCTGGAGAGCAGAGGCCCGGTCCTTTTCAAGCAGAAGCGTTACGGCTACAACAACAAGGTCTTTGAGATTTATAAATTCCGCTCTATGTATCATGACGGTGAAGAGCGCAAGAAGACGGTTCAGGCATCGAAGGATGACCCCCGCATTACGCGGGTTGGAAAGTTCATCCGTCGGACCAGCCTCGATGAATTGCCTCAGCTGTTTAACGTCGTCAACGGCACAATGTCACTTGTCGGACCAAGGCCGCATGCCATTGATCATAATGAGGAATATTCGGCCCTCATTGATGGCTATTTTGCCCGCCATAAGGTGAAGCCCGGAATTACCGGATGGGCGCAGGTAAAAGGCTATCGCGGTGAGACGGACACGTTGGAAAAGATGGAAGCTCGGGTGAATTACGATACTTACTATGTCGAGAACTGGTCACTGTTTTTTGACCTTCAGATATTAGTCATGACAGTGTTCGTCGGATTTATTAATAAAAACGCCTATTAACCATATCATCGCTTGACATCGGCATCGTTGATGCGGACAAAGAGAGCGGCAGAAAAGTATGATTTCTCCCATTTTTCGGACCATCAGAACAGGCCGGGAGACCGTAAGAATTAGCGTAATGTTGCTAATTTATTTCGATTACAATTATTCCTTAAGAGTTTTTGTCTATGATTTG
>TARA_R100000049_G_C1957326_1_pt1 | contig 21793 bp, 20 predicted proteins | sample TARA_R100000049 | Tara Oceans TARA_R100000049 (sample SAMEA2619992) | marine metagenome | biome: marine biome (ENVO:00000447); feature: mesopelagic zone (ENVO:00000213) & marine oxygen minimum zone (ENVO:01000065); material: "saline water (ENVO:00002010), including plankton... | reverse complement strand
GACCCGATGTTCAGGTGCCGGAAGGCCGAAATTACGCCGCATCGGGCGGCTCATCCAAGGATCGGCCCCGGCCTCGGGCGGCCAGACACCCTCGTTCAAACCGCCCAGAATGGTCAGATCGGCCTGCTGCATCTGGGCTTCGACCGTGCCCCAGATAAACAGGCGCGGATGTTTGCCATAACGCGGACGCACCGCACGATCAGCCATCAAGGCATCCAGAAAGGCTGCATACCGGATACCCGGCATCGGAACGAAATCTGTCAGGGCCTGCAATAATTCGTGGACGAAATCAGCCAGGGCTTCGCCCGCTTCGCCACGCCAAAGCCGTTCGGCACCATCCTGCACGTCGCTTGCGGCAAGGGCTTCGGCGGCCATGATGTGACTGCGCAGGGCCCCCACCGGCGAGATCGATTTTTCATCCATCAGATCGAGCAAAGGCGCAAGACTGTCTTCAAACCGGGAAATCAGATCGGAAAGTCGCGCATGATCATCGCGAATACGTTCGATCCGCGGGGCCGCGTTATCCGCCCCGGACGCGGTGATGCGATCAATCGTCTCATCGCGCCAGCCATCCAGCGCCACCTGCAAGCCGTCCAGCCCCGGACCGGGACGCGCGCCACGCAAAACATACTGTTCCATTTGCCGGGCCAGGACACGGAACTGTTCCGGCGGAAGCCCCGCCGCACTCAGCGGATGTTTCAGAAGCTCCAGCAAGGGCACCGGGGCAAATTGCTCCTGCACGGCGCGCACGACAAGGCGCAAATAGATTGCGGGCGCTGTGTCATGCAACGGAATGCCTGCGGAATCATCAATTTCGATTTCCCAGCGACGCAGTTCCGTGGCAACACGGCGCGCCAGGCCGCGATCCGGGGTTACCAGAGCACAGGTTTTACCGGGATGTTCCAAGGCGTCGCGCATCATAAGCGCAATCGTCGCGGCCTCTTCGCGCGCGCCGGAGCAGTCAACCCGCAGAACGCCATCCAGAATTTCTGGCGCGAAATTGGCGATATGGCGCCATTGGTCGGTTGTTTGCGCCGGGCGCAGGGCCTCGCGCGTCAATCGTCGGCGTTCTTCATCCTGCGGGTACGATTGCGGTACCGATGGCCAGATCAGGACCGTCCCCGGATCACGCCCGATATGGCGCAACGTTGTCCCCAAAAGATGTTGCGGGTGGGTGGCATCCTCGTTAATCGCCTGCCAGTCATCACGCCCCAACCCCGTCATCAGGCCGGGCAGGACCACGCGCCCCCGGGGCATTGCCAGCACAGCCTTCATCAAATCACGCAATGCCGGAAACGGGCCGGTTGACCCGGCAATGATCACCGGTGCGGCCGGCGGGTTATCGCGCCAAAGATCAATCTGGGCGGCAATCAGGGCATTGCGGCGCATGGCCCGGTCACTGACCTGATGGGTTTCCAGAATGGCCGGCCAGTGCAAGGTAAGGATTTGCAGAAATTCCAGCGTCAATTGCCAATGTTCGGCAAATTCGGCAGGCACCAGCCCCTTAAGATCATCAAATTTGCAATTTTCGGTCTGTACCTGATCAAGAAACCGCGCCAGTTCCCCGGCCAGACGGGCGGCCTGATCCGCGGTTGGTTTATCACCCTTATGATCGGGCCGGTTCATGATCAGACGGGTTAGCAGCAGTTTTCGTTGCAAATCCGGAATGGATGGCGGCAGATCAAGGGCCGCCTGTTCGCCGCCTGCACCATAAATCGCCAGTTCGTCCTCGTCAGCCTCGCCCAATGCGCGGATGGTCGGCAGCATGGTCACCGCCCCATTCGACTGACGAAGGAACGCATCGCGCATTACCTTTGCCGACCGGCGATTGGGTACCATCAGGACATAATCAGGTAAGGCGACCGGCTCTGCTGCGGTTTCCGCCATCAACTGTTTTGCGATCAGATCGGCAAATGCAGCGCCCGGCGGAATATAAAACAGGTTTTCAGGCTGTGCCGCCGGTGCGGCAAAGTGATCGGCGGCGTCCATATAATCGAACAGATCCGCCATCAACCGCCCCCGGCTTTGGCTGCTTTTGCCATTCTGGCGGCACTTTCATGCGCCAAAGCGTCTGCGATGACGATTTCGGCATCGGCCAATGCTTCTGGCGTGCCGATATGGAAATAATCCCCGTCATGAACCAAACCAAAGCAGCGCCCCGATGCCAAAGCCTTGTCGTAAACCAGATTTGATGAAAACGCGCCATCAGGGGTATTTTCAAACAATCGCGGCGACAGGATTTGAACACCGGTAAAGAAATACGGGGCAGACACGGCATCGCCGCGACGCTTCAACCGACCATCGACCTGCCAGAAGAAATCACCCGCACCGTCATAACCAAACGCCCCTTCGACCGGATAGATCGCAAGCAACGCGTCCATATGGTCCGGATCGAAGGCCTCTGTCAGGCGGTCAAAAAGCGGCTCCGCCCCCTCGGTCCAGAAAACATCCGCATTGGCAACCAGCACAGCCTGATCATCAAGCATTGGCAGGGCCTTTTTCACCCCACCGCCTGTTTCAAGCAAGTCTTCCTCGGGCGAGCACAGAACCCGTGGCAGGGTCCGGGTGGCGACGTGGTCGACAATCATCTGGCCAAGATAGTGACAATTCACCACCGCCTGATCAAACCCGGCATCCGCCAGTTTATCAAGCACATGATCAAGCATCGGCTTCCCCGCAACCGGAACCAGTGGTTTTGGCATGTGATCGGTGATCGGACGCATGCGTTTGCCAAACCCCGCGGCCAGGACCATTGCTTGCGCCTTTGCGGTGTTATCCCTCATCAGGATGCCCCCTGTTCGGACGATTGGCGTGCGCCGGAAAGTGACGGGGCCATTCGTGCCTCAACCGGGATATAATTTGCAATCCATGCCGCCAATTCAGGTAAATTGCGGTCTGCATCGCGCAGGATCAATTCCCAGCAGCGCGGGATGAAATCGAAATAGCGTCGTTTGCCCGCCTTGATCGCCAACCAGCCAAACCGGCCCAGTATCCTGAAATTCCTTACCATATTGCAGGCCATATATGATGTTTCGAAATCGGAATGATCCAGATTTTCGAAGGCTGCACAATAACGATCCTTCAGACTGGCTTCGAGTTCCGAACCGATATCATGCCGGACATCACGCAATAACGACACCAGATCATAGGGCCGTGGGGCGATTGCGGCGTCCTGAAAATCAATGATCCCGCAATCCTCGCCGCCCTCGTCATTTTCAACCAGCATCAGGTTATCGACGTGATAGTCGCGGTGAATGATGACCGTGCCGGTTTTCCAGCATGACGGCAAAACGCCATCAAGCATCACGTCAAAATCAATCATGGCCTGATTGCGTCGGACCGGATCGGCAATGATCAACGGCAGATAGTCATCCTTGAAGCTTTTCAGCATACGCCTGAAATTATCCGGCCCGTAAACCACCAGATCGGCCTCTGCCTGCATCCGGGCCCGCGCCGTTTTTGTATCGCAATAGCGATGCAGGTTAATCAACTGATCCACCGCCCGAAGATAAAGGGCCGGTTTGGACGCCCCATTCTGGTCGAGCGCCCGTGTAAAGGTCAGATCGCCAAAATCCTCGATCAGGACAAGACCCTGCGACACATCGCTGGCATAGATTGCCGGTACGCGCCAGCCTGCCTGCATGAACAGGTCTGTCGTTGTCATCACGGGCGCCACAGATGCCGGGCGTTCGGGATTCTCATGGATGCCGTGCGGATCAACGCTGATGGCATCAATGGGAAAATCCATCAACAAAGCGGTGCGGCGACCGTCATCCAGACGATAGTATTTCCGTGCAGAGGCGTCATCGACCAACGGCACCGGCACCACATCACGCCAGCCGTTTTTCCCAAGGAAAAGATCAATCACATCCTGTCGTGCCGCCGCATTCATGATGCAACCTCATCGAGATTTTCAATGCGCTTCTGCCAATCGGCACCGTGCGGAAGAAGCTGAAACACCCGCGCATCAATTGTTGATCCGGGTTCGATATGAATATCAAGACGATTTTCGGGCGTCAGATATTCCAGCCGGTCAGGCCATTCAATCAGACTGACGCCATCGGCAAAGGCATCTTCGATATCAAGCTCGTGGATTTCTTCGGGATCGGACAACCGATACAAATCGAAATGCCAGACAGGGATGGGAGCAAGTTCGTAAATCTGCACCAGGGTGAAGGTCGGACTGGGAACTTCTTCATGCGGATTGTTGGCCAACGCACGGATATAGGCCCGGCAAAAGGCACTTTTCCCCATGCCCAGTGTCCCATGCATCAGGATCACGTCACCCGGCTTTGCCAATGCGGCAAGTTTCCCGGCAAGGGCTTCTGTCCCGTTCTGGTCGCTGACAGTAACTGTCCTGATCATGATATCCGTCAATTGATTGCAAGCTGACCCTATTTGTAGGGTGACGGGACCATCCTTCGCAATGATTTTACGTGCAAGGATAAAGGCAACCCGCGCACAAGGTTAAAAACGGCGGGAAAGGCCGGTTTACATTGCGATAACCGGTCCCAAATGTTATCTCGCACATATATGATTCAGGCTATGAATTACCGTCGCTTTTATCGACCTGATGTTATTTGGATGGAATGAACATGTCAGACGCATCGTACAGCACCGATATCGCCATAATTGGCGCTGGCCCTATCGGGCTTTTCGCCGTTTTCGAAGCCGGAATGCTGGGGCTTAAAACACATGTCATTGATGCGCTTGATATGGTTGGCGGGCAATGCAGCGCGCTTTATCCCGAAAAGCCGATTTTCGATATCCCGGCCCATCCGCAAATTGCCGGTCAGGACCTGATTGATCAGCTGGCCAAACAGGCCGCCCCGTTCGAGCCGACCTATCATCTCGGTCAGCAGGTGATCAAACTTGAAAAGCGTGACGATGGCCGTTTCACGCTGGAAACCTCGGTCGGCACCATCATTGATGCGGGTGCGGTTGTGATTGCGGCCGGTTGCGGTGCCTTTGGCCCGAACAAACCGCCGATGGACGGCCTTGAAGATTACGAAGGCAGCGGCGGCGTTCAGTATTACGTCAAACGCCGCGCCGATTTCGCCGGCAAAAAGGTTGTCATTGCCGGTGGCGGGGATTCGGCTGTTGATTGGGCGCTTTCCCTTCATGACATCGCCGAAAAGGTCATGGTTGTTCATCGTCGCCCGAAATTCCGCGCCGCACCGGACAGCAGCGCAAAATTGCAGGCCCTTGCCGAAGCCGGAAAGATCGAGATGGTCATTCCCTATCAGCTCAAGAGCCTCAAGGGTGACAATGGCAAGCTTTCCCATGTCGTCGTTGCGACGCTTAAGGGCGAGGAACTTGCACTGGAAGCAGATCACCTGTTGCCGTTCTTTGGCCTTGCCATGGAACTGGGTCCGATTGCCGATTGGGGGCTTAACCTTGATCGCAACCATATCGGTGTGACGCAGGCCACGATGGCAACGTCGGTTCCGGGCATCTTCGCGATTGGCGATATCGCGACCTATGAGCACAAACTGAAACTGATCCTGTCAGGCTTTGCCGAAGGGGCCAGCGCCATCCATGCCGCGCGCAGCTACCTGTTCCCGGACAAGGAATTCCATTTCGAATATTCCACCACGACGGGTGTTCCGAACGAGTAACGAGCCTTGTAGACCATTCAGGAAAGCGCCCTTTATGCTAGGGCGCTTTCCGAACAAACAGGCAAGGATTCTGTGCCTGATTTTTGCTTTTTCTTCTCAGTCACGCTTCAAATTTCGTTTCCATCCAGGTGGAATACCACCTAAAGTCATTGCAGTAAATTTTCAGCAACCGGAAAATGCAATGGAAAATCCTGAGAATCCGTCCACCGCAAAACGCACACCTTTAACCGACATGCATAAACTTGCATTGTTCGGAGCCGGAACCTTGCTGTGTGGAACAATAATATTCATGTTCACACTTAATAGCGTTTTCGAAATGGCAATGCGTGGCCGCTCTGGCGGGAGCATCATGTTAACGATTGGAATGACATTGGCAATCGGTCTGCTGATTGCTGGTGGGACGGTCGTTTCAAAATGCGTATCAAAAGCAATCAAACCTATTCTAGAAGACTAAAAACCTTCAACAACAAGCTCGGCCGATTAGGGTGTTGATTGGGCCCCTTCTCTTGGCAACATTGGCGGAATAAGCCCTGATCAAAAAGGAAAAGCACACCATGCCCGCAGCCGATAAAACCACCCTTCATTCCGGCGGTTGTCTGTGTGGCGCGGTGCGCTTTTCCGTTTCTGGCGATCCGACGGGCGGCAATCATTGCCATTGCGGCATGTGCCGCAAAGACAGCGGTTCAGGCGTCTCAACCTTCGTCACCTTTCCGACCGCGACCCTAAAATGGGAAGGCAAACCGGCCGAGTTTGAAAGTTCGCCCAACCGGTTTCGCGGCTTTTGCCCGAAATGCGGATCAAGCCTTACCTGGCGGCACGGCGACTATCCCGAATTCCTTGATTTCAGGCTTGGCAGCTTCGACGACCCGACGCCCTTCAAGGCAAAAAAGCATCTATGGATGAGTACGGCCCTGCCCAGCTTTGCGGGAATTGACCCCGATATCGAACATATCGATCAATCGAGCTGATCGACCACGAATGTCCTTTTCCTAGACGGTCGGGACCGTGCCGCCATCGATGGTATATTCCGCACCATGAATCGACGACGCCCGGCTTGATGCCAGAAAGGCAATCAATTCTGCGACTTCTTCCGGCTGTGCCGGACGTCCCAAGGGGATGCCGCCCAAGGCATCAAGGATGCTTTGGCGTGCGGCTTCCTCGCTGATACCGCCGCCTTCTGCAATCCGTTCGACCATCGCCTTTGAGGCATCGGTATAAATCCATCCCGGCGCAACGGCATTGACCCGAACACCTTTGGGGCCGACTTCCTTTGACAGAACCTTGCTGTAAGTCGTAAGCGCGGCCTTTGCTGCGGCGTAGGCGGTTGTTGCGTCAAATAACGGCAAACGCCGCTGAATTGAGGAGGTATGCACAACAACACCGCTGCCACGCCTGATCATTTCCGGCACCAGACAGCGGTCCAACCGCACAGCCGCCATCAGGTTAAGGTTCAATTCCTTTTCCCAACCGGCATCGTCGATCACGGCAAAGCCACCGGACGGGTTTGACGACCCGCCCAGAACGTGGATCAGGATATCAACTCCTCCCATGCGTTCTTGTGCAGCTGCGGCGAGTTTTTCGACGCCGGCCGTGGTTGAAAGGTCCGCCTGCACATAGCAATCGCTGTCGATATCATCGGGTTTCTCGCCCCGCGCCGCCGTAAGCAGGGTTCCGCCACCCGCCATCATGCGTTCAAAAACGGCCTTTCCTGTACCTTTGGTACCGCCGGTTACAATTATGCGTTTTTGCGCAAATTCCTGCGCAGGATCTGGAAGCTGAAACATTTTCGGGTCGCTTGTTTTGTTGGGAAAGTTGCGTCAAAAATCGCGGTCGATTAGCCGATCAAAAGCTTTTCGATCTTGCCATTCGCAAGTTCGAACCGATAATCAAGTTCAATCGGACTGTTGGGGAAGTCACCGCTGACCTTGGCTTTCACCGCAAATTGTTCAGCTATATGGGCAACTTCAATCGGCTCGGCGACAAAGTTGTATTTTGCTTTGACGTCTTCCATCCATTTGCCGATTTCGGGTTGGCCGTGATGGCGTTGCTTTTCGTCTTCGACAATTGCAGTTTCATTGAAAGCCGCAACCTTCTGGGCAACGCTATTGGATGGATCAAAATATGCGGTGATCGGTTCAGGGAGTTTGATCATCTTGTTTGTTCCTGTCTGTTTGCTTGTCAGACAGGCATTTTTCAAACAAACTCCCATTTTGGGAAGTACGTACTTTAAAGTAAGTAACTAACAGGCTTGAAGCATGGCGAAAACCTACACGCCGGTCACTGCGGCATCAGACGTCGAAACGATCTTTAAAATGCTTGAAGGTCGATGGAAGCTGATCATTCTTTTCCATCTGTTTGGCGGCAAGGTGCAACGTTATTCAGATCTGGAAAAGCTGATCCCGGGCATTTCGCAAAAGATGCTCGCCCAGCAGCTTCGACAGCTTGAAGCCGACGGCATCATCGAACGCAAAGTTTACCCGGTGGTGCCGCCCAAGGTCGAATATCGCATGAGCGAATGGGGCCAATCATTGTGCCCCGCATTGGATGCCCTGCTTAAATGGGCAGAAGCCCGTCCTGCCGAACTCAAAGTTGGCTGACGATCATTGGCCGATAACCCGATACCCGAAATCGAACCGAGTCAGGCCGAAACCCCAAGAAAATCTTCAAGAACACCAACAATCATCCCGTGATCCTCGTGCGAGGCAAGGCCGGAAACGGTGATTGCCGCGATCACGCCAACGCCTTTGACGCGAACCGGGAAACTGCCGCCGTGGTCGGCATAATCGGCGAAATCAATCCCGTGATCGGCAAGCGTTTTGCCCTTGGCCTTCAACGCCAATCCGAACTGCATCGATGATTGATGTTCGCGAAGCGTCAGATTGCTTTTGCGATATGCCCAGGAATCATTGGCGGGTTTTGCCCCCAAAAGGGCCGCGTGGAACAGGGTGCGATCAGATGTACGGATGTCAACGACAACCGGGGCTCTCTGTGCCCGTGCCACTGCCACGAGGGCCGATCCGATTTCCCACGCCGTTTCCTCGTCAAAGCGATCAAAGACAAGGATGGCTTCCTGACGTTGAAGAATTTCAAGATCCATAGCGGGCTCCTGCAGCAAAACGGTATGACGACCTATCCATAACGCATGGCACGAATTGCCGAAAGCCCTCAAAGAAAAAGGCTGCATCCCCAATGGGATGCAGCCTTTGTTTCGATGCCGTAATATCGGTTTATTTATCGTCGCTCATTTTAAGGGCGTTGATAAAGGCCGACTGTGGAATTTCGACCTTGCCGAACTGGCGCATCTTTTTCTTACCGGCCTTCTGTTTGTCCAGAAGTTTGCGTTTACGCGACACGTCACCGCCATAACACTTGGCTGTCACGTCTTTACGCATCGCAGAAACCGTTTCACGTGCGATCACCTTGCCGCCGATGGCGGCCTGAATGGCGACCTTGAACATCTGGCGCGGGATAAGGTCCTTTAGACGTTTGCAAATCTCGCGGCCCCGATGTTCGGCAGCAGACCGGTGAACCATCAATGCAAGCGCATCAACCGGCTCTTCGTTGACCAGAATGGATACCTTGACCAGATCGCTTTCATCGTAGCCCGCCAGTTCATAATCAAAGCTGGCATAGCCACGCGAAATCGATTTCAGGCGGTCATAGAAATCAAACACCACCTCGTTCAGCGGCAGTTTGTAAACCGCCATCGCCCGGTTCCCGACATAGGTCAGGTCCTGCTGAATGCCGCGACGTTCGGTGCAAAGCGTCAGAATGCCGCCAAGATATTCGTCCGGCACCATGATGGATGCCTTGATCCAGGGTTCTTCAATCGCCTTGATCTTGGTGACATCGGGGAAATCCGCCGGGTTATGCAGCAGAATATCTTCGCCCTTGGTCATCGAGATTTTATAGGAAACCGACGGTGCCGTGGTGATCAGATCAAGTTCGAACTCGCGTTCAAGACGCTCCTGAATGATTTCAAGATGCAAAAGCCCCAGGAAGCCACAGCGGAAACCAAGCCCCAGTGCGGTCGAGTTTTCCGGCTCGAACTGGAAGGATGCATCGTTAAGGTGCAGCTTTTCAAGCGCATCGCGCAGCACATCATATTCGCTGGTATCAACCGGGAAAATGCCACAGAACACTACCGGAATGGACGGTTTGAAACCGGCAAGCGGTTTTGCGCAGGGACGTTTTTCTTCGGTAATCGTGTCGCCGACTTCGCATTCGGCAACGGTTTTCATACCGCAATTGATAAAGCCGACTTCACCCGGCCCCATTTCATCAAGCGCAAGCGGCTTGGGCGTGAACACGCCAACACGGTCAACCGTGTGGGTAACCTTGGCGTTCATGAAGCGGATTTTCTGGCCTTTTTTCAGGGTGCCTTCTTTGACACGCACCAGAATCATCACGCCAAGATATGAATCGTACCAGCTATCAACCAGCAGGACTTCAAGCGGTGCCGCCGGATCGCCCGTCGGAGCAGGTAAACGATGCACCAATGCTTCAAGCACATCAGGAACACCAAGACCGGTTTTGGCCGAAATCATCAGCGCGTCACTGGCGTCAATGCCAATCACTTCTTCGATCTGTTCCTTGACGCGGTCCGGTTCTGCGGCGGGCAGATCAACCTTGTTCAGGACAGGCACGATTTCGTGGTTGTTATCAATCGCCTGATAAACGTTGGCCAGGGTCTGCGCTTCGACACCCTGGGCGGCATCAACCACCAGAAGCGATCCTTCGCACGCGGCAAGCGAACGCGATACTTCATAGGCAAAATCGACGTGACCCGGCGTATCCATCAGGTTCAGGGTATATTCCTGACCATCCTTGGCCGTGTATTTCAAACGCACGGCCTGAGATTTGATGGTGATCCCGCGTTCGCGTTCGATATCCATCGAGTCGAGGACCTGCTCGGACATCTCGCGATCGGTAAGACCACCGGTAAGCTGGATCAAACGATCGGCCAGGGTCGATTTACCGTGGTCGATATGCGCGATAATCGAAAAGTTTCGAATGTTCTTAAGATCGGTCATATGGCTGCTTCTGGCACTGGGCGATGGTTATGTCAAAAATTCGGTTCGGTTTTTGCCAAAACTTGATCGCATTTCACATCGATCATTTATCACAAAGCCGGTGTCACGCCGTTTGCACCATCCCGGTCAGCCAGCCCTGCACAAGGCAGCGACATCTGGAAAGGCACGGCAGTAAAAGTTGTGCTGCCGCGGAGCAAGCGGGCGATACCGGCAATTTCGGATCGTCTTGGCCGTCCTGGCGATAAAAACCAATCGCCAACAGCGGGTTTATAGGGGTTTTTAACTTCAATTAGAAGCACTGTGTTTGAATTCGGTTCTGCGAATTCGCCTTCACCCTGCCCCGGATTTGCATGATCGTCCCTTCCTGATGGCAACAACATGCCCCGAACAAGAGCAAGTTGCTGTCACCGCGCGATTTTTTATATGAGATCATCCGCATTATTGCCGGTTGAAAGCTTTTCAACCCGACCAAAAAAACATAGGCTTTGATCCCGGGGCAGTTAGGCAGGATCAGGCAAGGGTGCAACAAAGAAAATGTTTCTGACATCCATCGAGCCGTCATTGTCCCGACGCGGGTTAAGCAAACTGCGAAAGCGTCTGGCTGCGCTCACGATGACCGGCATGGTGATCCTGCTTTTTTCCTTCTTCTTTATCCAGAAAACACTATACGACAGCGCGATTGATCAGGCGCGGGCGCAAATGATGGCCATCACCTATCATCTGAGTGCCGTGCTGATGCAAAACAGCACAATCGACCTGCAACGCGTCATTGATGAAAATCCCGATCTTTCCGTTGGCGTTCTGGATACTGATCGCAATCAGATCAACGGCACCATCCCGCCCCATTTGGTTGATGATCTTTTTGACGAAATAGACAAACAAAAAGCCTATCGCGGCAGTTTGCTGTGCATGCATGGCAATACCGTGATGCTGATGGCCTACAGTATTTTGCCGCAGCTTGACCGTATCGTTGTGACCTATATTCCGCGGCACATTTTATTGGGCAACTGGCGCGAAGCCATCATGCTTCACGCCTCGTTGTTTCTGATCGTGCTGGTTATTATGGCGGGACTTTCTGTTTGGCTGTGGCAGCGCCTGAAACGACAGCATTTGCGCGCCGCCGACCTGGCCGAGCATTTCAACGATTCAGAAAACACGCTGTCTGATTGCGGCTGTGCGATTTTAAGCTGGTCGTCAAAGAACCCGTCCGGAATTCTTACATCTCGTCTGAACTGGCCGGAAATACTCGGCCTTGAATTTGGCGATGTCAAACCAACCGCCGATGCATTTCTGTCACGTCTTGGCGCGGCATCGCGGGCACAGCTACGAAGTCCGCTGATTGACAACGAGTGGCAAGATAATCGTATCGGCACAATGGTCGATATACTGACATCAGCCGGTCAAACCCAGCGCTTTTATCTGATGGCTCAACGCCGCCAGGAAGAAGACAGTGAAACCATTACCGTCCTTTTGCTGGAAATCGCCCCGCAGCAGGAACTTTGTCACCCGTTCGAAACCTATCTGCATCATACGCCAGAACCTGCAATCGCAGTCGACATGGAAGGCATTCTGCAAGGCCTCAGCCCCGCATTGGCCGAACTTGTTGGCAAGGCGGTCTATGACCTGATCGGAAAGCCGGTCGAATTTCTTTTCCTGCCAGAAGACCGGGAAACTATCCGCACAAGTTTCATAAACCGGCAAAGTGGCGATACACAGGAAAGAGAACTGGTTTTACGTATTTCCGATCAGCGCGGCGAAACCCGATGGCTGGCGTGGCACGCCATTGGTCCGTTCGAGGGCATGACATTCAGCAGCGCACGCGACGTGACCCAGTTTGTCGAAAATGCAAACAAGCTTCGCGATACCCTTGATCAGCTTAAGCGGACCAATGAAGACCTTGAACAATTTGCCTATGTCGCGTCCCACGACCTGCAACAGCCATTACGCATGGTCGCAAGCTATACCCAGCTTTTGAAACGCCGTTATGGCGGATCACTTGATCAGGAAGCGGACGAATATATCGACTATGCGGTCGATGGCGCAAAGCGCATGCATAAACTGATCAGCCATTTGCTGGAATATGCCAAAACCGGCAGCAACGATGATGAAATGGCGGAACTCGACTGCAATCAGGTACTTAACGAAGCGCAAGCCGACCTCAAGGCCATTATTGTTCAGGAACAGGCAACCATTACCCATAATGATCTGCCCGTGATCAACGGTGATCGGATCAGTTTGTCTCGTCTGTTCCAGAACCTGTTGTCGAATGCGATCAAATATCGTCGCCCAGGCGTCCCACCTCACATCGATATTCATGCCATGCGAGATCCCGACATGCCCGGATTCTGGCGTATTTCGGTTCGCGATAATGGAATTGGCATTCATCCGGAACATGCACATCGTATTTTCCGCCTGTTCCAGCGTTTGCACAAAGATGAGTTCAGCGGAACCGGGCTTGGGCTTTCACTATGTCGGAAAATTGCAGAACAGCATGGCGGTCGGATATGGCTTGATACGACCCGCCCCCTGACCGATCCCGGGGCAACATTTGTCTTCACTCTGCGCGGGAAGCCATAAAAGCCCCCAAGTCCAAGGGTGGCAAGCATCTTGCTTTGAAACAGACAGCACAAAGCGGGTCGGTAAAACCTGCCCGCTTGATGACCATCGGCCACGACGGAGCATGGTATGACTAGCACCCGTTTATATACGGCACTTTCATTGACTGGTTTGTTGCTTCTGGCGGCATGTGGCTCGGACATGCGAACCATGCCAAACAGCCACATGCAATCGCTGGCCAGCCTGTTTGCCGAGCGCGATGTTCATGCCCCTATGCCGCGTGGATGGCGGCAATTGAATGGTAAGGAAATCAACTACCGTTTCGCAAACGAAACTTACGCTGTTTACTCAGTTGACGAGGATGAAGAACTGCTGGTCATGCATCTGTCCGATAACGGAACCGGTCGGCTTGAAGCGGATGACGACTGGGAAAGCTGCACATGGAACAGCATGATCGATCAACTTAACATCGAATGCGATGACACCGATATGGAATGGCGGATTTACACCAATGGTCCGGACATCGTGGCCGTCGACCTTGATGAAGAAGAATTTGCCGTCTTGCGTAAACGACCAGGTGGATAGCTTCCTTGCGCCTTCGCGCACATTCCCACATTCGGACAACAAAAAACGGGCCGCCAGACAGGCGACCCGTTTTTATTATGCTTGTCGGGGAAAACCCTAGGCGCGCAAAGAACCGCCTGTTGCCTTTTCGACAGCAGCGACAACCTTTTTACAAACCCCGTCGATTTCTTCTTCGGTCAGGGTTGCCTTGGTCGGCTGCAAGGTGATCGAGAAAGCAATTGATTTCTTGCCATCCTCGATACCTTTGCCGGCATAAAGATCGAAGATCGTGACATCCGAAATCAGGTTACGGTCCACATTCCGTGCTGCCTTGACAATGGCTTCGGACTGAACATCCGCATCCAGAAGGAAGGCAAAATCACGTTCGACCGACTGGAAGCTTGATGCATTCAGTAACGGGCGGCCGGGGCCTTTTTTCTTTGGCATCGGAACGTTTTCAACGAACAGCTCGAACGCAACGACGCGCCCTTTGACACCCAAAGCTTTCAATACTTTCGGGTGCAGTTCACCGAAATAGCCAAGGATGTTTTTCGGCCCCAGCTGCAAGGCGGCTGATCGGCCCGGGTGATACCACGACGGGGCACCATCAGCATTCACCTGCACGTTGGCTGCGGCAGTACCAAGGGCTTCCAGCAATGCCTCGGCATCCGCCTTGACATCAAACAGGTCAATATCGCGACGGGACCCTGTCCAGCTGCGCGGAGTAGTCGATCCCGACCGCAAACCGGCCGCAACCAGACGCTGATCCCCCGGCTGATCGCCAAAGAATTCCGGACCAGCTTCAAACAGTGCCAGATCAGCAAAGCCGCGCGACTGATTGCGACCGACTGCGGCAATCAGGTTGATCAGCACATTGGGCCGCATCACATCAAGATCGGAACTGATCGGATTGGCAAGGAACAGCCCCGGTTTCAAATCCGCAAACAGTTTTGCCCAACGCGAGTCCGTGAACGACCACGTGACGGTTTCAAACATGCCGCGCGAAGCCAGTGTCCGACGGGTCAGACCGACCCGCTTCTGGAACGGGCTAAGGGCCGGAACCGGCAGGCTGGTTTCACGTTCCAGCGGCACCGTCGGTATTTTATCGTATCCGACAATGCGCAGCACTTCCTCGACCAGATCGGCTTCGCCAACGATATCCGGACGCCATGTTGGTGCAACAGCCGTAATAACGGGCGCATTTCCGGTAACTTCGAAGCCAAGCGACTTCAGAATTGCAATCGCCTGATCGGCGTCAACGTCGACACCCCCCAGTTCCCGGATGCGATCAATGCGAAGATCAAAGCTGTTCCTGGGCGCAGGAACGTCACCGGCCTTGACCACGTGCGAAACTTCGCCACCACAAAGTTCCGTGATCAGACGGGTGGCAACTTCCATGCCCCAGACAATTGATTGCGGATCAACGCCGCGCTCGAACCGGTAACGGGCATCGGAATTGATCTGCAGTTTGCGACCGGTTTTTGCAACACTGATCGGATCGAACAGGGCACATTCGACAAACACATTGACCGTGTCTTCGACACAACCGGTTTCTTCACCGCCGATAATACCACCGATGCCAAGTGCCTTTGCCTGATCGGCAATCACGACCATGCTCTCGGACAGCTCGTATTCCCTGTTATCAAGTGCCGCAAGCTTTTCGCCATTGATCGCATAGCGCACATTGATGTCACCCGACAGTTTATCGGCATCAAATACATGCAATGGACGGGCAAGGTCATGGGTCACAAGGTTTGTGATATCGACAAGAGCCGAAATCGGACGCAAACCGATGGCTTCAAGACGGGCTTTCAGCCATGCCGGGCTTTCGCCGTTTTTAACACCGCGAATGTAGCGACCATAAAATGCCGGGGCTGCGGCATTTTTTGCAATATCTGCTGAAATCGTGACACCCACCGGGCTATCGAACGATCCGGCAACCGCTTCCTGACGTGGATCTGCCTTTAGCGCCCCAAGACCGGCAGCGGCAAGATCACGTGCGATCCCGCGCACACCGGTACAATCGGGACGGTTCGGGGTCAGGCCGATTTCAATGATCGGATCGTCCGCACCAAGAACCGTTGCAACCTGTGCGCCGATTTCGGCATCTTCCGGCAGTTCGATGATGCCGTCGTGATCTTCACCCAGGCAAAGTTCGCGGGTCGAACACATCATGCCCTGGCTTTCGACGCCCCGGATTTTACCCGGTTTCAGTTTCGAACCGTCAATCGGGATGATCGCGCCCGGCTGTGCCAGTGCAACCTTGATCCCGGTTCGGGCGTTCGGTGCACCGCAAACGACCTGAATGATTTTATCACCGGTATTCACCCGGCACAGTTTCAGGCGGTCGGCATCCGGGTGCTGACCCGCTTCTTCGATATAGGCGACACGGATATCCCGAAGCGCTGCGGCTCGGTCGGTGACGCTTTCGATTTCAAGCCCGACATCGGTCAGTTTTTCGGCGATAACATCAATCGACGCATCGGTATCGAGGTGCTGCTTCAGCCAATCGAGTGTGAATTTCATGATCTTAGCCTCTCACCATGTTCGGTACATCCAGCGGCACGAAACCGTAATGTTTCAGCCAGCGCAGATCGGTATCGAAGAAGGTGCGAAGATCGGGAATGCCGTATTTCAGCATCGCGATACGTTCGATCCCCATGCCAAAGGCAAAGCCCTGATATTCATTCGGATCAAGCCCACAAGCCGCCAGAACGCGCGGATGAACCATGCCGCAGCCCAGAATCTCCAGCCAGTCGTCGCCTTCACCAATCTTGAGCTCCCCGCCCTTGCGCGAACAGCCAATGTCCATTTCGGCACTCGGCTCGGTAAAGGGGAAGAAGCTCGGACGGTAGCGAACCGGAACTTCGTCCAGCTCAAAATAGGTTTTAACAAACTCCAGCAGGCACCCTTTCAGATGGCCCATATGGGTTTTCTTGTCGATCACCAGTCCTTCGACCTGATGGAACATCGGCGTATGGGTCATATCGCTATCGGAACGATATGTCCGCCCCGGCGCGATGATCCGGATTGGCGGGGTTTTGCTCTGCATGGTTCTGATCTGCACCGGCGAGGTATGGGTGCGCAGCACAAGGCGCGACCCGTCTTCCTGCTCGGGCAGATAGAAGGTGTCCTGCATCTCGCGCGCCGGGTGTTCCGGCGGGATGTTCAGGGCGGTAAAGTTATGGAAATCGTCTTCGACATCCGGACCTTCGGCAAGCGCAAAGCCCATCTCGCCAAAGATCGAGATGATTTCGTCCATCGTCTGGCTGATCGGATGAATCCGGCCTGCAGTCTCGTCCATGCGCGAAGGCAGGGTTACATCGATCCGTTCGCCAACCAGGCGTGCATTCAAGGCCGCGTCTTCCAGGCCGGATTTGCGGGTCTCGATCGCCTCGGCAACCTGATCCTTGACCGTGTTCAGCGTTTGACCGAATTCACGGCGCTGATCCGGATCCATCTGGCCAAGGTTTTTCATCAGGCCGGTAATGCGGCCCTTTTTGCCAAGAGCACTGATACGAACATCTTCAAGAGCCTGCAAGTCGGCTGCTTTTTCGATTTCGGCCAGAACCTCTTCGCGCAATGCTTCGATGTTTTCCATAACTTCCGATGCTTTGCTTAAAGTGAATTGGGATAAACAAAAGAAAGGGGACGGCCAATATGGCCGCCCCCGATCAAATCAGGCAAGTGCCGATTAAACCTTTTTGCAAAAGGTTTATTAGCCGAGTGCAGCCTGCGCCTGGGTAACCAGAGCTTTGAAAGCATCGGGTTCGCGCACGGCGATGTCGGCAAGCACTTTGCGGTCCAGTTCAACGCCAGCCTTCTTGAGGCCGTTCATGAACTGCGAGTAGCTCAGACCGTTTTCACGAGCACCGGCGTTGATACGCTGAATCCACAAGCTGCGGAACTGGCGTTTCTTAACGCGACGGTCGCGATATGCATATTGCAGACCTTTTTCAACGGCCTGCACAGCAGTGCGGTAAGCATTCTTGCGGCGACCACGATAACCTTTGGCAGCCTTGATAACCTTGCGGTGACGGGCGTGAGAAGACACGCCCCCTTTTACACGAGCCATTTAACTCTCCTTAGCCTTAACCGTACGGCAGGAATTTTTTGACGATGCGGGCATCTGCGTCACAGAGAATCTCCGTGCCACGTGCCTGGCGCTTCATCTTGGTGGGTTTCGCAGTCAACAGGTGACGCTTGTTAGCGACATTGCGACGAACTTTACCCTTTGCGGTCAGGCTAAAGCGTTTTTTAGCGCTCGCTTTGGTCTTCATCTTGGGCATTTTTCTATCCTTGCATAAGCAATGAAACACGAAATTCCCCACGGCGGCTGGGCATGCCCTGAAAGATCAATGATCTTTCCAGCCTCACCACCTGTTTTGGGGACGGGTGGTTATAGACTCCACCCCTTCCTTTTTCAAGGACCTTTTCGCCCCTGTTACCCGCGATTTTCCCCGCTTCACCACATCGCGTAAAAGATCAGACTGAAACGGTCACAACAACACACCGTTGGCAGAGATCCTCGCATATCTGCGTGATCCGAAATCGTATTGTGAAAGTCAGGGAAAAAGTCGGACGATCAGGATGCACTCATACCTGGCGACAGATCGATGTCAGCCCGGCAGAAATATGTTAAACTGCTGTTTTAATTGTGTGAACCCGACCGATCCACTTCTCGATTCGGCTCAGCAGTTTTTCGCGATTGATCGGCTTTAAGACGAAGTCATTTCCACCCGCGGCAACACCGCCACGCAAATCTTCTTCGCCCTGACGGGCCGTGACATAGATGATTGCACAGGCACGATCAGGGAAACCCGTGCGAACCCGAAGCGAAGTTTCAAAGCCATTCATGCCGGGCATCATGATATCCATCAGAATGATGCGCGGCTTTTTTGTCTTCAGGACTTCCAGAAGTTCCTTGCCAGAGGAAACGCCAACAAAACTGTATCCGCCACTTTCGACGATTCGTTTCAGAAGCACGAGACTTTTAGGGTCGTCATCGACCCCGACGATCAGAAGATCATTCCCGGCTGCCATGGCATTCCCTCTTGCTTGGAAAGGCAAAACGCCGCGGGTTAACGCGGCGCCAGCACCATAATCATTATGCGGCCTTCCATCTTCGGCATCTGTTCAGTTTTGGCAAGATCTTCAAGATCCCCCGAAAAACGCTGCAGCATGCCAAGACCAAGGTCCTGGTGAGCCATTTCACGTCCACGGAAACGCAAAGTGACTTTCACCTTATCTCCACCGCCAAGAAACTTCTGCGCTGCACGTAGCTTCACATTGTAGTCATGGATATCAATGTTCGGACGGAGCTTGATTTCCTTGACTTCAATAACCTTCTGTTTCTTTTTGGCTTCGTTCTGTTTCTTGCTTTGTTCGTATTTGAACTTGCCGTAGTCGATCAGCTTACAGACGGGAGGCTCGGCATTCGGAGCGACTTCGACAAGGTCGAGTCCAGCTTCCATCGCCATTTCAATGCCTTCACGAACCGTCATTGGATCAGACATATTGCCTTCAGCGTCAACGACACAGATGGCACGGGCTTTGATATCCTCATTGACGCGCGGACCTTCCTTGGTCGGCTGCATCGGTTTACGTGGTCGTGCTATGGATAATCTCCTTTGGTAATCAAACAAAAAAGCACAGAAACAAGTCGCTGGTGATGCAATAAGTCGCCGGAAAGCACATCCGGTCATGCGTACTGCAAAACGGACCTTTGCCTAGCATATCGGGCCGTCATCAGAAAGCAATGATTTTAGCCTTGGGCAACGGTATTCAAAGCCTTGAAGTCCTTCGCATTCAATGACGCACGACCGACATGGCAGAAACGGCGATATTAATCGACAAGATCAAGGCGATGACGAACCTCATCCATCACCCGGTTAACCGTCAATTCCCTCAGGTCATTCTCTCGCACGATGCTGACGGCGTTGTCCGTTGTCCCGCGCGGCGCACTTTTTTTGGGGTCGGAGTCCCGCGAAAACAGCACAATAGACGGCGCCCCGGCCGCTGCTGCAATGTGCATTGGCCCCGTATCATTGCCAATCGCCAAAACAGAGCGTGCCGCAAGTCCCGCAATATCAAGAAACCCTGTACGTCCCATCAGGTTTCGCGCCTTGGGGCACATACTATCGATTTTGCCAAGAACCTCGGCTTCCTTATCAGTTCCGATCAGCACCGGCGTCAGACGATAGTCGGCAATCTTTTTTGCCAGCAAACCGAACCGCTCGGCAGGCCACCGCTTGTCAGGACGATGCGGGGCACCGCCAGGACAAATAAGAACAAAAGGACTTCGAACCCCAAAACGTTCCAGATCAATATCCGATCCGGCAATAAACGGCGGTGGCACATTTTCGATCCCGGAGCGATGCAGCTGATCCGCCAAACGGTCAATGGTATGCAGACTGTCACGATCCGGGTTGTCATGCGGATGCGAGCAGCCCTTGGCAATTCCGGACCACTCCGGTGCTTTCCCCGGCCAAAACAGCCGATAGTAAAACCCGCTGCGATCCGAAGTTTGCAGATCATAGACCCGATCAAAGTTGCCATTTCGCAGGAAGCGGCGCAGCGCAAGAACCTCACGCACCTGATAAAGCTTTGGCCGCCGGTCTATTGCAATGGCGTCAAAATAACCCGTTGATTTTATCAGGTCGACATAAAGCCGTGTTGTCAGAACCGTGATATGAGCACGCGGATGCGCGGATCGAATCGCGGCAAATGCCCCCATGGCAAGAATAATGTCCCCCAAGGCAGACAGCTTGATGACAAGAATGCGTTCCTGCCTGGCATCCGGCATCACACCCGCGACAATTTCAGCATCTTGCGACATGTCCGAAGTCATCGTTTCTGTCATGCAGCGTTCCTGATCGCGCCTTTCAGCGCCTTTTCATAAACCGCCAGAGTTTTTTCCGCCATTTGGGTCAGGGAATAGTTTTCGATAACGTGCTTTCGCCCCTTTTGCGCCAAAGCGGCACGCTTTTCCGGGGTCAACCGCAACACTTGTGTCAATGCCACAGACAATTGCTCAACTTCATTCGGCGTAACAAGCCATCCGGTTTCACCGGGCAAGACCGTCTCCATGGCACCGCCATGGGCCGTCGAAACAACCGGGCGCCCCATTGCCTGCGCTTCGGATGGAATTCGGCCGAAGGCTTCGGGCTCGATTGACGGACACGCAACCACATCCGCCAGCATGTAGGCCGCTGGCATATCGGCACAATGATCAACGATATGCACAATATCTTCGAGGCCAAGCTTCCTGGTCAAAGCCAGCACTTCATCGCGATAAGCCGTGCGTCCCTGATCGGAACCGACCATCAGACAACGCACGTTCCGATGGCCAAGTGCTTCAAACACTGCCGGTAAAGCCTTGATCAGGAAACAATGCCCTTTCCAGCGCGTGATCCGTCCCGGAAACATGATGACATATTCTTCACCGGTCAAACGCCACTGGTTTGACAATGCAATCAGGCGTTCCTGACTGACATTTTCCGGATTGAACAAATCGGTATTGGTACCGCGCGGCACGATATTCAGGCGCGCAGGATCCATTTTATAAAATTTGCGAATATGGTCCGCGATATGATTGGAAATGGCGATGACCTGATCACCCATTGTCATGATCGCGTTATAACGCTTTTTGAACAGGTTGTTATGACCGGAATAAGTGCCATGGAATGTCGTAACAAACGGAATCCCCGCCTTGCGCGCAGCAAAATAGGCACTCCAGGCCGGCGCGCGCGAACGCGCATGAATAATATCAACGCCCTCTGCACGGATAAGATCAACCAGCGCATCAACATTGCGGCGCATGGTAAACAGATTTTTTGACTTCAGTGGCAGGGTAATATGACGGGCACCAAACCGGTCCAGCTCCCGCTCAAGCCGACCGCCCTGAGAAGCGACCAGCGCAACACCACCACCATCAACAATGGCACGCGCAATATCAACCGTACCGCGCTCCACACCACCGGTATCAAGTTCCGGCAGAACTTGCAGAATTACGGCCGGACG
>TARA_R100000049_G_scaffold5439_2_pt1 | contig 21794 bp, 17 predicted proteins | sample TARA_R100000049 | Tara Oceans TARA_R100000049 (sample SAMEA2619992) | marine metagenome | biome: marine biome (ENVO:00000447); feature: mesopelagic zone (ENVO:00000213) & marine oxygen minimum zone (ENVO:01000065); material: "saline water (ENVO:00002010), including plankton... | reverse complement strand
GGCAAGGTTTTTGACCTCGCTTGCGACAACCGCAAAGCCCTTGCCCGCATCACCTGCACGTGCTGCCTCGATGGTTGCGTTCAGTGCCAGAAGGTTGGTTTGGTTGGCGATCTTGTCGATCAGGTCAACGACTGTGCCGATTTCTTCGGCGGAAACATTCAGCGATGCAATAACATCCGATGTCGATTGTACGGAACTTTCAACTTCGTTTGAGACGCTTGACGCGCGTGAAATCTGGCTTGAAATTTCGCGGATCGAACTATCGAGCTCCTCGGCAGACCCTGCCACGGTTGACGCGTTTTCCGCCGAAATCTCGGCAGCGGATTTCGCACTTTCCACCTGTTCGGTGGTTTGGCTCATGCTGCTGATCAGTGTTTCTGAGGCGCTCGACATGTCTTCTGCGGAACTTGCCAGTGCGTCGACAACCTTTGAAACGGTTGCTTCGAACTCACCCGACATTTTCACCAGTCGGTTGCTGTATGTTTTCTGGGTTTCTTCGTAATAGACCGTTATCGCCATTTCCATATCGATCAGAATGGCATTGGTCGCGGCGGTTACAATTTGCGAAACTGATGAGTCCTTGCGGAAATGGGCAAAAAGAATATCGCAAAGCTTGGCCATGAGGAAATTGTAGGCCGAAACATAGGCCTCTGGTGTTAGGCCGATGATTTCGTGCGCTTTACCGATCCGGCGGACATCGTCGTAATATGCTTGGTCAAATGTACCGTCGAACAGCTTTGCCCAGTGTTTGCGCTGGGCATTTTTCAAACGCTCGATACCGGACGGATCGCCAATGATTTTGGCCAAATCGTCACGCGCCATCACCTTTCGATAAAATTCATCCAGTATCGGGGCGAGGTTTTTCTCGATTATCGGCCACGCCTTTTTGAGGTTGGCTGCCTTCTTTTCATTAAAATCAATGAATTCAAGACGGCGTTTAATTTCCTGATGCATGCGGGTCCCTCGTCGATGTCTGTCATTAAAGGTTGTTTGGCGGGGCATTACCTTAGGTTGGTTAAAGATATTATGATGTTAACTATCCTTAAGGGTAGGAATGACTGCCGTCCGTTGGACAGATATCAAGATATACCGTTTTCTGCCAGATACTTGTTCCTTTTATCAAACGGATAGATGGGTGTTGTACAAGTATAGGATGTGTTGGATGTGACTGTGATCACGAATGTGGTCCTCGTGCGTCGTCAGGCTGATCAACTCAGTTTCGATGCACACAAAGGAAACATCATGCCCATCAATGCCAGCCAATTGCGCCTGTCCATCATTCGACCGGTTTTGCAAAACCTTGGTCTGTGGTCGCAGGCCGCTGAAAACCTGCTTATGGGGACCGCCGCCCAGGAAAGCGGGTTGGGGACCTATGTGGAACAACTTGGCGGCGGCCCGGCCCGCGGTATTTTTCAGATGGAACCGGCAACTCTGAATGATTGCTATGTCAATTTTCTCGATTACCGCGCGGATCTGAAAGCCAAGATTGATGCCTATCTCGCACCGCAGCCTGACAAGGCCACCCAGCTTGCAACCAATAATGCCTATGCGGCTGCCATGTGCCGGGTGCGATATATGCGGGTCAGTGCCCCGTTGCCCGATGCCAGCGATATCGCGGGGCTCGCGGCCTATTGGAAGCAATATTACAATACCGCCGGGGGCAAGGGCGAAACGGATGAATTCGTTGCCAATTACAATCGATATGTTGGCAATAGCTAAGCTGCCGTAGCGTCGGCGAAAAAATCCGCATCGCCATGCGCAAAAATTGTGGCATATGCGCGATCTTTTCGCCAAAATCCCCCAACGCATGCTGGTGATTGCGCAAAAAATCACCAAAGTAAAAGAGTTTAGGGGGTTACAATGAAACGTCGTCAGTTCCTTAAAGGGGCCGGTATTGGTGCCGGTGCTGCGGTTGCGGCTACGGTTGCCGCACCGGCCATCGTATCCGCGCAGGAAAGCCTGAATTGGCGGATGGTCATGCCGTGGCCCAAAGGAACGCCGGGCCTTGGCACCAATGCCGAAAAGTTCGCTGCCATGGTCAAGGAAATGTCCAATGGCCGCCTGAATATTTCGGTTTTTGGCGCCGGTGAAATCGTTCCGCCGTTTGAATGCATGGATGCGGTCGAACAGGGCGTGGTCGAAATGGCGCATGGTACCCCTTATTACTGGCAGGGCAAGAACCCGGCGCTGAACTTCTTTTCGACCATTCCGTTTGGTTTGACCGCGTGGGAGCTTTCCGCCTGGCTTCGCTTTGGCGGCGGGCAGGAGCTTTGGGAAGAAGCCTATGCCGAATTTAACGTTGTGCCGTTTTATGCCGGTAACTCGGGCATGCAGGCTGGTGGCTGGTTCAACAAGGAAATCAATTCGGTTGAGGACCTTAAGGGCCTGAAAGCCCGTTATGCCGGTCTTGGTGGCGAAGCCATGCGTCGCCTTGGTGCCAACATCACCATGTTGCCGCCGGGCGAAATCCTGCCTGCGATGCAGTCCGGTGCGATTGATGCCGCCGAATGGGTCGGTCCTTGGAATGACCTTGCATTTGGTCTCTATCAGGTTGCCAAATTCTATTATACCCCGGCATTCCATGAGCCCGGACCGGGCCTTGAAATCTTTATTTCCAAGGAAAAATTCGACGCGCTTGGCAAGGATATGCAGGCGATCATTCGTTATGCCGCGCAGGCGATTGCCGAAAATACACTGGCTGATTTTACCTTCAACAACCTGCAATCCTACCAGCCGCTGATCGACAAGGGTGTTGAAGTGCGCCAGTTCTCGGATGATGTCATTCTGGCGCTGGCCGAACAGTCGAATGCCGCGGTCCAGGAAATTGCTGCGAAGAACGACCTGAGCGGCAGGATCGCCGATAGCTATCTTGCTCTGGTCAAGAAGGCGGCGCGCTATGGCAAGGAATTCGAGGCAACCGGACTTTTGCATCGTGCGAAAGTGTGGGGATATTAAGTCCCGCGAAATCCGGAAAGCGACATGCTGGAAATTCGGGGCTGCTTTCGGGCGGCCCCGTTTTTTTGTTTTCTGGCAAAGTTCAAGCAAACTTTGCGCGATGTCATCGACGTTACGGGATGTTGGGAACTTTGAATATGACGTGTCACAGACAGCAAAAGCCGCAACTTCAATCCCTTGCAAAGTTACGAATGCTATTTTAGAAGCAGATTTGCGCAAAAAATTGCCAATATGAATTTGGGAGCCCCACAATGAAACGTCGTCAGTTCCTGACGGGTGCCAGCATGGCCGCCGGTGCCTTTGTCGCCAGCAGTGCCGCACCTTCAATTGCCAAAGCCGATGAACAGATCCACTGGCGCATGGTCATGCCATGGCCGAAAGGCACGCCGGGCCTTGGTGCCAATGGTGAAAAATTCGCCGAGCGCGTGACCAAAATGTCGGGCGGTCGTCTTAAAATCACCGTTTACGGCGCAGGCGAACTTGTTCCGGCATTCGAATGCATGGATGCGGTCGAGCAGGGCGTGGCCGAACTGGCGCATGGCACCCCTTATTACTGGGCGGGCAAGGATGCGGGTGTAAACTTCTTCTCGACCATTCCGTTCGGTCTAATGGGCTGGGAACTGTCGGGCTGGCTGCGTTTTGGCGGCGGGCAGGAACTTTGGGACGAGCTTTATGCCCAGTTCAACGTCAAGCCGTTCGCGGCCGGGAATACCGGTTTGCAGGCCGGTGGCTGGTTCAACAAGGAAATCAACACCGTCGACGACATCAAGGGCATCAAGATGCGCTATGCCGGAATCGGTGGCGAAGCGATGCGCCGTCTGGGTGCCAATGTGACGATGTTGCCCGCAGCCGAAATCCTGCCGGCAATGCAGTCCGGCGCGATTGATGCCGCCGAATGGGTTGGCCCGTGGAACGATTATGCGTTTGGTCTGACCCAGGTTGGCAAATATTATTACACCCCGGCATTTGCCGAGCCGGGGACGGGGATTGAAGTGTTTGTCAACAAGGACAAATTCGCGGAATTGCCCGAGGACCTTCAGGAAATCTTTGCCGTCGCCGCACAGGCCAATCTGGAACAGACACTGGCAGATTTCACCTTCCACAACATCCAGTCCTATCAGGCCGTCTTGGCCAAGGGGGCGGAAATCCGTCATTTCAGCGACGATGTGATTGCAGCCCTTGCCACCGAGGTCAAGGCAGCGGTCAAGGAAATCGCCGATCAGAACGAACTGAACGGCCGTATCTATGCGTCCTATATGGATTTCGTGAAAAAGGCCGCGCCGTATGGCAAAGAGTTCGAGGCAACCGGGCTTCTGCAGCGTGCCAATGTCTGGGCCGACGCCTGAGAACTTTCGGCCAATATGACCGGATAAGGAAAAAGCGGCATCTTCGGGTGCCGCTTTTTTTTGTGTGAATGGTGTCCGGTCCGGCAGCATTTTCAATGCATGGTCGGCGCGCCGGGGGGCAGGGGCAGGTCTAAGGTGAATTTTTCCTGGCCTTCATATTCTTCAAGCGCGATGCGTTTGACCAGTTCCGAGCCCAGTGCGAGCGAGGTTTCAATCGCCCATTTGAGCTGATTTACCGCACCTTCATTGCCCGCTGCCAAGGCCTCGGGCAGGATGCGTTCCTGAAGGAATTTGGCGACCCCGGCGAAGGCACGGGCGGCACTTTCGCAATTGGCGCGTTCGACGACAAAGCGCCCGGACTGTTCGATGGCGGTGGCGATGCCGGAAAGATGGCCCATCATGACCTTTATCTCGCGGTCGTCGCTTTCGGTTTTCTTTGCCACAAAGCGCAGGATTCCTGCGTAAAAGCCGTAATCGGAAGACATGACAATCCTGATCGTTCTTGGTCTTTGGTCGGGTTTGGATTTGCGCCGTTTTAGTCCATAAGCGCGTCGTGGTATAGTCCAAACGCCAACAAACTGTTTTGGCGGCATGATCGATACGCGGAGCCATAAGCCGGATGCTTCAGGGCGGACTTATTTTCATTGTTGCCATGGCCTATATCGGGCTTCTGTTTGCGATTGCGCATTATGGCGACAAATATGCCGAAAAATGGCGGGCGTCGCGCCTGAAGCCCAGCATCTATGCGCTGTCGATGGCGGTCTATTGCACGAGCTGGACGTTTTTCGGCTCGGTCGGGACGGCGGCGACGCGCGGCTGGGCGTTTTTGCCGATCTATATCGGCCCGATCATCATGATGATTGTCGGTTTTGGTATCATGACCAAAATCGCGACCGTTTGCCGCGAACAGAATATTACCTCGATTGCTGATTTTCTTGGCTCGCGCTATGGCAAAAGCCAAAGCCTGGCCGCCCTTGTAGCGATCATTGCCGTGATTGGGGTTCTGGCCTATATCGCGCTTCAGCTTAAGGCCGTGTCGCTGTCATTTGATGTGCTGATCGGCGAGGTCGGCGAGCAGATCGTGCGCCACAGTGCGACCGATTTTTCCAAGGATACCGCGTTTTACGTCACGATCCTGATGGCGGTTTTCGCGATCCTGTTCGGGGTGCGCTATATCCACGCGTCCGAACATCATGACGGGCTGATCCTTGCGGTGGCGTTCGAAAGCATGGTCAAGCTGGTGGCGCTTTTGTTTGTCGGGCTGTTTGTGGTTTACGGGCTGTTTGACGGCTTTGGCGACATGCGCATCCGGGCCGCGGCCGACCCCGATATTACCGAGATGTTCAAGCCCGATGCGTGGCTGTCATCGCATTTCTTCATCTCGACGTTGCTGGCACTGTTTGCGATTTTCTGTCTGCCGCGCCAGTTTCATGTGACATTCGTTGAAAATGATGACAGCCGGAATTTGAAATCCGCACGCTGGCTGTTTCCCGGCTATCTGATTGCGATCAATATTTTCGTCGTGCCGATTGCGATTGCGGGGATCCTGCTGTTTGGGGGGGACCCGGCGGTCAATCCCGATACGTTTGTTCTGACGCTGCCGTTGCTGGGCGGGGAAAATTGGCTGGCGGTGTTTGCCTTTGTCGGGGGGCTTTCGGCCAGTACCGGCATGGTGATCGTATCGTGTGTGGCGGTATCGACGATGGTGTGTAACGATCTGGTCATGCCGCTTTTGCTGCGGTCGCAGAAATTGCAGGGGCGGTTCGCAGGCGATGTCAGCCAGGTTCTTCTGAAAATCCGGCGTGCGGCAATCATTGCCATCCTGTTTCTGGCCTATGGCTTTTACCGGTTTTTATCGGAAAAATACGCGCTGGCTGATATCGGGCTTTTGTCCTTTGCCGCGGTGGCGCAGTTCGGCCCGGCGGTTCTGGCGGCGATTTACCTTAAATCGATCAACCGGACGGGCGTGCGGCTTGGCCTGATTTCAGGGTTTGTGCTGTGGAGCTATACCCTGTTGCTGCCAAGCTTTATCCAAAGCGGGCTTTTGCCGATGTCGATCCTGACGGACGGGCCGCTTGGCATTGGTATCCTGCGGCCGCAGGCGTTGCTGGGTGTGGGAATCGAGGACCATCTGACGCACGGGGTTGTCTGGTCGCTTGGGGTTAATTTCGTTCTGATGTTTGTCGGATCGGCGATTGGCGTGCAAGGCGTGACCCAGCGCCGCCAGGCCCAGCTTTTTGTCGATATCTATCGCAAGGATACCAAGGCCAGAAATGACACGTGGCCGGGGCGCGTGACGATTGGCGACCTTGAAGACCTTGCCGCGCGGTTCCTTGGCAAACATTGGGCAGAGCGCGCGTTTCGCACCTACCTTAGCCAGCGCGGCGATGATTGCAAACGATCCGACATTGCCGATTTTGATGCGGCGAATTTTACCGAACATCTGCTTTCGGGTGCTGTCGGTGCGGCGTCATCGCGCGTGGTGATGGCGCTTTTGCTGCCCGACAAGGCGGTGTCGCGGCGCGATGCGATGGAGCTTCTGGATGAAGCGTCCGAGGCGATCAAATTCAACCGGGACCTTTTGCTCAATACGCTGGAAAATATTTCGCAAGGGGTCGGGGTGTTTGACCAGAATTTGCGACTGGCGACATGGAACCATCGCTTTATCGATCTGTTGGGCATCACTGCAAGCGATATTCAGGTCACGATGCCGCTTGCGGAACTGGTCGATATCTGCCGTGACAATGGGGCGCGGGCGGTCGATATCGATATCCTTCTGGGGCGCAATGCCGCCCCGCAGATGCGACGATTGCCGCATACCTATGAGCGCAAGCGGGCGGATGGCATGGTGCTTGAAATGCGGACCAACCCGATGCCCGATGGCGGGTTTGTCGCGACCATCGCCGACATTACCGCGCGCGTGCGGACCGAGGAAGCATTGCGCGAAAGCGAGCGCAATATTCGCATTTATACCGATAACATCCCGGTCATGATCGCCTATGCCGACAAAAATCAGCGGCTGCGTTTTACCAACCGCCCGTATGAGCGGATGTTTGGCATCCGCCGGATCGAGGCGCATGGCATGGCGGTGCGCGAAGCGGTGGGCGAGGAACGCTATGTCCGGCTGGAGCCGATGATCCGCGCGGTGCTTGAAGGCTACCGCCAGAGTTTCGAGATCGATTTCCCCGCCCCCAAGGAAGGCTGGGGGGCGAGTGATGGCAGCGAACGGGATCAGCGCAGTGAACGCGAGGACCGCTATGCCGAGGGGACATATATCCCGCACTTTGACGAAACCGGCGAGGTGCTTGGCTATTTCTGTATCTATCACGACATTACCGAACGGCGGAATGCCGAACGGGCGCTTAAGGATGCCAACGAGGGGCTGGAAGCGCGCGTGACGGAGCGCACGCACGCGCTTGAGGAACTGAACTCGGAGCTGTCGGTCGCCAAGGAGCAGGCCGAAACGGCGAACGATACCAAGACCCGGTTCTTTGCCGCGGCCAGCCATGATTTGTTGCAGCCGTTAAATGCCGCGCGCCTGTTTACCTTAGCACTGGGGGGCAAGGAGCTTCGCGACGATATCCATGATCTGGTCAACAAGGTTGATCTGTCGCTTAAGGGTGTTGAGGAACTGCTTAACGAGCTTTTGGATATCTGCAAGCTTGATGCGGGCGCCATGCAACCCACCATTCGCGATTTCCGGGTTTCGGATGTGCTCAATGCCCTTAAGACCGAATTTACGCCGGTGGCCGAAAAGGCCGGGCTTCGTTTTGCGGTGCATCCGCGTGATGTCTGGGTCAAAAGCGATAGCAGGCTTTTGCGCCGTATCCTGCAAAACTTCATCTCCAACGCGCTGCGCTATACCCGCCATGGCGGGGCGGTGGTCGGTTGCCGGATGCGCGGTGACAAGATCAGGATCGAGGTCTGGGATAGCGGGCCGGGCATCCCCGAGGACAAGCTTAAAATCATCTTCCGCGAATTCCATCGCCTTGAGGGGCCGGAAACCACCGATGTGAAGGGCCTTGGCCTTGGTCTTGCGATTGTCGAGCGGCTTGGCCGGTCGCTTGATCACACGGTTTCGGTGCGTTCGCGCCCGGGGCGGGGAACGGTTTTTTCGGTCGATGTGCCGATTGGCCAGATGGGCGAAACCGCATTGCCCAAACCGCGCCGCCGGATGGCCGGCGAACTGGGCGGTTTGCGTGTGCTGTGCCTTGATAACGAACCCGATATCCTTGATGGCATGCGGGCCATGCTGGAAAACTGGGATTGTGTGGTGGCGACCGCACGCTCGGGCGTGGAAGCCGAGAAAATCCTGCTTGGAGATGAGGATGATAACAATGATAACATCGGTTTTGTCCCCGACATCATTCTGGCCGATTATCACCTCAGTTCCGGGGAGACCGGGCTGGATGTGCTGATCCGGCTGCGGGATCAACGCGGGCTTGATATTCCCGGTGTGGTGATCACGGCGGACCGCAGTACCGAGACGGCGGAACTGATCAAGGCACAGCGATTCGCGTTGCTGAACAAGCCGCTGCGCCCGGCCAAATTGCGCGCCCTTATGACGCGGGCAGTGACCCGGCAAAGTTCCGATGCGGCGGAATAGGGGCATATGGTTTTGAAAGATAACATCTTTTCAAGGGATTAGGATTTTTTGCAAATTACCTGAAAATTGTTCTTGATTTGTTCTTTTTTTTGTGGCATAAAAGAAAAGTCAACGGGGGAAATGCACCCGGACCCAAAACCCGCAAAGCGTGATTCGCTTTCGCGGGTTTTTGCGTATTCGAGCCGGAAAGACAGGAGCAAGATGATGCTGGAAATGACGATGCCAGGGCCGCGATCCGACAGACCGAAAGGACGACGGCGACATCACCAAAGGGCCATCAATGGCGCGTGGAAAAGTCATTACGGCGGTATTGCGTCCGGGTGATGAGCCCGTGGAGAATTTGCAGAAAATTGGTGTGAATCATGACGGGAGAGATGTGCCCTTTGGGTGAGGGCGAGCCGTTCGGGGTGAGGGAGCCGGGGCGAGGCGATGCAATGCCGGGGATGATCCGGCCTAGCTCTGCGACGGGGGCGATGGCTGCGTTTGGAAATGCCGGAAAGCCAGTCACCGACGGCGCGAAGTGCGCCTGCCTTGCGTTTATCGACCGCCACTGGTGCGACCATCCTGTAGCATCGCCAGGTGGAACGGGTGTTTGGTCTGTCGATGCAGGAAGGTGGCGTTTGGTCGCGGATCGGCGTCTGGATGACAGGGGAATTATTTGTTCTTCGTGCTCATGCACTTTCCCTCACCGGCTGGATCAGGATATCCGCCGGGATTTTCCAGACTTCGTGCAGTTTGCGAATTTGCGTCAGGGACAGGCTGGTTTTGTGATTGAGGAATTCGGATGCGCGGGACCGACTGCCGAGCAGTTCGCCGAGTTCTTTGCGCTCCAGGCCATTTTGCTCCATATGGAACAGAACCGCTTCGACCGGATCGGGCGACGAGATTGGAAACTGTGCCGTTTCGTATTGGTCAATCAGGATGCCGAGGATTTCAAGCTGATCGGCTTCGGGGCTGCCGGGGGCGGACTCCCAAAGGGTTTCGATCAACTGCATCGCCGCTTCATAATCGGCTTTGGTCCTGATCGGTTTAAGGGGGGCGTTCATTCTGTTGCTCCTGCCGGTGCCCGGCTAAAACTTGCTGACGGTTTTGGCATCAATCCTGTCATATTCCGCATGGGTGCCGATAAACTTGATCCATGCAATCTGAACGTCGAAGCGATAGGCGACAATCAGGCGATAATCATTGCCGTGTATTTTGAACCTGATCCGTTCGGCATTGATCACTTTTGCGGTGCCAAAGGCACCCAAGACCTCTTGAGATGATTGCCAGTTTGCCTTTTGCGTTCGATCAAACCACGCTTTGAGTGGTTGTTCCGTTTCCGGGTGCTGTTTCCAGAAATCAACGAGCACTTTCCGGGCGATGACGCGCATATTCTCTTGCTTTCCTGTGCCTCATTCTGTCGTCCGAAAGTTCCAAACCTAGTTGCAAGATATCATGTTCCAAAAATTGGAACAATAGAATATTCAAACTGACCGCTGCGCCCTATTTTGCCGACAATGCTAATTTGGCACCAAGCAACACAAACACCCCCGCAAAACTTTTCCCAAGCCAGTTCATGATCCTTGGCCGTTCGATGACGTGGCGGCGCAGGGTGCTGGCGAAGAAGCCGTAGAGGATGAACACTGCGAAGGTGATTGCCATGAAGATCAGGCCGAGCAGGGTCATTTGCGCGGTGGTTCCAGTCGCGTTGGTGGTTATGAATTGCGGCAGGAAGGCCAGGAAGAAGAGCGAGAGTTTCGGGTTGAGCGCGTTGAGCAGGATGCCGTCGCGGATGATTTTTGTGGCATTGACCGGATCGGACTTGGCGGTGACTTTCATCGCACCCGTGCCGCGCCACATGCCCCACGCCATATAAAGCAGCCACGCGACGCCAAGGTAGCGCAGGATTTCAAAGGCGAGCGCACTGGTATGCAGCAGGGCCGCGAGGCCAAGGATGCTTGCGCCCATGGCGGGCAGGATGCCGAGCGTGCAGCCGAATGCCGCAAAGATGCTGGCGCGCATGCCCCGGCCCAGCCCGATGGCAAGGGTATAGATCACTCCCGTGCCGGGCAGCAGGACGACAATAAGCGAGGTCAGGAGATAGTCGGGGCTGATCATGATAGCGCGGTTCCGTTTTGTGGTTTGACATGATCCGCGCAGTTAAGCGTGTTTTGATCGGGTATTCTTGAACGGAATTGCAAGAGACTTGTCAAAGCGTCGTCGCAGGAAATAGTTTAGGGCATAAAGTTCAGGATGATCAGTGATTTCGGGGAGAATGTGAACGTGTCGGATGCGCAAAACGATGTGAAATTCAATGCGCCGGTTTTTATCGGTGGAACGGGTCGTAGCGGGACATCCATTCTTGCCGGCATTCTGGGAACGCATAACTCGCTTTACTTTGCCTGCCACGAGAACAAGCTGATTTCGGAATATAATGGCCTGCGCGATGTTGCCGATGTGTTTTCCCACAAATCCGATATCATTCGTCGCCATTTTGCTATCGTCAATTTCTTTGGCCGTGCCGCATCCATGACCCGTTTCGGGTTTCGCGATGCCACGCTTAACCAGAAGCTCTCCGATCTTTGCAAAAACAAGGGTATGGGCTTTCAGCAGGCGTTCGAGCTGGTCCAACGGGAAAATCCTCAGGCAAACGGGGCCATTCATTCTATCGGACAGGCTTTTGGTGCCGAGTATTTCGAGAAATGCGTAAAAGTATTTCTCAATCAGCTTGTCGCCCATGTGGATCAGGACGGGATTGTCGATACCGATGGTCTTTTGAAGCCGTTCTTCCTTGGCAAGGATTTGGAGCGGGTGGAAGTTCTGGCGATGTGCCGCGAGTTTCTTTTTGCGCTTTATGCCAAATCCGGCCCGGTGCGCTGGGTCGATGATACGCCGACAAATGCATTGCATATCGATTTCCTGCATGAACTTTTCCCCAAGATGAAATTCATCCATATGGTCCGCAATCCGGCCGATGTTGTCAGTTCCTATGTCAAACAGGTCTGGTTCCCAAGCGATGTCGGATTGGCCGCCAAGCAGATTTCATCGATGCTGCTGAAGACCGAGGCGCTTGAAAAGTCGCTTCCGGCCGGAAGCTCCATGACGGTTCGGATGGAAGATCTGGTTGGCGAGACCGAGGCGACAGTTGCAAAGGTTGCCGCGTTTATTGGGGTTGAAAACCGGTTCAATCATAGTTTCGTCAGCAGCGAGGCGGCCAATATCGGCCGTGCGGATGAAAATCCGGAGATTGAGGATGCGGTCAACAACCTTCTTGGCGGCTGGAAAGAGCGCCACGGTTACGCGTCTTAGAGCACGCAGAGTTTATGATCCCGACGAAACTGCCCTTTTGAACCGCCCCGGCGAGAGGCCATAGGCGCGGATGAAATGCCGGTTCAGGTGGCTTTGATCGGCAAAGCCTGCGGTGGCGGCGACCTCGGCCAGTGGGGTGCCGGTTGTGATCAGGCGGCGGGCGAAGTCAAGGCGGCGCTGGATGATATAGGCATGCGGAGTGAGGCCCGTTGCGCGGGTGAAATGGCGGACGGTCTGAAAGCGGCTTAGCCCGGCGGCATTGGCGAGATCGGCAAGCGAGAGATTTTCGTCCGGGGCATCATCAATCATGGCCTTGGCGCGCGCGATGTTTTGATCGGCACGGTTGGAGGCCTGATTGCGGGCAGGGTCGAATTGGCCCGGTTTGATGCCGGGTACAATGATGGCGTGATGGAGCAGAAGAAACAGCATTTCTTCGCGCCGGAGGGCTGCGGTCTGGCTGTTGCCCTGAGTGATGGCGTTAAAAAGGGCGGCGAAGCATTTTGCGACATCGGGGGATGTCATGACCGGGTTGGTGAATTCGTATTCGCCTGATTTGCCATCGGACATGTCGTGGGCGGCGTAACTGATCAGGTCCGGATCGAAATACAGCATGTTCCAGCCTCGCGGGCTTTGGCCAATCGGGGTGCCGTCATGGACTTCGCGCGGATTGACCGTGATGATGTTGCCCGCCCCTGCTTCGACCATCCCGCGCCCCGAAAGCGATTTTTGTGCGCCCTCAAACATGAAGCCGATGCCGAACTGTTCATGGCTGTGTCTGGCAAAGCTGTGGCGTGTCCTGGCCATAATGGCCTCGACCCCGGTGCAGTCATGAGACAGGATGTGAAACGGTTCGTTTGATGCGTCTGACATGCCAGAAGACTGGCAGTTTTTGCGTTGTTTCGCAATCGGGTTGCCATCGGGTCGAAATCAGTTGCCGTTATCGTTGTTAGGGCCGAGCATTTCGCGCAAGCCCCCCAATCCTTCGACATTTTTGGCAAAGACGCTCATGACGATCAGAAGCGGGACGGCGACAAGCACACCGATGAAGCCCCATATCCAGCCCCAGAATGCAATGGCGAGGATGATCGCGACCGAATTGATGCGCAGCCGGTTGCCGACAAGTGCCGGGGTGAGGAACTGGCCTTCAAGGGCGGTGCAGGTGAGATAGATCGCGGGTGGCAGCAGGGCCGCGGTTGTGGTCGGCATGGAAACCAGTGCGACCATGCCGACAATGCCGATGCCGACAACCGCCCCCAGAAGCGGCACGAAATTCAGGATCGCGGCGACAATGCCCCATAAAACCGGATTGGGCATGCCAACAATGGCAAGGAGGCTTCCGATGATGATGCCAAGCCCGATATTGATTGCCGATATGGTCAGGAGATAGCGCGAGACTTCGCGTTCGATATCGTGCGCGATGCGTAGACCCTTTCGCCGGTCGCCAAAGGTTGGCAGGGCACGGACCATTTTTTCATAGACCATATCCCCCGACGAGAGAATGAACAGCAGCAGCACGAGCATGAGCGCAATACCGGCAACAATTTCCGGTGCGCCCCGGGCGGCCTGGCTGATCATGGTGGGTTCCTGGACCACGACCTTTTGCGTGTCGGCCTGATCATTCTGGTTGGTGGCTTCTTCGACCTGCTTTTGCACATCGCGCAGTTTTTCAAGCGGCCCGCCAAGATCGGCCAGACGCAGGCGCAACTGACGTTCGATTTTGGGGGCGTCATCGATCCATTTTGATACCGGTTCGCTGAGGCCATAAATCCCGGCAAGCACCGATGCGGTCAGGGTCAGGACAATCGCAAGCGCGGTCAGGCTTTGCGGGATGCGATAGCGCGCCAGTGTGCGCACCACCGGCGAGAATACCAGCGCCAGCAGGAAGGCCAGTATCACCGGCAGGATCAGGCTTTGGGCGACGTAAAAACAGCCAAAGGCCAGAATGACGAAGGTGCCGATCACCGATACCGTGCGCGCCCGGCGATAGGCGCGTGCACGCGCGCTTAAGGCGCGTTGTTCGGCTTCATCGATTTCGGTAGGGGCATCCGCAGCACCGCTTTCAATGGCGGGGGTGTCGGATGCCTTGATCGGATCGGTCATGCAATCTGCTCCGGGCGGGATCCTGCCGGGCATGATGCAGGCGGCAGGAGGGTGACCTGACTTTAACGTCTTGTGACAGGGTGATGTTCCGCCGGGATGAATGTAAGTGGCTGGTAAAGCAAAACGGCGCCCGAATTGGACGCCGTTTTGAGCCAGACATATGTAAGAAGATCAGAAGCGTTTGATCAATGCAAAGCGGACATTGTGTGACTGGAAGTCGCCGTCATAAGAAAAGTCTGAGGCAGGACCGCCTTGGCCAATGTCTCTGTCGCCGTCTACAATGGACGGGAAATAGGTCAGGACATAGTCCCCGCGAAGGGACCAGCCATTGCCGATCAGGTACCCGGCCCCGATGCTGCCCGACACGCCGAATGCCGTTTTCGTATCTGTAAATGTATGATTTGTACCTGTAGTTAAAGTATCGGTGAATTTATGTGTGGTTTTGAACCGGCTGATTGATGGACCTGCCGCGAAATAGACCTGCCATTCCCCGGTCGCATAGCCGATTTTGGGGCGGATGCTAAAGGTGAAATCCGATTCAACGGTGGTTTGGGATGTAAAGCTGTTGGCCGTAGAAGAAGCATATGTTGTCCGGCCAGTGTTTTCTGATTCAGAAAACGGCATGAATGTCAGATCGCCTTCCACCCCGTAAATCATATTACGGTCCTGATGGTCGTATCCGAACAGGGCAGAGCCGGTGACGTCAAAACCCTCGATCGTTTCATTGAGGATCGGGGTGAGTTGGTTTCTGTCACTGCCTGAGAAATGACCGGTATACAGGATGTCGGTGTCCGGCTTTGCCGCACTGTATGCGCCGCCAAGTGCCAGACCGCCATAAAAGCCCGACCAGTCTGTTTCAGCAGAGGCGTGGGAGGTAGCAGCACACAGGATGACGGCTGCGATACCGGTACACGAAATACGTGATTTTAGAGGAAAGCGCATGATCTTGTGGCTCTGTTTGCTATCGCAGTCTGTCGACTAGGCGACGAGGTGAATAATGAATGATTATTCAATAGCATAGCCAGATTCAACGCGAAATAGAATTAATTGGTCAGGAGATTGCCGCAGCGCCCCGTCAGGCGTCGATGGCCGGTTCCTGCAATTGCAGTTCGCGGGCCATGATGACAGCCTGTGTGCGGCTATGGACCGAGAGTTTGCGCAGGATGGCGGAAACGTGGGCCTTTACGGTGGCCTCTGTCACGTCAAGCTCGTAGGCGATCTGTTTGTTCAGTTTGCCTTCGGTCAGCATGTTGAGCACGCGCAATTGCTGTGGCGTCAGTTGGCCGATTTTTTCGGCAAGGCCGGTGGCTTCGTCATCGGCCGGGCCGTTTTCAATCGCGTCACGCGCCCAGTCGGGCATCCACATATCACCGTTCAGAACGGTGCGGATGGCCGTTCCGATCTGATCAACCGGTGCCGATTTCGGAACGAAGGCCGATGCGCCATATTCAATGGAGCGTCTGACAACCGGCAGTTCCTGACTGGCCGAGACGATGGAAACCGGGATGTCGGGATAGGAAGCGCGTAAGGTGAACAGGCCGGTAAAGCCGTTCATGCCGGGCATGTGCAGGTCCAGCAGGACAAGGTCGATATCGCCGTTATGGGATTCGATCTGTTCGATGGCTTCAGACAGGCTTCCGGCTTCATACAGCGTGACGTTTTCCAATTCTGATGACAGGGCCTGTTTGAGGGCACCGCGCACAAGCGGGTGGTCGTCTGCGATCAGAATCTGGAAGCTGTCAGCCATTGGCGATTTCCCCGGAAGTCATTTCCCTTGAAAGGTCGCGATTATTCCATCCCGTTATTTTTTAACGGCGTCTCACGATAATATTAAGGTGAGGGGACGATAACCCGGGATGACATTGTTTGTCTGGTGTGGTGCGACCCTGATGCGTCCTTGCTGCTTTGGCAGAAAGGAGTGAGGGAAACCAAAGATCACTCTCGCCCCACGAAATGTGAAACTTCGGCCCCCCTCGCGCCACCACTGATGATTATGACGACTAAAATCGGGCTCGTAAACTCTGCATTTGTCGGAAAGTGAAATTTACCTTATCTGTTGGGTTAATGAACGAAATTCAGTTTTGAAGAACTGCGCCGCGCTGCAACATTGGCGATTTTATACAATCACCGGCAAGGCCGCGCAGACCAAGGGAAAAAGGACTGTCTGATGTCTGATCAACCGCAAGTCATCCGCCGCGAAGATTACACCGCACCGGCCTTTCTGGTCGAGAAGGTCGAACTGGTGTTCGAGCTTGATCGGGATGTTACAAATGTGAAATCGCGGCTGTTCGTGCATGCGAATCCTGTGCGTGGGACCGGCGGCGGCGACATGGTCCATCTTGACGGCGAAGACATGAAGCTGGTGTCGATTGCGGTTGATGATCGCAGGCTTGGTGTTGATGAATATAGTGTCGATCCATCGGGCTTAAGCTTTAGCGCGCCGGGCGAGACATTTGTGGTGGATATCGAAACCCAGATATCGCCCGCGGCCAATACGCGGCTTGAAGGGCTTTATGTATCGCAAAGCGCGTTCTGCACGCAGTGCGAGGCGGAAGGATTCCGCCGCATTACCTATTTCCCGGATCGCCCGGATGTGATGGCGACCTATAAGGTCACGATCCATGCCGACAAGGCGAGCTGCCCGGTTCTGTTATCCAACGGCAATCTGATCGATAGCGGTGATCTTGACGGCAACCGGCATTACGCGGTGTGGGAAGATCCGTTCCCGAAGCCGAGTTACCTGTTTGCGCTGGTAGCGGGGGACCTTGCATGCGTTGAGGACAGCTTCAAGACCATGTCGGGCCGCAATGTTGCGCTGCGCATTTTTGTCGAGCATGGCAATGAAGACCGGTGCGATTACGCGATGGACAGCCTGAAACGGTCGATGAAGTGGGATGAGGAGGTTTATGGCCTCGAATACGATCTGGACCTGTTTAATATCGTCGCGGTTTCCGACTTCAATATGGGGGCGATGGAAAACAAGAGCCTGAATGTGTTTAACGCCAAATACATCCTGGCCAAGCCCGATACCGCGACCGATACGGATTATGAATTGATCGAATCGATTGTTGCGCATGAATATTTCCACAACTGGTCGGGCAACCGGGTGACATGTCGGGACTGGTTCCAGTTATCGCTTAAGGAAGGCCTGACGGTTTTCCGCGATCAGGAATTTTCGGCTGATCAGCGGTCCCGCCCGGTGCAGCGCATCAAGGATGTAGCCCAACTTCGTGCGCGCCAGTTCCCCGAAGATGGCGGGCCGCTGGCCCACCCCGTCCGCCCGGACAGCTATATGGAAATCAACAATTTCTATACCGCCACGGTCTATGAAAAGGGCGCGGAGCTGATCCGCATGATGCATACCCTGTTGGGGGCAGAGGGCTATCGCAAGGGGATAGATCTTTATTTCGACCGCCATGACGGGCAGGCGGTGACCTGTGATGATTTTGCCAGGGCGATGGAAGATGCCAATGATGTTGACCTGAGCCAGCTTAAAATCTGGTATTCGCAGGCGGGGACGCCGAGCCTTAGCTGGCGGGGCGAACATGATACGGAGGCCAAGCAGTTCCGCCTGACGGTTTCCCAGAAAACCGCACCGACACCGGGGCAGCCGGACAAGGTGGCCCTTCATATGCCAATCGCGATTGGCCTTCTGGGCCGGGATGGCCGGGAGCTTGTTTCGCGCACCGTGCAACTGACCGAGGCCGAACAGACATTCGTGTTTGATAATATCGATCAGGTGCCGGTCGTGTCGTTCAACCGTGGTTTTTCCGCCCCGGTGAATATCGCGACCGAACAGCCGCATGAGGAGCTTGTCTTCCTGATGGGCCATGACAGCGATGCGTTCAATCGCTGGGAAGCGGGGCAGAAATATGCGACCGCGCTGATGCTTTCGGCCATTGCCGAATTTGAAAAGAATGGCGGCGATGCGGATGCGGCATTGGGCGATGTGACTGAATTTGTGGCGGCGATGCGTGCGACCCTGATCAATGACGATCTCGATAAGGCGTTTCGGGCCGATGCGCTTGTCCTGCCGGGCGAAGAATTCCTGTCCGAGCAGCGCAAACCGGCCAACCCGGACGCGATCCATCAGGTGCGCAATGCGTTGCGCAAGCGGATCGGATCGGATTTGCGGGCCGAATTTGGCAATGCCTATCACCAGAACGCGTCAAACGCGGCCTTTACCCCGGATGCGGAATCGGCCGGGCAGCGGGCCTTGCGCGCAACCGCATTGGCCTATCTGGTGGCAAGCGGAGAGGGCGAATTTGCCGATCTGGCAGCCGAGCAATATCGCAGCGCCGATAACATGACGGATCGGATGGCGGCCCTTTCGGTGCTGAACCATCTGGATCATCCGGGCCGGGCCGAAGCACTTGCCGATTTCGAGGCACGCTTTGGCAAAGACACTGTGGTGATGGATAAATGGTTTGGCCTGCAGGCGATGTCATCACGCGATGATACGCTGTCGCGCGTGAAGGACCTTATGAGCCATCCGCTCTTTACCATGCGCAATCCGAACAAGGTGCGGTCGCTTATCGGTGCGTTTGCCATGACCAATCCGCGCCATTTCCATGCGGCGGATGGCAGCGGATATGCGTTTTATACCGACCGCCTGATCGAGCTTGACGATATCAACCCGCAGGTCGCGGCACGTCTTTGCGCGCCGCTTGGCAAATGGGCGAAATATGACGAGGCGCGGGCTGACCTGATGAAGGCAGCACTTGACCGTATCCTCGCGAAACCGGACATTTCGCGCGATCTGTATGAAATCGCATCGAAATCGCGGGCGGTATGAGGCCGTGGGGCATTGCGTGAACGCCTTTCTTCATCAGGCCCATGCGCCCGATATGCATGATTTGCGATGGGGGTTGTTGCGAATGGAAAGGGATAGAATATGAATTTGGCCGCCGTTGCAGCACAGCTTTCCGACGGATGGAAGGGCCGGGTTCTTGCCGATTTTGGCTGTGTCCGGATGAAACTTTTCAAGGCAGATGCCGTCGGCCTTGCCGAGGAAATGCATTCGGATTGGGATGAAGCGATCCTGATGCTGGAGGGTGAACTGGTGCTGGAGCTTGATCAGGTGCCGATGCACCTTAAGGCTGGTGATTTTCACCTGATCCCACGCGGGGTTCAGCACCGCATTTTGCCCGGTTGCCGCGGATCGTTCATATTGCTTGATCCTGAACCGCTGGCTTAAACAGGCGACCAGTGGAAAACGCGAAAGGCGGCACGCGAGATGTGCCGCCTTTTTTTTGTTTCGGACTGGTATTTAGCAGCCTGTGGTCAGGTTCCTGAAAAGAACGCCGGGATTCATTCTGTTTTCCGGATCAAGGCTTTTCTTTATGCCGATCATCAGTTCATAGCGCAACGGATCGCACAGGCGTTCGAGTTCGTCGGTCAGCTTGCGACCAACGCCGTGTTCGGCGCTGAAGGTTCCGCCAAAGCTTGCCGCGATGTCGTGGACACAGCTTTGGACATCATGCGTGACCTGATCCGGGTCGGAAAGCTGTTTCCAGTAATCGTGCGGGAACATCAGGATGTAATGCACATTGCCATCGCCCAGATGGTTGACCAGAAGCGGTGTTGCCATCGGGAATTTCTCGGCGGTGACTTCCTTGGCTTTGGCGATGAAGGCCGGGACTTTTGAGACGCGAACGGCAACATCGTGAACAAGACCCATGCCTTCGAGCTTGTTGGCCTCGGTCACAGAATGGCGCACATGCCATATCTGTTTTGCCTGTTGGGCGTTGCTGGCGATGAAGGCATCAAGGACCGATCCGTTTTCAAAATTTGCGCCAAGAATTTCTTCAAAAATGCTGTTGAGATCGACCGATATATCGGTTGCGGTCAGTTCGATCATCAGGGACCAGTCGGGAACGGTATCGAAAGGCATTGTGATGCGTTCGATGTGTCGCAGCACGGCGTCAATTTCGGTGCCGGAAACCAGTTCGAAGGCTTCGATATAGGGACCGCATTTATCCTGAAATTCGGTAAACAGGCGGACGGCGGTTTCGGGAGAATCAACTGACACCCAGGCATGCGCATCATTGGTGTTTTCCGGATGCAGGCGCAATGCCGCACCGGTGACAATGCCAAGTGTGCCTTCGGCCCCGATGAACAGATGTTTGAGATCATAGCCGGTATTGTTTTTCTTGAGCCCTTCGAGGTCGCTTAGAATCCGGCCATCGGCCAGAACGACTTCGATGCCGCAGACGAGATCACGCATCGGGCCATATTTGACAACGCCGGTGCCACCGGCATTGGTCGAGATCAGGCCGCCGATCTGGGCACTACCTTCGCTGCCGAGATAGAGCGGGAACTGGCGTTTGTAGGGTTTGCTCTTTTCATGGAGGTCGGCAAGGATGACGCCGGCATCGACGGTGACGATATTTGCCGCCGCGTCAAATTCGCGGATCTGCTTCATGCGTTGCAGGCTAATCACGATGCCCGGTTTGTCTTCGGGGAAGGGGCTTTCGGGGACGCCGCCGTAGCAGAGGCCAGTATTCCCCCCGAGGGGGAATACTGGCTGTCTTTCCTCGGCCGCCACTTTCATCGTCCGGGAGACCTCCTCGACATTGGCTGGAAGGGCAACGCACAGGGCTTTGCCTTTCCTTCGATCACGCCAATCTATCAGATAAGGGTGCATATCCTGTGGATCGGTGATCAAACCTTTATCGCCGAGGATTTGGTGGAGACGATCAATCATGGCAGGTCCTTGGAAAGAAGAGATCAGGCTACATTGGCAAGAGAAGCGACATCAAAAGCGGATTTCAGCGCGTTGATGGTTACTTCTGACGGGTCTTCAAGGGGCAGGCGCACACCACCAACCGGGTGTCCGGCCATTTCCATGTATTTTTTCAAGGGGCCGGGGTTGGTTTCGCGGAAAATGGCATCGATGGCGTTATCGAGCTGCTTCTGAAGGTTAAGCGCCTCGTGCAGTTTGCCGTTACGCGCAAGGTTGAAAATCTCGATCCAGATTTTCGGATACACATTTGCGGACGCCAGAACACCGCCCTTGGCACCAAGGGTGACATGTGTGGCAAAGAGCGGTTCTTCACCGCTGAGAATGGCCATTTTATCGCCGGCCAGTTTCATCGTCTTGATGAATTCGGGCATGTCATAGTTTGAACATTTCATGCCGATGATCGAACCGTCTTCGGCCATTGCCTGAATGGTTTCGGCCTTGGTTGAAACGGTTGTGCGGCGGGGGATTTCATAAAGCAGAACCGGGACGCCAACTTCGTTACGATAGTTGGCAAAATATTCGCGCATGCCGTCCTGGGTGCCGGCCGCGTAATAGGGGGTTACGGTCATGACCCCGGCAGCCCCGGCTTGGGCGAAGTCCCTGCCGGCTTCGAGCGCATCCTGAAAACCGGTAGAAAGAACGCCGGGGATAACGGGGGCAGTTCCGGCGGCATCCACACAGGTTTTGACAATGTCCTTGCGTTCCTGACGTGACAGCGCGGGATATTCACCCGTACCGCCAATCGGAACGA
>TARA_R100000049_G_C1957332_1_pt1 | contig 21965 bp, 16 predicted proteins | sample TARA_R100000049 | Tara Oceans TARA_R100000049 (sample SAMEA2619992) | marine metagenome | biome: marine biome (ENVO:00000447); feature: mesopelagic zone (ENVO:00000213) & marine oxygen minimum zone (ENVO:01000065); material: "saline water (ENVO:00002010), including plankton... | reverse complement strand
AGCTCGTTCAGGCTGATGGGTTCTTCAGGAGCCTGATATGGCAGGGCTTCCCGGCTCTGCTCAGAGTTATCCACAGCGTGGGCGCTGCGCCATTCCCGTTCGTAGGTAAACAGGCCGCGGGCCTGCAGTACTTCGGCCAGCGGTTTGGGCTGGGCCTCTTCGCCTTCGCCCAGGCCATTGGCTTTCGGGAAGTAGTCCCGGCTGAAGGGTTGTAACGGGTGTTGGGTGGTCAGGGCTTTGGTCACCGCAAGTTCCGGTTGTCCTGCCACAGACCACAGGCTGTCCAGGTGATCCTGCAACTGGCCGATCAAGACCGAGGGTGGCCGCTCGGAATCGTCCTTGATGCTGCGCCCCACCCAGCTGATGTACAGCTGTTCCCGGGCCGACAGCAGGGCTTCCAGAAACAGGTAGCGATCGTCTTCCCGGCGGGAGCGGTCCCCCGGCCGGTAATCCTGCGCCATCAGGTCGAAATCCACCGGCGGCCGGGAGCGGGGGTAATCGCCGTCGTTCATACCCAGCAGGCACACTTTGCGGAACGGAATGGCTCGCATCGGCATCAGGGTGGCGAAGTTCACCTTGCCAGCCAGGAAGCGCTGGTTCAGGCCGCCTTCGTCCAGGCCCTGCAGCAGCACATCCTTGACGATGTTCAGAGGCAGCGGCTGGTGATCAAGGTCTGCGGCAAGGGCATCTTCCAGCCATTGCTCGAGCTGGCGGCGGAAGCGGTTCAGCAACAGCAGGTCCTGGCCTTCCACCTTGTGGAAAAACTGCTCGAGCATTTCGGAGAACAGGGCTTCCCATTCACCGGGCGTGCGGGTGGCTTGCAGGGCCTGCCACAGGGTTTCCAGCTGGTGCACGAACTCGCCTAGCCGCCCGGCCAGGCCGGCTTGCAGGCCACCGATTTCGCCATAGGGCTCTACCCCGCCCCAGGGTTCGTCATCGCCCATGCCGTAGCCGAGCAGCATGGACCGAAGGCCAGACTGCCAGGTGTTGCGATCCAGCTCCGCCGGCAGGTCCAGGCTTTGCCGGTGCTCGCCATGTAGGCCCCAGCGAATGTTGGCGCCTTCCACCCAGCGCCGGGCCAGGGGGATCTCGTCTTCACTGATATCAAAGCGGTCGCGAATGCCGGGCACTTCCAGCAGGCTGATAATTTCGCTCACGCCAAAGCGGCTGCGGGGCAGCGACATCAGGGTTTCCAGGGCTATCAGCACCGGTTCGTGGTGGCGCTGGCCCTGGTCGGAAATGGTGAACGGAATGTGGCGTTTGCGGCCCGGCGAATAGCGGCCAAATACGGCCTGGATGTGCGGCGCATACACGTTGATGTCCGGCACCATCACAATCACATCCCGGGGCCGCAGCGTGGGGTCGGCATTGAACGCGGCCAGCAGTTGGTCGTGCAGGATTTCCACCTCCCGCTGGGGGCCATGGGCGTCGTGGAACACCACGGAATGGTCCCGGGCCAGATCCACCGTGCGGTGCTGCTGGCGGATTTCCTGCAGTGGCGTCAGGTTGTGGATATCGTTCTGCAACTGGTGCAGCAGGCAGGGGTTATCCACATCGCCATGGTCGGTGAAGATGTCGATCTTCTGGCCCGGGGTCTGAAAGCTGGCGCGGTAGTCGTCCGGGTTGTCGAACTCATCCAGCAGGCGGATGTAGTCCCGGCCTTGTTTGCCCCAGGCCGCCAGTAAAGGGTTTGCATGCTGGTGTAGTTGGTCCGGGTCATCAATCTGTGACAATACCGGGTGCGCCGCGCCCCGCTTGCGTTCGGCTTTTAACAGTTCCCGGTCGCTGATGATGTCGGCCCAGTAGAACTGGCAGGGGTTGTGAACACACAACACGACTTGGCTGAATCGGCTGAGTACGTAAAGCGCTTCCAGCGCCTGCCGGGGCAGGGACGACACCCCGAACACCACAATCCGCTTGGGCAAGCGCCCCGGGTTGGCCGGCTCGCTGATGCGCTGGCCCTGCTCCATAAAGCGGATGTGAATTTGCGAGCGGCTGGTGTGGGCCTCGCTGCCCACGTCTTCTACCAGCTTGCGCCAGAGTAACGGCTGCCAGAGGGTTTCCGCATCCAGGGCCTTTTCCTCACCCCGGGCGGTGATCACCACGTCCTTGCCCTGCTCCCAGGCCGCCAGCCAGTCGGCGCGGAACACCTGGTACTGGTCGAACAGGTCGGCTACTTTTTCGGCCAGCTGGAAGTTGCGCAGGTCGGTATCGCTGCCGTCCAGAAACCGTGCCAATGGCGTGAACGCTTCATCCTGCCCCACCAGCTCCGGCAACAACCGGTACAGCCGCCACACCAGCCGGCGCTTGTCGAAGGGGGATTGCTCCGGCACTTCGCCGTCCGGCAACACCGCCCGGTAGGCCTGCCAGATAAAGCGCGCAGGAAACAGGAAATCCATGCCGGCGGCAATGCCCAGGCCGCCTTCCACACCATCGTCGGTGCGCTTTTCCGCCAGTGCCAGCTTCAGCCACTGGGCAATGCCGTTACTCTGCACCAGAAAGGTCTCGCTCTGCAGCGGCGGCATGGGGTTCTGCCGGCAGATATAGACCACGGCGCGGCGCAGGTCTTCCAGGTGGTTGGCGTGGATGGCGTGAAAGCCGGGTTCAATGGCGGCCATGGGTGTCCTTAGCTGCGGAATTCGCTGGAATGGATGGCAAACAGCTTACCTTAAGCGCTCCCGGATTCGCAGAGGGTGCGCCAGGTTGCAGAACAAAGGATACCTGTGACTTGCGACAAAGAAGGTCGCGTTCGGTCAACGCATCAGGTCGAGGAGCATTTGCCGCACCCGGGCCCTCGATTCCGCATCGAGGCAGGTCAGGTCTTCCACGTGCAGCTGGTGGCTTTGCAAAAGCCGGCACAGGGAGTCGGCGGAAATCGAGATGGCGACCTGAGCGGAATCCGTCGCACCGGGCCAGTTCACCGGATTGTAGTGATGCTGCCGGGATAGATCGGGGTGTAAGAGAGCCATTCCCATAGAGCCTCCCGTCCTCAGTTGATTGCGTTTTCGGCGAGGGTGGCCGGGTATTGAGCCACCGGGAATACCGGCCAGTTCAGGTATTCGCTGAAGAAATCAGCCTGGCGAGTGGTGTCCAGAAGCACGGCAATGCAATCATCGGTGCTGCAGCAGCCGCTGGCGCTGTTAACACAGGGCTCGGCCAGCTGCAGGTTTTCGACTGCCGTGAACAGCACATAATCCGCCGCATTGTGCTCGCCCCGGTCCCGTAGGGCACGGCACACCAGAATGGCGGCCAGCGTCAGTTCCACATGCATGCAGTCCGGGTGCTCCGCCCGCGCCAGGCAGGCCAGGTCAAAGGCGCTGCCGGTGGCGGCAATCATCTTTTCGGCATCCTGGTTCTCGCAGAAGGTGAAGGCGTATTCCATCCAGAACAGCCATAACTCGTTCTGTTCATTGAGAGAAAGGCGGGAGAAGATCTGGCGATGGCGTGGGCAGAGAAATTTCATGGCGTCCTCCTTGTCGTGATGCAAATGATAATAGTTATCATTAAATAGATTCGCAAGGGTCGCGATGATTAATTTTTGTGCATGGAATCGGTTTGAGCCGGCCCGCCTTCCGGCGTAAAGTTTGTGGCCTCATTGCCAATCCGACGTCTGCATTCCTATGACCAAGCACCGACCGGTTCCCGCCAGCCTGGATGATCCACTCTACTATCTGGAGAACATGGATATTCTGGTGGCCTGGGTAGCGGACCACCACGCTGACCTGTTAACAGAAGCAGAGCGAGCCCGGCTGGCGGCATTTGCCAATCTGGCGACTGGACCAAGGGCTCTACTAACGCGCATGGTGATGCGCACCGGTGAGCTGTTCCGGGCCGACAAGCTCCGCTATCCGGAACTGCCGGAGCCGGAGGCCGAAGCGCTTAAGGTGTTGGTGTTGGAGAGCTGGCTGAATAGCGCTCCGGATCTGAGCCTGGATGACTTGTTCCGGTTGTTTACCCTGGCGGAATTGCGGCCGGTGTTCGCAAATTGGCTGCAACAACAGGGCCAGCCGAAAACCCTGGGCAAGGCGCAGATGCGTGCGTTGCTGGCGGAACCGTTCAGCGAACCACGGCCCTTGCGGGATTGGCTGCCTGATGACGGTGAAGCTGCACAAGTCGTTCAGCTCCAGGACATGGACCTGTTCGACCGCATTCGCCTGATGTTTTTCGGCAACCTGCGCCAGAGCTGGACCGACTTTGTGCTGGTGGAACTGGGCGTGCAGCAGTTCGAGCCGGTGCCCTTCACCCCGGAATCCCGCGCCTTTCAGCGCCGGGCAGAAGTGGATTATTACCTGCAGATGCACCAGTGCCGGGAACGGCTCGATATCGGCGAACCGGCGGTGGACGTCTGGCCCGATGTTCCGGGGCCTGTGGATAACCCCTGGCTCACCAGCCGACGGGACCGATTGTTGCTGGAACTGGGCCGGCAGGCGGAGCGACAGGGTGAACGGGAACTGGCGCTGCAGGTATGGGCGGCCAGCGGCCACCGGGAAGCGCGGCTGAAACAGCTGCGGTTGCTGGAGCGGATGAAGCGCTTTGACGATGCCTGGGCTATTGCCTGCCAGTGGCAGACTACACAACTGAGTGATGCCGAAGCCCAGGGCCTGGGCCGCCTGCTGAAGCGGCTGGCAGCCAAGGTGGGAGCCGACAAACCCGAGCCTGTGGATAACCCTCCGCTGCGGGAATTCACCCTCACCTTGCCCAGGCCAGACACCGGCACCGTGGAGTTGGCGGCGGTTCAGCACCTGAGCACCGAACAAGCCCCGGTGGTCTATGTGGAAAACACCCTGATCAACGCCCTGTTCGGCCTGCTGTGCTGGCCGGTGATCTTCAAACCCATCCCCGGCGCCTTCTTCCATCCGTTCCATATCGGCCCGGCGGACCTGACCCGGGAAGACTTTGTCGCCCGACGCGCGCAGGCATTTGAGGAGCGTTTTGGCCTGCTGAAAACCCATGCCTATAAACAGCACATTCGCGACACCTTTCAGGCCAAACAGGGCATCGCCAATCCCTTCGTATTCTGGCCGGTACTGGATGAAGCCCTGCTGGAACTGGCGCTGCACTGCATTCCCGCCCACCACCTGGATGCCCTGTTCCGCCGGCTGCTTCACAACATCAAGGAACATCGCAGCGGCTTCCCGGACCTGATCCGGCTGGTGCCGGATGCCGAGCAACCTGAACAGCGTTATGAAATGATCGAAGTAAAAGGCCCCGGCGACCGATTGCAGGACCACCAGGTTCGCTGGTTACACTTTTTCGCCCGGCAAGGCATCCCGGCCAGCGTCTGCTATGTGCGCTGGGATGGCGATGAGGCGAGCGTGTGAAAGTCGCCGTCCGCACCCTGTGTGAATTCGCTGCCCGCCACGGCGATCTGGACTTCCGCTATACCCCGGCACCCACCAGCGAAGAGGGCATTGCCGGCCATCAGGCCATACAGGCCAAGCGGGGCTACGGCTATAAAAGCGAGTATTCACTTACCGGTAAATGCCTGGAAATAGAGCTTTCCGGGCGGGCTGACGGCTATAACCCGCACAAGAACCGGCTGGAAGAAATCAAGACCCACCGGGGCGATGTGTCCCGCATTCGCCCCCACCACCGGGCCCTGCACCGGGCCCAGTTACGGGCCTATGGCGCCCTGCTGTGCCGGCAGGAAAATCGCAAAAGCGTAGAGCTGGCCCTGGTGTATTACGACACCGGTCGGGACAAGGAAACGGTACTTACCGAAACCGCCAAAGCCGACGAGCTCTGGCAGGAACTGGGAACCCTGTGTGGCCGCTACCAAGCCTGGGCCGAGCAGGAAGAACACCATCGAGAGCAGCGCGACGCCCTGCTGGCCACCCTGACCTTTCCGTTCCCGGACTTTCGCCCCCGGCAGCGGCAACTGGCGGAAACGGTGTACAAGAACTCCGTCAAAGCCGGCACCCTGCTGCTGGAAGCGCCCACCGGCCTGGGTAAAACCCTGGGCACCCTGTTCCCGGCCCTGATGGCCATGCCCGCCGCCAGGCAGGACCGGTTGTTCTACCTCACCTGCCGAAATACCGCCCGGCAGCTGGCTCTGGATGCTGTGGATAAGTTGCGAGCCGCCCAGCATGAGCTGCAGCCCTGGCCCCTGCGCACCCTGGAACTGGTCTCGAAAGACGACGCCTGCGAACACCCGGACAAAGCCTGCCACGGCGAATCCTGCCCTTTGGCGAAAGGCTTTTTCGACCGCCTGCCCGACGCCCGGGCCGAGGCGGCGCAGAGCAAAGAACCATTAAATCAGCAGAATTTGGCGACAATCGCCGCAGGGCATGACATTTGCCCCTACTTCCTCGCCCAGGAAATGGCCCGCTGGAGCGATCTGGTGATAGGTGATGTGAACCGGCTATTCGACCAGTCCGCCCTGCTGCACGGCCTGATCCGCCAGAACAACTGGCAGGCCAGCGTGCTGGTGGACGAAGCCCACAACCTGGTAGACCGGGCCCGGGGCATGTACTCGGTGCAACTGGAACAACAGCGCTTACTGAAGCTGAAAAAGACCGCTCCAAAACCGGTCAAAGCGGCCCTGGATCGCACCGCCCGGGCCTGGCAGGCGCTGATCCGGGATCACGGTGAACAGGCCCAGCCGGTGTTCCTGGCGACTCTGCCACCGCAATTACTGGGTGCACTGCAGGCCATGGTTTCTGTGATCACCGATTATCTGGCCGACAACCCGCCGGATCTGGCCTTGCAGGAAGTGATGTTCGAAAGCGTGGCCTTTATGAAGCTGGCGGACAGCTTCGGTGACCACTCCCTGTGCGAATTCCAGCGCACAGGCCGGGGCCGCGCCAGCCTGACCATCCAGAACCTGGTCCCGGCGGATTTCCTCACTGAACGCTTCAAGGCCGCCCACTCGGTACTGCTGTTCTCCGCCACCCTCAGCCCCGGCGTCTATTACCGGGACCTGCTGGGCCTGCCGGAAGACGCCCGCTTCACCTCCCTGCCCAGCCCGTTCAGTGCCGAACAATTGCAGGTGCAGTTCACCCCCGGCATCAGCACCCGGCAGGTGCACCGTGAGAGTTCGCTGCAACCCATCGCCGAACTGATCGCCCGGCAATACCGGGAACGGCCGGGCCATTACCTGGCGTTCTTCAGCAGCTTTAAATACGCGAAGGAAGTGAGTGACACGCTGGCGCAGCAAGCACCGGATATTCCCCAACGCGCCCAGCAGCCGGGCATGAGCCCGGAGCAACGCCGGCAGTTCCTGGCGGAGTTCCAGAAGCCCGAAGGCTCAGTAGCCTTCGCGGTACTCGGCGGCGTGTTCAGTGAAGGCATCGACCTGCCCGGCGACCAGCTGATCGGCGCCTTCGTGGCCACACTCGGCCTGCCGCCCTTCGATGCCTGGCATGAAATCCTTAAAGACCGCCTGCAACAGCGCTTCGGGGAGGGCTACAACTACACCTACCTGATTCCCGGCCTGCAGAAAGTCGCCCAGGCCGCTGGCCGGGTGATCCGCACCCCGGACGACCGGGGCGTGATCTGGTTGATTGACGACCGTTTCCTGCAACCCGGCGTTAATCGTTTGCTGCCCCGCTGGTGGTTTTCCGACAGCCACTGATTGCCTGCCCTGGGCCCTCTGATGTGGCGGCATTTTGTCGCAGCCATTGGTAGTAGCGGGATGCCGCTATGGCTATTTTCGGTCGCAAGCTTAGAATGCGCGCCATCATCACATCATTCCGCCTGTTTCAAGGACATCCATTGCAAATGAACAATACGGACCTGGTTTTTCAGAGTTATGGCCGATGTTGCCGCAAAGATGAATTCTTCGTGGATTTCTACGACTTCTTCATGTCCAGTTCTGACGCCATTCGCAACCGCTTTGTCGACACCGACATGGCCGCCCAGCGCCACCTGCTCCGTAACGGCGTAATGCAGATTATCCTGGTTGCCCGGGGTATGTCGGACCGCAAACTGCGGGACCTGGGCGAAAGCCATAACCGCAGCAACTACAACATCAAACCGGAATGGTACGACCTGTGGGAGCAATCCCTGCTGAAAACCGTGCGGGCCCACGACCCAGAGTGGACCCCCGAGTTACAGCAAGCCTGGCGTGAAGTACTGAAGCCGGGTATCGACCTGATTCGCGGCGCTTACTGATTTACTGTAAGGCTGACAGTCCAGATAGATTGGAAGCGATCTTGATTCCTGTCAGCCTTATCGTCACACTTTTTCTCTATACTTCCCTTCCGTATTACTCATCTGATCAAGGACGACATATGGCCGGTAAAAGCGCCAAAACTGCCTCCAAACTCCTGCTGGCACTGCTGATTGTGGCTGTGATAGCGGCTGCTGTCTGGTACCTGATGCCGAACGGCGACGAACTCCCCGAGCACATTGCTTCCGGCAACGGCCGTATTGAAGCCACCGAAGTGGATATCGCCACCCGCATACCCGGGCGCCTTGAATCCTTCGAGGTGCGTGAAGGTGATATGGTAGAAGCCGGCCAGCTGCTGGCGGTGATGGACACCGACGAGCTCAAGGCCCGTGCGGCGGCTGCCGAAGCCAACCTGCACCAGGCCGAACAGGCCCGGCTGCTGGCTGAAGCCATCGTCGTGCAGCGGGAAAGCGAGCAGCGCTATGCCCGTGCCGAACTCGCCCGTATTGAAACCCTGGTCGACCGGGGCCATGCCTCCCGGGAGCAGCTGGACCGCACCCGCACGGCGGCAGAAACCGCCGGGGCTGCCCTGCAGGCGGCCCGGGTACAGGTGGCTTCGGCCGATGCCGGCATTGAATCGGCCCGGGCTGTCATCCGGCAAATCCAGACCAACATCGACGACAGCCAGCTTTCCACTCCGGTGGGTGGCCGTGTGCTATACCGGCTGGCGGAACCCGGTGAGGTACTGGCTGGCGGCGGCAAGGTGGCCACAGTGCTGGATGTGACCGACGTCTACATGACCATCTTCCTGCCCACGGCCCAGGCCGGCAAAGTGCGGGTAGGCTCGGAAGCACGCATCATCCTGGATGCCCTGCCGGATTACGTGGTGCCGGCGGAGGTCAGCTTTGTGGCGGCAGAAGCCCAGTTCACCCCCAAATCGGTGGAAACCCGCAGCGAGCGGGAGAAGCTGATGTTCCGGGTACGCATCCGCATCAATCCGGACCTGCTCAAAGCTTACCGGGACCGGGTAAAAACCGGTGTGCCGGGCGAAGCCTATGTGCGGCTGGATGAAAGCCTGCCCTGGCCCGATAGCCTGAAGGCGAGCCTGCCCAATGACTGACACCGTAGCCCGGCTGGAAGGAATCAGCCACCGCTACGGGGAAACCGCTGCGCTGTGCGACATTACGCTGGATTTCCCCGCTGGCTGCATGGTTGGCCTGATCGGCCCGGACGGGGTGGGTAAATCCACCCTGCTGGGGCTGATTGCCGGGGCTCGTGAATTACAGCAGGGTCGACTGCAGGTGCTGGGCGGCGACATGGCCAGCCACCGGTTTCGCAACCAGGCGGCCCCGCGCATTGCCTATATGCCCCAGGGCCTGGGTGGCAACCTGTACCACACCCTGACGGTGGACGAGAACATTGCCTTCTTTGCCGATCTGTTCGGCCTCACTGGCGCCTCGCGCCGGCAGCAGATCGACCGCCTGCTGGATGCCACCGGCCTGCTGGCCTTCCGGGACCGCCCCGCCGGCAAACTGTCTGGCGGTATGAAACAGAAACTGGGCCTGTGCTGCGCACTTATCCACAACCCGGACCTGCTGATTCTGGACGAGCCCACCACCGGCGTAGACCCGCTCTCCCGCAAACGCTTCTGGGACCTGATCGACAACATCCGCAGACAAAGCGCCGGCATGAGCGTGCTGGTAGCCACCGCCTACATGGAAGAAGCCGAACGCTACGACTGGCTGGTGGCCATGGACGCCGGCAAAGTGCTGGCTACCGGCTCCCCCGCCGAGCTGCGCCAGCAAACCGGCACCGATAACCTGGACGATGCCTTTATCGCCCTGCTGCCGGACAGCCGCCGGGAGCAGGAGCTGGGCGTGCCGGTATCGGCACAAGCGGCAGCTTCGCCCACTCCCGAAAACAGCACTCCGGCCATCGTGGCGGAGAACCTGACCCTGAAATTCGGCAGCTTTACCGCGGTCAAAGACGTCAGCTTTACCATCCCGAAAGGCGAGATCTTCGGTTTTCTGGGCTCCAACGGCTGCGGCAAAACCACCACCATGAAAATGCTCACCGGCCTGCTGACGCCTACGGAGGGCAATGTGGCGTTATTCGGCGAGCCGCTGGATGCCAAAGACCTGGCCACCCGCCGCAAGGTGGGCTACATGTCTCAGTCGTTCTCCCTGTACGGCGAGCTGACCGTGCGCCAGAACCTGGACCTGCACGCCCGGCTGTTCCACCTGCCGGAGGCAAAAATTGCCGGGCGCATCAGCAGCCTGGCCGGGGAATTCGGCCTGGAAGAGGTGCTGGACCACCAGGCCGGCGCACTGCCGCTGGGGGTGCGCCAGCGATTGTCTTTAGCGGTGGCGGTGGTGCACGAGCCGGAACTGCTGATTCTGGATGAACCCACCTCCGGTGTAGATCCCGGCGCCCGTAACCGGTTCTGGCAGCTGCTGATGCGGCTGTCCCGGGAAGACGGGGTGACCATCTTTATCTCCACCCACTTCATGAACGAAGGCGAGCGCTGCGACCGCATTTCGTTGATGCACGCCGGTGAAGTACTGGCCTGTGACACGCCCCAAGCACTGATCGAACAAACCGGCAGCGACAGCCTGGAAGGCGCCTTCATGACCACCCTGGAAGCGGTGGACAAGGAACCGGAAAGCCAGACCAGCGGCACACTGCTGAATAAAGAGGGCGGCCAGCCGGAACGCCCCAGGGCCTTCAGCCCGCAACGGCTGCTGGCCTACGGCCGGCGCGAAGCCCGGGAACTGCTGCGGGACCCGATCCGCATGGCCTTTGCCTTTATCGGCTCGGCCCTGCTGATGCTGATTCTGGGCTACGGCATCACCATGGATGTAGAAGACCTGCCCTTTGCGGTGCTGGACCGGGACCAGACGCCCCAGAGCCGGGATTACATCGCGGCGATCTCCGGCTCCCGCTATTTTGTCGAGCAACCGGCGCTGTCGACGGCGGAGGAGCTGGAGCGGCGCATGCGCTCCGGGGAGCTGAGCCTGGCTATCGAGATTCCTTCCGGCTTTGGCCGGGATATGAAACGGGGCCGCGACACCGAGCTGGCGGTGTGGGTGGATGGCGCCATGCCGTTCCGGGGCGAAACCATCCTCGGCTACGTACAGGGCATGCACATCAGCTACCTGAGCGAACAGGCCCGGCAGGCGTGGGGCGAAGTACCCACGTTGAGCCTGGTCAGCCTGGAAGACCGCTACCGCTACAACCAGGATTTCCGCAGCCTGGATGCCATGGTGCCGGCGGTGATTCCGATCCTGCTCATCTTCATCCCGGCCATACTGATGGCCCTGGGCATTGTCCGGGAGAAAGAACTGGGTTCCATCACCAACCTGTACGTCACCCCGGTCACCCGGCTGGAATTTCTGCTGGGCAAGCAGTTGCCCTACATCGCCTTCAGCATGGTGAGCTACGCCAGCCTGGTATTGCTGGCGGTGTACCTGTTTGATGTGCCCCTGAAGGGCGGCCTGCTTACCCTCACCTTTGGCGCTTTGCTGTTTGTCACCGCCACCACCGCCCTGGGCCAGGTGATGTCCACCTTTGCCTCCACCCAGATTGCCGCCCTGGCGGCCACGGCCATACTCACCATTCTGCCCACCGTGCAGTTTTCCGGCCTGACCGAACCAGTGTCGTCCCTGAGCGGTGCCGGCGCCTGGATCGGCCCCTTCTGGCCGGCCACCTGGTTTTTGCAGATCAGCCGGGGCGTGTTCACCAAGGGTTTGACTCTGGCCGACATGCAGGGCGCGTTTCTGGCGCTGGCGGCGTTTATTCCGGTGCTGACCGGCCTGGCTATGGTACTGCTACGGAAACAGGGGCGCTGATGATGGAATCTCTCGGTAACATCTGGCACCTGGGCATCAAGGAACTGCGCAGCCTGTGGCAGGACAAGGTGTTGATGGTGTTCGTGCTGGTGGCCTTCACCCTGATGATCTACACCGCAGGTTCTGCCGGTTCCATGGAGCTGCACAACGCCCCGGTGGCGGTGGTGGATGAAGACCAGACCGTGCTCTCCGGCCGGGTCATCAATGCCCTGCAGCAGCCCTGGTTTCTGCCGCCAGACATGGTGCGCTATGACCAGATAGACGACTTGCTGGACAAGGGCAGCCACACCTTCGCCCTGGTAATCCCGGAAGGCTTCGAGCGCAAGGTGCGCCAGGGCCAGCCGGTAAGCCTGCAGCTGAACATAGACGCCACCCGCATGAGCCAGGCTTTTATCGGCACCAGCTACATAGAACGCTTCGCCATGACCGAAGTGGCGGAGTTCCTGCAGCCGGGCAGTTCCACCGACGGCCTGCCGGTGACGTTGGTGACCCGCGCCAGTTTCAACCCCAACCTGGATGGCACCTGGTTTGGTGGTGTGATGGAGCTGATCACCCAGGTGACCCTGATCAGCATCATCCTGACCGGCGCAGCGCTGATTCGCGAGCGCGAACACGGCACCGTGGAGCACCTGATGGTGATGCCGCTGCGGCCGTTCGAGATTATGGCGTCCAAGGTGTGGGCCAACGGCCTGGTGGTGCTGCTGGCGGCGTCTGTGTCGATCACCCTGGTGATTCAGGGCTGGCTGAACGTACCCATTGCCGGCTCGGTGTGGCTGTTCCTGCTGGGGGCGCTCATTCACCTGTTCTCCACCACCGCCATCGGCATCCTGATCGGCACCGTGGCCCGCACCATGCCCCAGTTCGGTCTGCTGCTGATCCTCACCATCCTGCCCTTGCAGCTGCTGTCTGGCGGCATCACCCCAAGGGAAAGCATGCCGGACCTGGTGCAGAACATCATGCTGGCCGCCCCCACTACCCACTTCGTGAGCATGGCCCAGGCCATTCTGTACCGGGGTGCCGGGCTGGAGGTGGTGTGGCCGCAAATGCTGGCGCTGGTGGCCATTGGCGGAGTGTTTTTCTCAAGCGCACTGGCGCTGTTCCGGCGCCATCTGTCGGTGTGAGGCTATAAAAACGTAGGGAATGAGGTAGGCAATGGGGCCGACAGCATGTGCCTGGCCCCGTTGCCGGCGGCTGATCAGCCGAAGTGATAGAACGCCAGCTTGTTGCCGTCCGGATCGCGCACGTAAGCGCCGTAGAACTGGTTCGGAATACGCTGGCCCGGTTCGCCGTCACAGGTAGCGCCCAGGTCGATGGCCTTCTTGTAGAACTTATCCACAGCTTCCTTGGACCCCGGTTGAATGGCCAGCATGTTGCCGTTGCCCGGATGGTTGGGCTCGCCGTTGAACGGGGTGCAGACTGCCAGCATCGGCTTGGCCATGCTCTCGCCAATGAACGCAATGCGTTCCATGTCCAGCAGCACCTTGCCGCCGAGCTCGCCCAGCAGGTCGCTGTAGAACTGCTTCGCACGGTTCATATCGCTGACGCCGATGGTTACGTATCCGATCATATTCGACTCCTTGGTTGGTTAACGCTGGGTATACGAGCGCCACAGCGTTTTGGAGCTTAACACCCGCATGGGGATCTTTGCTTGCCGCTTTGCTATGGTTGGCACCAGATTCTTCCAGCCCGGAGCCTTGCCGCATGAAACCGATAACACTCCTGCTTTCCGCCCTGATCCTGCTCTCCGGCTGCACCGGCCTGCCCAAAGGCATTGAACCGGTCACCGGCTTCGACAAAGATCGCTACCTGGGCACCTGGTATGAAATCGCCCGCCTGGACCACTCCTTCGAGGAAGGCCTGAGTAAGGTGACTGCCGAATACACCCTGAACGACGACGGCAGCATCAAAGTGATCAACCGGGGCTACAACGCCGAGGAAAGCGAATGGCAAGAAGCCGAAGGCCGGGCAAAGTTTGTGGGCGACAGCGACGTGGGCCACCTGAAAGTCTCTTTCTTCGGGCCTTTCTACGGCTCTTACGTAGTGTTCGGGCTGGATGAGGACTACTCCACCGCCTACCTGACTGGCTATAACCGGGATTACCTGTGGCTGATGTCGCGCACGCCGGAGGTGAGTGATGAGGTGCTGGAGGCGTTTAAGGCGCGGGCTGAGGCTGAGGGGTTTGAGCTTGGGGAGTTGATTGTGGTGGAGCAATCGCACTAACGCAGTAAGAAGATGACCATTTTCGTAGAACCACGAAAATGGTCTAGTCAGTGTAGACGCTGCAACGCAAAGTCCAGAACCGTCCTCTGATCCTCATAGTCAACTAGCTCTATGCCTTCACCTTCAAGCGCCTGCAAGGTTTCTTCAAATGCTTCATGGCGGTGGTCACCGGCTTTTGCATCCTCAGGCCCCTTCACAGGAAACAGAACTGGGCCATGGAGTAACTGGCGCTTACGCAGCAGTTCAACTTTCAGTCGCCAGTGTCCACCGTGCTCCATAATGGCTGTGGAGTCAGCCTGACCCAGAAACAATGGTTTTATCACCCGCACTGCCCTCTGGTCCTGCTCTTCTACAAACGGGAAGGAAACACCGTAAACCTTGTCCTGAACTTTTCGTTTTTGATAGCGTTTGCCAAGGTTCTCCTGATCCAGAAGGCGTTTGATGCCTTTCTCCATGAGCTGTTCCTGATACTCCTTGGTCACGAAGTTGCGGCCAACGTAGTAGTCGTAGAGTGCGGCGAGTGTTTCTGTTGGATTCTCCGTCAGAATGGCCCTTTGCTCGCTAAAGCGGACAATGGTCTCACGGGGGCGGATGATTTCTTCGAAAATGCCCTTATGGAAGCCGTACTCGAGATTTGCATTGGCGGTTACTACAACACCTTCCTGCAGAAGCCTCTCGATTCGGTGAAGTTCAGCATCCAGATCAGCCATGGCCTTCAGGTAGACCTGTTTATCCAGCTCTTCGAAGAATTGGGTAATTCTCCCGTACTTACGTCGTAGGAGTTTGAACAACAGGGTTTTCTGCTTAGGTATCCATAGCAAAACGCCGACGTTAGCGAACTCGCCGGTTTCGAGGTACGGCATGAATCGCACAATGGCGTAGTTACAAGCAAACCTAGTCATTTCCAGTTCCAGAAGTCATCGCTCAGGCAACGTAACAGATGCGTTTTAAGTTCTTCGGTGCTCAGACCCACTTCAATCGTCATTTCAGGATCGATATATAACCACTCTTCTGGCAACCCGGCAACGATCGAATCCCAGTGGTCGAGTGCTTTGGCCATTTTGTCAGTGTAGATCTGGCGCTCAACCAAGTCATCCGCAATGTCCGTAGACACATCATGGAAGATGTGGTCACGAAAAAAGGTTTCTGCAGTAACCTCGGGGTCGAAGGCCTGGTTGTGATCGATAACGACCAGTTCCCGCTTGCCGGGTTCCCAGAACAGGTTCGGATTTCCACCGTTCTCGGAAAAGCACCGGTCGCCGTTTCCAATCCACCAGTCAAAACACAGAAGGGCTTTTCTGACCTCTAGCGGAACCTCTCGAATCTGGGGAATGGTTATTTCCGTGAGGCGTTTCTCTATAGAGCCAAATGCTGGCCCAACTCCCAGATCTCTTGCATGGCCAGGAGGCAGTATCTCCAGAATTTCTTCTGGCACGTTCACAATTCTGAATGGCGCAACGGGTATACCGAAGAGCTGTGCCAGGTTACCCGAAACCCATTCTTTGATCTGACTGTCCCTGCCTGCGCCAATGCCTTTTACAAAGTAGAAGTTGTCATCGTCGCCCCGGCAGATAAAGGGTTCGGTCATCCCGTGCTCCGAACGGCGGATAACTTCTACGATTTCAACGGTGGATGAGGCCTTGGTCACAGAGGGTATTGTCCTTTCCCCATGTTCCATGACGCTGAAAGCGCCGTGGTTTTCCATAAACAGAAAAGCCCCAAGGGCTCGGCACACTCTCGGGATAGTTGAGGGAGGCTTACTGCCAAGGGGCTGATGTGCTTTGAAGTCTGATATGGTGGGTTTGGGTTGTCAAACCCCTTTGATCTGTATACTACCCATCAATAACACCAACAAACTCCCCAACCACCCGATATTGAAGAGCTTCTTCGTCCGTCAAGAGAAGGGGCCGAAAACTACTGTCGTAAGAGTTGGGCTTCAGTTGAATGTGGGTGTGGCGCCAGCCGTATTTGTCTTCAGTCTTAAAGCTTTCGTAGACCTTCACTGTGTAGCGTGACTCTGAGTCGGCATCAATGCTGTCCATACTCTCCACCAGAACCGTCTTGCCGTTTCGGGAACCACCAGGGTCAGTCCGAAACAGGCACAGGGCACCATTGGGAATAACCCGATTCATGGATTCGCCGATCACCCGGCAGGCAAACATGTCTTCGCGGACCCGGACTCCGTCGGGAACTGCGACCCAGTCTGGGTGCTGGGTAGGGTCAAGGTCGGTGACATCACTGAGTGCTCCGAAATCCCCCGCAGCCGCCTGCAGGTCAAACAGCGGCACGGCGTTCACATAAGGTTTCAACTCCACCACGTTGGTGGCTTCAGGCTTTTCGACGTGAGCAGCATGAACCGGAATGTGCTGTTTCAGATATTCGCGCAGTGTATCGTCACAAGCGTAGACAAAGGTGCCGCGGATGCCGCGCAGCATGATGGTTCGGTAGATGTTGATGATGTATTGCTTCAGCTCTTCCGGGTCTTTGATGCCCTGACCGCCGGTGCGGTCGTGATAGTTATCCTTTTCGATGACTATGGACTGGCTTTCCGGGTCGTACCGGATCTCCTCTCCGAAGATAATCCCCGCGTAGTTCAGGTCATAGCCCTGCGTGGTATGAATGCAGCCGACTTCCCGGTGTGAGCCATCCTTGTTGATCCAGTCGGTATTAGTGCTGTTCCAGCGGAGCTGAACATCGTCGATCACGATGTCGTAGGCCTCACTATCCTTCTTCGAGGCCCAGGGCCAGGAGTAACCGGCGATCAGCCGTGACAGCCCGACCTGCTCCTCCTTTTCGTTGATGGTACGGACCAGGTCCTTGAGGGAGTCGAACACCTCAAACTCGTAGTTCTTGGCGGTGAACACCACTCCGTCATCAACACGGCCGTTCAGTAACTTATCCACAAACTCCACATAGGGCTGCCCGGCCTTGACCCGGAACTGGGAGAGTAATCGGTGAGTCACTGAACCCTTGGCAGCTTTCAGGCGCTGAAACACCTCAACATTGGCGTCAGACGGTTTGATGGACTGGCCTTCGTCGTAGAAAAAGATCGCCTTGTCCGCCTGCTGGCACACCCAGTCCACTTCGCTGCAGGTGTGCTTGTCCATGCCCAGCGCGGTACAGGCCTTGTCGAAACTGCCGAAGTAAGCACCCAGGTTCTTGCGTTTGCGCAAGCGGTGGGACTCGTCCACCAGCACAATATCGTAGCGTTGTCTGGTCAGCTCAGACGGGCTGATGACCATGTCGGGGCTGAGCCCGGCAACATGCCTGAAGGCTTTCTTCAGGGTGGTTCGGAACGAGGTCATGGGCACCACCAATGCCATTTTCGGTTTTGGTATGAGGGCCTTGAGCGACGAGAGCAAAGAGTGGATTTCGGCCTCTTCCTCGGAGAATTCCCTCAGATTGACCTGGTGTTCTTCCGAATGCAGCAGCTTGAACAGAAAGATCGCCAGCACGGATTTGCCGGTGCCGGCTCCACCTTCCACCACGATGTTCTTCACACCGGGGTTGAGCAGCTCGTGCATGATGGTGAGCAGACCCTGGCGCTGATCGAAGGACAGGGATTTGTAGGGGGAGTATTTGAAGACATCGGAGTTATCAAGGTGGTCCAGGGTGCGGGACACAACCCCCTTGGCAATCAACCGGTTCCAGACTTCCCGGAATACCTCTTCATACAGGGCACCGCGCTGGTAATAGTTGTGGTCAGCCAGCCCCAGGTTGCCATTGAGCAGGGTGTACTTGCCATCGGCGGCCATGTACTTGATCAGCAGGGATTCCACATCCAGGGTGGCGGATTTGTTGAAGTACTCGCTGGTGATCAGGTGAACCGCAGTCAGCAGCTGCTTTTCGTCATGCTTGAGGTGGGTGCTCATGCGGGTGAGCGTGTCGGTGGTTTCGCCGATGTAGGCGCGCCGGCGCTTTTCGTCACTGAGTACGTAAACCAGGGGCCAGTTGCCCGCGGCAAAAGCATTATCGCGCAGGTCGTTCAGGGCATCCCGGCTGAAGGGGTAGCGCTGAATCTCCACCATCGGCGAATGGCTCATAGCTCGGTGTACTTCTTCGCGGTTCCCCTGGCTTTGCTGACCGGGTATTTCTTTTCGTTCAGGGCAATCTTGTCGAGAACAATCTGTTCCACGTCCAGCTCATAGCTGTCTGCCAGCAGCAACGCATAGGCAATTACGTCGGCTAGTTCTTCCTTCACCTTGCTGACATCGGCCTGGTCCGGAGATTTCCACAGGAACAGCTCCAGCAGTTCCGACGCCTCGATACTCAGGGCCAGTGACAGGTCCTTCGGGTTGTGGAATTGTTTCCAGTCTCTGTCATCCCGGAACTGACGTAGCCGGGCGATCGCCTCATTCATCAAAATACCCCTTTAATCATGAGCAGATTTACTAAGGATACAGAAATTCATGGGCTTGGGGTGTAAGAACCCGGAATGAAACAGCGTTGGAAAACTAAAACAGGAAAAGACAAAACAAGGAGGGAAAATGGTCGGCGTGAGAGGATTCGAACCTCCGACCCCTTCGTCCCGAACGAAGTGCGCTACCAAGCTGCGCTACACGCCGATCAACGGCCGGTATTATACGGATTGCCGGCCGTTTTACTACCCCCATCCGTGGGGAAATTTATCCGTATAACTGCGGAGCCGCCCTTCAGCCTGCGGTTGGCAGCAGGGAGATGTCGGCTACCCGCAGGAACAGGTTGCGCAGGCGGTTCAGCAGGGCCAGGCGGTTGTTGCGCACGGCCTCGTCGTCTGCCATCACCATGACTTCGTCAAAGAAGGTGTCTACCGGCTCGCGCAGGCTGGCCAGGGAGGTCAGCGCGCTGGCGTAGTCGCCCTGTTCGAACAGCGGCAGTACTTTCTGCGCCTGCTCTTCTACCCTGGCGGCCAGGTTCTTTTCGGCGGCATCCTGCAGCAGTGAGTTGTCCACAGCCTCGCCGATGCTGTCGCCACCCTGCTTGGTGAGGATGTTGGACACCCGCTTGTTGGCGCCGGCCAGGGCCTGGGCTTCCGGCAGCTGGCGGAAGGCTTCCACGGCTTTTACCCGGCGGTCAAAGTCCAGCGGGCGGGTCGGGCGGCGGGCGTGTACGGCCAGGTACACTTCGGCGCCAATGCCCTGCTCGTCGTAATGGGCGCGGAAGCGGTCAAGCATGTAGTCCACTACGGTGCTGGCGGTGTTGTTCTCGGTCAGCACGGTGAAGTTCTGCTCGGCCCACTCGCACACGGTCTGCAGGTCCAGCGGCAGCTGACGCTCGATGATGATGCGCAGCACACCCAGGGAAGCCCGGCGCAGGGCGAACGGGTCACGGGTGCCGGACGGCGGCTGGTTGATGCCGAACAGGCCTACCAGCGAGTCGATACGGTCAGCGATGGCCACGGCACAACCGGTCAGGGTAGTGGGCAGGTCGTCGCCGGCGAAGCGCGGCATGTACTGCTCGTTCAGGGCCTTGGCGACGTCTTCGTGCTCACCATCGTTGGCAGCGTAGTACTGGCCCATGATGCCCTGAAGGTCGGTGAACTCCAGCACCATTTCGGTCACCAGGTCGGTCTTGGCCAACATGGCGGCACGTTCGGCCAGGGCCGGGTCGCTGTTGATGGCCTCGGCGATCTTCTTCGCCAGGGCTGCTACCCGCACAGATTTGTCGTAAATGCTGCCGAGCTTGTCCTGGAACACGATGGGCTTGAGGGCCTCGATACGGTCTTCCAGCCTGGTCTTGCGGTCGGTCTCGTAGAAGAAGGCGGCATCCGACAGGCGCGGGCGGATCACTTTCTCGTTACCGGAGATCACCTGTGAAGGGTCTTTACTTTCCAGGTTGGCCACGGTGATGAATAGCGGCAGCATGTTGCCGCTGGCATCCACCACGTGGAAGTACTTCTGGTGCTCCTTCATGGAAGAGATCAGCGCTTCGGCCGGGACTTCCAGGAAGCGGTCTTCAAAGCGGCCCATCAGCGGTACCGGCCACTCGTTCAGCGCGGTGACTTCGTCCAGCAGGTCTTCGTCGATCACGGCCTTGCCGTTGGCTTCTTTCTCGGCCAAGGCGTTGACGCCGGCACGGATCTGCTCGCGGCGCTCGGCGAAGTCCGCCAGTACGTAGCCTTCCTGCTTCAGCACCACTTCGTAGTCGGCCGGGGTCGGTACAATCAGCTCTTTCGGGCAGTGGAACCGGTGGCCGCGGGTTTTGTTGCCGGGCTTCAGGTTCATCACCGGCGTTTCAATCACGGTGTTGCCGTAAAGCTGCACCAGCCAGTGCACCGGGCGTACGAATTCGGTTTTGCCGGCACCCCAGCGCATGCGCTTGGGAATGGGCAGTGCGGCCAGGGATTTCTCCACCAGCTCGGGCATCAGTTCGACGGTGGGCTTGCCCTTTTCGACGGTGCGATACACCAGCCAGGCGCCCTTGTCGGTTTCCAGGGTGTCGAGCTGGTCCGGGGTAATGCCCAGGGAGGTGGCAAAGCCAGTCAGCGCCCGGGTGGGGTTGCCGGAGTCGTCGAAGGCGGCTTTTACGGCCGGGCCGCGCTTTTCGACCGCCTTGTCAGGCTGGGCATCGGCCAGGTTACGGATGCGCACGGCCAGGCGGCGGGGGGCCGCGAAGCTTTCCACGGCACCGAATTCTACGCCGGCTTCTTCCAGGCCTTTGACAATGCCCTGGGTGAAGGCGTCAGACAGTGGCTTGAGGGCTTTCGGAGGCAGTTCCTCGGTACCCAGTTCGACCAGAAAATCCTGTGTTGCCATGATTATGCGTTCCCCTGTTCCTGCGGTGCCTTGTTGGCTTTCTTGCCCTTCTTGCTGGCCTTGGCGTCGGCGGCTTCAGCGGCAGCCAGTACTTCCTTGCGGAGATGCTCTGGAGCCAGCGGGAAGCCCAGCTTGCGGCGGCTTTCGAAGTAGGCCTGGGCGACTGAACGTGCCAGGGTGCGTACACGCAGGATGAAACGCTGGCGCTCGGTCACGGAAATGGCGTGGCGGGCATCCAGCAGGTTGAAAGTGTGGGAGGCCTTGAGTACCTGCTCGTAGGCGGGCAGCGGCAGGCCGGCTTCGATCAGGCGGGCGCTTTCCCGCTCGTACACATCGAAGCTGTGGAACAGGAACTCGGTGTCGGCGTGTTCGAAGTTGTAGGTGGACATCTCCACCTCTTGCTGGTGGAACACGTCGCCGTAGGTAACCACGCCATCCGGGCCGTTGGTCCAGACCAGGTCGTACACGCTGTCCACGCCCTGGATGTACATGGCGATGCGCTCAAGGCCGTAGGTCAGCTCGCCGGTGACGGGATAGCATTCCAGGCCGCCCACTTGCTGGAAGTAGGTAAACTGGGTGACTTCCATGCCGTTCAGCCAGATTTCCCAGCCCAGGCCCCAGGCGCCCAGTGTCGGGGATTCCCAGTTGTCTTCGACAAAGCGGATGTCGTGCACCAGCGGGTCCAGGCCCAGGGCGCGCAGTGAATCCAGATACAGCTCCTGGATGTTGTCCGGTGACGGCTTAAGCACTACCTGGAATTGGTAGTAATGCTGCAGGCGGTTCGGGTTTTCGCCGTAGCGGCCGTCGGTGGGGCGGCGGCTGGGCTGAACGTAGGCGGAGTTCCAGGTTTCCGGGCCGATGGAGCGCAGGAAAGTGGCCGGGTGGAAAGTACCGGCGCCCACTTCCATGTCGAGGGGCTGGAGAACCACGCAGCCGTGCTGCGCCCAGAAATTCTGCAATGCCAGGATCAGACCCTGGAAGGTCTTGATATCCGGCGCGGAGTTGTTGGTTGCCTTGTCTGTCACGACGTTTGCCTGCTGGTCAGTCTGTGTG
>TARA_R100000049_G_C1957344_1_pt1 | contig 22075 bp, 21 predicted proteins | sample TARA_R100000049 | Tara Oceans TARA_R100000049 (sample SAMEA2619992) | marine metagenome | biome: marine biome (ENVO:00000447); feature: mesopelagic zone (ENVO:00000213) & marine oxygen minimum zone (ENVO:01000065); material: "saline water (ENVO:00002010), including plankton... | reverse complement strand
CAATCCGGATTGTGGTGGACAACGATCATGGCAGAACCTTATGAAAGCTTGTTTTGTGCTTCGGGGAAATGGGCGCGTGTCCGGTTGGCAAAAGCCACCAGCGACAGCATCACCGGCACCTCGACCAGAACACCCACCACGGTTGCCAATGCCGCCCCGGAATTAAGGCCAAACAGACTGATCGCCACCGCAACCGCCAGTTCGAAAAAGTTTGATGTCCCGATCATCGCGCAGGGGGCAGCCATCCGATGCGGAATACGCAGCAGGAACGCCGCCCCATAGGCCAGCGCGAAAATCCCGTAGCTTTGAATGAGGATCGGCACCGCAATCAGGAAAATCACCAAGGGCTGTCGCAGGATCACATCGCCCTGAAGCCCGAACAGAATGGCGACCGTCGCAATCAGGCCAAGGATCGACCATGGCTTGACCCGGGCGGAAAATCTTTCGATTGCGTCCTTTGATCCCAGGATCCGGCGCGTTAGCAACCCGGCCAGAAGCGGCAGAACCACATAAAGCACGGTTGCCAGAACCAGTGTTTCCCAAGGGACGGCAATGTCGGTCACGCCGAGCAACAATGCGACAATCGGCGCGAATGCCACAACCATGATCAGATCATTGACCGATACCTGTACCAGCGTGTAGGTCGCATCGCCCCGCGTCAGTTGCGACCAGACAAACACCATCGCCGTGCACGGTGCCGCCCCCAGAAGGATCAGACCGGCGATATATTGCGCGGCGTCAGCTGGTGCAATCCAGGGGGCAAAAACATGTTCGAAAAACACCACTGCCAGAAACGCCATGGTGAACGGCTTGATCAGCCAGTTGACCACCAGCGTCACCAGAAGCCCCTTGGGCTGGCGGGCCACCCCGGCCACGGCGGCGAAATCAACCCCGACCATCATCGGATAGACCATCGCCCAGATCAGAACGGCGACCACAAGATTGATCGACGCCACCTCGCTTGCGGCAATCGCATCGACAAGCCCCGGGGCAACCACGCCGATCACAACCCCGCCAATCATGGCAAGCCCGACCCAAAGGGTCAGAAACCGTTCGAACACGCCAAGTTTGCCACTATCGGCACCATTGTTTGCGCGATTATTCTCTGTCATCGGAATTCCCTGTGATCGCTGTGGGCGCTGTGGGCGCTGTGATTATCGGCAGGTTTTGTTCAACATCGGCAGACAGATATCCTCCCGCCCGCCACAGCAGTCTTCCATCAGAAACACCAGAAGATCGCGCATCGTGCCGATCTCGGCAAAATAGCGGATCGCCCGCCCTTCGCGCACCGACCGGACCAATCCGGCGGTCGACAGGATGTTCAGATTGTTCGAAAGCGTATTGGCGCGGATATCAAGTGCTGCGGCAATATCCCCGGCAATCATGCCTTCCGGTTCCGCCTTGATCAGCAGCCGGAAAATATCAAGCCGAACATCATGCGCCAGCGCCGATAATGCGTTTAAGGTATCTATCTTTTCCATAATTCATGAAATATCGAATTATAAAGACAAGTGCAATGGAAAATATGCGCAAATTACGATCAGGTTCCCGTGACCTGCCTCCCACCCCGAACTGGCGCAGTTTCGAAACTGGCTCAAGTCAGCTCTTTCAATCCTGTCGGTGTTTCGATCTGCGCCCGATAACGGACGCCGGCCCCCTGAATGATCGCAGGTGGACGATCAATGGAAAGTTCGCGATAGAGTGCCTCGACGAACGCAGGGTCAGGATGCTCCATCCTCATCGAAACAAGGCGCGCGCCCAAATCGGGGATTTCCGCCATTGATGTCGGGTCACCCTGATGATCAATGATCGATGGTGCAGCACCATCCAGCGGTAACGAGCCATCAGCAGGAATGGCAAAGGCAAAAGTCGGGTCCGCTGTCGGCAAAAGCACCTTTTCGCCAAAAATCGCGCCATGGGCTGCAACAACGGAATCAACGGATTTTGTCGCGGCACCCCAGCCCCGCAAACGACGACCCTCTTCCCAATCCGATCTGATCTTGTCCTGATTATCCAATCCAAACCAACGCGCCCTGCCCGGCGTAATACCGTCCGGGTCCAGCGCCACGATTTCAAGATAGACATTGTTGCCAAGCTGAAGCCGGTGATTATGCGTGCCCATATAGCCATGACGCGTCCCGAACGGTACATCAAGATCAAGACACGCCCGGACATGCGCCACACCTTCGGCCAATGTTGGCGCGATAACAGTGATATGGTCAAGTTTCAGCATGCTTGGGGAAAACTCCAATGCCACCCAATGCATGCATTTGATCCAATCTGACACGAAGAGTAAATTCAACATCGAACACAGCCCCCCTCCACCATCCTGACATGAGCCTGTCAGGAGCGCCCTGCTAGTTTACCCCTGCCGATCAAGCCGTTCGGTGGATAAATTACGAGCGCCCCATGACATATGCTGAAAATCTCTGGCTGTTCTTTGTTCTGCTGTCGGGCATCATCATTGTGCCCGGCATGGATATGTTTTTCGTGATTGCCAATTCCCTGACCGGGGGCAAACGCGCAGGGTTGTCGGCCACCGCCGGGATCATGCTGGGCGGGGTGTATCACACGCTGCTGGGTGCCATCGGCATCAGCGCCCTTCTGGCCGTTGCACCATGGCTTTTGAATGTCATGCTGTTTGCCGGGGCGGCCTATATGGTCTGGATCGGCATTACGCTGTTGCGCAGCGCCATCACGGTGGAACGCATCCGGGCGGCCAGAACCGCGTCGCTTTGGATCGCGTTTCGCCAGGGCATGATCACCTGCATGCTTAATCCCAAGGCCTATCTGTTCATTTTTGCGGTTTATCCGCAATTCATCCGCCCGCATTACGGGCCGCTTTGGTCGCAGGCGCTGATCATGGGGATCATGACGGCCGCCGTACAGCTTGCGGTTTATGGCGCGCTTGCCCTTGCGGCCGGGACCAGCCGCAACCTGATTACCGGCAATCCGGTGGCAACGATTTTCATCGGGCGGACGGCGGGTTTGCTGTTTATCGGTGTTGCCCTTCTGACCGCGTGGCAGGGGATGGTGACAACCGGGATCAACTTTTGATTGACAGGGCGGTGTGGCCTGATCAATACTTAACTTCATGGTTAAGTATCAAGAAGCCGAACTGAACGACATCTTTGCCGCCCTTGCCGATCCAACCCGCCGTGCGCTTCTGGCCCGGCTGGAGACGGAAGAAAACCTGTCGGTCAGTGAGCTGGCGCGACCGTTTCACGTTTCGTTGCCGGCGGTGATGAAACATCTGGATGTTCTGTCCGATGCCGGGCTGATTGCGCGGCAGAAGACCGGACGGACGGTCAATGTGCGCCTGAATGCCGCACCGATGGAGCACGCCATGGAATGGCTGGCCCGCTATCAGCGCTTCTGGTCGCATAAACTCGATCAGCTTGCCGCCTTCCTTGAACAAGAAGACGACGACGCCATCAAAACCGAAAAGCAGCAGGATTAGGGACTGATGCCCGATACAATACCAGACAAGCCGAGCCTGATGATCCGGCGCCGGATTGCCGCCCCACCGGCAAAGGTTTACGCCGCATGGACCCAGCCCGAAAAACTCGCCAGATGGTGGGGACCAGAAGGTTGCGAGATGATTGATGCCAGCATCGATGCAAAAATCGGCGGCACCTTTCGCATCCGTTTCAAGGAACCGGGGCCCGATGGTGAAATCCACGATGTCAGCGGCACCTATGATGCGGTTGAAACCGATGCAAAGCTGTCCTTTTCCTGGCAATGGATCACAATGCCCGAACGCAAATCGCATGTGACCCTGACCTTTGTGGCCGAGGATCGCGGGGCGGCGACCATCTTAACCCTCCATCACACGCAGTTCTTTGACGAGGCTGCGCGTGATGGACATCAGGAAGGATGGAGCAGCGCCCTCGACAAGCTCGAAGTCTGTTGCACTTCGGAATGATTTTGCCCCGATTTCCGTCTTGACCTCAACCACGGTTAAGGCCCCAACATCGCCCCGAATAACGACCGCAGAATAAATTCCGCGATGCCCCAATCCATTGCGGCCTGCGCCACCATAAGAAATACTGGAAACACAAGACATGAGCGCCCCGAATACCCCCGTCGCGTCACCAACCGACGATACCGCCCAGACCGACAACAAGGCCACCCGCCGCGAATGGATCGGCCTTCTGGTGCTGACCCTGCCGTGCCTTCTGATCGCGATGGATATGACGGTTCTGCATCTTGCCGTACCGGCCCTGACCGCAAGCCTTAACCCGACAAGTGACCAGTTGCTGTGGATTGTCGATATCTATGGCTTTTTCATTGCCGGGTCGCTGATCACCATGGGGACACTGGGTGACCGGATCGGTCGGCGCAAATTGCTGATGATCGGCGGTGGCTGCTTTGGCGCGGCCTCCGTGCTGGCGGCCTTTTCCGATACGCCCGAAATGCTGATTTTTGCGCGTGGGGTTCTGGGCATTGCCGGGGCGACGCTTATGCCCTCTACCCTGTCGCTGATCCGTTCGATGTTTCACAATGACAAGGAACGGTCCTTTGCCATTGCCGCATGGATGACAACCTTTATGGTCGGCACGGCTGCCGGGCCGCTTCTGGGCGGACTTGTTCTCAGCTATTTCTGGTGGGGGGCTGTTTTCCTGCTCAATGTGCCCGTGATGGGACTTTTGCTGATTGTTGCTCCGATCCTGCTTCCGGAACACAAGGCCAAAAGCTTTGGCCGGCTTGACCTGTTCAGTGCCGCGCTTTCGCTTGGCTCGGTGCTGGCAATCATTTACGGGGTCAAGGTCGTTGCTGCCTATGGCTTTGGCAGTGATGCCCTTTCTGCCCTTGTCTTTGGCCTGCTGGGTGCATGGGTTTTCATCCGCCGTCAGCGCAAGCTTGCCGATCCGCTGCTGGATCTTGATCTGCTCAAACAGAAGACCATCGCACTTCCCATCGTCATTCAGACCGCGGTGATCTTTGCCGGGATGGCTTATTTCCTGTTCCTGTCCCAGGCCCTGCAACTGGTCATCGGCCTTACCCCGATCCAGGCCGGGCTTTCGATGTTGCCCGCAACTGTCGCCGGTATTGTCGGCTCGATGGGGGCGCCGGTCCTTATGGGCCGGTTCAAACCGGGACAGGTGATGACCGGTGCCCTGATCCTGACCGCGGCTGGCTTTGGCATGCTGTCATGGCCGGGCAGCGTCGTCAGCCTTTATGTCCTAGTGGCTGGTGCGACGATCTTCTCGCTTGGCATTACGCCGGTTGCGATGATCTGTACGGATATGGTGGTGGCATCGGCCCCGTCTGATCGGGCCGGGTCGGCCGCCGCGATGTCGGAAACAAGTGCGGAGCTTGGCGGGGCACTTGGCATTGCCATTCTGGGCAGTGTCGGCACCGCGATCTATCGCGATGTCATGATCGAAGCCGTACCGACCGGCATCGGGAACGAGGCCGCAGACGCCATCCGCAGCACCCTTGGCGGGGCGGTCAATGCGCTGCATGATCTGCCTGCGGCAATATCATCGGATATTTTGCCACTGGCGCGCGCGGCCTTTACGGACGGTTTACAGGTTATTTCGATTATCTGCACAATTTTGATGGTTTTATCGGCGATTGGCACCCTGTTCGCGTTGCGCGATGTGCATTGTGACACAAATAACGATGATGGGACCGATGGGGTAAATGGCGATACCCCTTACGACCCGGCCATCAAACAGGCGGCCTGCGCCACCGGAAATGTGGAGTAATCACAATGCGAAGTCCGGAACTCCTCGCAAGACTTGAAAGCAAGCGTTTCATCCTGCGCGATTTCACGCCCTCGGATCGGGCGGCGTTTGTCGCCTATCAGATGGATGAACGGTATCGCGCCCTTTACGGTACTGCTGATAACGACAGCACGCGCGCCAGCAGCAATGCGCTGTTTGACCGGTTCCTTGCATGGCAGGAAGAACAGCCGCGGCGCAATTTTCAGGTCGGGATTTTTGATAAATCGTCGGGCGATCTGCTTGGCTGTGTCGGCCTGCGCGGCAAGGACCTGCCGGTGGATAGCGCGATTTTCGGGATCGAGCTGTCGCCGACCCATTGGGGGCGTCACCGCGCCGCCATCGAGGCCAGCACGATGATGATCGCCTTTGGTTTCCGCGAGCTTGATCTTGCGTCGATCATGGGCGTCACGGCCAGCGACAATAAACGCATTGCCCGTCTGGCTGACTGGTTCGGGGCCGAAGTCGTGGCAGAACGCCATGGGTCGGAAAATTCCCCCGAATTTACCACCGAATGGACCACCGAATGCGGAACCGCAAAGGTCGACTGGTCGCTTAAACGCAATCTTTGGGACCATGCTACACCCGATGCGTCACGCCGTACCGACAACTTTGCCTATGCCAACTGCAATCACAAAACCGGCACTGCCGCTGAGATGCAAAAACAGGCCTGCGAGGGAATGTAAGTCAGATCCGATTGGACGGACATATTGCCGGTAAAACGGCCTGCCCCCTGATCGGTGCCTGATGCCTGCCTGAATTGCCCACCCATTTCCCGGACGACACGTATTTGTATTGCCTTTTGATCAGCGCGCCAACCGATCAACAAGGAGAATATGATGAAACGCCCCGAAATCGTCTCTCGTGCGGAATGGCTTGATGCCCGCAAGGCGCATCTTGCAAGGGAAAAGGAACATATGCGTGCCTATGACCGCCTGTGCGAGGAACGCCGTGCCCTGCCATGGGTGCGGGTGGACAAGGATTATGTCTTTGACACGCCGGACGGTGAAAAATCGCTCGCCGATCTGTTTGATGGCCGCAACCAGTTAATCGTCTATCACTTCATGTTTGGCCCCGGCTGGAAAGAGGGCTGTGTCGGTTGTTCGTTTCTGGCCGATCACTTTGACGGTGCCAACCTGCATCTCAAACATCATGACGTGACACTCGCGGTCGTTTCGCGGGCCCCGCTTTCGGAATTTCAGGATTTCAAGAAACGGATGGGCTGGAACTTCCCCTGGTTTTCTTCGGCGGGATCAGATTTCAATTACGATTTCGATGCGTCGTTTCGCCCTGATGACGTCAAGGCCGGCACCGCGACCTATAACTACGCGCCCTATACCGGCAAGATGGAAGACCTTCACGGCGAAAGCGTCTTTGTCCGTGATCCCGACAGCGGCGAGATTTTCCACACCTATTCCAGTTATGCGCGCGCCGGTGATGCCCTGATCGGGGCACATGCCTTCTTGACATGACACCCTTTGGCCGTAACGAGGACGGGGTGATGGACTGGGTCAAGCTGCATGATCAGTACGAGGAATACCAACCCGTGCATTCCTGCTGTCACTGATCAGGCTGCTCTGACATTTGCTTTACGGGTATTGCCTCCCCCTTGTCGGGGTTGCGGGGCAATACCCATAAATATCCCTCTGCCGCGGCCAAACCCGGCGCAATCCCATACACTCCTGTAAAGACAAGACAATTCGCTTTTTCGCGCTATGATGGCGGAAATAATCGCGGATAAAAATCCGCCCCCGCACGAGCAATGCGAAAAAGAGGATTACATGGAGCTGTTTTTCACAGGTGTCTTCAGCCTGACCATATTGGTCGGGGCGATCATGGGCATCATCGCTTTTTTCCGGATACGCGGTTTCAAACAGAAACTGCAAATGCTGGAACAACAGATCGGGCTTTTGAAAGCCGGTCTGCCGGTGCCTCCGGCTCCTTCGGTCACACCTGCTGCGGTGCCACCGGATAAAACGGCAAAAACCGATCCGGTCGATCCGGCCAAACCGGCCAGGACCGACACACCCGCCCACCCAGCAAAACCGGCGGCGGTCGCGCCAAGACCACAACGCACCGTGCCGCAAGCAGCCCCCAAACGCGCCATCGGCTTTGAAGAAAAGATCGGCACGCGCTGGGCGGTGTGGATTGGCGGCATCGCGCTGGTGTTTGGCGGCATTTTCCTTGTGCATTATTCCATTGAGGCCGGTTTGCTCAGCCCGCTGGTGCGCATTCTGCTTGCGGCCCTGTTTGCCGCGGCCCTGTTTGGCAGTGGCGAATATCTTCGCCGTCAGCCCGCCCTGCTTGCGGCCAAGACCGGCAACAATGCCGGTTATATTCCGGGCATTCTGACCCTTGCGGGTACGACCACCGCCTTTGCCACGGTTTTTTCGGCCCATATGCTTTATGGCATGATCGGCCCGGCGATGGCCTTTGTCCTGATGGCGCTTGTGGCGCTGGGCACGCTCGCACTTTCGCTTTTGCAGGGTCCGTTGGTGGCATCAACCGGGCTTCTGGCCAGTTACATCGTGCCGTTTATGGTGCAGTCGGGTGAACCCGCCCCCTGGGTTCTGGCCTTTTACGGTTTGATCATCACGGCGGGCAGCTATGGCATTGCGCGATTGCGTGGCTGGCACTGGTTTGCCATGACAACCGCGATTGCGGGTTTTGTCTGGGGCCATCTTCTGGTTTTTGCCGCCCCGGCCGATATGGGGGCGTCGCTTGCGGTTTATGATATTGCCATTCTGCTGGCCGCGATTGCGACCTATGCCATTGGCATTTACCCCCGCGATCCCGCCCGGGTTCCCGAACGCATCGACTGGAAATCGTCACTTATGGTCGCCGGGAATGGCTGGCTTGTGATTTATCTGCTTCATCACAGCGGGTTTGATGCGACCGGCACCGCGACCCTGATGATCATGCTGGCCCTGCTGCTGGCGACGGCGGCCCTGTTCCCGGTTCTGGGGCCGGTTGCACTTGGTGCGCCAGTATTGGCACTGATTGGTTATCTGGGTTGGGATATCCGTCTTTCCATCGATCCGCTGCTATATGATCAGCCAATCATCACCGATGCGATTGATAAATTTTCCGTCCTGCCCGATACGCAATCCTTCCTTCTGACCGGGCTTGGGTTTGGCCTGATTCTTGGTCTTGGTGGCTTTGCCGGGGCGGTATTTTCCACCGCCCGCCTGTTTATGGCGGTTGCCGGGGTGTCGGGCCCGATCGGGCTGTTCCTGATTGCGCTCTGGCGTAGTGATATTCTTGATGTCGATATGTTCTTTGGTGGTTTTGCCCTTGCGCTGGCGGCAGGGTTCCTTGGTGCCTTAAGCATCATCGACCGCAGAATGCCCACCACCGCACATGGCCGGGACGGGGCGCTTGCCACCTATACGGTGGGCACCATCGGCATGATAGCCACCGCGATGTTCATCCTGCTGGGGGATGGCTGGCTGCCGCTGGGGCTTGCCACCCTTGCGGTTGCGACCGTTTGGGTTGGCGGGCGCTGGCCCCTGCCGGGGCTTGCCAAGACGGCGATTGGCATTGCCGGTCTGGTTCTTGTGACGATCTTCTGGCAGCCGACCATTGTTCCCGCTGATCAGCTTGGCACCACACCGGTTTTCAATGCATTGCTGTGGGGCTATGGCGGTCCGGCGATGGCATTCTGGGCCTGCGTCTGGATGCTTCGCCAATCGGGTGATGTGCGCCATCGTCTTGTTTTCGAAGGACTTGCGATTTTCACAAGCCTTGCGACCGGTGCGGTGATCCTGCATCACGCCACCAATCAGGGTATTTTCCATACCGTGCCCGATACCCTGATGGAATGGAGCCTTCAATCCCTTCTGGCGCTTTCGGCGGCAATCGGTTTGCAGCGGCTTGACCGGTCGCTGGCAAGCCCGGTGATGTCCCGGTGCATTCTGGGGCTTGGTTTTGCCGGGTTCTTCATGCTCGGCATGCTGAACCTGCTGTTGCTCAACCCGTTGATGAGTGGCGAGTTTGTCGGCAATGGCCTGTTCTTTAACCTGCTGCTTTCGGCCTATCTGCTGCCGGCGATCCTGACCGGTCTTCTGGCGACCCGGCTTTCGGGGGGCAAACCGGAAAGCTATCGCCGGACGGCGGGGGTTCTGTCGATCCTGCTGGCCTTTTGCTGGATCACCTTTGAAATCCGCCATTTCTTCCACGGCGGTTATATCGGCATGTATCAGCCCTGGACATCGCCGGAACTTTACAGCTATTCCGCAGCGTGGCTGGGCTTTGGGATTGCGCTTTTGGCCTATGGGTTGTGGCGCGGATCGCTGCATGTCCGCATGGCATCGGCGGCCTTTGTCTTTATGGCGGTTGCCAAGGCGTTCCTGTTTGATATGTCGGGCCTTGAAGGCATCTGGCGGGCGCTGTCCTTTATCGGGCTTGGCGTCGTTCTGATCTGTATCGGGCTGTTCTATCAGCGCCTTTTGGCACGCCAAAACGGCCCCAGCCCCGAAAACGATCATGAGAACGGGGAAATCGCCGAAAATGCGCCGCCAGAGCCACCAAAAGGAAATCAGGACTAAACCGGTTTTTATGTCTGAGAAGATCAGAAACCGGGTGTCGTACACGATCAGCGATATGGTTGAACCGCGTTAAATCGTGCATATGCCTGCACATAACAAAAGCGCCCGCGCTCTGATCCGAGCGCGGGCGCAATTTTTTATGAATAATCGCCGGGATTATTCAGAAATTTTGAAAACCGGCAGGACCGAGCCTTCATATTTGGTTTCGATGAATTCACGGATTGCATCATCGTGATAGGATTCAACCAGCGTTTTGACCCACGGCGCATCTTTGTCCTGGGTGCGGGTGACAATCACGTTGGCGTACGGGCTGTCATTGCCTTCAATCGCGATTGAATCCTTGATCGGGTTCAGACCGGCTTCAAGCGCGTAGTTGGTGTTGATCGCCGAGGCATCGAGATCAGCCAGCGAACGCGGAAGCTGTGCCGCATCAAGTTCGACGAATTTGATGTTTTTCGGGTTTTCGATGACATCAAGCGGGCTGACGACAAGGCCAACCGCCGGATCAACCTTGATCAGGCCTTTGGACTGAAGGACCAGAAGCGCACGACCGCCATTGGTCGGGTCGTTCGGAATCCCGACTTCAGCACCGTCTTTAAGCTCGCTCAGATCCTTGATCTTGTCGGAATAGATACCCATCGGGGTCAGGATGTTATAGCCGACCACCGAAAGGTCATAACCGCGATCCTTGATCTGGTTATCAAGGTAAGGCTTGTGCTGGAAGCTGTTGGCCTGAAGGTCGCCATCATCAAGCGCCTGGTTGGGAATGACATAGTCCGAGAAGCTGACGATTTCGATATCAAGGCCCTTGGTCGCCGCCACTTTGACGACTTCTTCCATGACTTCTTCGTGCGCACCGGGGGTAACGCCGATCTTGATTTTCTCGTTCGCCAGTGCCTGCCCGGTCAGGGCGGCGGTCAGAACGGCAGCAGCCGTCAGTTTAAGCAGAAACCGCATGGTAAAACTCCTTGTTTACTGTGGTGTTTTGCGGGAATTCAAAGAAGATAAAGAAACGAAAACGGGTTCAGATATTGCGCTTGTCCGCCTTGCGCGCCATCCAGTCGCCAAGGCTTTGCACCATCTGCACCACCACGATCAGGGTGATGACAACCGCCGCCATCACATCGGGACGGAAACGCTGATAACCATAGCGAATGCCAAGATCGCCAAGGCCACCGGCACCCACCGCGCCAACCATCGCCGAATACCCGATCAGGGTTACCGCAGTTAAGGTCAGGCCGTGAATGATGCCGGGCAATGCTTCGGGCAGCAGCACCTTGGTCACCACCTGAAACGGGCGGGCGCCCATCGCCTGGGCGGCTTCGACCAGGCCGCCATCGACTTCGCGGATGGCACCTTCGATGATGCGGGCAATGAACGGAATGGCCGCAACGGTCAGTGGCACGATAGCAGCCGACGTACCAATCGATGTCCCGACAATCAGGCGGGTAAACGGAATGATCGCGACGGCCAGAATGATGAAGGGCACGGATCGGGTGGCATTGACAATCGGCCCGATGGATTTCTGAAACAGCGGGGCTTCGAACAGTTCACCCCGGCCAGACGTCGCCAGCAAAACGCCAAGCGGCAGACCAAACGCCGTGCCAAGTGCAAGGGCGGATATCACCATCGCAAAGGTTTCAAGCGTTGCCTGAAGCAGGATCGGTGCAAGTGTTGCAAACATGATTAAGCCTCCTGCCCGGTGGTTGTATCGACGGTCGCGGTCGCAGCCGCATTCGCCCGCGCCGGGTAATCAAGGAATTCATCGGCCAGAAGCGATTGCGTCGTGGCGTGGGTCGGATTGGCGAAAATCGCGTCAACCTTGCCTTCCTCGACAATCACGCCGCCATCCATGACCGCCACGCGGTCGCAAAGCTGTTTGACCACCGCCATTTCATGGGTGATCACCACCATGGTCAGGCCAAGGCGTTTATTGATGTCACGCAGGAGACTGAGGATCTGGCGGGTGGTTTCCGGGTCAAGGGCCGATGTGACCTCGTCACACAGAACGACCTTGGGATTGCTTGAAAGGGCGCGTGCGATGCCAACGCGCTGTTTCTGGCCGCCGGAAAGTTCGGCGGGATAACGGTCCCGTTTGTCTTCTAGCCCGACCAGCGGCAGCAATGGATCAACAGCCGCGGCAATATCGGCCTTGCTGGCCCCGGCCAGTTCAAGCGGCAGGGCGATATTGTCGTAAACCGTGCGCGATGACAGCAGATTGAAATGCTGGAACACCATGCCAAGTTGACGGCGAAACAGCGGCAGATCGCGTTTCGCCAGTTGCGTGACATCGGTGCCATCAACAATCACGCTGCCCGATGTCGGGACTTCAAGCAGGTTGATGCAACGAATAAGCGTGGACTTGCCCGCACCGGACCGACCGATCACCCCCACGATTTCACCGGCCGCGATATCAAGATCGATGCCGTGCAGCGCAGTATGCGCCGGGCTTCCGCGCCGTGCAGGGTAGGTCTTCTGGACGTTCGAGAGCCTGATCATGGATCCCAACCTTTTCCGAACATAAAAAAACCGCCGCGGCGAAACCGAGGCGGTCGTACATGTCGGAGCGTGCACGCCCTCTCGCTTTAGCCGCATTTTTAGCGCGCCCGCAAGCTGAGGAGCAAATCGGCGCGTTCGATATGACATGTATAGCGAACCGGACGTCATTCATCAATCCCCATCAACATGCAATTTACGCATGGCTTGCATGAGACGGGCACGATCAACATGAAATATTTGTATTAATCCCGCCCATCACAAACCCCGCCTGCCGGCGTCATAGGACGTCTTCACCAAAGCGGGACCGGACAAATGGCCTATGCCGACAGGATCAGCGACCTTGCCCGAACACTGGCGCAATACCCGACCAGTGTGACCATCACCGGCACCAGGATCGACATTCGCACCGCCAAGCAGCTTGAAAGCCTGAATGCGCAGATCAGCAACGATCAGAAGCTTGCACGTGATGGCGATGCCCTGATTGCAGCAGGCAGCGGCAAGGACGCCAAGGCATTGTCGCAACGCATTGCCGATGCCGGCCCGCAGGTCGGCAATCTTCTGGCGGCGTTTGGCGCACAGGATGCCGAACGGCTCAAGACGCTGAGCATCATGAGCAAACAGAAATTCGATGCGAGTGCAGTCAGCCGCCTTCAGGCCGAGAAACGCTTTGCCGACGAGGTGGCGAAACTGATGGAGGCAGAGGCCAGCAGCGTTGCCGCCCTGCCAGCTTCGCCCTGTGGCCCGAAACCGCAACCCACACCAACGCCGACACCGTCACCATCACCGACGCCAACACCATCCCCCACCCCGTCACCGGTGCCGTCGCTTGACGATGTCATCGCATCGCTTCCCGGTTATTTGCAGATCACCATTCCCGATGCGGTTGCCCGATATGACGCCGACAGCCTGGCGATTGCCAGCAAGGCCGCCGGGGATGCCGCGATCAGGCTTGGCGTCAAAACGCCGGACGGGATTACCGATTACGCCACCATACAATTCGCAGGTGGCCCGGACATCACCAGCCAGCCATGGGCCGGTGCAATCCTGAAGGATGTCGGCCTTGGCACCATCGATGACCGGATTGCCATTCTGAACAACGCGCTTCAGGCACGGCTTCTGTTGGCCGATGCGATGAATGACAGCCCATCACCCGCCCCTACCAGCCGCTGAGGACGTCATGGCAAATTACACCGTCCAGCTTAATGCCCCCGCCGGAGTTTATCCGTTCAACTCGGTACGCATCTCGCTCACCAGCGATGCCCATCCGCAAAAGACACAGGATCTGGTTGTGACACCGAATGTCGCGGTTTCGCATGTTTTTGATATTGCGGATGGTACGTGGCGGCTGAAGGTTAGCGGTGCCGGGTTCGTCCCGGTGGACGAGCCGGGTATTGTCGTGAATGGTGATGCCACCAATGCCAAAAATCTTGATGTTGTCTGGTATACGCTTCACACGGACCGCAATCGTGACGGCAATCTGGATGATGCCGGTATCCTTAATCAGGTGACACCACCCGCCATCACATATGGCGCAGGGGGTGTTGGTGCGATCATTCCGGTTAACTGCAACCGCGATGGCAATAACACCGCTGTCGGCTATGCCGACAATCAGGATCAGCGGGTAAACGGTAACAATGACCTGGTGACCGGCACCTCCCGCCTTGAAATCCGGCGAAATGCACTTGGCCCGAATGCAGGTGCCCCTGTTGTACCCGGCGGTTGGGGTTTGGAACTGCGCGTTATCGGGACTGGGGGTGAAAACCCGGCCCGGCAACATTTGCGGATATTCAACGGTATTCTGAATAACAGCACCGAAATCATTGGTCCCGAAACGACGGACATCGCAGCAATTACAACCGGCAATGTCGGCGCTTCCAAACTCTTTGCCCTTGAAGCCGTCCGGTTTGCCGGCACCGGGTTTACCTCTGGTCAAGTCCGCATCGTTTTGCATGTGATCCAGCCCGAGGTCACAGGAGCAGGCAATCCAAGCTATCTTTATGCAGACCGGGTTGTCGCAGCACGGTGGGTCGGCAATCACCATTTGCAAACAGTTGCCCGCATGTATGTCGCCAACGCAAACAATGCACAGTTTCGCGTTGATCTTGGCGCGGCAGCCGGTGCAGACAATCCGGTTATCCCGGTCACGGTAGGCGATCCCGCCGCAGCAACCCCAACAGGTGTTCCTTATCTGAACGGCAATGCATGGGCAAACTATCGCGGGGGCACCGTTCCCGCCGGGGATGACCGCTGGATGCGCGACACCATTGTATCGGGTCACTGTTCATGGCCCGGTAACGTAACGGGTGTTGAAAACAAGGATGTTTTCATGAAGACCCACCGCTGGCGGCCCCTGCAAAACTGGGTGTATGAGACATTGCTGAATGCAAATGTCGGCATTTCCTATCCGGCAGCGGGAAGCGCAGATGCCATTGCCTCGGCCAATTCGGGTGGAAATATTGCCGTAACCCCACCGGTTCAGAAAACGGCGAATGGCATCGTCACACCATATCGATACGGCCGGATTTATTACGGCCATAACCGGTATCACAGGGTCGATGCCAGCAGCCGCGACTTCATGGCCGCCCAGAACATGCAAACACCGATCATTCTGGATACGGACTGGCTACTGGTTGGTCATGTCGATGAAATGATGACCTTTGTACCTGACAACAATCCGGCCAGTGCCTTCAAAAAATGGAAGCTTCTGGTGGCAAGCCCGGCAGAGGCATACCGCCTGATGACCGCCGCCCAAGGCGCACATGGTGCCGCAAATGTGCTTAATCGTGCGGCATGGGATGGTGTTCATAATCGTTTTGATTATACCAGCCTGCAAATCAACGGGACCAATGTTGGCGCGACCATCAATGCCTTTCTGGGCAACGGCCCGGCACCCTTGACCAATCCACGCGATCACAGCAATTACACATACAAGCAACTGCGCGACTGGAACATTGGCGGGGTTGAAACAGTTATCGCCAGAAATGTCACACTCCTGAAAAATGCATTCGATCTGGTCGATACCGATATCATCAAGGTTCCGGTCATCTTCTTCCCGGAAGGCTATAATCCCGGTGATTTCACCTTTGCCGACAAGGTTTCAGGCTGGACAATCGGGCGGGATAACGGCTTTAACGTCTATCCGGGCAAACAGGGCGGCTTCCAGTGTGGTGCCTTGACCGGTGACATGCCCAATATGTTTGTTGGTAATGACCGCCTGATGATTCCCAAGCCTTTCGGCCCGTGGATCGAGGACAATACAAATCCCAATCACGGATATGATCTTTTTGAACGTGATTTGACCCAGAAAATCGCTGCCATTGTCAATGGCCCCACCTGCGACTTCATTGATGACTGGGATGACTATCACGTTGCACTTGGCGAAATTCACTGTGGCACCAACGAATTGCGCACGCCCTATGACGGTCAGGCGGCGTTTGGCAATGTGCGCTATGCCAACTGGTGGACAGCGGTTGATGCGTGATATCGTGACATATGAAACGGGAGCTTTCCGATGACGGCACAAAGCGACTATCAACAGGCCCTGAAAGATATCGCCGCCCTTGCAACGCAGGAAGCAACCCGCGTGACAGGCCGCCCGGCCCCACAGGCGATTGACCAGATTTTCCGGCAATATGGCGGCACCATCGCCACGCCGATGATCGATGACCTTAAAGCCGGTTCGTGGAAAAAGTGGGAAAGCTGGCAGTTGGGCGGAGCGATTGCCTATCTGTCGAGCTACGGCACATCAACCGCCGTCGCCCCATTGCGCGACATTGAGCAGAATTACCCGGTGACGGATATTCAGATTCAGGCAAAGGCATTGGCCGACCTTCTGGCGACACTTGACGTTGCCGTGTCCGAGGCCAAACAAATCCCGCAGGTGCAGGACGCGATCAACAGCGGTGATACCGATCAGATGGCGCGTGCGATGTTGCTTGGATTGGCGCAAATCGATCCGGACTGGCCGGTGCGGGCATCTGAAATCCAGACAAAGCTGTTTGCCCTGTCGGCGGACAGTTTCCCGGCAATAAATGAAATGGCCGCCGGAAAACTAAGCCAGAATGACGTCACCAAGGCGCTGGTGGAAATCCTGTTTGAGGATGTCATGAGCACTGGTGGTACTGGTGGTAGCGGCAAAACCGGCACGCCTTGAGCCCGTATCAAATCAGACCGGTTGCCGGGTAAACAGCAATTTGACGAAACTGCGTAGCAACATGATCTGATTGGCAAGCATATGCGGGCGACCAAGCGCCTTTGACATCACGATGCCACCTTCCACCACGGTTGAAACCATGTCGGCAAGTTCATCAAGGTCGACCGGCTCGTTGGGCGGATAAACATCAACGATCCGATCCAGAATGGCGCGGAACCGTGTGCGCCAGCCCAGCACCGCCTGCCGGTTCAAAAGCCGGACTTCATTGTCAAACAGCCGTTCCTGATAACAGTAAACCGCGATCAGGCATCCCGGGTGACCCTGCGGCAGATCTTCGACCAGTTCGGCAAGGATTTTAAGCCCGATCAGGAATTGTTGCAGCGGATCATCAACCAGTTCCTGCCCGCGCAAAAACACCTGATCGAGAATCTTTTCATCCTGTTCGATATGACGCAGCAAAAGGGCGCGCGCCAGTTCGTTCTTATCCTTGAAGTGATAGAAAAATCCGCTTTTGGTGATGCCAGCCTCGCAGATGAGCTCCTCGATAGAGGTTGCGCCAAATCCCTTGTTCAGCACAGAGTTTTCGGCAATTTCGAGGATACGGTCGCGGGTGCGCTCACCCTTGCCCTTGGCCTGCTCTGATGCCGCATCGGCGGCCTGATCAATCGTCTGGTTCATCACTTTACCCTACCGGCGGTACAGTTTTCCGTCGCACAGCATAACCCCGAATGCGCCAGAAAGCCGACCAGTTCCGATATTCCATTGTTTTAAAAAGGTTTTCAGTAATTTCAAAAACTGCACCGCATGCTTACTAGAAGCAAAACCCAACCGGGGCGAGACTTCGGCCCCTGCTCTTTCGCTGGTTTGAATAGCGTCCGGGTAGAATTTTTGAAACCCCAAAATGTGAAATTTGAAGTCATGACCGCACACCATTCCCATCTGCCCCCTTTCGCGCCAACCAAATTCATTACCGACGGCGGGCTTGAAACCACCCTGATTTTCCATGACGGGATTGATATCCCCTATTTCGCATCTTTTGATCTTTTGCAGACACAGGACGGCTACAATCGCGTTGCCAACTATTACGCGCGCTACCTTGAAATCGCGCTCAACGCCAAGGTCGGTTTTGTACTGGAAAGCCCGACATGGCGCGCCAATGGCGACTGGGGCCTGCGCATGGGTTACAGTGCGGTCGAACTTGCCGACATGAACCACAAGTCGGTCCGGATGATGGCCGATCTGCGCGACCGGTATCAGACCGCCGAAACCCCGTGCCTGATCAGTGGCTGCATCGGACCACGCGGCGATGGGTATAGCCCGACCGACCGCATGACCACCCAGCAGGCACGCGACTATCACGCGGTTCAGGTGCGCACCTTTGCCGGTACGCCGATCGATATGGTATCGGCGATCACGATGAATTACCCTGAAGAAGCGATTGGCATCGCCTTGGCCTGCAAGGATGCCGATTTGCCCTGCGTGATTTCCATTACCGTTGAAACCGATGGCCAGTTGCCAAGCGGTGACGGCATTGGCGACGTGATTGAAATGGTTGATGCGCAAACCGGTGCCTATCCGGTTTATTACATGATCAATTGCGCCCACCCTGACCATTTCCGCGACAAGCTTGACGGCAACAACGCCTGGAAGAACCGCATTTGTGGTGTTCGGGCCAATGCATCGCGCCAAAGCCATGCGGAACTTGATGCCTGCGAACATCTTGACGACGGCAACCCGGACGAACTGGGGCGGCTTTATTGCGATCTGGCCGAATTGCTGCCGAACCTTGCGGTGATTGGCGGCTGTTGCGGGACCGATCATCGCCATGTCCATGCCATGGCCAAACATGCCCTGCCACGTCTTGTGGCGGCGGGATGATCGCAAAGACAAAGAAAAGGGACACGAGCAATGAATATGAGCTTTAAACCAGCCGCGCGGCCATTGGCACAATCAAACACCGACCGCCCGACACCGCCAATGGATTTACTGCGCGCAAGCGTTAATGATGCCGATGTCATGGCCAAGCTGATCAATATCGCGGGCGAAGGCCTGCCGGTTTATCTGTGGCAGGACATGATCGAAGGCGACGAGACCGTCTGGGATGTCGGGCGCCGACGCGCCCGGCGCGACGAAGGCGGATTTTCCTATCGCAATACCACGCTTGCCTTTGGCGAACATCAGGTGATCGGTGCTCTGATTGATTATGCCCAGCCCGATACGTTTGATCCGATTGATCCGACGGAAATACCGGCAATGTTTGTGCCGTTGCTTGAGCTTGAAAGCCTGGCACCGGGAAGCTGGTACATCAATGTGCTGGCGGTGTTTCCGCCGTTTCGCAATCGCGGGGTCGGATCAGAACTGATCCGGGCGGCCGAACGCAATGCGATCAATGCCGGAAAACAGGCGATCAGCATCATCGCATCAGACGGCAATCCCGGTGCCATCCGTCTTTATGAACGGCATGGTTATACCCAGTGCGCCAAACGAGCGATGGTCAAGGAAGGTTGGGAAAATCCCGGTAAAAACTGGATATTGCTGATCAAGCAGTTCTGATCAGAAGCAGGAGACCAAACAAAAAGCCGGAAGCCCTCAGCTTTCGGCCTTTTTTTCCCATGCGCCTTGCGGGGTCTGCTGCCAGTAAGACAGCTTGTGCCCGGCGTCTTTCCAGTCTTTCCAGCGGGTGCGGGCCTCGGCCACCGCCTCATGATCACGATCATCAAACAGCATTATGACGCGTTCATAATCGGCGATCTTTTCGCTTATCGCGCGGTCGGTCAGGAACAGGAATTGCGCCCCGTTGGGATTTTCATCCTCGGATGTCAGCCAGACCGGCTGCATTTCCGGATCACCATCAGATTTCGATCCATGGGGCATCCAGCTTGCGGCGTCATAGGTCCAAAGCAGGGTATTGAGCGCCTCGATCCTTTCCTCGGTCCCGGTCATAACGACAGCACGTTTTTCCCGCTCCAATGTCTTGGACAGCAGGGTCGGCAATGCACGTTCCAGCGGGGACGCGGTCAGATGATAGAACCAGATGTCAGCCATGGTGGATTTCTATCGCGAACATGAAAACGGGGCAAGGTGATCGTCACCCTGCCCCGCAAGTTTCTGGTCAAACCGCCGTGAAATCAGGACTCACAGTTATCAGCAACAAAGCGATCCAGCAGACGCACGCCAAAGCCAGTGCCACCCTTTGGCGTGACTTCGCTATCCTTCGTCGCCCAGGCCATGGCGGCGATATCAAGATGCGCCCACGGGCGATCCTTGGTGATGAAGCGTTGCAGGAACTGGGCCGCCGTGATGGAACCGGCCGGCCGGCCGCCAACGTTTTTCATATCGGCGATGTCGGATTTAAGCTGGCTGTCATAGGCCTTCGACAGTGGCAGGCGCCAGACAGTTTCATTAACCGCAAGACCGGCATTGGTGATCTGGGTGGACAATTCATCATTGTTGGAAAACAGCCCGGCATTTTCATGGCCCAGCGCAATGATGATCGCGCCGGTAAGCGTCGCCAGATCGACGATCAGTTTCGGATCGTATTTTTCCTGCACATAGGTCAGGGCATCACACAGGACAAGGCGGCCTTCGGCGTCGGTATTGATGACTTCGATGGTCTGCCCCGACATGGAGGTCACAACATCGCCCGGACGCTGTGCGGTGGAAGATGGCATGTTTTCAACAAGGCCGATGACGCCAATCACGTTGGCCTTGGCCTTGCGCCCGGCCAGGGCCTTCATCAGGCCGGAAACCACACCGGCCCCGCCCATATCGAATTTCATGTCTTCCATGCCAGCAGCCGGTTTAATCGAAATACCGCCGGTATCAAAGGTCACACCCTTGCCAACAAACGCGACCGGTGCGTCTTTTTTCTTGCCACCGTTCCAGCGCATGACAACCATATAGGGCTTGTGCGCCGAACCTTGCGAGACGCCCAGAAGTGCGCCCATGCCAAGCTTTTTCATTTCCTTTTCGTCAAGCACGTCGATCTCGATACCGAGTTTTTCAAGCGCGCTGACTTCTTTCATGAAGCTTTCGGGATACAGCACATTGGCAGGCTCAGACACCAGATCGCGGGTGAAGAACACGCCTTCGACGACCTTTTTGGCACTGTCGAACTGTTTTTTGGCGTCCTTGTGATCGCGCGCGGCAATCGCGATGGATTTCAGAACCGGTTTATCTTCCTTGGTTTCGGTGGTGCGGTATTTATCGAAACGATAATCGCGCAGCATCGCACCGGTGGCGAAATCACAGGCCATGCCTTCCATGTCAAACAGGACGGTCACGTCCTTCTCGCCGGTCGAAAGGGCGCGCACGGTGACATTGCCGCCAAGTTTCTGGGCGGCGATCACGTCAAATTCGGCTTCCTTGCCAATCCCGAACACGATGATGCGCGAAAGATCGGTATTGGCCGGCGCCAGAAGCTGCAGGCTTTGCCCTGCTTTCCCCTTGAAGGTCGATCCCTTGATCGCCTTGGCAAGTGCGCCGCCGGTTGCTTCGTCCAGCGCCACGGCACTTGGCATCAGATCGCCGCCATCGGTGGCAAAGGCGATCACAGCGCCCGAGGTCGGGATGGCGAGATCGGAGAACGTGATCTTCATGGGAAAAAGGCTCCTGTCATGTTTCGGGCATATGTGGTGTCTGCACCGGCAATCCCGCCGATGCTTGAATGCTTTCCCTAATCTAGCGCGTTAAATGGCGAAGAAAAGGCTTATTGCTCAAAAACCTGCGGGATTTTACCGATATGACAGGCCCATGACGACCACCCACGTGTTTCCACGGTGATTTTGGCCGATTGCTCAATGTCAAGGCAGGCGGACAATCGCGGCCTATGATGGAACTGTTCCAACTTAGTCCCCTGCTTGTTTGACGGTGCCATGATGAATGCGAAAACCACGCCGATCTCGATATCCGAACCCGCCCCCGCACCGCATCCATTCTGGAGTGGCGCGTTTCGCCCGATGTTTCTGTTTGCCGGGCTGATTGCGGTGGTGGCCGTGGTCTGGTGGGTGGCGGGGATGGCGCATGGCGTGCCGACGCCGTCGCTTGGCACGCCGTCGCTTTGGCACGGGCATGAAATGATTTTCGGCTTTGGCGGGGCGGCGATTGGCGGGTTCCTGCTAACCGCGATTGCCAACTGGACGGGGCGG
>TARA_R100000049_G_scaffold3791_1_pt1 | contig 22728 bp, 17 predicted proteins | sample TARA_R100000049 | Tara Oceans TARA_R100000049 (sample SAMEA2619992) | marine metagenome | biome: marine biome (ENVO:00000447); feature: mesopelagic zone (ENVO:00000213) & marine oxygen minimum zone (ENVO:01000065); material: "saline water (ENVO:00002010), including plankton... | reverse complement strand
CGGCGTGGAACGAGGCCCTTGGTTTGCCGCGCCCATGGGATCAGCAATGGTCGCTGCGCCTGCAACAGATCATGGCCTATGAAACCGACCTTCTGGAATATGACGACCTGTTTGACGGCAATCCGGCGATTGAACGCAAGGTCGGATTGCTTAAGGACGGTGCACGCGAAGAACTGGCGAAAATCGATGCCATGGGCGGGGCGATTGCCGCAGTCGATCTTGGTTACATGAAACAGGAACTGGTGCGGTCCAATGCGCGCCGTCTGGCCGATATCGAAACCGGGTTGACCAAGGTGATCGGTGTGAATGCCTATACCGAAACCGAAGCATCACCCCTGACATCGGGGGAAAAATCGATCCTGACGGTCGATGACATGGCCGAACAGGAACAGATTGAAAAGCTGAAAGAATGGCGGGCCGGTCGCGACCCGTCCGCGGTTGCCAGAAGCCTTGCCGATCTTGAAGCCGCCGCCCGCGAAGACCGCAACATCATGGAAAGTTCGATTGCGTGTGCCCATGCCGGGGTTACGACCGGGGAATGGTCGGAAACGCTGCGTCAGGTATTTGGCGAATACCGTGCGCCGACCGGCATCACATCGATGATCGTGACCGGGGATGCAGATGACATCAAAAACCTGCGCAGTCGCGTGGACGAGGTTTCCGAAAAACTTGGCGAACGCATGAAAATGCTGGTCGGCAAGCCGGGGCTGGACGGCCATTCCAACGGGGCGGAACAGATCGCGGTCAAGGCGGGCGATGCCGGGATCGACGTGCTTTATGACGGCATTCGCTGGACGCCTGATGAACTGGTGCGCAATGCCATCGACGAAGGCGCGCATGTGATCGGGCTTTCGATCCTGTCAGGGTCGCATGTGCCACTGGTGCGCGAAGTGGTCAATGGACTGCGTGCGCAAGGGGCGGGGCATATTCCGGTTGTTGTTGGCGGCATCATCCCGGATGCCGATATGCTTGTTCTGCGTCAGATGGGCGTATCGGCGGTTTATACGCCCAAGGATTACCAACTGGTCCGGGTGATTTCCGAAATTGTCGATCTTGTGGATCGCAAGTCAACCGAACATCCGGCACCGCGTAACATCGAAGGCAAGCCGGAAGGGGCCGGAACGGCGATTTATTGATTGCTGCGGTTTTGCGGATTTGCCGTCAGCTCTTGACGGCAACCCGTGCCGGTTGACCGCCCTGGCGTTCAAGAACCCAGCTTTCAAAGGTTGCGGCGGGCAACGGTTTGGCAAACAGGAAGCCCTGAATGAAGTCGCATCCCTTGTCGCGCAGATATTCGTGCTGTTCGACTTCTTCGACACCTTCGGCGACGACTTCAAGATTAAGGCTGTGGCCCAGGCCGATCACCGCATCGACAATCGCCTTGTCATCCATATCGACATGGATGTCGTTGACAAACGACCGGTCGATCTTGATCGACGAAACCGGGAAACGTTTCAGATAGTTCAGCGATGAGTAACCGGTGCCGAAATCGTCAATCGCGATCCGCACGCCAAGGGCCTTAAGCTCGTTCAGTGTTGAAACGGCCTTTTCCGGGTTGTTCATCAGGATCGATTCGGTGATTTCCAGTTCCAGCGTGCCATCGGGCAGGCGGGTCTGATCCATGATTTTGGTAACAGAACGGACCAGTTCGGCATCCTGGAACTGTGCCGGTGACAGGTTCACCGCGATCCGAAGGCCCGGCAACGTGGTTTCCCGCCAGATTTGCGTCTGTTGGCAGGCCTTGTTCATAACCCATGCGCCCAGCCGGTTGATCAGGCCGCATTCCTCGGCCACCGAAATGAATTCGCCCGGCAGGATCAGGCCACGATCCGGGTGGTGCCAGCGCACCAGTGCCTCCGCCCCGACAACCCGCTCGGTGCGGCAGTCGATTTTCGGCTGATAGTAAAGTTCAAGCTGATCATATTCGAGCGCGTTGCGCAGATCTTCTTCGATGGTTTTGCGTTCCTTGACCCTCTCGTGCATCGACGGCAGGAAGAACCGGTAATTGTTGCGCCCTTCGGCCTTGGCAGCATACATCGCCATATCGGCGTTTTTGACCAGTTGTTCGGGATTTTCGCCGTCTTCTGGGAACAGCGTGATGCCGACACTGGCGGTTGAATGCAGGCGGATGCCGCGGCAATCGAACGGTTGGCAAAGTTCATCAATGATGCGCTGGGCAAGGGCAATGGTGTCTTCGATATTCTGGACATCGGTCTGGATGATGGCGAATTCATCGCCGCCAAGGCGGGCGGCGGTATCGGAATCACGGATGATCCGCGACAGGCGCTGCCCCATTTCTTGGATCATCAGATCGCCGACATCATGGCCAAAGTGATCGTTGATGTCCTTGAACCGGTCCAGATCGACAAACAGCACCGTGACCCCGCGCTGGAACCTGCGGGCGGATAGCAATGCCTGACGCAGACGGTCAAGGAACAGGGTGCGGTTCGGCAGGCTGGTCAGGACGTCATGCACGGCGAGATGGCGCATGCGGGCTTCGGTCTGTTTGCGTTCGGTAATGTCGGTATAGGTCGCAACGTAACCGCCGCCGGGCATCGGGTTGTGGTCCACCTGAACGACCCGGCCATTCGGGCGGGTGCGTTCCATGCGGTACGGTTCGCGACGGCGCGCAATCGCCACCCGGTCGGAAATCAGGGCCTGAATGCTGACATCGCCATATTCGCCGCGTTCGGCGTTGTAACGCAGTATATCGGAAAGTGGCGTTCCTTCCTTGACCAGATCGCGCGGCAGGTTCAGCAATTCGATATAGCGTTCGTTCCAGACCATCAGGTTCAGGTCCTGATCGAACAGGCATATGCCTTGGCCGATATTGTGAAGGGTTGCTTCCAGAAGGGCCTGTTTGCGCTGGGCTTCTTCCTGTGCCTGCCCTTGCAGGGTCACCATTTCATTATATTCGCGGATCAGAAGACCCAGTTCATCCGAACTGTTCCATTCCACCGGACGGCGCAGGCGGCCATGCTTGGTCATGCGGATGGAATGCAAAAGCCGGTTCAGCGGTTCCTTGATCGACCGTTTGTTGGCGATCAGAAGGCTGGCGGCGACAACCGCAATCAGCAGACCGAACAGGATCATGTCGATCACCATCCGGCGGAACAGCAAATCCTGAACGCGGGCTTCTGTGAAGTAAATCACAAGTTCGCCGACGTCATGACGCACATTATTGCGTTCAAAGAACACGCGCCGTGACAGACGCAGGGTGTCGTTCAGTTCGGATTGTGACACGCCGGTATGGGCAAATTCGGTGCCGTCAGCGCCCAGTGCCAGCACGGCGACAATATCGCGATCCCGGCTCATGGCATTCAGGGCGGATTCGATATTGTCGACATCCAGATACCAGAACGGTGTCGCCAGAACGCGGGCATTGATGTCGGCGGTCTGTTCGATTTTTTCAGTCAGGTCGTCACGCAGAACCGTGTAACTGACGTATCCGAAGACAACGAACAGCGCGAGGGAGAACAAGGAAACCAGCGGCAGCGCGATAAAAAGCAATCGGCTGCTAAGCGACTTCCGTTGTAAAAAGCCGTACGATCCGCGCGACAAGCGTATTTCTCCTCGGCACCCACTATCGACTAGTTAATGGCAACCATACCCGACCTTAGGACGGGGTCCAACATCCCTGACACTGACGTTACTCAATCTGGAAGTCAGCCCAAAAGCAAGTTTGATTTCATTTTTTTCATATAGCGTTCACAAAAAGCAATCCGATCCATCTATTTTGGATCGAAGTGCAGCAGCTTCAAGCACTTGTATGCCAGTTTATTTCGGATTTCTTATTTAGGGCGGATTTATTTCGGCACGGCCTGACGGGCGAGTTCATCGCATCGTTCGTTTTCCGGGTGTCCGGCGTGTCCTTTGACCCAGTGCCATTCAACTTTATGCGTTTTAAGAGCTTCCAGAAGCCTTTGCCAAAGCTCGACATTCTTGACGGGCTTTTTATCCGCCGTTTTCCAGCCGCGTTTCTGCCAGCCGAAAATCCATTTGGTAATTCCGTCGCGGACATAGCTGCTGTCGGTGTAGATATCGACCACACAGGGGCGTTTCAACGCTTCAAGCGCACTGATGGCGGCCATCATTTCCATGCGGTTGTTGGTGGTTTCCGGATCGCCGCCCGACATTTCCTTTTCCACGCCATTAAATCGCAGGATCGCGCCCCAGCCACCGGGGCCGGGGTTGCCGCTGCACGCGCCGTCGGTATAAATCTCGACGCGTTTATTGTCCGTTCCGGTCATGTAATTCTATTCCTCGCCCAGGCCATAGGCGCTGGCACTGTCGATCCGCTGATGAAAGCGCAGTTTATTGATGTATTCGCGTGGGTTTTTCGGTGTGACCAGCGCATCCTTGGGCGTGTTGATCCAGTCATAAAGACGGGTCAGCAGGAACCGCAATGACGCCCCGCGCGCAAGGATCGGAAGGGCGGCCATTTCGTCATCGGACAATGTGCGCACCTTGCCATAGCTTGACAGAAGGTTGCGCGCCTTGGTGACGTTGAAACTGTTATCAGGTTCGAAACACCACGCATTCATGCAGATCGCAATGTCATAGGCCAGAAGGTCATTGCACGCGAAATAGAAATCGATCAGGCCCGATACGTCATCCTTGCCCGGGAAGAAAAACACATTATCGGGGAAAAGGTCGGCATGGATCACGCCCGCAGGCAACTGATGGGGCCAGTTGGCTTCAAGAAAGGCCAGTTCATCCTCGATCAGTTTTTCAAGGCCGGGCTGAACGCCGTTAGCATCGGTACGGCAGCTTTCAAACAGCGGGCGCCAGCCCGTAACACTTAGCGCATTGCCAAGATACATGTCGAAATCCTGACCGGCGGTGTGCAAGTGTGCCAGTGCCGCACCAAGCCCGGTGCAGTGATGGGGCATGATCCGGCGCGGCGACATGCCGTTCAGGAAGGATGTGATGGCGGCCGGACGTCCGCACAAACGGCGTAACGCGACCCCGTCCTTGCCGTGGATCGGTGTCGGGCAATTCAGCCCCTTGGCCGACAGATGATCCATCAGGCCCAGATAGAACGGCAGGTCATCCGGGTTCACACGCTTTTCATACAGGGTCAGGATGAAGGATGCCTGATCGGTCTGAAGCAGGAAGTTGGTATTTTCGACACCCTCGGCGATTCCCTTGAACGAAATCACGGTGCCGATATCGTATTCGGCAACAAAACGGGCGATATCTTCGTCAGAAACGTCGGTATAGACGGCCATGGGATATCCGGATTTCCTGCATCAGGGCGGGGTTAGCTGGCAAGCTGGCGGGGCAGCTTGAAGGTGACGTTTTCATTGGTCAAAGTCAGGGTTTCGACCGTGACGTTATAACGTTCCCGGCAGGCATCGATGACTTCCTCGACCAGAATTTCCGGGGCGGATGCGCCCGCAGTAATGCCAAGCGTCGAAATACCGTCAAGCTTGGACCAGTCGATATCCTTGGCGCGTTCGACCAGAACCGAACGGTCACATCCTTCGCGTTTCGCGACTTCGACCAGACGGTTCGAGTTTGACGAGTTTGGCGCGCCCAGAACCAGAATGGCATCGGCATCGGTTGCGATCAGCTTGACCGCGTGTTGGCGGTTGGTGGTCGCATAGCAGATGTCTTCTTTCTTCGGGACCTCGATCGCCGGAAAACGGCGTTGCAGGATCGAGATGATCTTGGCCGTATCGTCCAGCGACAGGGTGGTCTGGGTCACAAACGCCAGGTTTTCGGGGTTTTCGACCTGAAGGTTTTCGGCGTCTTCTTCGGTCTCGATCAGGGTCATGCTGCCCGGTGGCAACTGCCCCATGGTGCCGATGACTTCGGGATGACCGGCATGGCCGATCAGAAGGATATGTTTGCCATCTGCATGGTGGCGTTCCGCACCACGATGGACCTTGGACACCAGCGGGCAGGTCGCATCAAGATATTCAAGCTGGCGGCTTTCGGCAGCTTCGGGGACCGATTTCGGTACACCGTGCGCGGAAAAGATTACTGGCACGCCATCCGGGACGCTATCGAGTTCATCGACAAAAACAGCCCCCATGTCGCGCAGGCGGTCGACCACGAATTTATTGTGGACGATTTCGTGGCGGACATAGACCGGCGCGCCATACTTCACCAGCGCCTTTTCGACGATCTCGATCGCACGATCCACCCCGGCACAGAAACCGCGCGGGTTGGCAAGGATGATCCGAAGGTCGGCTTTGTCAGACATGATACGGGTCCGAATGTTCATGATGTGCGCCATGCGATGGCACGGTTATTCAAATGTCTTCGTTACATAACCTGCCAGCACCGTGCACGCAATGACAGACACCGTGTAAAGATGCATGTTCAGCTATGTCCGGCCATGTATTTAGGCCCCATGCCGCGATTTGAAACGGAAGCGGGTTGTGTCGCCATATCGGAGCGAATAGACTGCGCGCGGTTGTGCCCGGACCGGGCATGACAGCGAATTTGACCAGTTCTATAGAGGCTTGGATGACGATTGCGAACGGACTGCGGCGTGTTTGTGCATTGGGTTTGGTGTCGTTTGCCGGTTTTCTGGCGGCGTGCAGCAGCAACCCGTTCGAAGAGCAGCCGGTTCCGGCATGTCCGCGGGCCTTCCTGCCCAATGATACCGCCCGATTGGTGCAGTTCAGCGGTCAGGGCAAGGACCTGACCGATGTGATCCTTGAAGCCGAATTTGGCGGTTATCTGGGCGATTGCGGCTATGACCTTGATGACAAGATCCTGAACGTCGTGATCAGCCCGGTGATCAATGCCGAACTGGGCCCGGCCGCACAGTGGCGCAACGCAAAACTCCAGTATTTCGTAGCACTTAAGGACCCGTCTGGCGAGTTTATCCAGAAGAATCTGTTCGATGTTCAGATGGCGTTTCCGAGCAATTTGAACCTGGCGCGCTATCGCGACGAGCAGGTGACTTTGAACGTGCCGCTGGATGATGTCTGGGCCGGTCCGGACTATGAAATTTACCTTGGTTTCCAGCTAAGCGCCGATCAGCTTGATTACAATCGACGCTTCGGAAAAAATTAATAATCCGGCCTATTATTCATTTTTGGTGAATAATCAAATCCCGCCCGCCTCGCGTGGCGGGATTTTCGTTTTTGAACAAAAGTTCGTTTTCGGTAATCCTCATACAAAATAATGGGCATTTGCCGGAGGGGCAAAAAAAGGGCTTTTAATCCTCATACCAATGGATGGGGTGGAGAGGATATGATTTTTGGGGCTGGTCTGGTCGGATTCAAATCCGTATAAGGGGGCATACCCAAATGATCCCCGTGGGAGAGTGCCACGGTCTTGATCGATGTGCGTGATTACATCGATAGGGATTGCGCGGACGCCGAAGGAGCAACCACCCCGGAAACTCTCAGGCAAACGGACCGCGGGGAGATGGGACTCTGGAAAGCAGGCGGCATCGAACATGGATGTGCGTCTCGCCGAAGATGTAAGCAGACCGGTATTCAAACCGGCTGTGATTCTTTCAGGCTCCAAGACAGAGGGGGACGTGGTTGGCCACTGGTCGGCTATGTTTCGCAACGACTGTCTGGAGACCTTGATGGCCGATCATCAAACCGAACTGCTGAAAACCGCCCTTTATGATTTGCATGTGGAACTGGGTGCCAAGATGGTGCCGTTCGCCGGTTATGACATGCCGGTGCAATATCCGTTGGGGGTGAAGGGCGAACATCTGCATACCCGCGCGAAGGCCGGTCTGTTTGATGTTTCGCATATGGGGCAGGTCCGCCTGACCGGCGAAAATCGCGTGGCCGAGCTTGAAAAGCTGGTGCCCGGTGATATCGCGATCCTCAAACCCGGCCGCACCCGTTATTCCGCCTTTACCAATGACGATGGCACGATTTTGGATGATCTGATGATCACCAATGCGGGCGACAGCCTGTTTCTGGTGATCAATGCCGCGTGCAAGGATGATGACATTGTCCATATGCGGGCCAATCTGGATAACGGTGTCGAGCTGATCGAGATTGATGACCGCGCGTTGATGGCCTTGCAGGGCCCGGACGCCGCCCGCGTGCTGGCGCGGTTTGCACCCTCGGTTGCCGATATGAAATTCATGAGCTTTGCCGAGATCGATATTGCCGGTATCGCGTGCTTTGTTACCCGGTCGGGCTATACCGGCGAAGACGGGTATGAGATTTCCGTGCCGAACGAGCGCGCCGAAGAGCTGGCGCGCAAGTTGTTGGCCGAGGAAGAGGTCGAGGCGATTGGCCTTGGCGCGCGTGATTCGCTGCGTCTTGAAGCTGGTCTTTGCCTGTATGGCAACGATATCGATACCACGACCACCCCGGTCGAAGGCGACCTTAACTGGATCATCAACAAGCGTCGTCGCGAAGAAGGCGGGTTCAAGGGGGCGGATGTCATCCTTGATCAGCTTGCCAATGGCGCGGATCGCAAACGTGTCGGGATCAAACCCGAAGGCAAGGCCCCGGCGCGTGAACATACGCCGGTCTTGAACAGTGACGGCGAAGAAATTGGCGAAATCACCAGCGGTGGTTTCGGCCCGACCGTGGATGGCCCGATTGCGATGGGATATGTCGCAATTGAATTTGCCGCCCCGGGTACCAAAGTCGATCTGATGGTGCGCGGCAAGGCACGCCCGGCGGAAATCGTCGAACTGCCGTTTGCGGCACATCGTTACTATCGCGGCTGATCATCAGAAAAAAAAGAGTTCGGGCAGCGTTTGCGGCCCGCAAAAGATACCGAGATTTTAGAGACAACTGATCTTACAGGGACGAATTACCATGGCTAAAAAATTCTCGCAGGAACATGAATGGGTTGAATATGAAGACGGTGTCGCGACCGTTGGCATTACCGATTACGCCCAGCAGTCGCTTGGCGATATCGTTTATGTCGAGCTGCCGGAAGTTGGCAAAAAGCTGACCAAGGATGGCGATGCGGCGGTTGTCGAATCGGTCAAGGCCGCCAGCGACGTTTATGCGCCGCTTGATGGTGTCGTTGTCGAAGCCAACGAAGAACTTGATGACAATCCGGCACTGGTGAACGAAGCCCCGGAAAGCGATGGCTGGTTCTTCCGCATGGAACTTTCCGATGAGTCCCAGCTTGATGAGCTGATGGACGAAGCTGCGTATAAAGACTTTGTCGAAGGCCTTTAAGATATGCGTTATCTTCCGCTAACCAAGGCGGATCGCGCCTCGATGCTTGAAACCATCGGGGCAAAGTCCGTTGATGAATTATATAGCGACGTGCCCGAAGGCGCGCTGCTGTCCGAGCCGGTCGATCTGCCCCATCATCTGGGCGAATTGCAGGTCGAACGCGACATGGCGAAAATGGCCGCCAAAAACATGGGCACGGCCAGCGTGCCGAGCTTCCTGGGTGCGGGGGCGTATCGCCACCATGTTCCGGCCACGGTCGATTACATCATCCAGCGTGGTGAATTCCTGACGGCCTATACCCCCTATCAGCCGGAAATCGCGCAGGGTACGTTGCAGTATCTGTTCGAATTCCAGACCCAGGTGGCATCGATCACCGGCATGGATGTGGCCAACGCATCGATGTGGGACGGGGCAACGTCGTGCGCGGAAGCCGTTCTGATGGCGTGCCGCGCAACACGGCGCAAGAAAGCGGTTCTGTCGGGTGGTCTGCATCCGCATTACCGTGAAGTCACGGAAACCTATTGCCAGTATAGCGATACCGAAGTTGCCGGTCGCGACGGGCACCCGGAAAAGCAGGCAACCGCCGACGAGCTTGACGATCTGATTGATGATCAGACCGCCTGCGTCGTGGTCCAGTATCCAGACGTTTTCGGCCGTATTCAGGACCACACGAAGCTTGCGGATGCGTGCCATGCCAAGGGTGCGCTTCTGATCGTGGTCTTTACCGAGGCGATGGCGTTTGGCGCGGTCAAATCGCCGGGCAGCTTTGGCGCGGACATCGTCTGCGGCGAAGGCCAGTCGATTGGTAACAACCTGAACTATGGCGGGCCATATGTTGGTCTGTTTGCCACGACCAGCAAACTGGTACGCCAGATGCCCGGTCGCCTGTGTGGTGAAACGGTTGATCAGGACGGCAAGCGCGGTTTTGTTCTGACGCTTTCGACCCGTGAACAACATATCCGCCGCGAAAAGGCGACATCGAACATCTGCACCAATTCCGGTCTGTGTTCGTTGGCCTTTACGGTGCATATGAGCCTTCTGGGGGAAGACGGGTATCGTGGTGTGGCAACGCTTAACCATGAAACCGCCTGCAAGACCGCCGATGCGATTGATGCGGTACCGGGTGCGGAAGTTGTCAATGACAGCTTCTTTAACGAGTTCACCGTCAAGCTTGCCAAACCGGCAGCCGAGGTGGTCGAGGCACTGGTTGCCAAGGGTATCCTTGGTGGCGTTCCGTTGTCGCGCCTGTATCCGAACCGTGACGATCTGGACCATTACATGCTGGTGGCGGCGACCGAAACCAACACCGACGAAGACATCGCGGACCTTGCGTCTGCATTGAAGGAGGTGCTGGCATGAGCTTTACCACCCATACCGGTAACCGCGGCCTCGTTCTTGAGGAGAAGCTGATTTTCGAACAGGGCGAACCGGGTCGTACCGGTGTTGACCTTCCGAAGCCAGCGGGCATCAAATCACGCCTTGGCGGCCTTGATCGCGATAGCGATGTTGGTTTGCCGGGCCTGTCCGAGCCGCAGGTGGTGCGTCATTTCACGCGCCTGTCGCAAAAAAACTTTGGCATTGATTCCGGCTTCTTCCCGCTGGGTTCGTGCACGATGAAACACAACCCGCGCCTGAACGAAAAGGTTGCGCGTATGCCCGGTCTTGCCGACCTGCATCCGATGCAGCCCGAAAGCACGGTGCAGGGGGCGCTTGAACTGATTGACAGTTGCGCGCACTGGTTGCTGGTTCTGACCGGGATGCCCGCCGTTTCCATGTCGCCCGCAGCGGGTGCGCAGGGTGAACTTTGCGGCATGATGGCGATCCGTGCGGCCCTTGATGCGCGCGGTGAAAACCGTCGTCGTGTTCTGGTGCCGGAATCAGCCCACGGGACCAACCCGGCAACGGCCGCGGCATGTGGTTTCACGGTTGATTCGATCCCGGCCACCGAAGATGGCCGTGTGGACCTTGCCGCGTTCGAAGCCAAGCTTGGCGACGATGTGGCGGGTATCATGCTGACCAACCCGAATACCTGCGGGCTGTTTGAGCGCGACGTTCGCAAGATTGCCGATCTGGTCCATGCGGCCGGTGGGTATTTCTATTGCGACGGGGCGAACTTCAACGCGATTGTCGGACGGGTGCGCCCGGCCGATCTTGGCATTGATGCGATGCATATCAACCTGCACAAGACCTTTTCGACCCCGCATGGCGGCGGTGGACCGGGTTCGGGTCCGGTTGTGTTTTCCGACGCACTGGCCCCGTTTGCACCGATCCCCTATGTCGTGCGCAAGGGCGAGAAATTCCATCTGGTGGAAACCGCCGAAGAACAGGATGGCAAAAAGCCGTTCGGTCGTCTGAAAGGCTTCCACGGTCAGATGGGCATGTTCATTCGGGCGCTGTCTTATATGAAAAGCCATGGCGCGGATGGATTGCGTCAGGCATCGGGCGATGCGGTGCTGAATGCCAACTATCTTCTGGCGCGTCTGAAAGACAAGCTGAGCGTGGCATTCCCCGGCTATTGCATGCACGAAGCGCTGTTTGACGATGATTTCCTGAAAGATACCGGTGTTTCGACGCTGGATCTGGCGAAGGCGATCATAGACGAGGGCTTCCACCCGATGACCATGTATTTCCCGCTGGTGGTGCATGGCGCGCTTTTGATCGAGCCGACGGAAACCGAAACCAAGGAATCGATTGATCAGTTCTGCGATGCGGTGCTGGCATTGGTGGCCAAGGCAGAATCGGGCGATGCGGAATTCTTTAAAAATGCGCCGTATCTGACACCGCGTCGTCGTCTTGACGAAACGGCAGCGGCAAGAAAGCCGGTTCTGCGCTGGATGCCTGAAACTGCTTGATTTGCAACGCAACATAACCTTTTTGCGCACCCCGGTCATCTGGCCGGGGTGTTCTTTTTCAAAGGCTTGTTCTTGAAACCCATTGGACTTGTAGCAATCTGGACCCTTATACTCGTTTTAATGTGATCATCTGACCACGGGGGTGGGTGATCGGGGGAACAGGGATCGGGTCAAGCCCGTTGCCGGAGGATTGAAGTCAGCCATGACACGTCGCGTGCAGAAGGTTTTCACCGCAGAACGCCGTTTAAAAGAACGTTCGGGTGGTGTGGTGGAAGATTGGTCGGATTCCTTTTTCGATCCGACGCTTGAAACCGGTATGGGTGCAGGTGCGCCATTGCCAGCGCCGAAACCGGCTGCGACCGTTGAGGCATCCGGGATCAATCAGGCTGTACTTGATGAAATTCGTGCCCTGAGGTCGGAAGTCGCCCAACTGCGCGATGCGGTGCGTGCCGGTGGCAGTATTGATGCCGCCCATATCGCACCGGCATCGGATGGTGATGCGATGGATGTATTGCCCGATCCGGTCAGCAGCAATTTTACCCATAGCAATCGTCCGGGTGCGTCGGAACCGGACAAAGACGACCTTGAACTGATCCGCAAGCAGATCGAGGAAATGAACGAACATATTCACAGGGCGAAGATGCAGATCGCGTCGCTGCGTCATCCGAAGGCCGAGGATGACCGCCTTGTCAGTGCGACCACCGAACTTGATGCGATCATCAAGGATACGGAAATGGCAACGCATACGATCCTTGAATCCGCCGAACAGATCGACGATCTGGCGATGACGCTTAAAAATTCGGCACCATCCGACTTTGTGGCCGAACATGTCGAACAGATCGCGTTTCTGGTCACCAAGGTTTTCGAGTCCTGTAACTTCCAGGACATCACCGGCCAGCGCATCAACAAGGTGGTTCGGACCCTTGAATTCGTTGAAGAACGGGTTCACAACATGATCCTGATCTGGGGCGAGGATGCCTTTAGCGATCTGCCGGTTCCCGAAAATGATGACGGGACGCCGAAGAACGAGGATGACGATCTTCTGAATGGTCCGCAGTTGGAAGGCGAGGGGATCAGTCAGGACGACATCGACAAATTGTTCGACTGAGTATTTCCAAATCGGGGTGATGATCTTATATTCAGGGTTGAAACCCTGAAGAAGTCTTGTTCGGAAACAAGATTTTACGAATTTCCGACTTCTCATCGGTCAACCAAAAGTTTACGGTTTTCCGATATAGTCGAATTCACAAAAAACAAAAGCAGCGTTGGGATGCGTGTGACGGGCAGTTGCGCGCGTTTTGGTGCGCTTGGAGGATGAAATGGGATTCTGGTCGCTTGGCACTTTGCGCCAGCCAAAGGCACAAGATATCAAATGGCGGAAAAGCCCGCGTGGCGAGTATTATCGCCTGTTCATGATCGATGATTTCAGCGAGCTGAAACTTGACAATGTTGGCGGTGTCTATCTGCTGTGGCATGGCGGGATCAAACCGTCATGGCTTGTCGCCGGGGCCACCGAAGATCTGGGCCACAGTTTTGTTGAACTGTCCCATGACCGTGACATTCGCGAATATGACAATCGCGGCGGTGTCTTCATGAGCTGGTCGCCGATCAAGGAAGATTTCCGCGAAGGTGTGGTGCATTTCATTGCCAAACACACCGACCCGACTTTTGAATGCGATTTTGACAGCCGGTCAGAACCAATACCGGTTTTGCTGCCGCGTTAGGGGCCTGCCCCCAAGGATGCGGCATCAAAATAAAAAGCTCCGCGGATCAGGCGGAGCTTTTTGCTTTTTGCAGGTGTTTCGGGCTTAGAGTTTGCCCAGCACGGTTTCGGCACTCGACACGTCAAAGGCGCCGGGTTCCTCGACCGCAAGATCGGTGACCTTGCCGTCATCGACAATCATGGCAAAGCGGTTGGCGCGTTTGCCAAGACCGCGACCGGTCAGGTCGAGTTCAAGGCCGGTCTTGCTAACGAAGGCGAGGTCGCCATCGGACAGCATGGTGATGTTTTCACCGGCATTTTCGGCCTTTGCCCAAGCGTTCAGAACAAAGGCATCGTTCGATGCCAGGCAGACGATTTCATCAACACCCTTTGCCTTGATGGCATCGGCATTGGCAACGAAGCCCGGCAGATGTTTGGCCGAGCAGGTCGGGGTGAAAGCGCCCGGCACGGCAAAGACAACGACCTTGCGACCGGCGAAAAATTCGTTGGTGTTGACGGCTTCGGGGCCGTCGGCGGTGGCGCGGAAAAGCGTGACTTCGGGAAGTTTGCTGCCGACTTCGATGGTCATGGGGTTTTCTCCGTCATGCGGGGGGCTTGATTGCCGCCCTTGTTCTGGTGATTGGGTAGAGCCTTTTCCGTTGGGATTGAAGCGATTTTGTTCGCCAAACCCGAACCCTTCGGGCCGGGACATTCTTCTGCCCCGCAGCGTCAGGGATCTTGACCGTAGCCCCGCTACGCTCTGCGATCCCTTCCTTGCGGGACAGAAGAATGCCTCCGGCAAAACGCTTCAATCCCAACGGAAAAGGCTCTAGGGCCATCAAACAGCAAAACGGGTTGATCTTCAATCATATCCGTTGGGGTTTCGATGGTTTCAAATCTTTGTCACGGTTTATCGTGATCCCGAAAAGATGTGCATCACATCACTTTTTCACAAGGTCGGTACCACCAGATGCGCGGGCGATGGCATCAAGGACTTCCTGTTTGCCGAGCAGTTCGGACAGCAGAACACCGTCCGGTGCCTTGGGCCCGAATACGGCATTGAACGGAATGCCATAGCGGCCATAACCCGCCAGATATTGCGAAATCACCGGATCGGGACGGGTCCAGTCGCCCTGCATCAGGATGACGTCATCGGCGGTCAGGGCAGCGGTCATATCGTCGGTTTCAAGGACCAGCTTTTTATTGACCTGACAGGTCACGCACCATTCGGCGGTAATATCGACCAGCACGGTTTTGCCATCGGCAACATGGCGGGCGATTTCATCCGGGGCGAAGGGCCGCCACGGCAGGGTTTCGGTGCTGGTGCGCGATGCGGTGTTCTTGAGCGGGGCCTTGGAAAAGCCCGGTGCAAACAGGGCGGCCAGCACGCCAAGGGTGGCAAGTGCTGTAAAAGCAAATTTGCGTTTCTGCACCGTCGTGCGGTGGCGGGCAAACAGAAGGATGCCCGCGATCACAAGGGCGACACCAACTGCAATCGCCCCGCCCATGCCGATCTGAACCGCCAGAACCGACAGCAGCCAGATGGCGGTCCCGGCAAGGGCCACGCCCAGAACCCCTTTGACAAAGCCCATCCAGCGGCCCGGCTTGGGCAGAAGGCGGGCGATTTCGGGCCGGGCGGCAATCGCGAGATAAGGAATGGCAAGCCCGATACCCAGCAGGGTGAATATCCAGAAAATGTCAAAGCTGCTGCCTGCCAAAGCAAAGCCAACGGCGGTGCCAAGGAACGGGGCCGAGCACGGGGTTGCCAGCAGGGTGGCAAACATGCCGGTCAGGAAATGACCGCCAAGGTGGCTTCCGGATTGTTCGCGCGTGGTGATGGCATCATTAGCAGCATTGCCGAGTTCAGCCGGACCGTTGATTTCAAACAGGCCCCACATATTGAAGGCAAACAGGGCGACGATGATGGTCATCACGGTCAGGAACAGCGGTTGCTGGAACTGGATGCCCCAGCCAATCGTGCCGCCCGCAAGCTTGATGCCGATCAGGACGGCCGCAATCAGCCAGAAGGATGTGATGATGCCCGCCGCACTGGCAAGGAAGCCACGGCGGGTGGCACTGCGTTCGGCACCCTGGGCCTTCATCGCCGACATGACCTTGATCGAGAGGACCGGCAGGACGCAGGGCATGAAATTCAGGATAAAGCCGCCCAGAAGGGCCAGCGCGCCGATCAGCCAGAGGCTGGTGGCGGCGATGCTGGTGCCGGAAACGGTGTTGCTGCTGGTGGCAGAACCAGACGGGGCAGCGGCGATCTGGCAGTCCTGTTCGATGGCAAGGGGCCCCGCAATGACGGTGACGATCACGTCATCGCCAATCGTGGTCTGACCGTCTTTCAGGCCATAGATCGGGATCCGGAATTGCTGTGTGCCGGTTGCGTTATCGGTTGCGGTCGGGACCGGCACGCCAAAGCCAAGGCGGACATTGCCTTCGATCAGGATTTCAACCGGGTCGGTCGCGGTTTGATCAAGACCCGAGACGGCGACATTGAGAAATGTTTTGTCCTTTTCGCCCGATGCGTCGACCGACTGCCAGATATCGGTGACCGACATTGGCAGGTTGTCCCCGCGAAGCGGGACGCGGGATGCGAATTTTTCGATGTCATGGGCAAAGCTGCTGATGGCGGGGTTATCGCCATCCGTGCCGCCCGAAAGACTTGCCGGGATATCAAGGGTAAGGTGGGCCTGTGCGGGGATGCAGACATCGCTGCAGACCAGATAATCGACATCAAGCTCGATATGGGCGGCCTGTGCGGGATCGGTCACGGGGACATCAATCGGCAGGATGATGTGATCCTTGTAGCCGAATGTTTCGAGGCCAAAGATCGAGAAACGGTGCGGCGCGGGCCAGCGGATTTCGCCATCGCCGATGTTGGTTGATCCGGCCCAGTCGAGCTGCGGCGGGAAACCGGCATCACCGGCACTGCGCCAATAGATTTTCCAGTCGGGCTCAAGTTCGAATTCAAGACCAAGGCGGATTTCATCGCGGCCATTGATGGCGTCGCGCGCGCTTAGCAGGCGGACCGATGCGAAATCCTCGTCAACCCGGTTGCTGGCGGCGGTTTGCGCATGCGCCCCTGTGCCCGCCCCGATACCCAGGGGGGCGAGGGCTGCGATAAACAGGCCAAGGATGACAGGCAAAGACCGGATCACGGGTGGTTCCTTCTGGTTTTCGAAACGGGCACGATGACATTCCGTTTGGTGGATATGGCACAAAACCGGGCTTTGTGCCACCGGCACGCCCCAGGATGCCATGGAAATGATGGCTAATCCCGGTTGATGTTCAAAGCAAGGCACGACTGCGTTACCGGCTCGTGTGCCTGGTGGGTTGATCGGTGGTGTGCCCGGTGATGTGATCAGGAACACCATCTTTTTACCAGGCGATTGCTGTCGATTGCCTGTCTGGCTACCTACATGTAAAGCAGTGGCGCGTTTCGGCTTTGATCAATGTCATTTTTGGACTGTTTTCAGGCAAAGGTGGCTTTCGGTGGTAATGGGCGACGGATCGCGTTAGGTTTGTATGAGCAAAACAGGAAAAGTTCGGGAATGGGAATTAAAGAACACACTGGCGAATATCTGGAAGGGAAGCTGCTTGTGGCGATGCCGGGCATGCGTGACCCCCGCTTTTCGCAAAGCGTGGTCTATATCTGTGCCCATAACGAGGATGGGGCGATGGGGCTGGTGATCAACCGGCTGATTGACAGCATCACCTTCCCGGAATTGCTTGAACAGCTTGGCATTGCGCGCCCGGCACCGACGATTGAAGATATTCAGGTGCATTTCGGCGGACCGGTCGAAAGCGGGCGGGGCTTTGTTCTGCACAGCACCGATTTTGAGAACGAGGCGACATTGCATGTCGATCCGGGTGTTTCGGTGACGGCAACGGTCGATATCCTTGAACAGATTGCGCTCGGCGAAGGCCCGAAAAGCAGTATTCTGGCCCTTGGCTATGCCGGATGGCGCAGCGGGCAGCTTGAAAACGAGATTCTTGCCAATGGCTGGCTGCATGTCGATGCCGATGCCGACCTTCTGTTTGGTGTTGATTGCGAAGACAAATGGGAACAGGCCTTTGCCAAGCTGGGTTTTGCCCCGGAACTTCTTTCAGGCGAAGCGGGCCACGCCTAAGGCCACGGGACCAAACTCTGCACGTGAAAAAGCCTGCCGTTTCCGGCAGGCTTTGGTGTTTTGGTGACGTTTCAGGCCAATAAACGGATCAGTCAAACAGGGCGTCGATTTCTTCCTGCGAGAAGATCTGATCGATTTCGTCCTGACTGACGCGTTCGACGTTTTGCGGCGCGCGGGTAACGGTTTTATCGAGATTGTCCTGACCTTTGGGGTCGGCGGGCAGATCGAATTCGCCAAAGTCATCCTCGCCCCAGATTTCGATCACGCGGGTGACGCGTTCCTCGATATATTTCATGGTGTTGACGACTTTGGTGATGCGCTGCCCGGTCAGATCCTGGAAGTTGCACGATTCAAACACCTTGACCACCAGATCAACGATGTCGTCGGCAAGCCCCTGGGTATAGTCATCGGGGGCGGCAGAGCGGATATTATGGGCAACCGCATCGATTTTTTCGACGGTTTCAAGGATGTTGGCGGTGGCATCCTCGGTCGCGGCGACGACGGAATCAAGTTCGCCCTTGACGATGTTGATCCGCGTGCCGCTGCTGTCGTCCGGCGCGGTATAGAGGGCGGCGATTTCGCGCTTGGTTTCCTGAATGGAATTGGCAAGGGCGCGAATTTCGGTCTTGAGCATGCGAAGCTCTTTGCGGGCGTCGTCCTGATCATCATCATCGGCGCGCGCATTCAGCTTCTTCTGTTCTTCCATCATGATGCGGATGTCGGACAGAAGTTCTGCCTTCAGATCCTCGATCGCATTATGGAGTGTCGACATATCCGTGCCACCCACTGCGCCGCCGCCATCAGGGGACGGGGCCGGTAGCGGCAGGGAGACGATATCACTCATACTTTCCAGCTTGTTGAGCAGCCGGAGCTCTGCGGTGAAAAGCTTTTTGCTTCCTTGGCGGGACATGAGCGAACCTCGATCTGAAACGTCACGGTAATCCTGTTCCGATGATAATCCACAAATCATCCCGGAACAGAAAAATATAATACTTTTGCATAGAATGGTTTCAGCCAAACGATCAGTTTGGCAAGACCATTCCCCTGATATTGGGGAAGATTCCCTCAATTAAAGGCATCTGCGCGTTTTTATGTAGGTTTCGTGTCCCGAAATACGGAAGCCGGTGCGCTTTTTTCCGGTGATTTCCTTGTGATTACAATCACAGAGATCGCAGCGTTTATCAACCTTTGTGCGGTGCATTCGAAAAACTTCATGCGTGCGGTCGGGGCATGCCGGGCCCGGTGTTGAAACGGGGAGTGATGATTTTACGACTCGGAACAGGGTAAATGATTGATTGTGATGGTTTTGCCTGTGGATAAAGTGGGCAAACGGGGGTGATTCTGGCGGTAAAACACGCGTCGTTCGGGGGATGCCGATAAATCCGTACTTAAATAAGGATTTTACCTGCGGTTTGTATCGCCTAAAGGATAATTTTGCCCTGTCTGTTGCGTGGCAGCAAAGCGGGCTATGATGGTCCGGCGCGATGAGGAATGGCACCATTTCTATCGCAAGGGTAGGCGATTGGATTTAGAAAAAAATTGAACCCATGCGCTAAATTCCTGAAAGGAAAAGTAATATTTTTGTGCAACGCAGCGAGGTTTTTTCTGGAACAGGCTGTTAAGATAGGCTATTCGCCTTCCATACCGTTGTGCCGCAGTGCATGCGGGTTTGAAAATCAGGTTTGTCTGATGTTACGTCGCGATCCTGGTGGCTATGCCGATTTATGGTTGAGTCATCACGGCATACCTTTTCGATGAACGAACAACCCGTTATGTTCGTATATGTCGAGGGTCACGATGTGGCTTTCCTTTGGACAAATTGCCTTGAGATGTAATGCGAGGGGGCAGATTCGCATGTCGATCAAGATGCTGTTTCCCATTCTTTTGCTGGGATTGGCAGTTCTGACCGGACTGGATAGTGCCGCGCTTGCCGCGGTTGGTCAGCCTGAGCCATGGCAACTGGGTCTTCAGCACCCGGTTTCGCCGGTGGCTGTACAGGGCCATGATTTCTTTATTCTTCTGACATGGCTGATGACCGCCGTTACGGTGATCGTCCTGCTGTTGTTGCTTTATGTTCTTTTCCGCTTTAGCCGGAAACGGAATCCCATCCCGTCCAAGACCACCCACCATACGCTTCTTGAAATCGTATGGACCGTGGCGCCGGTCCTGATCCTTCTGATTATCGCGATCCCGTCGTTCCGTCTGCTGTATTTCGCAGACCGCGTCGAAGACGCCGATATGACGCTGAAGATCATCGGCAAGCAGTGGTACTGGACGTATGAATATCCCGACAGCGGCAATTTCACGTTCGATTCCCTGATGATCGACGAGGAAACCGCCGTTGCAGAGGGCAAGATGCGCCTTCTGGATGTGGACAACCCCGTCGTTCTGCCGGTTGACACCAATATCCGCCTGATCATGACATCGGACGATGTGATCCATAACTGGGCCATGCCGTCGCTGTTCATCAAGCTGGATGCCGTGCCGGGCCGCCTGAACGAAACCTGGACCCGCATTCCGGGCGAATATGCAGGCACCACCTTCTATGGTCAGTGTTCGGAACTGTGTGGCGTGAACCACGCCTACATGCCGATCGCGGTCAAGGCCGTGACCATGGAAGAATACGAAGCATGGGTCGCACAGGCCCAGGAGAAATTCGCGTCGGTTGATCTGCCGTCGCCGGTTTCTGTGGCTTCGGCAGAGTGAGGGAGAGATTTATGGCTCACGCTGACACACATTCGCATGATGATCACATGCCCGGTTTCTTTACCCGTTGGTTCCTTTCGACCAACCACAAGGATATCGGCACGCTCTATCTTGCATTCTCGCTGGTTGCCGGTCTGATCGGTGGTGCGTTTTCGGTCTGGTTCCGTATGGAACTGGCCCATCCGGGCACCCAGGTCATCGAAGATCACCACTTCTTTAACGTTCTGGTCACCGCACATGGCATGATCATGGTGTTCTTTGTTGTCATGCCCGCCATGATTGGCGGTTTTGGCAACTGGTTCGTACCGATCATGATCGGTGCGCCCGACATGGCGTTCCCGCGACTGAACAATATTTCGTTCTGGCTGCTCGTGCCGGCCTTTGCACTTTTGATGCTGTCGGCGGTGGTCGGTAGCGGTGCCGGGACCGGCTGGACGGTTTATCCGCCGCTGTCGGCCTCGCTTGGCCATCCCGATGCATCGGTTGATCTGGCGATCTTTGCGTTGCACCTTGCCGGTGCAAGCTCGATCCTGGGGGCGGTGAACTTCATCACCACCATTTTCAACATGCGTGCGCCGGGCATGACGCTTCACAAGATGCCGCTGTTTGCGTGGGCGATGCTGGTGACCGCGTTCCTGCTGCTTCTGGCGGTGCCGGTGCTGGGTGGTGCGATCACCATGCTTCTGACCGACCGCAACTTTGGCACGGATTTCTTCAATCCGGCCGGTGGCGGTGACCCGATCCTGTATCAGCACCTGTTCTGGTTCTTTGGTCATCCCGAAGTTTACATCATGATCCTGCCGGGCTTTGGCATCATCAGCCACATCATTTCGACCTTCTCGCGCAAGCCGATTTTCGGCTATCTCGGGATGGCTTATGCCATGGTCGCAATCGGTGTTGTCGGTTTCATCGTGTGGGCGCACCACATGTATACCGTCGGCCTTGATGTTGACACGCGTGCCTATTTCACCGCGGCAACGATGGTGATTGCGGTGCCGACCGGGGTTAAGATCTTTTCGTGGATTGCAACGATGTGGGGCGGCTCGATCGAGCTTCGCGCACCGATGCTGTGGGCGATTGGCTTTATCTTCCTGTTCACGGTTGGTGGTGTGACCGGCGTTATCCTGGCGAACTCCGGCATGGATCTGCCGCTGCATGATACCTATTTCGTGGTGGCGCATTTCCATTATGTGCTGTCGCTGGGTGCGGTGTTCTCGATCTTTGCGGGCTTCTATTACTGGTTCAGCAAAATGTCGGGTTACGAGATTTCCGATCTGGGCGCCAAGATTCATTTCTGGCTGTTCTTTATCGGTGTCAACCTGACCTTCTTCCCGCAGCACTTCCTGGGGCTGGCCGGCATGCCGCGCCGTTATGCCGATTACCCGGATGCGTTTGCAGGCTGGAACCTTGTTTCGTCCTATGGTGCGTATCTTTCATTCGCAGCGACGATCTTCTTTGTCGGGGTGGTGGCGCATGCCTTCATCCGTGGCAAAAAGGCCGAAGCCAACCCATATGGCGAAGGTGCGGATACACTGGAATGGACCGTCAGCTCGCCGCCGCCGTTCCATACCTTTGACGAACTGCCGCGCATCAAGTAATTGATCCGATCTTGCGTTCCCCGCCGGTGACCATGGGTTCCCGGCGGGGAACATACGACCGCCCCGAGAAAAGAAGACCAGAATTACATGACCAAGCAGGCCGCCCAGCAGACCCTTGCAATCGATAACATCGCCGCATTACCGGTATCGGAAGTGCGCGACTATATTGCGTTGCTTAAACCCGGTGTGATGACCCTTGTGGTGTTTACCGGTGCCGTGGGTCTTTTGATTGCACCGGGAACAATGCATCCGTTCCTGGCACTGGTTGCGATTGCCTGCATTGCCGTTGCCAGCGGTGCGGCGGCGTCGATCAACATGTGGTACGACCGCGACATCGATATCCACATGAAACGCACCCAGAACCGTCCGATCCCGGCGGGGCGTGTGCCCGCCGACGAGGCGCTTTCGCTGGGGATTGCGTTATCCATTCTTTCGGTGACCGTGATGGCGGTTGCGATCAATTTTGCCGCCGCCGCCCTTCTGGCGGTGTCGATTGCGTTTTACGTGTTCGTTTACACCATGTGGCTGAAACGCAGCACACCGCAGAATATCGTTATTGGCGGTGCCGCCGGGGCATTTCCCCCGATGATCGGCTGGGCG
>TARA_R100000049_G_C1957366_1_pt1 | contig 22939 bp, 18 predicted proteins | sample TARA_R100000049 | Tara Oceans TARA_R100000049 (sample SAMEA2619992) | marine metagenome | biome: marine biome (ENVO:00000447); feature: mesopelagic zone (ENVO:00000213) & marine oxygen minimum zone (ENVO:01000065); material: "saline water (ENVO:00002010), including plankton... | reverse complement strand
AGGCGGGTTATAGGGCCCCTCGCCGGACCTGTAAACACCTTTTTTAAGAAAAAATGACAGAAAGCGCGAGACGCAAAATTTTTGCGCGAAACCACATATAGGTTTCACTTTTATGACCCGCAAGGTCGCGCCTGACGCGAAAATCCGGGTGAGGGACTATTGCGCACATGTTCAAGGCCGTTAAGATAGACCTGCCGCGCCAGGTAAAGCACCCGACTTGAGCCGGAATCCAGCCCCGAATTTCCTTTAAAAATTTGCAGAACACCGAAATGAGCCGCCAAATGCCCTCCAAACAGTCCCTGCCCGACCGGGAATCCCCGATCAAAGTCATTGATATGCATACCGGCGGCGAACCGCTTCGGATTATCACATCGGGATATCCAGCGATTCCGGGCGACGATATTCTGGCCAAACGTCGATATGCCCGCGACGAACTTGATCATCTGCGGCGGTTTCTGATGTTCGAACCGCGCGGTCATTACGACATGTATGGTGCCATTCTGGTCGAACCGAGCCTGCCGGATGCTGATCTGGCGGTTCTGTTCATTCACAATGAAGGCTATTCGACCATGTGCGGCCACGCCATCATCGCCCTTGGCCGATATGCGGTTGATTACGGGTTGGTTACACCGATTGAACCGGTAACGCCGGTTAATATTGAATGCCCCTGCGGGCTGGTACGTGCCGAAGTATCGGTGACCAATGGGAAAAGTGGTGCCGTCCGTTTCAAATCAGTCCCATCCTTCATGTTTGCTGCCGATGTTGAATTGGCGCTTGCCGACGGCCGGGCATTCAAAACAGATATCGGATATGGCGGTGCATTCTATGCCGTTCTGGATGCCGGGCAATTCGGCCTTGAGGTCGGGTCTTCACCGGTGCGGCACCTGATCGATATTGCGCAGTCCGTATGCAGCGCGGTGAATGCCAGTGTCACGCTAAACCATCCTGATCATGGTGATCTGGCGTTTTTGTATGGCGCGATCCTGACCGATGGCAGAGACACATCCGCCAAAGAGCCAACACGTAATATATGTGTCTTTGCCGATAATCAGGTTGATCGAAGCCCGACTGGATCAGGTGTTAGCGCAAGGCTTGCCATTCTTCATGCCAAAGGATTGATCATGCCCGGCACGGTTCGAAGGTTTGAAAGTGTTATCGGATCAGAATTCTATGGCAGCGTTGTTAACACAACCCGATGCGGGCCCTTCCCGGCCATAATTGCCGAAGTATCCGGACAGGCTCATTACAGCGGCGAAGCCAGCTTTTGGCAGGATGGGAGTGATGAAATCGGACGTGGCTTTGTTGTCCGGTAACAATTGACGTCAGTTCGAAAGGCCCTCGCTGGCGCGGGCACCACGCAGGCATTCGATAAGGCTGTTTTTCGAATTCTCGATATGGGCTTCGAGAAGTTCGACCGCATAGTCGACATCGCGAGCCTTGCAGGCATCAAGTATATGGTGATGTTCGCGTTCGGCCCGATCAGTTGCCCCGGAAAGAGCGAGCTGTGCCTGTGTGAAACGGACCGTGTTGTTTCCGATCATGCGGATGATTTCCAGCGTTTTGGGCCGGTTCGACGCACGATAAAGCCGATCATGGAATTCACGGTTAAGTTCGCCCCATTTCGAAATATCCCCAGACCGAAAGGATTCGTCATAAACGGCGAGTATGTCTTCGACCGATTTGATGTCTTCGGGTGTCAGACGCGGCACGGCATGACGCAGTAATTCGCATTCCAGCATTTTGCGAACTTCAAAAAGTTCTTCGATTTCGTCAAGCGAGAGATGGGCAACAATCGCCCCCTTGTGCGGCTGGAACGATACCAGACCTTCGGCATCCAGACGTTGAAGCGCCTCACGGACCGGGATTCGAGACACATTATATTCGGTAGCAATCGCATCCTGACGCAACTGGAACCCGGCCGGGAAATCACCCGACAGGATACGGGCACGCAAATCTTCAGTGACCTGATCAGTAATGGTGCGGCGGGTAAAACGCGGTGATGCGGTCATTTTGGCTCTTTTTATCTGTCCTGTGCGGTATCGGGTCCGGCTTCATATCCCCAAACGTCACCGCCCCCTTTTTCTAGTCATACCGATGCGTTGGTTTACGCGCAATATAATTGCAATCACGCCGCGACGGTATCAGGAGCTTGAGAACAGAAACCGGCCCCGATCAAACGCCTATTTCACGATAAATCCATGCGCGTAAGGATCACGGTCATCAATGAAAATCGTGTTGTAACCATGCTTGCGTGCCCAGCCCTCGATCCCGGGCACGACCGCGTCATAGTCGCCGACCTTTGTCTGTTCGACGACGGAGACACGGAACTGCGATCCGATAATGCTTTCATGAACCAGCTCATGCGCTGGGTCCCACTGCCCCTTGCCAACCAATTGTGCCAGACGCGCAGAAGAGCCCGTCCCGCAGGGAGATCGATCAATCCCCTTATCACCGTAAAACACTGCATTGCGATGGGTGCTGTCAGGCTGGGTCGGTTTTCCAGTCCACTGGATATGTGACAGGCCCTTGATATCCGGGTGAAGCGGGTGAATGAACTCGCCAACCTCGTTCAGGCGACGACGAAGTTCCGGACTGATGCGCTGAAAATCGCCAACTGTGTATTCGGCCATGTCACGGAAGTTTTCCTGTGGCTCGACAATCGCATAGAAATTGCCGCCATAAGCAACATCAACCTTGATCGGGCCAAGATCGGGACAATCGACCTCGATATCCGTTTTATACAGGAAGGACGGAACATTGGTCAGCTTGACCGATTCCACGTAATCGCCAACCTGTTTGTATTCGGCAATCACCAGCCCGGCAGGCGTTTCAAGACGCAGTACTCCCGGGGTTTTCGGCTTTACCAGACCTTCCTCGATTGCCATCGTGACCGTTCCGATCGTGCCGTGACCGCACATCGGTAGGCAGCCAGACGTCTCGATAAACAGGATGGCTACATCGCAATCATCGCGGGTCGGTTCATAAAGGATTGAGCCCGACATGATGTCATGGCCACGCGGTTCGAACATCAGTCCGGTTCGTATCCAGTCATATTCCGCCAGAAAATGCGCACGCTTTTCAAGCATATTTGCACCTTCAAGCTTTGGTCCGCCACCGGCAACCACACGCACCGGATTGCCGCAGGTATGTCCATCAATACAAAAGAAGCTGTGTTTTGCCATTTGGGGCGGCCTTATCCTTGGAAACGATCAATACGATACGGGGTCATGTTAATGGGGGCAGTCGCGTCACTCACCAAATCGGCAATCAGCCGTCCGGTGGTGGCCGCCATGGTCAGGCCAAGATGGCCGTGACCGAATGCGAAGAAGACATTTTCATGTTTGGGGCTTGCCGAAATCACAGGCTTGGAATCCGGCATTGAGGGGCGGAATCCCATCCATTCGGTGCCACCTTCAGCACTGAGTTTCGGAAGAACTTCCTTGCCTTTGGCAAACAGAGCCTTGGCGCGATCATAATTGGGGGCAGCAACCAGACCGCCAAGCTCAACCGCCCCGCCCACACGAATACCCATTTCCATCGGCGTCAGAACAAAGCTGTCATCGGCAGAAATAATCATGCGCGATAGCTTCACGCCATTATAAGGGACCGTTGTGTTATAACCCCGTTCGGTATCAAGAGGCACCGATGAACCAAGTCGCGTGGCCAGCGTTTTTGACCATGCACCGCATGCAATAACAACCTTGTCGAAGGTAATCTGTTCACCTTGTGCCGTCATCGCGGCACGCGGTTTGCCATCGCGGTAAACGAAATCGATAACCTCGGCATTCTGAAACTTTCCACCGCGTTCGATGAAATGGTTGTAAAGGCCGGTAACAATCCTGAACGGATCCAGAACCCTGCCCCAATCCTCCTCCATCACACCACACGCGAAGATCGGGGCCAGATCGGGCTCAATATCCCTTACCTCATCCTTGGTCAGATCACGAATTTTGATCCCGTTACGACGGCGAAGATCAATTCCGTATTGGGCATCCCGGCGTGTTTTCTCGCTGCGATAAACACCCATAGCGCCTTCTTTTTTAAACACCGCACCGGAAAGGCCTGCTTCTGCGATCACCGGATCGTAATCTTCCCAGGCGCGATTAAGGATGGCTGCTAATTCGGTTGCAATCTGCTCTACCCGGCTTTTCGAACTGGCGGCCAGGAAACGGATCAGCCACGGCATCATTTTAGGCAAATAGGACCAGCGCACAGAAAGCGGCCCCAATGGGTCCATAAGCCAGCCGGGCACATTTGCCCAAACACCCGGCATGGCAATAGGCGCGCATTCAGTGACGGCAATTCCCCCAGCATTACCAAAGGATGCCCCCATCCCCGGTTCTCCGCGATCCAGAAGGGTGACGTCATAGCCCTTCTTCAAAAGAGCCAAACCGACATTGACCCCGACTATCCCGGAGCCGACAACGACGGCATGCTGTTTTGACTGTGAGGGGGACTTTGAAGCGGAAGAAGGTTTTGGCATGTTCCGGGCCCTGACTGCTTTGGTGTGCGCGTTTTATCTTGATCTCTCGTCTAGTGCCAGATGGCAGCAAACTCCCCTGCGAAAATCACAGGAGAGCTCACACTTGCCATCAAATCATACGCAAATGCAATCACGCCTTACGGAGCTGATGCGATGAATGCGTTGATTGCAAAGCGAATTAAAGTTTCGGGCGTGTGTCGATGGCTTTCTGGATGGTTGCGCGGATGCGTTCCATCTCCTCGCCAACCAGCGGAAGACGCGGAGCACGGACATGGGCCTTACCCACGCCGGTCATCTCCTGTGCCAGTTTGATATACTGAACGAGCTTGGCATGAACATCCATGTGCAGGACCGGGGTAAACCAGCGATAGATTTCAAGCGCTTCCTTGTATTTCCCCTCAGACAGCAGCTTCCAAAGTGCGACCGATTCCTGCGGGAAAGCATCGGTAAAGCCCGAAATCCAGCCAACCGCACCAAGAACCTGGGTTTCCATGACAAGGTCATCCATGCCACAGAACAGAACGAAACGATCACCACAGGCATTATAGATGTCGGTAATACGGCGCGGGTCGCCGGAGCTTTCCTTGATCGCAACCAGGTTCTTCACATCGGCAAGCTGGTTGAATTCTTCAGGCTTGATATCGATGCGATAGGCACCGGGGTTGTTATAGATCATGATCGGTAGCTTGGTCTTGGCAGCAACCGACCGGAAATGCTCGATATTTTCGCGCGGATCGGCGGTATAGATCATGCCCGGCAGAAGCATCAGGCCATCAGCGCCAAGTTCTTCGCATTTCTGCACGTAGCGAATGGCAGCCTGGGTCGAGTTTTCGGCAACGCCCGACAGAACCGGTATGCGACCGTTGGTAACTTCGACAGCAAGCTTGAGAACCGCGATTTTTTCTTCCGGCTCAAGGGTTGCGTTCTCGCCGACCGAGCCCAGCATGACAAGGCCGTCAACACCGGCCTTGATCAGGGCTTCGATCTGATGGGCGGTCATATCGAAATCGATTGAACCATCTTCATTCATCTGGGTGGCAACGGCGGGGAATACGCCAGTCCAGTTCACTTGCATGGAAAGTAACCTCCTGATTTGGTCGCGCGCCCATTAATGGGTTAGACCGATTAATCGTTAAAACCCGGATATTTTCGAGCCTAAATTACTCATATGTATATTGTATACAAATTTTAGAATTCGATAGCAATGGGAAATTTTAGAAAATAAAAGGCCCCGCCATGCGGAGCCCATCTTGGTTTCATTGTCTCAGTTTTCCAATTTTATTACGGTATTAATCCCGGCTTGCCGGAGATAACATCAAGGGTCTCGCGGATGATCACTGCATCACACAGCTCCTGCTCGACCATGACACGCGCATTCTGGCCAAACTTCTGACGCTTTGCATCGTCCTCCATAAGGTTCTCAATCGCATCTGCCAAAGCTTCCGCATCACCCAACCCTACCAGCAAACCGGTCTGTTCCTGTTTTACGATTTCACGACAGCCTGGAACATCTGTTGCAACCATCGCCAGACCGCTCGCAGCGGCCTCAAGCAAAGACTTCGGCAACCCTTCCCGCCAAGATGGCAGAACAGCCAGATCAGATTGCCTGAGCAATTCAGCAACATCGCTTCTTTTTCCAAGCCACTCTATCAAACCGTCATTCTGCCATTTCACAAGGCTTTCGGTGTCGGCAGAGTCAGGATTTACCGGATCAGAATCACCGACCAAAAGTATTCGGTAATCTCGGGCTCTGGATTTGAGGATACGCGCGGCATCAACCAGTTCTGCCAATCCCTTGGACCACAACATTCGGGCCACGAAGATCACAGTTTTGCGTAAACCATCAATTCCATCCTGCTCCCGCGGATGGAATTGCCTGATATCCACCCCGGAACCACGCACGAGAGAAAGGCGCGTCTTGCGGAAGCCAAATCCACGCATCAGATCGAAATCATCCGAATTCTGAACAATGATGTGGATTGATGGGCATCTGGCATAAAATCGCAACAACATCGAAACCACAGCACGCACCAAACGCGCTTTGGTCCCGTTTGAAACGAACATGAAACCGAGCCCGGTTACCATGTTTACGGAACGACGCGCGCCAACCATCAACCCAGCAAGGCAAGACAAAACAACACATTGTATTGCGACATTGATAACCACATCCGGTTGCTCTCGACGGATAAGGCATGCAAGCGCCCTGATCGTCTTCAGCGATTTCAAAGGGCTAAGTCCACCGCGCGCAATCGGCACATCGATAACACGGAAACCCTCGGCTCGCAGTTGGACAGCGGCGTCATTCGCATTGCACGCGACAATCACCTCATCGCCACGTACAAGTGCGGCCCGACCCAAACCAATCCGATGGGAAACGAAAGACCAATCCTCTCCGCAGACGAATAACAGTTTGCGACTACGCTTTGCCGAGACATTTTTTTTCATATGACGGATTCCGTGATTATGACATCGGCTTTGCTAAACGCCTGCCAAAGTCCCGTCAATGACGGATCGACCTGCACATACTGATATGATTTAATTCCTGTTCCATATTTCATCCCTAACGTGCATCAGGACGATATCATGACGGATATGCGGGCATTATTACGGTTTCCCGGTGAAAGACGGCTTGCCGTGGCCAATTGCCCCGTTCCCGCCCTATTGCCCGGTACCATTCTGGTCCGCACAGAGATATCTGTCATCAGCAATGGCACGGAAAGACAGCAATCTAGCGAAACCAAAGCGTCCCTTATTAGAAAGGCATGGCAGCGGCCGGATCTGGTAGCGTTGACAATTGAAAAGTTTCGTCGCGACGGCGCGCAGGCAACCCTCACTGCCGTTAAAGGACGCCTTGGCAGACCAATGGCGACCGGATACGCCAATTGCGGAACTGTCGAGGCAATGGCCCCGGATGTCACCGACTTTGATATTGGTCAGCGCGTTGCCTGTGCGGGTATGGAGCATGCCAATCATGCAGAATATAACATTGTCCCACGCAATCTGGCTTGCCCCGTCCCCAACACTGTATCAGACGAGATGGCAGCCTTTGCCACCCTTTACGCCATCGGACTTCATGCCGCCCACCAGGGAGAACTTGAGATCGGGCAGAAGGTCGCCGTGATTGGATGCGGCCTAATCGGTCAAATAGTCGCTCAAATCACAATCGCAGCCGGTGGGATTGTGACCGTAATTGAACCGTTTTCGGAGCGCAGAAAAAAAGCAGAAAAAAGCGGGGCCAAATATGCCTATGCAGATATCAGCACCGCCCCTGTTGACCAGTTCGATGCTGTGCTTATTTGCAGTAACAATAACAAAGAAGCACGCACAGTAATTGAATCAGCCGCAAAGCTTTGCCGTGATCGTGGCATCATTGTCTGCGTTGGAGACGTTGCTGTGAACGCACCGCGCAATATCCTGTATCGCAAGGAAATTACCATCCGGCAGGTGCGGTCCTATGGCCCGGGCCGTTATGACGCGAACTACGAGCAACTGGGACAGGACTACCCGATCGGCCATGCCAGATGGACGGTAAAACGGAACATGGCGGCAGCACTATCCCTGATGGAAAGTGGAAAGCTCGACCCGGCCTCGCTTATCTCCCATCGGATTAACCTGCATGAAGCTTCTGATTTTCTATCAGGAGGTGATGACCCGACCATAATGGCGACGGTCATTAAATATCATCGAACCGATAGCAAACCGCAACCACCAGCCCCAGTCAAAAAGATCAGCAAGCCTAATGTCATGCCGGTCCGGATCGGATTGATAGGCGCGGGAAATTACATGAACAGCGTTTTGCTCCCTCGATTAAAGCTGCGCAAAAAGGTCGCATTGAATGCGGTCGTCTCGGGCAAAGGTCTTTCGGCACTGGCCATCTGCCGGCATATGCCGGATATAACTACCGCGTCCGATCCGGATGAAATTCTGTCAAATCACGATATCAATACGGTGTTTATTGCCACCCGGCACGATAGCCATGCGGACCTCGCCAGTAAGGCCTTAGGCGCAGGGAAACATGTCTGGCTGGAGAAGCCGCTTTGCATCCATCCGAAACAGATCGGCACACTCCAACAGGCTGCAGGATTGAGCCAAACACAGATATTCATGGTTGGACATAATCGTCGCTTTGCGCCGATGACAGCCAGACTGAAACAGCATCTAGTCAAAGGCAAAAAGCAATTCCGCTATCAGGTACGTCCCAATCCACTCCCTTCCGATCACTGGCTGTACCGTCCTGATCAAGGTGGCAGAACAATCGGAGAAATCAGTCATTTCATTGATCTGATTGGCTATCTGACAGGAGCTGAAATGATCAGCCTTTCATGTGACTGGATTGATCGCAAGGCCGGTGACAGCGTTTGGTACATGCACTTTGCCGACGGATCACGAGGCGAGGTTTCTTACATGCATGCCGCCCGACGCAATATGCCAAAGGAAACTCTTGAGGTCCTTGCACCGGGATTTTCCGCCACGATCCAAGATTGGCGGAAGCTTGTGATCAATGGCAACACTGTCATGCGAAAAGGCATTTTTAAAAGCCCTGACAAAGGGCATGACAACGCCATTGACTGCTTCATTGATGCCGTAAGCTCAGGCATCCACGACCATCGAATGCAAGGGATCGCAGCAGAAATAAGCTTGATGGACCAAATCCTGTCCGCGGCCGAAGGCAGCCGTCATGATGCCCCGGCATAAAGCACAATAAGCGGCAAAGTGATCACACTGATCAGCGTCGTGATCAGAATGGTCGTGGAAGACCGATCAATACAAACATTATAGCTACCAGCAATGATTGCCACATTCGCCCCCGCAGGAAGAGCCGCAATCAGAACCACGATGGTCAACCACAGCGGTTGCAAGTCAAAAATAAAATGAGCGATCAGGAACACAAGAACCGGCTGCACAAACATTTTCGCAACAGTGCACAGCGTGCTTGCGGACATATTGCCACGAACGGACTGCCCATAAAGCCCAGCCCCGACCAGAAGCAACGCGATTGTGGGCCCTGCCGTCCGAAACCGTTCGAGTGTTCCATCAATCATTTCGGGCAATCGAAGATCAATCAGGGACGCCAGTACACCAAGGATAATCGCAATGATAATCGGATTGCGCAAAACCCGAATGACACTGCGAACGACATTGGGCAACCAATGCCCGTCGCCGGAACGCGAACCTTCCACGATCATCACCGTAAGCCCCAACAAGGTCAGCGGATGGATCGACAGGATAATCAGAAGCGGTACCAGACCTTCTTCACCGTATACAGCCTGAACCAGGGGGATACCGAGCAGCACAATATTGGAGAAAACCCCGCCCATGGCGGTTACAGCCGCCTCGTCCGTTCTCGCCTTAAGCCACGCCCGTGCAACCATAAACACCAGTAAAAAGTTCAGAAGTGCGCCTGCATAGTAGCTACCCCACAAACGCAAATCGAAATGCGCACTGATGTCGGATTGCGAGAGGGTTTGAAACAGCATAGCCGGAATAAAGGCATTCATCGCAAGGCGGGCAAGGAACGGAATGCCTTCGCGGCTGATGACGCGGAAACGGGTTAAAAGATAACCACACAGGATCGTCAAAAAAACAGGTCCAACTTTTCCAACGATCAGATCAAGCATCTTCCCCCCTGGCCGCCCGGTGACGGCCCCCAAACGGTCGCACCCTGTATCCAATAGCAGCAGTTCTATGAAAATACGGACGAATATCCGCAAAAAGAAAGGACGGTACCACGTGGTACCGTCCCGATCTTACAAAGCAATTTATGCGATGACCAGTCTGTAAAGCCATCGGACAACAGCGAAACTATTCAGCCCTGCTCTGTCATGGTTCGCTTGACCGCACTCTTCCAGCCGCCCAAAAGATGTTTCCGGCGACCAGCTTCAAGTTCTGGTTTGAATTCAGCATCCATATGCCAGTTTTCGGCGATATGATGGAGGTCGCGGTAAACCCCCGCCTGCAACCCCGCAAGATAGGCGGCACCAAGTGCAGTTGTTTCCGTCACAACCGGGCGCTGAACCGGAATATCGAGAATATCTGAAAGGTTCTGACACAACCAGTCATTGGCAACCATACCACCGTCAACCCGAACGGCCTTGGGCGAAACACCGTCTGCCGCCATCGCTTCGAATAGATCAAAGGTCTGATAACAAACGCTTTCAAGTGCGGCACGAACGAATTCACGTGGCCCCGTGTCACGGGTCAATCCGAAAATGGCACCGCGCGCATCCGGGTCCCAATAAGGCGCACCAAGTCCGGTAAAGGCCGGAACAAGATAAACGCCGTGATTATCGTCAAGCGATTTGGCCAAACCTTCGCTTTCGGCGGCCGATTTGATGATGCCAAGACCATCCCGCAGCCACTGCACCGCCGCTCCGGCAACAAAAATCGCCCCTTCGATGGCATAGCTGGTTTTGCCATTCAAACGATAACCGATCGTGGTCAGCAAACGATGCTGCGATGTCACAGCATCGTCCCCGGTATTGAGAATCACAAAACAACCGGTGCCATAGGTGCTTTTGATGTCGCCTGGCTCAAAGCAGCACTGACCGAATGCGGCTGCTTGCTGGTCGCCTGCCATACCTAGGACAGGAATTTCACGCCCAAAGATATCGGCATCCACCATTCCGAAATCGGCAGCACAATCCTTGACTTCCGGCAACATGCGCTTGGGAACACGGAAGATTTCGCACAACCTGTCATCCCAGACATTGTCGCGAATATTGAAAAGATTGGTGCGTGCGGCATTGGTGGCATCCGTCGCGTGCGATTTTCCGCCGGTCAAACGCCACAGCAGGAATGAGTCGACCGTACCAAACGCTAGGTCACCCTGTTCGGCCAGCGCCCGTGCACCGGTGACATGATCGAGTATCCACGCAGCCTTGGTTGCCGAGAAATACGGATCGATCAAAAGCCCGCTTCGATTATTGACATCAATTTCAAGGTCCGGATCACGCTTTTTCAAATCATGGCACAAAGCCGCAGTCCGACGATCCTGCCAAACGATGGCATTATAAACGGCTTTGCCCGTCTTGCGGTCCCAAACCACGGTGGTTTCACGCTGGTTGGTGATGCCTATTGCCACAACGTTGGCAATATCGATCCGCGACAATGCTTCGCGACAAACCGCAACAACCGTTTCCCAAAGGTCTTCAGGATCATGTTCCACCCAGCCACTATTGGGAAAATGTTGGGGAAATTCCTGTTGCGCGACCGCCACGGATCGGCCGGTGGCATCGAAAACGATGGCGCGTGAGCTGGTGGTACCCTGATCAATTGCCAGAATGTAACGTGTATCGGTCATTTCTGTTTCCTCCCGAGCCGACAGTTGGTCTGCCGTACCGTTCCGGTCCTTTGCGGCGGCTGATTTTTACCGTGCATCCGACTGGTTCGACTGATTTTCTGTTTCTATTTAGAAAAGAATCATACTAAAAAACAATTCGTTTTCGAAAATTTTATCACATTTTTTGACAAACCACCTATCCCGTTTGGCAGCTGATCAGCCAAAATGATATAAAAGACAACACGTTATCATACGCTCATCCAGCTTGAGCATTCATCAGGAAAAACGCCGCAATGATCATCGATCTGGTCTATGGCACCCGCCCCAACCTGATCAAGGCTGCCGCCCTTTATCTGACGTGGTGGGAAAGGCGCGATGATTTACCTTTTACCCTTCGTCTGATCGATACCGGCCAACACTGGGACCCGGCCCTTTCCGAAGGTTTGCGTTTTTCGCTTGGCATACCTGCTCCTGAAATCCGACTTGGAATCGGGCAACCGGGAAATAACCGGAGCACACTCGTTCAGAATGCAGACGATGCCTATTGCCGGGTGCTAGACCAATCACTGCCGCAGGCAACGATCGTCATCGGTGATGTTAACGGCTCTTTGGGTGTCGCGCGCGCGGCAAGAAGACATTCGATTTTTCTGATCCACCTCGAAGCCGGCTTGCGAGGCGGGTTTGATGCCATTGCCGAAGAAGCCAACCGGACTGAAATTGACATCCTTTGCGACATGCATTGGGCCCCGGATGAAACTGCGGCCAACAACCTGCGTAAAGAAGGCATTGACGCAAAGGGAATCCAAAATGTCGGTAATATCATAATTGATGCGATGCTCCGCTTTGGTGGAACGAACATACCAATTGATCCTTCTTCGCCCGGTACCGGGCCTGTATTACTGACGCTACATCGGGCTGAAAATATTGATAACCTTGTTCGACTATCATCAATCGTGAATGCGATTGTTGACCTTGCCCGGGAAACTCAAATCGTCTGGCCGCTTCACCACCGCGCACAAGAATCCCTTGTAAAAAGCGGTCTTTGGCGCCGTATTCGGGATGCCGAAAACATCAAGGTCACATCCCCGATGCTCTATCCCGATTTCCTGTCAGTTCTTTTTCACGCCCGCTATGTGATAACGGATTCTGGCGGTATGATTGATGAATGCGCCTGGCTTGGAAAAGCTGGGTGTATTTTGCGACCGACAACAGAACGTCCGACTGCATTGAGTGCTTCCGCACTGGAAATTTGTGAACCGGAAGACCTGGTCAAAAAAGCCGCCAGCCTGTTCGAGGTAAAAATGCCCCCGTTCCCTTTCCGGCCTGCCGGCTGGGATGGCAAGGCAGCCGGGCGAATGCTTGATACGCTAATTCCGTTTGTTCGGTGAAGCTCACCGATAAATCGCGGCACGGGATTTGCAACCTTAAGTCCCATGACAGGATTTTACCGGCATTATTTTCCCATGGAGGATCGGGATGACAATATATGACACCCTGATGAGCATCACCAACACGGCGTCCAGCGTCAAAAGCACCTATGCGGCGGCAAAAACCATTGCGTCGAACAGTCGCCCCCTGCCCGAAGAGAACAAGGAAAAAAATGCCGATATCGCCTATATCAAGGAACACGGCTTCACGACTTATGTGAAGGAGCTTGAAGAACGCAAGATCGAAGAGATGCGCCGCAAGATCCTTCAATCGATGGGCCTTGATGAGGAAAGTCTGGCCAAGATGGGCGCAACCGAACGTCAAGCCATCGAAAAAGCGATTGCTGATGCGATCGAGGAAAAGCTGAACGGCGCGTCACTCGCCAACAAGCAAAACAACGACGATGAAACACCGTCAGAACGACGTGATCGCATGCAGGCTGAAATTGCATTCAACCCGAATATGTTCGACGTTTTCACAGCCCTTCAATCTGAACTTTCGGATGGCTCGGTCCAGTCGATCACATCCGATAACAAGAAAAAGAACGAGAACGCAGCATAACATTGTGATTGCGTGTAAAAACCAAAGGCGCTGTCATTTCGACAGCGCCTTTTTCGTTTCGGAAGTCCGAAAATGCCTTAATCGTCAATGCCTGCCATGCAGACATATTTGACTTCAAGGTAATCCTCTACCCCGTATTTTGAACCTTCGCGGCCGATACCGGATTGCTTGTAGCCGCCAAACGGGGCAACTTCGGTTGCGATCACACCAGCATTGACACCGACCAGACCGGTTTCAAGGCCCTCGGCCAGCTTCCAAATGCGGCTAATGTCGCGTGAATAGAAGTAAGAGGCCAGACCGAACTCTGAATCATTGGCCATTTCCAGCACTTCATCATCACTGTGGAAGCGGATCAGCGGTGCCATCGGACCGAAAGTTTCCTCGCGGAAGACCAGCATATCCCGGTTGGCATCGGCAATCACGGTTGGCTCAAAGAAGCTGCCGCCTTTTGCGTGGCGCTTGCCACCGGTCAGAACCCGGCCACCTTTGGAAACGGCGTCGGCAATCTGGTTTTCAACCTTCCCGACAGCCTTTTCCGTGATCAGCGGGCCAAGGACAACACCTTCTTCGGTGCCATCGCCAACTTTCATCGCCGATGCCTTGGCGGCATATTTTTCGGCAAATTCGTCATAGACAGCATCATGAACAAAGATACGGTTTGCGCAAACACAGGTCTGGCCACTGTTGCGGTATTTCGAGGCAATCGCCCCTTCGACTGCGGCATCAATATCAGCATCTTCACAGACTATGAACGGAGCATTGCCACCGAGCTCGAGGCTGATTTTTTTGACCGTGTCGGCACATTGACGCATCAGCAAACGTCCAACTGCGGTTGAACCGGTAAAAGTCAATTTGCGAACCGTCGGGTTTTCGGTCATTTCGGCACCGATGGTTTTGGCATCACCGGTCACTATAGATAGAAGCCCCTTTGGCAAACCGGCGCGTTCGGCCAGAACTGCCATGGCCAGAGCCGAATATGGAGTTTCTATTGCCGGCTTGACGACCATCGCACAGCCCACTGCCAAAGCCGGTGCCGCCTTGCGCGTGATCATCGCGGTGGGGAAGTTCCACGGCGTGATTGCCGCACAAACGCCAACCGGCTCTTTCAGAACAACAACCCGGCGCCCCTGTGCAAAAGTCGGAATAACATCGCCATAGATGCGTTTGCCTTCCTCGGCAAACCATTGGAGGAAAGACGACGCATAGGCTATTTCACCGCGCGCCTCTGCAAGCGGCTTGCCCTGTTCGGCCGTCATCAGGCGTGCCAGGTCTTCCTGATTTTCCATCATTAGGTCGTACCATTTCATCAAAATGGTCGAGCGTTCCTTGGCAGTACGTTTCTTCCACTGCTTTTGCGCCTTTTCGGCGACTTCAATCGCGTGGGCAACGGCATCGCGGCCCAAAACAGGCACAGTGCCAAGCACTTCGCCATTCGCGGGATTGGTGACCTGTTCGGTTTTGCCGTCTGGGGCGTCGACCCATTCACCGCCAATATAGGCTTGCTGGGTGAACAAGGACGGGTCTTTTAAAGAAACCATAGGAATGCCTCCGGAGTTTTGCTTTGGGATCGAAGCATGAAAGTCATGAACATCATCTAGTTCGATCCGTGGTGGTTGCCACATCTTCGCAAGTTAAAAGACCATTTGGCAATCGCAAACACCTCGACCGCCGCGCTTTGCAACAAGATTGCGTTGCCCATCAGCCATGGCTGGCATTTTCGCATAGTCGGCTGGCAAAACCGTAAGCTTCCGCGCCCGGGGGCAAATTGCACCGGGCTGACGTTGCAATCTTATGCAATTAGGGAACAGGTGATCTGCTTTATTTTTTTCGGATTCAAACGATTCTGATCAACTTTCCAGATCAAACCGGATCATCCCGACATCGAACGGAGAGCCGAAACAAATCGTGCAGAATCGAAGACCTCAATTATAACAATACACTACAACCCCACATTCTTATTTCGTTATCGAAAATTAAAATTCTTCATAATTTTCGCTTGCAATTATTTTGGGTGGTTCGTAACGTTTTTGACATAACAGAATGACAGTTGAGAACATCTGTCACAAATCAGGGCAATCAGGGAGGAAGCGGTTGCTCACTTCAGAAACATACGACATTGCCATTATCGGCGGTGGCATCAACGGTGCAGGCATTGCGCGCGATGCGTCCGGCCGCGGCCTTAAAGTCTTTCTTTGCGAGAAGAACGACCTTGCAAGTGCGACTTCATCGGCCAGCACAAAGCTGATCCATGGCGGGTTGCGTTATCTGGAACATTACGAATTCCGTCTGGTGCGAGAGGCCCTGATCGAGCGCGAAGTGCTTTTGAACGCTGCCCCGCACATCATCTGGCCGCTTCGCTTTGTTCTCCCTCACGTTAAAGGATTACGTCCGGCCTGGATGATTCGATTGGGCCTGTTCCTGTATGATCATCTGGGGGGGCGCGAAAAACTTCCTGGCTCCGAAGGCATCCACCTTAATCATCATGTCGCCGGTGCCCCACTGGTAACTGGCATGAAAAAGGCGTTCATCTATTCCGATTGCTGGGTGCAGGATGCGCGCCTTGTTGTGCTTAATGCCATGGATGCCCGAAATCGCGGCGCAGTTATCCGTGTCGGCACCGAATGTGTATCGGCACGTCGCGAGGGCGATCTTTGGTCTGTTGCGGTTCGCGACAGTGCGGGTGAACAAACGATCAAGGCCCGCTCGCTGGTCAATGCTGCCGGTCCATGGTGTGCCGAAATCCTTGAAAAACGCGTCGAAGCGAAAAAGAAGCAAGGTATCCGCATGGTACAGGGCAGTCACATCGTGGTGCCAAAACTGTTTGACCATGATTACTGCTATATCTTCCAGAATCCCGATGGTCGCATCGTATTTGCCATCCCCTATGAACAGGATTTTACTCTGATCGGCACTACGGACCGCGATTACGAAGGCGACCCGTCTAAAGTCGCGATCAGCAGCGATGAAATCAGCTATCTGTGCGAATTGTCCAACACCTATTTCGCTCACAAGATCGCACCGGCCGATGTCGTCTGGTCCTATTCCGGTGTTCGCCCGCTTTATGGGGATGGCTCCGAAGACGCATCCCAGGTCACGCGCGACTACGTTCTTGAAATCGATAATGGTGACAAAGGTGCGCCACTTCTGAACATTTACGGCGGCAAAATCACCACCTATCGCAAACTGGCCGAATCAGCGATGAGCAAACTTTCGCCCTATCTCGGGTTTGCGGATGATCGCTGGACCGATAGCGTGCCCCTTCCAGGGGGCGACATGCCTAATGGCGATTTCGAAAGCTATCTTGCTGCAACGCAAAAGAAATTTCCGTGGATTCCGGCGGCTCAACTCTACCGCTATGTGCGAAACTACGGCACACTGACCCACACCATCATTGGCGATGCATCCGACCTTTCGGGGCTGGGCACGCATCTTGGCGATGATATTTACGAATGCGAACTGCGCTATCTGGCGGCTCAGGAATGGGCGCGTACTGCCGATGACGTTCTGTGGCGCCGATCCAAACTCGGCCTGCATCTGTCAAAGGACACCCAGACCGCCATTGCGCAATGGTTTGCGACTGAAACCAAATCGAATAACGCCGTGAAAACGGGCGAAGGAACAAATGCGAAATGACCCTTACGCTTGAAAACATAACCAAGACCGTGGAAGGGGAAACCCACGTCGATGATGTGTCGATTTCGCTGGAGCCGGGATCATTTAACGTCCTGCTCGGGCGGACACTGGCTGGCAAAACGACGCTTATGCGCATTATGGCCGGTCTTGAACCACCAACCGGCGGACGCATTCTGGTCAATGGCAAGGATGTCACCGGCATGCCGGTTCAGAAACGCAACGTCGCCATGGTTTATCAGCAGTTCATCAACTACCCGTCGATGAGCGTCTATGACAACATCGCATCACCGCTTAAATTGCAAGGCGTTGATGCTGCTGAAATTGAACGCCGTGTGAAATCCACCGCCGAACTGATGCATATCGAACATCTGCTAGATCGACTGCCACAGGAACTGTCGGGTGGTCAGCAGCAGCGCACCGCCATGGCGCGCGCCATGGTCAAGGATTGCACTCTGCTTCTGCTTGATGAACCACTGGTCAACCTTGACTATAAACTGCGCGAAGAACTGCGCGAAGAAATCCCGAACCTTCTGGCGAAACGCGACACAATTGTCGTTTACGCCACCACCGAGCCGATGGAGGCCCTTTTGCTGGGCGGCAAATGCGCGGTGATGCATGAAGGTCGCGTAACCCAGTTCGGCCCGACGACGCAGGTCTATCACAACCCGGCATTTGTCGAGACGGGTCTGATCTTTTCCGATCCGCCGATCAATCTGGTCAAGGCCGAAGTCCGTGATGGTGCACTTTATCTGGCAAGCGGCCATCAGGTCCCGCTGACCGGCCATCTTTCGGTACTCGCGAATGGCCAATACACCATCGGGGTTCGTGCCAATCATTTGTCGGTCGATCAGACCAGTGCGGAATCCGTTGCGATGCAGGGCCAGGTTGAACTTGCTGAAATCACTGGCTCCGAGACTTTTGTCCATGTCCATTTCAATGATGTTTCCTGGGTGATCCAGGAAGAAGGTGTGCACAACCCGCGGCTTGGCGAGGCAGCCACCTTCTATGTCGATCCCAAACGTCTGTTTGCCTATGACGCCAATGATCGCCTTGTGGCGGCACCGCCCGTTGAAATTCAAAACGGCAAGGCCGCCTGAGGTTGGAGAATTAAAATGGCACGTATCGATCTTAAAAGCCTTGCGCACTCTTATTTCCCAGACCCGAAAGGGGACGAGGACTACGCCCTTCGCCGCATGGAACATGTTTGGGAAGATGGCGGGGCCTATGCCCTTCTTGGCCCGTCGGGCTGTGGCAAGACCACTTTGCTTAACATCATTTCCGGTCTTCTGACCCCGTCCGAGGGACAGGTCCTTTTTGATGGCAAGGACGTCACCAGACTGGCCCCGGAGGAACGCAATATTGCGCAGGTTTTCCAGTTCCCGGTCATTTACGACACCATGACCGTTTACGAAAACCTTGCCTTCCCGCTGCGCAATCGTGGCGTGGATTCAAAACGGGTTGACGAACGTGTTCGCGAAATTGCCGGAATGCTCGACCTGACCGGCAAGCTAAAGCAAAAAGCACGCGGTCTGGGTGCGGACGAAAAACAGACGATTTCGCTTGGCCGCGGACTGGTTCGCGACGATGTTTCGGCGATCCTGTTTGACGAACCGCTAACCGTGATTGACCCGCATCTGAAATGGGTCCTGCGTCGCAAGCTTAAGGAAATTCACAACAAACTGCGCCCCACCATGGTCTATGTGACCCATGACCAGGTCGAAGCCCTGACTTTCGCCGACAAAGTCGTTGTCATGTATGGCGGCAAGGTCGTGCAGCTTGGAACCCCGCAGGAACTGTTTGAAAATCCGGCCCACACCTTTGTCGGTTACTTCATTGGAAGTCCCGGCATGAACATCATGCCCTGCAATATCGATGCAGGTGCGGCATGGATTGATGGCAAACGCATCGCGCTTTCGGATCGCCACATCGAAGCCGTTGCCAAGGCATCAGGACCGATTGAACTTGGCATCCGTCCCGAATTCCTGCGCATCGAAACCGGAAACGGTTCCGAAGGCGACAACGGGATCGAGGTCAATATCGTCAAGGTCGAAGACCTTGGCCAATACAAGATCGCAACCACCCGTTTCGGATCATCCGAAATGAAGGTCAAGGTTAGCGAAGATCAGCAGATTACCGGCCAAAGTGGCATCCTCCGGTTTGCACCGGAATGGACCAAGCTTTACGCCGACAGTCAGTTGGTCGCGTGAGGGGGATGGGGAAATGAACAAGATTACCAACAATAAGGCATGGTTCCTCGTCCTGCCGGTCTTCTTTATCGTCGCCATCAGCGCGATCATTCCTTTGATGACGGTCGTGAACTATTCGGTTCAGGATATTTTTGATCCGCAAACCCGTTTCTTTGTCGGTGCCGACTGGTTCCGTCAGGTCCTTGAAGACAGCCGTCTGCATGATGCCCTGATCCGCCAGATCATTTATACCGGCAGCGTGCTGTTCATCGAAATTCCGCTGGGTATTGGCATTGCGTTAACCCTGCCACGCAAAGGCTGGGGTGTTTCGGCCTGCATGGTTCTTCTGGCTTTGCCATTGCTTATTCCATGGAACGTGGTTGGCACCATCTGGCAGATTTTTGGCCGTGCCGATATCGGTCTTGGTGGTTATGCGCTTAACATGATTGGCATGGACTACAACTACAGCCAGAACCCGATGGATGCGTGGGTGACCGTCCTTGTGATGGATATCTGGCACTGGACCAGCCTGATTGTTCTGCTGTGCTATGCCGGTCTTCGGTCGATCCCGGATGCCTATTATCAGGCCGCCAAGATTGACGGTGCATCGAACTGGGCCGTATTCCGGTTTATCCAGCTTCCGAAAATGCAGTCGGTCCTCGTGATCGGTGTCCTGCTGCGCTTCATGGACAGCTTCATGATCTATACCGAACCCTTCGTGCTTACGGGCGGCGGGCCCGGTACGGCCACCACATTCCTCAGCCAGTTTCTGGTCACGATTGCTGTGGGTCAGTTCGACCTTGGTCCGGCTGCGGCATTCTCGCTGATCTACTTCCTGATCATTCTGCTGGTTTGCTGGGTTTTCTATACCGTCGTAATGAACGCCGGAAAGCGGGAGGAACAATAAAATGCGGTTCCAGAAACGTCATATCGCTCTTCTTCTTTATATCGTGTTCCTGTTGCTGCCGATTTATTGGCTGTTCAACATGTCGATCAAGACCAATTCGGAAATCCTGGGCGCAATGACCCTGTTCCCGGATAATCCGACGCTGGCGAACTATGCGACCATCCTGACCGATCCGGCATGGTATTCTGGCTATATAAACTCGATGATCTATGTCGGGATCAACGTCGTGATCTCGCTTCTGGTTGCTCTGCCTGCGGCATATGCTTTTTCCCGCTATAACTTTACCGGCGACAAGCATCTGTTCTTCTGGCTCCTGACCAACCGCATGGCACCGCCTGCCGTGTTCCTGCTGCCGTTTTTCCAGCTTTATTCAAGTGTTGGCCTGTTTGACACCCATATCGCTGTGGCGCTTGCGCACTGCCTGTTCAACGTGCCGCTGGCCGTCTGGATCCTTGAAGGTTTCATGTCGGGCATTCCAAAGGAAATCGACGAAACCGCCTATATCGACGGTTATTCCTTCCCGCGCTTCTTTACCACGATCTTCATTCCGCTGATCCGCTCGGGTATCGGTGTGACGGCCTTCTTCTGCTTCATGTTCAGCTGGGTTGAACTGTTGCTGGCCCGCACCCTGACGTCGGTCGATGCCAAACCGATCGTGGCCACCATGACCCGTACCGTTTCGGCATCGGGGCTTGATTGGGGGGTTCTGGCGGCTGCGGGTGTATTGACAATCGTGCCGGGTGCATTGGTGATCTGGTTCGTTCGCAACTACATCGCCAAGGGCTTCGCGATGGGCCGCGTGTAATCGGAAAACAGGAAGGAATAAAACAATGACTTGGATGGCCTGGACCCCGATTACCGCCGTGTTCTTTTCCTGCATCATTTTGATGCTGATCGGAATGGGAATATGGCAGGCGGTTTCACCAACCGTTCCGCGCCGTGGCTTCCTGCCACTGGAAACAACCCGCGGGGATCGCCTTTTCATCAGTTTGCTTGGTGCAGCCTATATCCATCTCGGCTTTATGGCATTTAGTGATGCCGCCATCTGGATCGCATCAATCGTTGCCCTTTTCTGGCTCATCATCGTGATGCGATGGGGCTGAACAATCCGGAACGGTACTGTTTCCTGCAACGGTGCCGTTCCTGTCGTCATTCATCGCGGCGGGTACTGTCTTCCCCCGTCACGGGTGAACCGGATTTTTCCGGAAGTGCAATGGAAGACAACCAGGGAGGAACGACATGATCGTCAAAGCCAAAGGCTCCTCTGCCATTCTTAAAGGCAGTGCAGTTGCGGTCGCACTCGGTCTTGCGGTATTTGCCAATCCGGCAGCAGCAGACCAGTACACCGACGCGGCAAAAAAATGGATCGATAGCGAATTCCAGCCGTCGAGCCTTGATAAAGATGCCCAGATGGCCGAACTTGAATGGTTCATCAAAGCAGCCGAGCCGTTCCGCGGCATGGAAATCAACGTGGTATCCGAAACCATCACCACGCACGAATATGAATCAAAGGTTCTGGCCAAAGCCTTCTCGGAAATCACCGGGATCAAGCTGACCCATGACCTGATCGGTGAAGGCGACGTGATCGAAAAACTGCAGACCCAAATGCAGTCCGGTCGTAACATTTATGACGCCTACATCAATGACTCCGACCTGATCGGTACGCATTCGCGTTACGATGCGGTCGTTCCGCTGACCGACTTCATGGCAGGCGAAGGCAAGGACGTTACCTCGCCGACGCTCGACCTTGAAGACTTCATCGGCCTGTCCTTCACCACCGGTCCGGATGGCAAACTTTACCAGCTTCCCGACCAGCAGTTCGCGAACCTTTACTGGTTCCGCTATGACTGGTTCCAGCGTGAAGACCTGCAAAAGCAGTTCAAGGACAAATACGGCTATGACCTGGGTGTTCCGGTCAACTGGTCGGCATACGAAGACATCGCCGAATTCTTCACCAACGACGTGAAGGAAATCGACGGTAAAAAAGTCTATGGTCACATGGACTACGGCAAAAAAGACCCGTCTCTGGGTTGGCGCTTCACCGACGCATGGCTTTCGATGGCTGGCGCTGGTGACAAGGGCATCCCGAACGGTCTTCCGGTTGATGAATGGGGTATCCGCGTTGAAGGCTGCGCACCTGCAGGCTCCAGCGTCACCCGTGGTGGTGCGGCCAACGGCCCGGCGGCTGTTTACGCTCTGACCAAATACATCGACTGGCTTAAAGCCTATGCTCCGGCAGAAGCCGCTGGCATGACCTTTGGCGAAGCCGGTCCGGTTCCGGCACAGGGCCAGATCGCCCAGCAGATATTCTGGTACACCGCCTTCACCGCCGATATGGCGAAAAAAGGCACCCCGGTAGTGAACGAAGATGGCACGCCGAAATGGCGTATGGCACCTTCGCCGCACGGCCCGTACTGGGAAGAAGGCATGAAGCTTGGTTATCAGGATGTGGGTTCCTGGAC
>TARA_R100000049_G_C1957370_1_pt1 | contig 23022 bp, 20 predicted proteins | sample TARA_R100000049 | Tara Oceans TARA_R100000049 (sample SAMEA2619992) | marine metagenome | biome: marine biome (ENVO:00000447); feature: mesopelagic zone (ENVO:00000213) & marine oxygen minimum zone (ENVO:01000065); material: "saline water (ENVO:00002010), including plankton... | reverse complement strand
CTGACCACCAATCCATTTGACGACGACAAGCTGCGTGAAGAATGCGGTGTTTTCGGTGTTTTCGGATCGCCCGATGCGGCGGCCCTGACGGCCCTTGGCCTGCATGCGCTTCAGCATCGCGGACAGGAAGCCGCCGGCATCGTTTCCTATGACGGCGAAGATTTCCCTGCGCACCGGGCATCCGGTCAGGTCGGCGATATCTTCGGTTCTGAAGACGTAATAAAAAGCCTGCAAGGCCACCGTGCCATCGGCCATGTGCGCTATTCCACGGCCGGGGGCAAAGGCCTTCGCAACGTGCAGCCACTCTTTGCAGATTTCGAATTCGGCGGTCTGGCGATTGCCCATAACGGAAACCTGACCAACGCACTTGCCGTGCGGGAGCGTCTTGTAAAACGTGGTTCGATCTTCCAGTCGACCTCGGATACCGAAACATTCATTCATCTGATCGCAACCAGCCTGTATGAAAAAATCGTGGATCGCCTGATTGATGCCATTCGTCAGGTCGAAGGCGCATACAGCCTTGTGGTCATGACCCAGAAAAAGCTGATCGGTGTACGTGATCCCTTGGGTGTACGTCCGCTGGTTCTGGGCAAGCTGAATGACAGCTATATTCTGTCATCGGAAACGGTTGGCCTTGATATCGTTGGCGCGGAATTCATTCGCGACGTCGAGCCGGGCGAAATCGTTGAAATCACGGATGACGGCCTCAAATCGATCAAGCCGTTCAAACCGGTCAAATCGCGTTTCTGCATTTTCGAACATGTCTATTTCGCCCGCCCCGACAGCATCGTCGAAGGCACAAGCGTTTATGACGTGCGCAAAAATATCGGTCGCGAACTGGCACTGGAATCCGGTGTTGATGCCGATGTGGTCGTACCGATCCCCGATTCAGGTGTCCCGTCCGCGCTTGGCTATGCCGAGGCAAGTGGCGTCCCGTTCGAACTGGGCATCATCCGCAACCACTATGTCGGTCGTACCTTCATCGAGCCGACCGATCAGATCCGCCACCTTGGCGTGAAGCTGAAACACAACGCCAACCCCGGCAAGCTTAAGGGCAAACGCGTTATTCTGGTCGACGATTCCATTGTTCGCGGTACCACCTCGACCAAGATTGTCGATCTGGTCCGTCAGGCTGGTGCTGCCGAAGTGCATATGCGCATCGCAAGCCCGCCGACCACCAATCCGTGCTTCTATGGAGTTGATACACCGTCGAAGGAAAAACTGATGGCGGCCAATCACGACATCGAAAGCATGGCAAAGATCATTGGTGTCGACAGCCTTGCCTTTGTCACCATTGACGGCCTTTATCGCGCAGCCGGTCTCACGGGACGCGACAATGACAGTCCGGCCTTCTGCGATGCCTGCTTCACCGGTGATTATCCGATCCGTCTGGTCGATCATCAGGCCGAAAACAAGGACCGCAAACTTAGCCAGCTTGTCGAAAGGCAGTCCGCATGAGTGATGCTAAGCGCCTTGAAGGCCGCGTTGCCCTGATCACAGGGGCCTCGCACGGGATCGGTCGCGCGGTCGCAAAACGTTTTGCTGCCGAAGGTGCCACTGTTATTGCGCTGGGTCGTAATGTCGGTGCGCTCGAAGAACTTGATGATGAAATCCGGGCTGATGGCGGCAAACTTGTTTTGCTGCCCATGGATTTGACCATGTATGAAAAGATCGATGCCATGGGAGCATCGATCTATGAACGCTTTGGCAAGCTTGATATCGTCGTTGGCAATGCCGGTCTTCTGGGGGAACTTGCCCCGGTCGGCCATATCGATACACAGGTTTTTGAAAACACTTATGCGACGAATGTCACGGCGAATTTTCGCCTGATCCGCAGTGTCGATAAACTTCTGCGTCTTTCCGATGCCGGTAGAGCGATCTTTGTGACCTCGAATGCCTCGTCCAAGGGACGTGCTTTCTGGGGCCTTTATGCGTCGACCAAGGCCGCGCTGGAAAGTCTGGTGCTGTCCTATGCCCAGGAAGTCGAAGAAACGCCCCTGCGTGTTAATCTGGTCAATCCGGGCCGCATCCGCACAAAGATGCGCGCAGAGGCCTATCCGGGTGAAGACCCGGAAACCCTTCCGACAGCTGAAAGCATCACCGATGTGTTTGTCGATCTGGCCGCAACCGATTGCACAAAACATGCCGAGGTCGTCAACGCATACTAAGCCAAAGTGACCTGAAATGACAAAGGCCGGGCATATGTCCGGCCTTTTTGGTATTTGCGTAATCCGGGGACTTACTATTCAAATGTGACCGACGGACCATTATCGATGATCTCACGAATACGGTCGCTCAGATCATCCTCGGTGAAGCTTTCCTGTGCCTCTCTGTCATGCGCGAAAGCATAGATATCGGCCAGATCCTGACCGTTGAAATCAATCTGATAGCCAAGATCAGCGCGCTGCAAATGCAGCATCTCATCCGCGCCATGCCACATCCGCGCAAAAAAATCGAACGGGTTTAATGACTGATCGATATTGCTGGCATCAAACCCCGGTCCGATATCTCCGCCGACATTATTCACGGCGTGGCAAACAACACAACCACGCTCGGCAAACAGCTTTTTACCTCGCAGGGCATCCATTTCCGGATAAACAATATTAGCAGCGCCGGCGTTGGTGTCATTCTGCGCCCAAACCACACCGAAACCCCAAAATCCTACCGCCAATGCGATTCCAACGGCAAAGGATAGCCCCAAAGGGCGAGTAAAAGAAAAATGCTGGTGCATATAAAGTCCTTAGGTTGCTTGCTTGGCTCCAAACGGTGCAGCGTTGCGACTGTAAAGAAGCCTATGCCACGAGACAAGCGTATCAACGAAACTGCAAACCGTTTTGCACGACCCCATGTGCGAAAAGGAGCACCGACATCTCATCGGCCTTGTCCTGCAACGCGCCCCACTTGTTCACCGCAATAATCAACGCGTGTTTTTTCAATTCAGACGGATGTTTTCGGCGCAGAAATCCAAAAATGCCCGAACACGGGCGGGTAAATGCCCTCGCCCGCCAATATAAACGGCGTTAATATCGACACCGCCGCCGGGATAAAATTCATCCAGTAAAACCTCAAGCCTGCCATCCGCGACTTCCGCATCGATGTGGAACCTTGCAAGCCGCACGATACCGCCCCCTGCAAGGGCCAACTGACGCGCACTTTCGGCATCCGCAACGTCAAACACACCCCCCGGGGTTACCGAAACGTCCTGCCCGTTTACCCGAAACGGCCAGTCAGGAAGAACACGCTGAAAATTGTATCCGATCAATGTATGGCTTTGCAGCGCATCCACGGTCGTTGGTCGTCCGTGTTTTTCAAGATATGACGGTGAGGCGGCAATTGCCATCCGGCATTGCCCAAGCTTGCGCGCAATCAGTCCGGATGACTGTAGCGGACCACTTCGGATCGCCACATCGGCACGTTCCTCATACAGGTCCATCACCTTGTCGCTGACTGTCACGTCCAGCGTGATATCGGGATACCGTTCCCGAAACAGCGGCACCAACGGTAAAAGACGATGCAACCCGACAGGCACGTTGGCCGTTACGCGCAACCGCCCGCGCGGTGCCATTGCGGTCGCGACTTCCTGTTCTGCCTCATTAATATCCGCAATGATATCAAGCGCGCGCTCATAAAAACGCTGCCCTTCGGATGTCAGATGCAGCTTGCGGGTTGATCGATTGAACAACCGCGTTCCCAGCCGATCTTCCAACCGGCCGACAAGCTTGCTGACGGCCGATGGAGTCATGTTGAAATCTCGGGACGCAGACGAAAACCCGCCGCGTTCGACGACACGCACAAAGACTTCCATCTCTCCAGATCGGTTGGCTTCAAGTCGCGCCATATGGAATTCAACTCACAAATCTTCTTCTTAAGATACTACTAGTTGAAAATAAATCCTTTGTCCATATTCCCCCCATGAACCATTTCCAGTGAAGGAGAAAACAATGGAATACAGACAATTGGGGAATTCCGGTTTGCGTGTCCCGGCACTCAGCTTTGGGGCCGGTACCTTTGGCGGCCAGGGTCCCCTGTTCGGTGCATGGGGTACAATTGACGCCCGCGAAGCCAGCCGCATGATCGATATCAGCCTGGAAGCAGGCTTGAACATGTTCGACAGTGCCGACGTCTATTCCGACGGTGCGTCCGAACAGGTTCTGGGCGAAGCCATTAAAGGACGCCGCGACAAAATCATCCTGTCGACCAAACTGGCCTTGCCGGTTGGCGATGGCCCGAATGACTTTGGCACCTCGCGCCACCGCCTGATCATGGCAACCGATGCCGCCCTGAAACGATTGGAGACCGATTACATTGATCTGCTGCAACTTCACGCCTTTGACGCCTTCACCCCGGTCGAGGAAGTCCTGTCAACGCTGGATGACCTCGTACGCGCCGGGAAGCTGCGTTATATCGGCGTTTCAAATTTTGCCGGGTGGCAGATCATGAAATCACTCGCCGTATCTGATCACCTTGGTTACAGCCGCTATGTCGCCCATCAGGTTTACTATTCACTGGTCGGGCGCGATTACGAATGGGACCTGATGCCGCTGGCGCAGGATCAGGGACTTGGCGCACTGGTCTGGAGCCCCTTGGGCTGGGGCCGGTTGACCGGTAAAATCCGCCGCGGCACGCCGATCCCTGATGGCAGCCGCCTGCATGAAACCGCACAATTCGGCCCGCCGGTTGATGAAGACCATCTCTATGACATTGTCGATGTGCTTGATGAACTAAGTGCCGAAACCGGCAAAACCGTCCCACAGATTGCCATCAACTGGCTGCTGCACCGCCCTACGGTGGCATCTTTGATTATCGGGGCACGCAATGAACAGCAATTGCGCGACAATCTGGGTGCGGTTGGCTGGTCTCTTTCCAGCGAACAAATTGCCCGCCTTGATGCCGTCAGCAAAAGGCAACCACCCTACCCGCATTACCCTTATTACATCCAGGAAGGCTTCGCCCGACTAAACCCGCCATTATTTGCATAAGGATTACAAATACCTGCAACAGGGCCGATCACCCGGTATTGATCACAACGGATTGATCGGCTCTGTCTTGTCTTTGCCAACATCAACGGTTAGTCGGAACATCCGGTTTAATCATGCCACGGATACCCGATGCGATTTTTGCGCTGCCTCATCGTTTCTGTAATATTTACTATCACGGCACCTGCCATCGGGGGGACTGAAACGTCCCCCCTGTCGCTGATTGGCGAAAGCAGCCAGTTTGTCGAACTTGATCCAAAACGGATTGCGCGCAACACCCGATTTTATGACCGGCGAAATCAGCAGACCAGTATCACGACCTATCGCGGCAAGGTGGTACTGGTAAATTTCTGGGCCAGCTGGTGCCTGCCCTGTATGGCTGAAATGCCGTCGCTTGATCAGTTGGCCTATGACCATTCCAATGATGACCTTGTCATCATTCCGGTCTCGATAGATGAAGACGGGTTGTTGGCGGCCATTCCCTTTTACCGCCGTTTGGGCCTTGAAAATCTTGATCTTTTCGTCGATCCGAACGGCGAAACCGCTTATAGCAACCGTGACAATCCAAAGAATGCCGAGTTTGCCCTTTATGGTCTGCCGATCACATATGCCCTTGATCGTGATGGCCGTATTCTTGGCTATGTAACCGGGTTGGTCGACTGGCAGTCAGACAATGCTGCCGATTTCATTGACCGTCTTTTAGAGCCTGCCAAATAAAAACGGAGGCATTCCTGCCCCCGTTGATGCTTCTGCACTCAGGCCCTATCGTTTTTTCTTCTTGTTGCCATAGGGGTTGTCACTGCTACGCAGATAAATGCGGATCGGAACACCCGGCATGTCGAAATCCTCGCGCAGACCATTAATCAGGTAGCGCGTATAGCTTTCGGGCAGCTCGGCGGCCTTGGAGCAGTTGATAAAGAAGCTTGGTGGACGCGATTTCGCTTGGGTCATATACCGCAGACGGATACGACGGCCGGAAATAACCGGCGGCAGATGGCGTTCGGTAATGGCTTCAAGCCAGCGGTTCAGCTGCGAGGTCGGAATACGGCGGCTCCAGATATCATAGATATCAAGGACTGTCGGCATCAAGGTGTCTGTCCCGCGACCGGTAAGGGCCGAGAATGTCAGGATCGGAATACCCTTGGCCTGCGCAAAGGACGTATCAAGCTTGTCGCGCAAAGCCGACATCACACCGGATTTGTCTTTGACCGCGTCCCACTTGTTCACCGCAATGATAAGCGCACGACCTTCTTCCAGGACCATACGCGCAATCGTCAGGTCCTGTTTATCAAGCGTATTGGTCGCATCGAGCATAATGACAACCACCTGCGCATAGCGGATCACGCGCAAGGTATCGGTCACAGACAGCTTTTCAACCCGATCATCAATCTTCTTCTTGCGGCGCATTCCGGCGGTATCGACCAGACGGATCGGACGGCCTTCATAGGACCAGTCAACGGCAATCGAGTCACGGGTCAAACCAGCCTGCGGACCGGTCATTACCCGGTTTTCACCCAAAAGCTGGTTCAGAAGGGTTGATTTACCCACATTTGGACGGCCGACAATCGCAAGCTGGATTTTCGAATTGTCCTTGCGAACAACTTCTTCCTCGCCTTCATCGTCTTCGTCATATTCGATTTCAAAGGACGGGAAAGAACCATCGTCCTCGTCCATCTCGTCATCTTCGAAATCGTCATCGATGGCAGCAATATCGCCTTCCTTGCGCGCCTTGCGCTGCTTGTCGCGATATTCTTCCCAATGGGGGCGCATGATATCTATCAGCAATTCCATGCCAAGGCCATGCTCGGCTGAAATCGGCGCAACATCGCCAAGACCAAGGCCATAAGCCTCGTACAGACCTGCATCCTGATCCCTGCCCTCGTGCTTGTTGGCAATCACATAAACCGGCTTCTTGCGTTTGCGCAGCCAATCGGCAAAGTGATTGTCAAGCGGGGTCAGGCCCGCACGTGCATCGATCAGGAAAAACGCAATATCACATTCTTCAAAGGCCATTTCGCTTTGCTGGCGCATTTTGCCTTCGATTGAATCGTCAAATGCCTCTTCCAGACCGGCGGTATCGATAATATCGAAACCCATATGGCCAAGACGCGCCCTGCCATAACGGCGATCACGTGTGACGCCCGGCTGGTCATCAACCAGCGCCAGCTTCTTGCCGACCAGACGGTTAAACAAGGTCGACTTCCCGACATTGGGGCGACCGATAATGGCTACTTTCAGCGACATCTGACTTTCAGACTCATTGTTATAAAACGGCGATGTGCGCCGAGGGGCAGTTTACCCCGTTCCGGCGCACGCGCATATCAGGCAAAAGATCGGATCTTTCGCAAAAACTGTGTTCTACCTGTTAGCGATACGCGATTAGATCGGCATCCGCAGTCAGGAAGTAAAGACTGTCACCCGCAACAGAAGGCGGCAAGGTGATCGGGCCGGAAACTTCATCCTTGCCAATGATCTCGCCACTATACGGGGAAACAGTCATGATTTCGCCCTGCTCGTTTCCAACGATCAACCGGTCACCAACCAGAACCGGACCGGTCCATACCATCGGGCCTTCCTGATCTTCGGGATCGACAAAACGCGGCAAAGCAGTCACCCATTTAACCTGTCCGGTGTCTCGACGCAAGGCTATCAGGTCATTTGTGTTGGTAAGGATGAAAACATAATCGCCCGCAACCCACGGCGACTGGATGCCTCCGGCTTCCAGTTCCCAGACGCGGTACCCGGTGCGAAGGTCAATCGCAACCGTCAAACCGGCATTACTGGTGGCGATCACCAGATTATTGTCAATAACCGGAAGACCGCGAATATCGGCAATCGCCGAAACCGCATCGGTGCGACCCGCCGATGCCAGCGCATCGGACCAGATCACCTGACCGTTTTCAACACGAAGCGCGTACATTTCACCGGTCGTGTAAGCCGAAATAACAACCCCTTGATCAACCGCCGGGCTTGCTCCACCGATAAAGGAAGCACCTTCAGATGCACCGCGATGGCTCCAAAGTGTCTCGCCGGTCATTGCGTTCAGTGCGACAGTCTGGTTATCAACCGTCACAACGAACACGCGCCCGCCACGAACCGTCGGCGCGCCGCGCATCGGGGCGGTTACCTGTGAGCGCCACATCACGGTTGCACTGGGAGCATCAATCGCAATTACTTCTGCAAAGCCGGTGGTTGCATAAAGAATACCATTCTCATAGGCCAGACCGCCCCCCAGAAGCGTGCTGTCTTCGTCCTCGTCCTTCGCCAGTTCAAGCGACCAGATACGTTTGCCCGATTTGGCACTGAACGCACGAACGACGGCGTCGGCATCAATGGTAAACACCACACCCCGCGCCACAATCGCCTGATTGAGCAGAAGATTGTCATCCATCGATCCTTCGCCGATACCAACAGACCAATCCTGACGCAGCACATCGTTGTCCAGACCAACATGATGCAGGGCATGACTTGGCAGACCACCGTTCTGCGGCCAGTCTTCCATTGGCTCCGGTTCCGGCAGGATCACGCGTTGATCGCTCAATTCGGCATCCGGCTGAACCGTGCTTTCAAGTGATAGAACCGCAAGGCGTTCACCGGGAAGCGGCGGATCTTCGGATTCTCCAAGCCAGCTTGAGCATGCCGAAACGGCAACCGACATGCCCATGACGCACAAAAGGGATTTAATGTTGCGTGGTCTCAAAACCATATCCTCTGATCCAGTCCCTGTGAACAGGTTGCCTGTGCCATTCCCGCCAATCAGGCGCCAACGGCTTTCAGAATTTCACTTGCGCGGGCGCGCATGCCTGACGGTGCTTCGCTGTCATCGGCAATCTCGGTCAGCAGCGGCTTTGCTGCCTCTACCTCGCCTGCTGCGATATGAAGCATCGCGATCATTTCACGTGCCGAGTAGTACCAGGGATTTTCAGGCACAGCGATCGGTTCCAAACGCGAAACCAAATCCTTGGCATTTGATGCGTCGGCGTTGTTCATCGCAATCTGAACCACGGCAAGATCGCGATAGATCTTTTCGACGTCGCTGTTACCCGCAATTGCCTCAAGCTCGGCGACCGCGGAATCTTTCGCCCCGGCGCGAAGATAAATTGCCGCCTTCTGGAAATGACCAAGGGCGACAAAACCGGCATCGCCATCGGCAATGATCGCATCAAGCGCACCCAGTGCCGCATCCTGCTTTTCTTCACCAGCCTGTGCCAGTTCAATGGCATTTGCCATGCGCGTGCCGTTTTCGATGCGCGAATTTTCCTCGTAGCTTTTCCAGCCTTCACGTCCGGCAACACCCAGCACGATCACGGCCGCCACACCCACGATGTATTTGCCGTATTTGCGCCACAGCGCTTCATTGCGCTCGCGCTTGAGGTCTTCTTCGACTTCCTGGAAAATATCAACCACGAAAACCGCTCCAATCCGATCAAAAGAAAGCGGGCAACCTGCCCGCTTGTCAGAATTAATTCCGGCAAGGATTTAACGCGCCAGTACGCAAGGGGTCAAGTCCGCTGCACATCAGGAGCCGCCAATATCGCAATTAAATCCCGCAATGCTGTATTTCACGCGCAAAACTGCCACCCATCACGTTGTTTTTGATCCAGTGAACAACCATCAAAGGAAAGAATTGCCGCCTGCGATGCAGGATCAGACCTTAACCCGAACGAAAATCTGCCGCCAAAATCATAATCTGCCGTCCGGTTAATTGCCAAACCCGGCTGAAATGTGGCCAATCCGTCCCAACATCAAAAACAGTATCTGCTTCACCCAAAACGGCACATGGATTGCATTTGTAAATTCGGGAAACGGAATTTTAATCGCTGCCGGGCAAATACTGACCGGTCGATGCACGGAGATCAGGATGAAAAGCTTGCACAAGGCCCAAAGCCGACAAGAGGCGAAACGAATAATCCGTCAGCGCGTTCTGGCTGGATTATTCGCAACGCTGCTTGGTGCCGGGGTCTCAGGCTGCGATACCACCGCATCCGACATTGCAGGTACACACATCTTCACCGGTGTTGAATGGTATATCGCGCTCGACGTTGTCAGCATCATCAACACCGACAAAACCCTGATTGACCACGTCGTTTCCCTTTCGACTGGCCGCGATTGTTCGACCATCCGCAAGATCGATGGCAAATCATACTGCAAAAAGGACCCGGTCCCGGAACCGCCACTTTATTGCTATCGCACCTTGGCCGCCGTCAGCTGCTATCGCACACCCGATCCTTATAACACCGGTGCACAAACCGTTGACTGGCCGCCAACACGCTCACGCAGCCTGTAATCACCTCAACCAACTGAAATCACACATATATTTGTAAAAATTTTCATATCCCGGCCCTTTCAAACTTGAGGCTGCGGATAAACCGCGCTACCGTGTCATCAGAGCGTCATAAACGCCCTACCCCGGCCTTTTGAAATTACGTCCGGAGAAAGACATGGGTACATTGTTCAATCTGGCTCAGTACCGCAAAGCCAAAAGCGTTGTGCATTTCGACCGGACTGAATTGATGCAGCTCATGAACACCTATTCCAGACAAGTCGCAAGTGGCGCATGGCGCGACTATGCCATTGATCATCTTGATGGCATGGCCATGTTCTCCATCTTCCGCTCCTCACACGAAACAGCCATCTTCACCGTCATCAAACTTGGTGCGGATCACAAGAATGCCGGGCATTTCGTAGCACTTCACAGCGGTGAAAAAATAAAACAAAGCTCGGAAATCCAGAACGTTCTTGATGCCGTTGAAAAACGTGCACGCAAAGTCGTCCCGCTGTTCAAATCCCGTTAAAGATCGGTTTCGCCTTTTGCCCCTTTCCATACTTGCTTTCTTCTCGCCCAATCGCGGCAATCGCACCATCCTGTGTGGTTTTCTTGTTCTGGCGGCATATACGTTTCATGCTCCACCGGCACAGGCCGACTACACCAGTGGTTACAAGGCCTATCAGGCGGGGAATTATGAAATGGCCCGCGCACAGTGGCGCGTTGCCGCACAGGAAGACGATCCACGTGCGCAATATGCGCTTGGCCTGCTTTACTATCGCGGTCTTGCCGGACCACAGGACTACCGACAGGCGGCAGATTGGTTTGCCCTTGCAGCACGCTCTAATCATGCAAATGCAATCTATTACCTTGGGCTGATGTATTTCAATGGCTGGGGGCTACGCTATGACCAGTTCCGCGCCACAGAATTCTTTAAACGCGCTCTTCATGCCAACGGGAACAATACCGATGCCGCCTTTCTGATTGGCGAACAGTATTTTCACGGGCGTGGAGCGGAACAAAACTATGTTGAAGCCGCCCATTACTACAGGATCGCCGCCGAAAAAGGCATGCATGCCGCCCAATTCATGCTCGGCGCGATGCTGGAACGCGGCTGGGGTATAGAACAGGATTATGCAGATGCCTATTACTGGCTGCGCCGTTCAGCCCTTGGCCCACGCCCCCTGCCTCCCGGTGTCGAACTTGAAATGGATCCGGCAACGGCAATTACCAATCTTGAACCAAAGCTGCGCCTTGAAGAAATCAGACGTGTTGACAAAAGGCTACAGGAATTGGCTGTTCCCTGAACCAGAACACAAAAGGCCACCCGAAGGCGGCCTTTTGCATGATATTCGTTCCTCAAACGGGATCAGGAAAATGCTTCGTCCCAAGTACCGCGCGTTGCGGCTTTTGAATATTCCGTCGCGCGGTTTTCAAAGAAGTTGGTGTGCTCAACCGCATTCAGCATCGCATCCATCCAAGGCAACGGGTTCTGTTCAATCCCGTATTGCTCCTCAAGACCAAGCTGGCTAAGGCGACGATCAGCGATATAGCGGATGTATTTCTTGATATCTTCCGCTGTCAGGCCCTGCACCGCACCGGCTTCGAAGGACAGATCGATAAACGCATCTTCGTGACTGACGATGGTTTTGCAGGCCTCGATCAGGTCGCTGCGCATTTCGTCATCCCAGATTTCCGGGTTCTCTTTGCAGAATGTCCTAAACAGGCGGATGATGCTTTCGCAATGCAGGCTTTCATCGCGCACAGACCATGTCACGATCTGCCCCATGCCCTTCATCTTGTTAAAGCGAGGGAAATTCATCAGCATCGCAAATGAGGCAAACAGCTGCAAACCCTCGGTAAAGGCGCCAAACACCGCCAGCGTTTTGGCGATGTTCCGTTTACCCTGTGTGGTCAGACGCAGGTCACCATGCTCGTCGGTATACTCGTCTTCCGGACCAATGCCCCAGATTTGCATATAGTCGTATTTGTCCTTCATTTCCTTGTACTGGAAGAAGGCTTCATACTCGGTTTCGGGCATGCCAATGGTATCAAGAAGGTGCGAATAGGCGGCTACATGGATGGTTTCCATGTTGGAAAATGCCGCCAGCATCATCTGGACTTCGGTTGGTTTGAATACGCGCGTATAATGGCGCATATAGCAGTTATTGACCTCGATATCCGACTGAGTGAAAAAGCGGAAAATCTGCGTGAGCAGGTTGCGCTCGGCATCGGAAATCGTGTGGTTCCAATCCTTGACGTCATCGGCCAGCGGCACTTCTTCCGGCAACCAGTGAATTTGCTGCTGGGTCAGCCACGCCTCATAGGCCCACGGATAACGGAACGGCTTGTAGACCGGGTTTTCCGTCAGAAGATCAATTACTTTATCGTCAGACATATTGTCACTTCTCGCAAAATTTCTGTGTGCTAAAGCCGCTTTACTGGCAGGCGAGACATTCATCATAATCGGGTTCGCTGGATGCCTGTGCGGCGGCGGCCGCAACCAGTGCCGGGATTTCAAACGAGCTTTCCGGGCTTGGCATATCGTCATCATTCGACTTCGCACGCCCCGGAATGTTCGCAACCACCTCGGCCCGCTGGATCGATTTCGACCGGCAGTAATAAAGGCTTTTGACCCCCTTTTTCCATGCCTGGAAATGGATCTGATGCAGGTCACGTTTATGAACATTCGACGCCAGGAAGATGTTCAGTGACTGTGCCTGATCAATCATCGGCGTGCGATCACCGGCAAGTTCGATCAGCCAGCGCTGATCCAGCTCGAACGCAGTCTTGAAGATGTCCTTTTCCAGATCAGACAGGAAATCAAGATGCTGAACCGATCCTTCATGCACCGTGATGGATGTCCAGACTTCTTCATTATTCCGACCTTTTTCTTCCAGAACCTCGGCAAGATACTTGTTCCGCACGTTAAACGAGCCCGAAAGCGTCTTGTGGGTGTAGGAGTTCGCCGCCATCGGCTCGATTCCCGGCGAAGCACCGCCGCAAATGATCGAAATCGATGCGGTCGGCGCAATCGCGGTTTTGTTCGAGAAACGGGCTTTGATGCCGTATTCGGCCGCATCCGGGCATGAACCGCGTTCTTCCGCCAACTTCTCGGACGCAGCATCGGCATGCTTTTTCAAGTGATCAAAAATCTGCTTGTTCCAGACCTTGCTCATCACCCCTTCAAGCGGCACTTTCTGCGCCTGAAGGAAGGAATGGAAGCCCATCACGCCAAGACCAACCGAACGTTCACGCATCGCGGAATATTTCGCACGCGCCATGGTATCGGGCGCATGATCGATAAAGTCCTGAAGCACGTTATCAAGGAAACGCAGAATATCTTCGATGAACTGCGTGTCATCCTTCCAGGTCAGATAATGTTCAAGGTTCAGCGACGACAGGCAGCAAACAGCAGTGCGATCCCCGCCCAGATGATCCTTGCCGGTCGGCAACGTGATTTCCGAACACAGGTTCGACGTCTTAACACTAAGCCCGGCCAGCTTGTGGTGTTCCGGCACCGCACGGTTCACAGTGTCGATGAACAGCATATAGGGCTCGCCGGTTTCAACGCGCGACGTCAGCAAACGTATCCACAATGAACGTGCGCTGATCTTGCGCACAACATGCCCGTCTTTCGGCGATGTCAGTGCCCATTCTTCATCATTTTCGACCGCACGCATGAAGGCATCCGAAATCGCAACGCCCTGATGCAGGTTCGGCGTCTTACGGTTCGGGTCACCACCGGTCGGGCGGCGCATTTCGGAAAACTCTTCGATCTCTGGATGGCTGACCGGCATATAAACCGCGGCCGATCCGCGGCGCAACGATCCCTGACTGATCGCCAGTGTCAAGCTGTCCATCACGCGAATGAACGGCACTACCCCGGACGTCTTGCCATTCTTGCCGACCTTTTCCCCAATCGAACGCAGATTGCCCCAGTATGAACCGATTCCGCCGCCACGTGCCGCAAGCCAGACATTCTCTGTCCAGATATCGACAATACCGCCAAGATTATCGTCTGCCTCGTTCAGGAAGCAGGAAATCGGCAAGCCTCGCGTGGTCCCGCCATTCGACAGGATCGGAGTGGCGGGCATGAACCAAAGCTTGGAGATATAGTCATAAAGACGCTGTGCATGCGCTTCGTTGTCACCATAGTAGCTGGCAACACGCGCAAACAGATCCTGATAGCTTTCGCCTGGCATCAGATAACGGTCGTTCAAAACCGCCTTGCCAAAGTCAGTCAGCAATGCATCGCGCGAACGATCAACAATAACGCGCGCACCTTTTTCGTGCTGCACCACATCCAGCATCTTCATGCTTGTAGTCCCCTTACCTGAACGGTCGCACGTTGGCGGCGATCCGCTTCCTGTTTGTTATCTTCATCAAACGGCGTTTGCCTGATCCGGCCCCGGTTGACGGCCTGCCAGATCATGAAAAATAGCCGTTTCCAATGCCCGTTTGAAAATGGTTATGCCTGCTCAAAGCCGGATTGAAAACACAATATGTAGTGGGAATGAATAAAAAATCGTCAATTGATTGTATCAGTTCCGTTACAATCCCGGATATCCAATGATTCGCGGCAAAGGCATTTTTTACTCCCCCTGCGGTCAAGCAAAAGATCAGCAAAATTTTTGCGAACAGCTTGATCCCAAAGGTTGAGTTTGGGGTGATCAGCATCCTACAAATTCGCAAAACGCCAGTTGCGATTCCCGATTTGAATTGTCCCAAACAAAAAGCGCCCGGACAAACCGGACGCTTTTTACAGATATTCGAAACGTGCTTAGGGCAGTTTATAGGCCACCACGTAATCACCGGCCTTGGTTCCGATGGAACCGTGCCCACCAGCAACGATCAGCACATATTGTGTGCCGTCATCGGTGGTGTAGGTCATCGGCGTTGACTGCCCACCAGCAGGCAGCCGCGCCTCCCAAAGCTGTTTGCCCGTGGTGACGTCATAGGCACGGAAGTAGTTATCAACCGCCGCACCAAGGAACGCCACACCACCCTTGGTGATGATCGGACCACCGATGCCTGGCACACCAAGCTCGAACGGTAATGGCAGGGGTGTCATGTCCTCAACCGTACCGTTTTTATGCTTGTAAACAACCTCGCCAGTGCGAAGGTCCGCCCCCGCGACATAGCCCCATGGCGGAGCCTGGCACGGTACGCCAACTGGTGACAGGAATGGCCCCATATTGACTGCATAAGGCGCGCCTTCATTGCGGTTGATCCCCATCTCGCTGGCTTTTTCCGTACCGCGCGGCGGCACTTCGTCGCGTGGGATCAATTGCGATGTGAAAGCAAGATATGTCGGCATGCCGAACATGATCTGTTTTTCGGGATCAATCGCCACACTGCCCCAATTGAATGTGCCGAAATTACCGGGATAAACCAGCGTCCCTTCCAAAGAAGGCGGGGTGTAACGGCCTTCATATTTCAACTGATGGAACTGAATGCGACATGCCAGCTGATCAAACAGTGTAATGCCCCACATGTCCTTTTCCGTCAGCGGTTCGGGCATGAAGGTCAGGTCCGATACCGGCTGTGTCGGCGCCGTGAAATCCTCCGGGATCGCACCGCCAGGTGCGGGAACTTCCCTAACCGGAATGATCGGTTCGCCCGTTCGGCGATCAAGGACATAGATATCACCCTGCTTGGTCGGTCCGACAAGTGCCGGGACATTTTCACCATCGGATGTGGTGATATCGAGCAACGCGGGCTGGGCCGGAACATCCATATCCCAAAGGTCGTGATGCACCGTCTGGCGCACCCACTGGACCTGTCCGGTTTCAAGGCTAAGCGCAACGATGGATGATGAATAGGTTTCAACCTCTTCACTACGCCCCATACCCAATTGATCGGGCACCTTGTTGCCCAGCGGCACATAGATCATGCCGAGCTCCTCATCTGCGCTCGACACTGACCAGCTATTGGGTGAATTCGCGGTATAGGTCTGACCTTCGGGGATCGGTTCGGTCTGTTCCGGATTGCCAGAATCCCAGTTCCACACCAGCTCACCGCTATTGACGTCATAGGCACGAATGACACCCGACTGGGATTTGGTCGAATAATTGTCATTCACCGCACCGCCAATAATGATCTTGCCATCAGCAACAACCGGCGGCGAGGTAGAATAATAATATCCGGCCGGGTTGTAGGGCATGCCCTCTTCCAGATGGACGGTTCCCTGATCACCAAAGTCGGCGCAAATCTCGCCGTTATTAGCATCAAGGGCAATCAGTCGCGCATCCGACGTCGGCAGATACACCCTTGCGGCACACGATGCATCTGCTGACATCGCGGTATCCTGATAGAATGTCACTCCTCGGCAGGTTTGGTGCTGCCGGTCGGTATTATCGGGAACTTCCGGATCAAACCGCCATTTTTCCTGCCCGGTTTTGGCATCAATCGCCATTGCCCAGCTATGTGGCGTACACAGGTAAAGCGTGTCATTGATCTTAAGAGGCGTCACCTGATAGGTCGTTTCAGGCACGTCTTCGGACCGCCTGACATCGCCGGTCTGAAAAACCCACGCCTGTTCAAGTGTCGCAACATTATCGGTGTTGATCTGATCAAGAGGCGAATAACGTTGCCCGAACGGTGTCCGTCCATATTGATGCCAGTCACCTGCCGGAACATCGCCGCCCAGGTCAGGACTGGAAACAACCGGGCTGTCGTTTAACTGGCCCTCGATTGCATGGGGGTTATTCATCATCGAATACACCGCAACAACAATCGCCAGGACAAGGCTGCCCTCCAGCACGAACGAACGTGTTGGTTTGACTTCCGGCACTGGCTGCCCGACCAGAAGCGTCTTGCGATAGGCAGGCATGGCAAGCCAAAGGCCGATCAAGACAATCAAACCACCGCGCGGTCCCAACTGCCACCAGTCAAACCCGACTTCCCAAACGGCCCAGCCAAGGCTTGCGATCATGAAAAGTGCGTAAAACGGTAAAACGACAGGTCGTTTTGCGAATGAAAGAGCTGCGGCAATCAGAAATGCCAATCCGGCAAATGCATAATACCAGCTACCATCCAGCAAAATAAGCCAGACGCCCCCGGCACCAAGTGCCAGTCCGATCAAGGCCAGCAACCCGGATGTCAGAATATTGATCATGAGATTGTCCTCGTTGTGCGTAAAAGCGGGACATACCGACACAGCCTTTGACCACAAAATGGCAGGTTAAAGGCAGTATCGGCATTTTTTCCAGAACGCACAGACAGCAACAACGGTTCCAACCAACATCGGGAAAAATAAAAACCACCGGCCGTCAACAATCCGGTGGTTTGCAAAATGGCCGAGTTCTTTGGAAAATCTCTTAGTGATGGGTCTCGATAATGGTACCGGATTTAACAACTTCGGTGATCGTTACACCCAGGTTTTCATCCACGACAACGAGTTCCCCACGTGCCACCAACCGGTTATTGACGTAAATATCAACCGGCTCCCCCACTTTGCGATCCAGTTCAAGAACCGCACCGCGGGTCAGGCGCATCAATTGTGCAACCTGAATCTGGCTTTTGCCGATCACGGTCGATACGCGTACCGGCACATCATACGCCGCCCCGATTTCAGATGCAGCGTGACGTTTGGCAAAAGGATCGTCGTCGTTTTTAGCCATGGTAACCAGATCACCCGGATAAAATGGAAGAATCGCGAAACTCTATTCTAGAGGTTAGCTTTGAAAAAAGTGTTAGCAAGCTTATTCGCAAAATTTACGGTAGTTTTCTGTATAATAATCGCCTACATGAAGAAACCTTCAACGATCGCGTCACCAGCGCCAAACAGAAATACAGGACTTTTCATGAGCTACGATCGCCAATGGGTGGCTGATGCCATCAACATCATCGAAGCCGACTTCAACCGGTCTGCAGACACCCATCTGATCCGTCTTGATCTGCCGTCACTTGATGGCATCGGGCTTTACCTCAAGGATGAATCGACCCATCCGTCCGGCAGCCTGAAGCATCGCCTGGCGCGCTCATTGTTCCTGTATGGCCTTTGCAATGGCTGGATATCCAAAGACACCCCGATCATCGAGGCATCAAGCGGCTCCACTGCCGTGTCCGAAGCCTATTTTGCCCGCCTTCTGGGGCTTCGCTTTATTGCGGTGATGCCCAAATCAACATCGCAACAGAAAATCGATCAGATCGCCTTTTATGGCGGCGAAAGCCATCTGGTCGAACACAGCGGCCAGATTTATGCCGAATCCCAACGCCTGGCGCGGGAACTGGGCGGCCATTACATGGACCAGTTCACCTATGCCGAACGCGCAACTGACTGGCGGGGTAACAACAATATCGCCGAAAGCATCTTTGACCAGCTCAAACGCGAACCCCACCCTGTTCCGCGCTGGATCATTGTTGGTGCCGGTACGGGTGGAACATCTTCTACCATTGGTCGCTATATCCGTTACGGACAGATCCTTGGCATGGGATGCGAACTTTGCGTCGCGGATCCGGAAAACTCTGTTTTCTATGACGCTTATGAAACCGGCAAATGTGACATCACCGGGCAAAAGGCATCACGCGTCGAAGGCATCGGTCGCCCGCGCGTTGAACCAAGCTTTAATCCCAACGTCGTCGATCACATGATCCGCGTACCGGATGCCGGCAGCTTCGCCGCCCTGCAATATCTGGAAAAACATATGGGCCGTCGCTGCGGCGGGTCGACCGGCACCAACCTGATCGCCACCCTGTCACTGATCAGTCAGATGAAAAAGACCGGCGAAAGCGGATCGGTTGTTACCCTTCTGTGCGATGGCGGTGATCGCTATCGCGATACCTATTACAATCCCGACTGGATCACCAAACAGGGCATCGACCTTGACCCTTGGCATGCCGCCCTCGAAGCCTTCGATAAAACCGGTGTGTTTGAAATGCCGATGGATTGCTGCACGGCTCACTAACCATCGCCATGCGACCGCAGACAAAAAAGACGGGCGGATTTCTCCGCCCGTTCAGGTGCTTCGTCAAGGTTGAGGCAAAACTTACCCGGAAATCACGATCTTGCGCGGCTCCGGCTTCACTTCCGCTACTTTAGGGAGAGTGAGCGTCAGGACACCGTTCTTAAACGATGCCGCAATCTTGTCTGCATCGACGGTATCAGGCAGACGGAATGAGCGTTTGAATCTGCCATAGGTGCGCTCAACAACACGGGCACCATCATTGCTTTCACGGGTTGATTTCTTTTCACCCGTAATCGTCAGGACACCTTCAAGCACCGAGACATCAACATCGCCCTGTTCAACACCCGGAAGTTCGGCGGCAAGTTCGATATTGTCATCAGTTTCGTGGACGTCGATGCGCGGGGTCAAAAGCTTTTGCGACACCTCGTCACCACTTGCACCAGCAGAATTCACAAGCCCGTCACGTCCAAAGATCGAGCCGATCATACGATCAAAATCACGTCCGAAAACACCAAACGGATCACCATATGCCGGACGCGAAGCCAGACGACGAGCAGTACCATTTACAGTCTGAAGACCAGTCATAATTACCCTCCTAAACAGACAGGTAGTTCTTGCGCCACAGGTCCAGACATGCTGCAACCCTGACGCGTACAAGGCCACCATGGCCCTTCGATTCAACAAATAGATCAGGGTCATTTTTCCGCAAGTAGGTGCACGCATTTTTTTGAAAATTTTTTCGCTCCTTATCTCGCCCTCATCGGTGTCCTTATCTGGCCGACCATTCCACAAGACGGAAAAGCCTAGGATCCCTATGGCGCGAACTGCAATTTCCAACTAGCTTCATGTCATTGTCGGTAGGAACCCCTGCCCCCACTGATACAGGACACCTCCATGAGCCACCTTTTTACTCCGCTCTGCCTTGGCAAGCTTGAACTGGAAAACCGCATTGTCATAGCGCCGATGTGCCAATATTCCGCCGATAACGGTAAAGCCACGGCATGGCACGACATGCATCTTGGCAATCTTGCCCAATCCGGTGCCGGCCTTCTGATAATCGAGGCATCTGCGATTGAACCCGAAGGCCGCATTACCTATGGCGATCTTGGACTATGGGACGATGAAACCGAAGCAGCCCTTGGCAAGACCCTCGCCGCTGTGCGCAGCCATTCCGACATGCCAATTGCCATCCAGCTTGCCCATGCTGGGCGTAAGGCATCCTGCGAAAAGCCTTGGGATGGTGGTGGCGCAATTGAACCGGATCATGAAAATGGCTGGCAGGTTGTTGCCCCGTCCGCTGTTCCGTTCCGTGCAGGCGACCCGGAACCAGAGGCACTCAACACCTCACGCATCCGCGAAATCATTCAGGGCTTTGCCGATGCGGCCAAGCGCGCGGATCGACTTGGTCTTGATGCCATAGAAATTCACGGGGCACACGGGTACCTGCTCCATCAATTCCTCTCACCACATTCCAACAAACGCGATGACGACTATGGTGGATCGCTTGAAAATCGTATGCGGATCGTGATCGAGGTTTATGACGCAGTTCGCGCTGCTTTCGATCCAGCCAAACCGGTCGGCATTCGGATTTCGGCTTCTGATTGGGTCGAAGGCGGCTGGGATATTGATCAAAGCGTCGAACTGGCCCGTGTCCTGAAGGAACGCGGTTGCGATTTTATCCATGTGTCATCTGGCGGTCTTCACATCGATCAGAATATCCCCGTTGGCCCGAACTATCAGGTCCCCTTTGCAGATCGCATCAAATCGGAAACCGGCATGACCACCATCGCGGTTGGCCTGATTACCGAAGCAGAACAGGCAGAGGCCATTGTCTTCACCGGTCAGGCCGATGCCATTGCGCTGGCGCGTGGCATTCTTTATGACCCGCGCTGGCCGTGGCATGCGGCAGCAAGCCTTGGCGCCGAGGTCAAGGCGGCCAATCAGTATCTGCGCTGTCAGCCACGCACACTTAAAAAGCTGTTCGGTTAATCTGGAAAATCCCCGCAACTTATATGATTGCGGGGATTTTTGTCGCAATCGATACAAAAAATGAAAAGGGCCTCGCAAATGCGAGACCCTTTCCTTAGCAAGAAGGTCGGTTGGTGGTAAGGCTTAGAAGCCCATACCGCCCATGCCGCCCATACCACCCATGCCGCCCATGTCAGGCGCGCCACCGGAGGATTTATCTTCCGGCTTTTCAGCGATCATGCATTCGGTGGTGATCAGCAGACCTGCGACCGATGCTGCGTCCTGCAGGGCAGTACGAACAACTTTGGCCGGGTCAATGATGCCGGCTTTGACCAGGTTGGTGTATTCACCTTTCTGGGCGTCGAAGCCGAATTCAACATCATCCTGCTCAAGCAGCTTGCCAGCGACAACCGCGCCATCAACACCAGCGTTCTGAGCGATCTGACGGACCGGAGCCTGCAGCGCGCGACGGACGATGTCGACACCGATGGTCTGGTCATGGTTTACACCTTCAAGACCGTCAAGAGCGCGGGTCGCGTACAGCAGAGCCGTACCGCCACCAGCAACGATACCTTCTTCAACAGCAGCGCGAGTTGCGTGCAGGGCATCGTCAACGCGGTCTTTGCGTTCTTTCACTTCGATTTCCGAAGCGCCACCAATTTTGATCACGGCAACACCGCCAGCGAGTTTCGCAAGACGTTCCTGCAGTTTCTCGCGGTCGTAATCCGAAGTGGTTTCTTCGATCTGTGCACGGATCTGGCCAACGCGGGCTTCGATCTGGGCTTTCTCACCGGCACCATCAACGATGGTGGTTTCTTCTTTGGTGATAGTGATCGATTTCGCGGTACCGAGCATATCGAGCGTAACGCTCTCAAGCTTGATGCCGAGATCTTCGGAGACAACCTGACCACCGGTAAGGATGGCGATGTCTTCGAGCATTGCTTTGCGACGGTCGCCGAAGCCCGGTGCTTTGACAGCAGCGATTTTCAGACCACCGCGCAGCTTGTTAACGACGAGGGTCGCAAGAGCTTCGCCTTCGACGTCTTCAGCAATGATAAGAAGCGGCTTGCCCGACTGAACGACAGCTTCCAGAAGCGGCAGCAGCGGCTGCAACGAGGAAACTTTTTTGTCGAACAGAAGAACATACGGGTTGTCGAGTTCGGCAACCATCTTTTCCGGATTGGTTACGAAGTACGGCGACAAGTAACCACGATCAAACTGCATGCCTTCGACAACGTCGAGTTCGGTGTGCAGGCCCTTGGCTTCCTCGACGGTGATAACACCTTCGTTGCCAACTTTTTCCATGGCTTCAGCGATCATGTCGCCGACTTCACGGTCACCGTTGGCCGAAATGTTACCAACCTGTGCAATCTCGTCCTTGCCCGAAACTTTACGAGCGCGGCTCTGGATGGCTTCGATTACTTTGGTCGTCGCAAGATCAATACCGCGTTTCAGGTCCATCGGGTTCATGCCAGCAGCAACGGACTTGTTGCCTTCACGAACGATTGCCTGTGCCAGAACGGTTGCGGTGGTGGTGCCGTCACCAGCCAGATCGGCGGTTTTGGAAGCCACTTCACGCAGCATCTGTGCGCCCATGTTTTCGAACTTGTCAGAAAGTTCGATTTCCTTGGCGACCGAAACGCCGTCCTTGGTCACGCGCGGTGCGCCAAAGGATTTTTCGATGACAACGTTACGGCCTTTCGGGCCGAGCGTCACTTTAACGGCATCAGCAAGGATGTCGACACCGCGCAGCATTTTGGCGCGGGCGTCGGTGGAGAATTTTACTTCTTTAGCAGCCATAGTATTCTTTCCTCTCTATGAGACGGATGAACGTGGATTTAAGTCACCAAAAGGCTGACTTATTCCATGATGCCCATAATGTCGGACTCTTTCATGATCA
>TARA_R100000049_G_C1957374_1_pt1 | contig 23070 bp, 25 predicted proteins | sample TARA_R100000049 | Tara Oceans TARA_R100000049 (sample SAMEA2619992) | marine metagenome | biome: marine biome (ENVO:00000447); feature: mesopelagic zone (ENVO:00000213) & marine oxygen minimum zone (ENVO:01000065); material: "saline water (ENVO:00002010), including plankton... | reverse complement strand
CCGGGGGGATGCGGCGGGGCAGCTTTTCCGCATTCTCGATGACCGGCATATCGCCATTCCGGACCGGCGGGGGAATAACCGCCTCGATAGCTTGCGGAACATTCTTCATGATCCGCGAGTCGCGCTCCTCTTCCTCATTCCGGGGATCGAGGAGACGCTTCGCATCAACGGCCGGGCGACCATAACGACAGAATCCGAATTAATTCAAAGCTTTAGCGTTGGCGCCACGACGCCGCTCTCGGTCATTCTGGTGGAAATTGACGCGGTGTATTTTCAATGTGCCCGCGCGCTCAAACGCTCAAAGCTTTGGGATCCCACCGCGTTTCGCGCCTGCGGCGACGTGCCGACGGCGGGGCAGATGACACGCGGCGCCAAACCGGACTTCGAAGCCGAGAAATACGACGCCGAGCTCCCCGCCCGCCAACAATCTTCCCTCTATTAGAGAGATGACAGGTTGAGCGGCGGGCGGGGGTCACCAGACGAGAGCTATTGCGGTCTCTTGGACCCGGCGATAACCGCATAACCCGGCTTGATTAGGGGAAAAACCCCTTTCACCAAGCCAGCCTGGTGGGAGAAACCTGCGCCGAACTTCTGGGCAAGCCGGCGGATGGCCATGTTATTGGGCACGAAGTTTACCGCCAGAGCATCTATATGACTGTCACGCGCACATCGAAGCGCGAGGGTCATCAGCTCTGTTCCGATGCCGATCTGCTGCCAATCATCCTCGACACTGATGGCGAGCTCCGCCTCTGTGGGCGAAACGCCGCTTGCGAACCTGAGCTCGACAACACCGCGAAGGTCAAACCCCAGAAACGCGCCGCAAATGATCGGCAGGGGCCGCCCTTCGTTCCGGCAATAATGCGTTACTGTATGGAGTGAGACCGGTGATCCGAAACGCAGTCTCAGACTGTCCGGGCCAAGCCGTTGTAAATGCGGCAATAACAGACCATGCTCCGCCGGACGAAGTTCCCGGCACAAGGGCGGGATATAGCCCGGCAGGCTTTTCAGTCCGGCGGCGTTTAACGGCTCAGTCATAATGGAGCCTCGTCTGTTGATGACGCAGGGTGGATGCTTCTAACCAAGCTGTCATCCACTTTCCGGTGATTTTCATTCCCCGGTAAAGCATGGAAAAGAATTTGCGGACCAACGCGTTAGCGCGCCCCATCAACCTCAGAATTTCCTCAGCCCGAAGTCGGCGGCCCTCCCGGACGCAACGATCTATGTCCGCAAGGGATAGAACTCCTGAATTGTTCTCGTTTAACAAGTCATTCATCGAAATTTCCTTTTTACGCTTGCGAAAGACATTTACAGCAGCCATATTTATGCTGCATTGCAACAATATATACGGCACTGCACCATTCGATAATGGCCTGACTGGTCAAAACTGTTTTGCCCGGCAGGAAAAGATGGAGACACAGGTCCCATGGATATCGCCAGCCAGATGATCCTTTTCGCGAATGTCGTGGATCATGGCAGCTTTTCAGCCACGGCACGCGCCCTTGGCCTGACCCCCTCGGCCGTCAGCAAACAGATAAGCCAGCTGGAAGACCGGCTGGGCGTTCGGCTCCTGAACCGGTCCACCCGGCATATTTCAACGACATTGGAAGGGCGGACATTCTATGAGCGCTGTGCCGAGATTTCTGCGGGGGTAACCCGCGCCGAGGAGCTGGCGCAATCCTTCAGCGGCCGGCCGCAGGGAAATTTGCGTATCGCGGCGACGGTGGCGTTCGGCAAGGCCTGCCTGATGCCACTGATGCCCGCCTTTACCGCCAGTTTCCCGGAAGTGACGGTCGCGCTGGAGCTGACGGACCGGCAAATTGATCTCTCCGACTCCGACTATGATCTGGCCATTCGCTTTCCCGAGCAGATAACCGATACGTCTCTCGTTGCCTGCAAGCTGTCCAGCAGCAAGCGCCATCTCTGCGCCTCCCCAGCCTACCTCGAGGCGCATGGCGCGCCGCAAACACCGGATGATCTTAAAGATCACAACTGCCTCAGGATTTCAACGGTCGCGAACTGGAATGACTGGCATTTTCGCAAAGGGGAGGAAACCTGGACCTTCGCCGCGACCGGCAATTTCGACGCCAACAGCGCCGATGCGGTCTATCACGCGACCCTCGCCGGGCTCGGTATTGCGCAGCTGTCCTCCTATCTCGTGGATCCGGACATCGCCGCAGGCCGCCTCATCACGCTGCTGCCGGAGTATGAGGAAAAAGCCACCGATATCTTCGCCGTCTATTCCGACAAACGCAACCTCTCCCCCAAGGTCCGGGTCTTTATCGACTATCTCGTCGAACATTTCCGCCCCCTCCCCCATTGAGGCGCGCCGCGAGCATCCGTATTTCGCTATCACGTTTTAAGAATATCTTTAGAATTGTTTTTATATTCTGATTATTCTTATAAATGGTGTTTTCAGGGTGGCTCGTCGGAAAAAATGGAACTTTCGCGGATTAAAACGGCGCTCTCCCGCCTTATGCGGAAGAAATGGGTCTGGTTTCTCCTCGTCATCGCCGGTTTCTGGACCGCGTCACACGTCTGGGATTACTACAAGCTCCTCTCCGGCCAGACGCCGATGTACGACGTCGCCATCAAGCTCAAGGTCGGCGACGAACTGGTCGAGATAAATCGCACGGTCCCTTGCCTCGAAATTCCGAGAGGGGAACCTCTTCAGTACATATTTAAGAAGCGGCCTTTCACATATCGCGCACGGGATTTGTCTACGGGTGCGCATCTTGAAAATGGCCGCGCGGTTCTCAGCATTATTCCGGATGTTTGCCGGGAAATAAAGGACGCGATGAAAGCCGGAGAGACAGGCAATATTGCTCCGGCAGACTTCTTGCCGATGACGGCCCTGATGGATGATTTTGATGATCCGCAGCTGATGAAGGTGTTTGGCGCGCGCAGTTATTACGCGCGGGACGATGCGGAAGTGAAGGTTCTGTCCTACGATATTAGGCCTGCTGAAAAAGGTTCCTTTCCGAGCCTGAAGGATGACTTCGGCTGGTTCAGGGGTGGAACGGTCTTTAAACGCTCCAACGATTATCTGTTCTTCGACAGCGCCAGATTAGTTTGTCTTCCGATTGATGAGTTTAAGGGACAATGGACGGGGAATGCGAGGGCATTTGATGGCGTTGCTGTGCCAGTTTATGCATTCGATGTACAGGGATTTGACTATCCGTTTAGAAGGCCCTTTCCAGGTGTAGGGATGCCCTTTACGGGCGATGTAGCACAAAATATTCCAGCAGTTACAAATCCAGACTTCTTCGCTTTAAGAGATTCGGAACTCTTTCATATTTCGTTGGACTATGTGATCCCTGCGGTCAAAACGAAAGGCATATATCAATTTAACCAGAAAGATACTGGCGTGCTCCTTCTGCAAAGAGCGAAAGATCAAACAGACGAAAAGGACGTGACGCAACATGACGATATTACGACAACGACAAAAAGATTCGGAATCAATGTTGAAGGACAGGTCATAGATTTGATTACTGAAACAATAAAGGACGGGTCAGTACGTTCAGTAAAAAGAGGGCCGTACTTTTTTTCTCCAACCGCCAACAAGCTTTGTTTCTTCGGTGTTGAGCATATTAGGTTTTTGGACTCACGGTAATTTATACAATCGATAAAACATCTTTAAATAGAATTAATCCTTCAATGCATCACCGAGGGCGTTTTTGATTTCGTCGTCGTATTCATAGCCCTTTTCGTCGTCCTCATCTTCCTCTTCCGAAGCCTCTTCGGGGTCGGGCGCGGGTTCATCTTCGGTGTCTTCCTCGGCGTCTTCGGCGAATTCATCCTCGAGATCATCGTCCTCGTCGAGCGGATCCTCCTCCGGCTGGTCGCGGAAGAAATTCAGCGGCTCCCGCGTCAGGCGGCGGCAGGCTTCATCGAGCTGGTCGAGGTCCCCATAGGTGATGGTCAGCGTGCCGTTGCCCGTATCGAAATGATCGATGGAGACATCCATCCCGATGGCCGCCCCGAGATCGTCCTCCAGCGCGCGAACATCCGGGCTTTTCATCACCCGGCGCGCCATGACGCCAAGCGGCCCTTCCCCGTCCTTGCGATGGCCCTTTTTCTTGACGAGCTTTTCCACGGCGCGGACGCTAAGTCCTTCCGCCACAATCTTTTTCGCCAACTCCTCGGCATTATCCTGATTGATGAGCGACCGGGCCGCCCCGGAAGACAGCTTGCCCTCCCGTACCATCATCTGCACGGACAGCGGCAGGGTCAGCAGCCGCATCATATTCGCAACATGGGTCCGGCTCTTGCCGACATGCTGGGACAGGGTTTCCTGGGTGTGATCGAATTCCCCCATGAGGCGCTTGTAGGCTTCCGCCTCTTCTATCGGCGACAGGTCTTCGCGCTGGATATTCTCGATCAGCGCGATTTCCATGGTCTCGGCGTCGGTCAGTTCCTTGATGATGACCGGCACCTGATGCAGCTGCGCCATCTGCGCCGCGCGCCACCGCCGTTCTCCGGCGATAATCTCGTACTCACTGTCGGAAGTCGGGTTTCGTCTCACCAGAATAGGTTGCAAGACACCTTTTTCCGCGATGGAGGCGGCGAGGCTTTCCAGCGCCTCCTGATCCCAGTCGAGACGTGGCTGAAACCTGTTCGCGCGCATCTGCTCCACCGGGACTTCCTTGGCCGAGCGCACCTTGTCGAGATCGGCATAATCCGTGGCCACATCGTCGCCCAGAAGAGCGGAGAGACCCCGTCCGAGCTTTTTCTTTGAAATATCGTCAGTCATACTTTATTCGCATTCCGGCCCTCAGGCCGCATTGAGGTGGCGTTCCCGCCGGATCACTTCGCTGGCGAGGCGGATGTAGGCCTGGCTGCCGGCGCAGCGATGATCATAGATCAGAACCGGCTTGCCGTGGCTCGGCGCCTCCGAAATCCGGACATTGCGCGGGATCACCGTCCGGTAGACCTTGTCACCAAGAAAATCGCGGACATCCTGCGCCACCTGAAGCGACAGATTGTTCCGCTTGTCGAACATGGTCAGGACAACCCCCTGGATTTCAAGGCCGGGATTGAGGGTGAGCCGCACCCGCTCAATCGTTTTTATCAGCATGCTGAGGCCCTCAAGCGCGAAAAACTCGCATTGCAGCGGCACAACAACCGCATGCACGGCCACCATCGCGTTCAGCGTCAGGAGATTGAGCGACGGCGGGCAATCGACGAGGATATAGTCATACTCGCCGCGCACTTCCGACACCGCATCATACAGCCGGTGACTGCGCCGGTCCAGCTCGATCAGCTCCAGCTCCGCGCCGGACAGGTCCGCCGTCGACGGAACGACATCAAGCTGCGGTATATTGGTCTTGTGAATGGCGGCGCGGATCGTCGTTTCGCCCATAAGGACCCCATAAACATTCTCGCCGCGATCCTCACGGCCAATCCCGAGGCCCGTACTCGCGTTCCCCTGCGGATCAATATCAATAATCAGGACTTTTTGGCCAATCGCCGCCAAAGCCGTCGCCAGATTTATGGTGGTGGTGGTTTTACCAACGCCGCCTTTTTGATTCGCAATGGCCAGGATACGCGCAGATACCAGATTATGAAGACTTGCCACATCGTTACTCATGATTTTCAGGCCTCTCTAGACTATGATCGGCGGTGCAGCTTTGATATTTTCAGGATGCAACCGTCTTCACTTGTTAAACTACGGAGTTTCTCGACCTCCATATTCCAACATTTAGAGGCTATCGTCAATTCCTCATCTACATCTTGTCCCTTTAAAAAGAACAATTCTGTGTCTTTCCGGACAAAGGGCGCCGCAAGGGTGAGCAGCTTTTCGAGCGGGGCCAGCGCCCGGGCGGAAATAATATCGGCGGTAAAGGGCTCCATTTCCTCAATCCGGCGATTGTGAACCGTGACTCCCGCCGATGTTTCACGTGAAACATTTTGCATGAACAGGCATTTGCGTTGATCACTTTCGACCGCGTGAACCTCGAAGCCACTGCAGATGCCGATCACCAGAGGCGGAAAGCCCGCCCCGCTTCCCAGGTCCAACCAAATGCCGCTGGATCTTGTCGTATGACTTAAGAGCTGTGCGCTGTCGAGCATATGCCGACGCCAGAGATCCGGAAGCGTCGATTTTCCGATGAGGTTGATCGCCTTCTGCCATTTCTGCAGCAGCTCCGCATAAATGAGAAGCCGGTCCAATGTTTCACGTGAAACATTCACCTCTGACAAAAATTCTTCCGGCCCGAACGAACTTTGCGGATCAGCCATGTTTGCGATGCGCCCCGCGCTTCACATAAGAGATAAGCGCCGTCAGGGCCGCAGGAGTCACGCCGGAGATGCGTGCCGCCTGCCCCAATGTTGTCGGGCGGACCGCTGCGAGCTTCGTCCGGACTTCCATGGAGAGGCCGGCCACGTCTTCGAACATCAGATCATCGGGAAGCCGCAGCGTCTCGTCTTTCCGAAAGTCGCGGATGTCCGACTTCTGCCGCTCCAGATACCCGCGATATTGCGCGTCAATGGCTATTTGCTCCAGAGTTTCTGGTTTAAAAACAGAAACTTCAGGCCACACACGAGAAATATCTGCCGTCGTAATCTCCGGGTAGGCCAGCAGGTCCGACGCTGTCCGGCGCACGCCGTCCTGATTGACGTTGAACCCATGACGCCGGGCTTCGTTGGGGGTCATGTTGAGGCGATCGAACAGTTCGCGGGCCGCGTCGAGCTCCTCCCGTTTTGCGCGATAGGCCGCCTCCCGCTCGGCGCCAATACATCCAATATCCAATCCGAGCCCGGTCAGGCGCTGATCCGCATTGTCCGCCCGCAAGATCAAGCGGTACTCCGCGCGGGACGTAAACATCCGATAGGGTTCTTTCGTGCCCCGTGTGATCAGGTCGTCGATCATCACCCCGATATAGGCATCGGCCCGATCGAAGATCACATCCTCTCCCCCGCCAGCGCTTCGCGCGGCATTCAGCCCGGCCATCAGGCCTTGCGCCGCCGCCTCCTCATACCCGGTGGTCCCGTTGATCTGTCCGGCAAGATACAGGTTTTTCAGCCGCCGCGTCTCCAATGTGGGTTTGAGTTCCCGCGGATCAACGAAATCATACTCGATCGCATAGCCCGGGCGATACCACTCCACCTTCTCCAGCCCCGGAATGGAGCGCAGAAAGGCGATCTGCACATCTTCGGGCAGAGACGTGGAAATGCCATTGGGATAGATCGTATCGTCGTCAAGGCCCTCCGGCTCCAGGAAGATCTGATGCCCTGTCTTTTCCGCAAAACGCACGACTTTATCCTCGATCGACGGGCAGTAACGCGGGCCCGTGCCCTCGATCTGCCCGGAATACATGGGCGCGCGATGCAGATTCTCGCGGATAATCCGGTGCGTTTCCTCTGTCGTCGTTGTGATATGACAGGAAATCTGCGGTGTCGTGATCCTCTTCGTCAGAAAGGAGAAGGGAACGGGGGTCTCATCCCCCGCCTGCTCCTCAAGGACGGACCAGTCAATCGTCCCGCCTTTGAGCCGCGCCGGTGTGCCGGTCTTGAGCCGCCCAAGCTCGAACCCCGCCCGCTCCAGCGTATCGGACAGCCCGTTAGAGGGCGCATCGCCGATCCGACCCGCGGGGATTTTCGTCTCCCCCATATGGATTAGACCCCGGAGGAAGGTTCCCGTGGTCAAAATCACCTTGCCACCGGGAATTTCCGTTCCGTCTGCGGTGATAACTCCGGATACAACGCCATCTGTTACCAGCAGGTCTTCCACCGCTGCCGCGTGGATGTCGAGATTTGCCTGATCCCGGAGGGTGGCCTGCATGGCCTCCCGATAGAGTTTACGATCCGACTGCGCGCGCGGGCCCCGGACAGCAGGCCCCTTGCGGCGGTTCAAAAGCCGGAACTGGATACCGGCCGCATCGGCCACGCGCCCCATTACGCCGTCCAGCGCATCGATCTCCCGGACCAGATGGCCTTTGCCCAGCCCGCCAATGGCCGGATTACAGGACATCTCACCGATGGTTTCCAGCTTGTGGGTAATCAGGAGGGTCGCCGCCCCAAGACGCGCAGAAGCCGCCGCCGCCTCGCAGCCCGCATGTCCCCCCCCGATTACAATGACATCATATCGCTTCATCGCGGTACCCTTGAAATTCTGCCCCTACATAAAGGGAATCCAAGGCATTTACAAGACGGGAGCGTCCGTGTCCGTCAAAATGTTTCACGTGAAACATCGAATGTCCGATATGGGCCGATGTTTCACGTGAAACATTTCCTCCCGCCCCTATTTTCCGATACAGAAGTCGCCAAAGATGACATCCAGAACATCTTCGACATCGACCCGCCCGGTAATCCGCCCGAGCGCGCGGACGGCAAGGCGGACATCTTCCGCCGCCAGTTCCGGCTCCATCGATGCATCGAATCGATCAAGCGCCACCACGCATTCCTCCAGCGCCTGGCGATGGCGAACACGCGTGAGGGCCGGCGCGCCGGACAGATCGAGGCGGTTCGTCACATCCGCCTCCAATGCAGACAGAAGATCGTCCAGTCCCTCGCCTTCCTTCACCGAGAGCGGGAAAAGACGCGGCGCGGTCTTGGTTTTCGGTCTTTTCGAGACAAGATCGGTCTTATTGACCAGCCGGTAATCCCCTTCTTTCATCAGGTCGGCGAATTCATCCGGAATATCGGGCGCATCGGCTGTTGTCATGAAAAGACGGATGTCCGCCCGCGCCGCGCGATCCCGCGCCCGCCGGACGCCCTCGCGTTCAATCACATTCTCCGAAAGCCGCAAGCCCGCCGTATCAATGATCGATACCGGGAAGCCTGCTAGATCCATCGGCACCTCGATAATATCGCGGGTCGTCCCGGCCTCTTCCGAGACAATCGCCGCATCGCGCCGGGCCAAGGCGTTGAGCAGGCTTGATTTTCCGACATTGGGCCGCCCGAGAATGACGACCTCCAATCCCTCGCGGATTTTCTCCCCGCGATGACCATCGGAGAGATGTGAATTGATCTCCTCCTTTAACAGCGCGACTTTCGGGGCGACGGCCGCGGCGACCCCGCCTGGCAGATCCTCATCGGGGAAATCGATATCCGCCTCAAGATGCGCGAGAGAGGAAACCAGCGCCGAACGCCAACCTTCATAAATCCGGCCGAGTTCCCCTTGCATCTGGCGAAGCGCCTGTGTGGCCTGCGCCTCCGTCTCGGCATTGACGAGATCGCCGAGGCCTTCCGCCTCGGTCAAATCCATCTTGCCATGTTCAAAGGCACGCCGCGTAAACTCCCCCGGCAGCGCCGGACGATGCCCGGGAAAACCGGACAATTCCTCCATCACCGCCGCAAGAATGGCCGGACCGCCATGCAGATGCAGTTCCACCACATCTTCCCCGGTGAAACTTTCCGGTGCCCGAAAAATGATAACAAGTGATTGATCTATAATGGTTTTTCTTGACGCTCGATAAACATTTCGCAAGCTCGCAACGCGGGGATCAGGGGCGACTTTCCCCGTCAGTTCCTCCAGGGACGCCACGGCGCCCGGCCCGGACACCCGCACGATGGCGACCCCGGCACGGCCCCGTCCGCTCGCCAGCGCGTAAATGGTATCGGTGAAACTCATGACCAAATCCGCGCAAAAGACGCGCGGCTATTTTCCGTCATCGTCGCCTTTGGAAAATTGCGACCAGAACAGCTTCTGCATCTGCTCCATGCCCTGAATGCCGGCCGGAAGCCATGTCTTCATCATATTTTCCGGATCGAGATTGCCGATATTCTCCAGCATCTTGGCCTGCAACTCTTTCATCACCGCCTCCTGCATCTTCTCGACGTCTGGTAATCCGAGAAAAGTCCTTGCTTCCTGCGGTGTACAATCAATATCAACTGTTATCTTCATGAGCGGCATACTCCTCATTGATGCAGCGGCGGTTGCTTTGGTACAACAAACCCCATAGGTTCCTATATACCGAAACAGGGGTACAAGAACAGGTTTGAGATGAAAAATTTACTTGGCGCGGAAACAAGCCCGTATCTTCTCCAGCATCAGGACAATCCGGTGCATTGGCAGCCTTGGAGCGCGGATACATTGGCGCTTGCGAAGAAAGAGGGCAAGCCGATCCTGCTCAGTGTCGGTTATGCGGCCTGTCACTGGTGCCATGTGATGGCGCATGAAAGCTTCGAGGACGAAAATACCGCGGCGCTGATGAATGATCTCTTCATCAATATCAAGGTGGACCGGGAGGAACGGCCCGATATCGACCAGATTTACCAGACTGCCCTCGCCCTTCTTGGCGAACAGGGCGGATGGCCGCTCACCATGTTCCTCAATTCCAGCGGTGAGCCGTTCTGGGGCGGCACCTATTTCCCGCCGGCGAATTCCTACGGCCGGCCGGGATTTCAGAATGTCCTGCAGACCGTCTCGGATATCTTCAAGAACGAGCCTGAAAAAGTCACCAAAAACCGTGATGCGCTGAAAGAAGCACTAAAAAACCTTAACCGAGGTGTGGAGGGAGAGCGGCCGAAACTCACCATGGAAGTCCTGGAGCGGATTGCCGCCCGCTATGCCGAGGAAGCGGACCCGGTGCATGGCGGCATCGGCTCGGCGCCGAAATTCCCGCAAACCTATGTGCTGGAGAATATCTGGCGGAGTTACCTGCGCACCGGTAATACCGCGCTGTCAGAGGTTGTGGTCAAGGCGCTGACCGCCATGTCGCAAGGCGGGATCTACGATCATCTTGGCGGCGGGTTCGCGCGCTATTCCACCGATACCTTCTGGCTCGCCCCGCATTTCGAGAAGATGCTCTATGACAATGCGCAAATTCTCGATCTGCTCCTGATCGTGCATCATGAGACGAAATCGGAGCTGTTCGAGGAGCGCATCTATCAGACAATCGGCTGGCTGCTCCGCGAAATGACAACGTCGGAAGGCGGATTTGCCGCCACCATCGATGCGGATTCGGAAGGCGTTGAAGGCAAGTTCTATGTCTGGTCCAAGGATGAAATTGATGAAATCCTTGGCGATCACGCGCCGCATTTCGAGGAAATCTATGGTGTCGTCCCCGAAGGAAACTGGGAAAACACCAATATTCTCAATCGGTTAAAGTATCCGGATCGGATCGATATCGAGGCGGAGGCGGCGTTGGCGCCATGGCGCCAGCAATTGTTCGAGCATCGGGAGAACCGCATTCGGCCTGGCCTTGATGACAAGGTCCTGACCGACTGGAACGGCCTGATGATCGCCACACTCGCCCGCGCCGGACAATATTTCGGGGAAGCCCATTGGATCGAGGCGGCGGAGAATGCCTTTGTCGCCATCACCACCCATTCCATGGAAGAGACTGGCCGCCTCAATCACAGTTTCCGCCTCAATCGAGCGCAGCATACGGGGCTTCTGGATGATTACGCCAATATGGCGCGCGCGGCCCTCGCGCTCTATGAAATCACCGGCAAGGGTTTTTATCTGGAGCGCGCCGAACAATGGACCGATATTCTTGATGAGCATTTCTGGGATCATAACGGCGGCGGTTATTTCTTCACTGCCGATGATGCGGAAGCCCTGATCGTGCGCAGCAAGAACGCGCATGACAATGCGGTTCCCGCCGGGAACGGCACAATGCTGGAGGTTCTGGCGAAGCTGCATCTGCTGACCGGAAAGCGGGAGCCATTCGAGAAGGCAACAGAGCTTCTTCGCTGTTTCACGGCGGAACTGGGCCGGAATTTCTTCCCCCTCGGAACACTGCTCAATAATTTCGAGACTTTGGTCAATGCGCGCCAGGTCATTATCATCGGCCAGCGTAGTGACCCTGAAGTCATTGACCTGATGAATGTTTTACGGGATTTCAGCCTGCCGTCAAAAGTCGTGAACGTGTTAGAGGACACAAGCAACCTCCCCTTCGATCATCCGGCAAAGGACAAGACCAAGCTGGACGGCAAGCCGACAGCCTATCTCTGCACGGGACCGACCTGTTCGCTGCCCGCCAACTCCGTGGTTGATTTTGCCGCCCTGCTGAAGGAAGCAACACAACATGCCCCAGCTTAGCCTGCACAGCCCGGTTGGCGATCTGACTGTCACCGAGGAAGACGGCGTTATCATCTCCCTTGATTGGGGATGGGTTCCGGCGGAATGGCAAAGCACCACGCCCTTGTTGGAAAAGGCTGTTGACCAGCTGAACCAGTATTTCGATGGGGACATCGGCGATTTTGATCTGCCGCTGGCCCCGCCCGGTACAGATTTTCAGAAAAAAGTCTGGTCGGAAATGCTGAAAATCCCGGCGGGAAAGACGAAAAGCTATGGCGAGATCGCCAAAGCCCTCAACTCTGCCGCTCAGCCGGTGGGCACGGCCTGCGGCGCCAACCCGATCCCGATCATCATTCCCTGTCACAGAGTGCTTGCGGCGGGCGGCAAGATGGGGGGATACTCGGGCCTTGGCGGGCTGGAGACGAAAACGGCACTGCTCCGGCTAGAAAAAGCCCTGCCGCATGAACAGCAACGGCTTGATTTATAAGAATAAACTGTGGGCGCAGTTAAAAAGGGAAGAACAATGACAAAAGCAATTGTACAAACCGAAGTCGGCGGTCCGGAAACCATGAAATGGCAGGATGTCGAGCTTGGCAGCCCGGGTAGGGGCGAAGCCAAAGTGCGCCATACGGCCGTCGGCCTCAATTTCATCGATGTCTATTTCAGGACCGGGCTCTATCCTGCCCCGCTTCCGCTCACCACGGGGATGGAAGCCGCTGGCGTGATCGAGGAACTGGGCGAAGGGGTGACGGATTTCAAGGTCGGGGATCGCGTGGCCTATGCCGGGCGGCCCGTCGGCGCCTATTCCGAGGCGCGGATCATGCCTGTCGACAATCTTATTGTTCTGCCGGACAGCATTGATGACAAGACCGGCGCAGCAATGATGCTGCAGGGGATGACGACGGAATATCTGCTGCAGCGAACGTTTCACGTGAAACAAGGTGATACCATCCTGTTTCATGCGGCGGCGGGCGGCGTCGGTCTCTTTGCCTGCCAATGGGCGCGGCATATTGGTGCCACGGTAATCGGCACGGTCGGATCGGAGGAAAAGGCGGAACTGGCCAAAGCCCATGGCTGCACCCATACAATCCTCTACCGGGAGGAGGATTTCCAGAAACGGGTGATGGACATCACCGACGGCAAGGGCGTTCCGGTCGTCTATGATGCCATCGGCAAGGATACGTTCGAAAAATCCCTCGATTGCCTCTCCCCGCGGGGTTTGATGGTCTCCTTCGGGAATTCCTCCGGGCCGGTCACCGGCGTCGATCTCGCCATTCTGGGCGCGAAAGGCTCCCTCTATGTCACCCGCCCGTCCCTGATGGTCTATAACGCGACCCGCAAGGAGCTCGAAAAATCCGCGGGCGACCTGATGAAACTCGTCGGCGACGGCACCATCAAGGTCAATATCGGCCAGACCTATCCCTTAAGCGAGGCCCGCAAGGCTCATGAAGACCTTGAGGGGCGCAAAACCACGGGCTCAACGGTGTTTACGGTGTGATATATCTTGACAGTAATTACCTTTGTAATTACATAAGTCCGCATAACAACTGGATATTGCGATGTTAAAAGATTACAGCAAGAAACCGGCGGGCTTCGAAACCAAGCTGCGCAAGACCGGAAGTGCCGTGGGGGCGACAATCCCCGCGGATTTCCTGCGTCAGCTTGATTTGCAGGAAGGCGACAATGTAACTGTCAGTGTTGAGGACGACGGCGTGAAGATTGTCAAATCTGACCCGGCTTTCGATACTGACATGGCGCATTATGAGGTGATCGAGGATCGTTTCGCCCCGGCTTTTCGGAAACTCGCAGAATAATGACGCTTCATTTGCCGTCGAAGGCGGTGATGCTCGAAATCCATAAACGACAGTTGGAACGGTTTGGCGGGGCGCCCGGTATCCGCGATGACGGCGGGATTGATGCCGCCCTCGCCCGGCCGCACCAACTTGTTGCCTACGGCGGCGGCGAAGATGTCGATATTTTCCAGATTGCGGCGTCTCTTATGTACAGCATCACCAAGAACCGGCATCCCTTTGCCGATGGTAATAAACGGGTCGGGCTCGCCATGCTGTTGCTGACATTGCGCTCAAATGGCTCGTCGCTGGATATCACCAACGATCAGGCCATCAACATGACCCTTGAAATTGCCGATGGATCCATGAGCGAGAACGAACTTGTCGATTATTGTCGCGAGAAATCGATCTCCCTCATCGACTAAAAAAGGCGCCCGATTGAGGCGCCTTTTTTCATGTAAATATATGATTTTACTACGTATTCATGGAATCGAAGAAATCGTCGTTGGTTTTGCTCTGCTTGAGTTTGTCGAGCAGGAATTCCATGGCGTCGGTAGTGCCCATCGGGTTGAGGATACGGCGGAGGACCCACATTTTCTGCAAGGTCGCCTTGTCGACCAGCAGTTCCTCTTTCCGGGTGCCGGATTTGGTGATGTCGATGGCCGGGAAGACACGCTTGTCAGACAGCTTGCGATCCAGGATGATTTCCGAGTTACCGGTGCCCTTGAACTCTTCGAAGATAACCTCGTCCATGCGCGATCCCGTCTCGATCAGGGCAGTGGCGACGATGGTCAGCGATCCCCCCTCCTCGATATTCCGGGCGGCACCGAAGAAGCGTTTCGGCCGCTGCAGCGCATTGGCATCCACACCACCGGTCAGCACCTTGCCGCTGGACGGGACAACCGTGTTATAGGCGCGCGCCAAACGCGTGATACTGTCGAGCAGGATAACGACATCGCGTTTATGCTCAACCAGCCGTTTTGCCTTCTCGATCACCATTTCAGCCACCTGAACATGGCGGGCAGCAGGCTCATCGAAGGTGGAACTCACCACTTCGCCGCGCACGGAACGCTTCATGTCCGTCACTTCCTCCGGCCGCTCGTCGATCAGCAGCACAATGAGATAGACTTCCGGGTTATTGGTGGTGATGGAATTGGCGATATGCTGCAAAAGAACGGTTTTACCGGTTCTGGGCGGGGCAACAATCAATGCCCGCTGGCCCTTACCCTGTGGTGAGACCAGGTCGATCACGCGGGCGGAATTGATGTTATTACTTGTCGGATCAGGTGTTTCCAGCTTGATACGCTCATCCGGATAAAGCGGGGTCAGGTTATCAAAATTGATCTTGTGTCGGCCTTTTTCCGGATCTTCAAAGTTGATATTCTGCACTTTCAGAAGGGCGAAATATCGCTCTCCGTCCTTCGGGCTTCTGATCTGTCCTTCCACCGTATCCCCGGTTCGAAGCGAAAAACGCCGGATCTGGCTCGGGCTGACGTAAATATCATCGGGTCCCGCAAGATAATTCGCATCGGGGGAGCGGAGAAAGCCGAAACCATCCTGGAGAATCTCAAGCACCCCGCCGCCGGTGATTTCGGCGCCGTTTTCCGCCTCATATTTGAGGATGGCGAAAAGCTGTTCCTGCTTACGCAAGGTCGAGGCATTCTCGATCTCGCGCTCTTCCGCCAGGGTGAGGATTTCGGCGGGAGATTTTTTCTTAAGCTCTTGAAGATTCATAATGTTTTCTGCGCTCAATTTCGGGGAATAAAAGAATAAACCAATAGATTTATAGCGGGATTATCGGCCATTGCCGAAGAAAAGGGTCTGATGAAAATTGCTAGTATACTCGCGATGCAATGAGACCGTGGAACAGGAATTGTCCAAAGAGATTTGCCCCTCATGCCATTTTTGGCCGCATTAGTCAACCGAAATATGCAGCTTTAAGTGCCCGTCAGAAGGGTTTGACGACGACCAGAATAACGATGCCAATGACCAGAACAGTCGGTATCTCATTGACAAGACGATAGAATTTCGCCGGACGCGTGTTCTTGTCCGCCTCGAACTGCTTGCGCCATTTGGAGAGTTCGCCGTGGAACCAGCCCATCAGGAACACCAATGTCAGCTTCAGCCAGATCCAGGGCTCACTCCAATCGACGATCCCCGGCGTCAGAAGGAGCAACCCGCCGAAGAAAAAAGTGAAGATCATCGCCGGATTGATAATTCCGCGGAGCAGCCGCCGTTCCATGATCTTGAAGGTTTCCGACATATCCGAGCCGATTTCCGCATCCGAATGATAGACAAAAAGCCGCGGCAGGTAGAACATTCCCGCCATCCAGGCAATAACCGAGATGATATGCAGGGCTTTCACCCAGGGATAAATATCAGCCAGAATGTCGTCCAAGGTCGGCCCCTTTTCTTCAATTCGTCAATCACTTCCGTTGTTTACGGGATTTTGCGTCATGACGCCAGCATCAAACAGTCTTTGAAACCTGTCGGGCATATGCGGGCACCGGCCTCGCTTGACACATTTGCCGTTTGCATTTTGAGAACCATCGCCGCAAGGCCAGTAATAAAGTCCGCATGAACACCCACGGTATTCACCCGATAATAACCAACAACGCCTTTTTCCTTGGCGAGTTTTGCATATTCGATATCCAGCTCGACCAGTGTTTCGGAATGTTCCGATACGAAGGCGATGGGAACGATGACCAGGCCTATTTTCTCTTCCCCGGCACGGTGAATTTCAGTTTCGGTCGAGGGCTCAAGCCATTTCATCGGACCGACCCGGCTCTGGTAGCAGACCTTCCAGTCCAGATCGGGCATATCCAGTTTTGCCGCCACCCGCTTTGCAGTCTCCTCGACCTGAAATTGATAGGGATCTCCCTGATCGACAATTTTCTGCGGCAATCCATGGGCAGAGAAAAGAAGACGCACAGGCTGTCCGTCTGGAACTTCCTTCAATTTTTCGGAAATCTGGTTGGCATAGGCAGCGATAAACCCTTCTTCCATCGGATAGCAGCACAGGCTTGTCGTCGGTAAAGTGATCCCTGCCTTTTTCGCCTCGCTTTGCCAGTCGGAGAAGGAAGAGCCTGTCGTGGTTGAGGAAAACTGCGGATATAGGGGAAGGAGTATAACCTCATCCGGCGCCCAATCTCTCACTTCCGCCGCGGTTTCATTGGAGAACGGATGCCAATAACGCATGGAGATAAAGACTTTGTATTCATCATCACCGCTCGTCTCAAGGCTCGCCTGAAGAGCATCAGCCTGCGCTTTCGTTTGTTCCAGGATAGGAGACGCGCCGCCAATATAGCTGTAGATTTCTTTTGCAACCGGTGCCCGCCGCCGCGATATCAGCTTTGCCACCAGCCAGCGAAACGGATTTGGCAGGCGGATTATCGCCGGATCGTTGAAGAGGTTGAACAGGAATGGCTCTACCGACGCGGGCTTGTCCGGACCGCCCAAGTTAAACAGCACAATTGCCTTTTTCGCCATGAGCTTTCCTATTTGCCGCGGATGAGTTCGCTGAGCCGCGCCACGTTCTCCGGTGGTGTCTGCGGGACGATCCCGTGACCGAGATTGAAGATAAACGGGCCCTTGCCTAGGGTTTCAAGGATCGTTGCAATTCTTTTTTCCATTGCCACCCCGCCCGTGACCAGCAGCATCGGGTCCAGATTACCCTGCACCGGGACGAGGGATTGCACTTCCTGCGCCGCCCAGTCGAGCGGTGTACCCGGATCAAGGCTGACGGCGGTGACGCCGGTCTCCTTCACGAACGCCATAATGTTGCCCCCCACGCCCTTGGGAAAGCCGATGACAGGCAAATCGGGATGTTTGGCACGGAGACCCTCCACGATGCGTCTAGTCGGCTCTATGGACCATTTACGGAATTCATCATCGGGCAGGACACCGGCCCAGGTATCAAACAGCTGGACCACTTCCGCGCCCGCCTCAACCTGTTTCAGGAGATACTCGATCGTTGCCTCGACAAGAATATCTATCAACGCGGAAAACCCGGCGGGATCGCTATAGATCCACTGCTTGATATTGGCATAATCCTTTGATCCGCGCCCCTCCACCATATAGGTTGCCACCGTCCACGGCGCACCGGCAAAACCGATGAGGGTACAGTCCTTCGGGATCGACTGGCTGAGCCGCGCCACGGTCTCGTAAACCGGATCGAGGGTCTTGTGAATGACCGAGAGATCAAGCCTGCCAAGCTCCGTCGCCGCGCGGATAGGATCGAGCACCGGTCCCTCACCTTCCTTATAGGCAAGCGGTTGTCCCAACGCATGGGGGATCAGCAGGATATCGGCAAACAGGATGGCCGCATCCATGCCGTATCGCCGGAGAGGCTGCAAGGTGACCTCCTCGGCCAGCTCCGGATTATAACAAAGATCAAGGAAATTACCGGCTTTCGCCCGGGTTTCGCGATATTCGGGAAGATAGCGTCCGGCCTGCCGCATAAGCCAGAACGGCGGCCTTTCCATTTTCTCGCCTGACAAGCTTTTGAGCAGGGGTTTGTTTTTAAGTGCACTCACGCTTGATACCTTCTCAAAATCTTATCCCTTTCAATTATATATTTTAATAAAAGGTGGTAGTTGTGGTTGTTCCCTGTGGGACATGGGGATTAAATTTTATCCCCGCCCTTTATAGATTTTCTGGGGATAAAATCCAGTGTTGTTCCGTTCTGGTGATAAATACGGAATAAATACGGCTTTGGGTCACTCTGAAAAAGGGAATTACGGGGATAACTCGCTTCTGGTAGAGAGGCACCCCATTTATCCACGTTTTCAGTCGGAACAGTATTTCGTTGTGCACAGGCGGGGAAAGCGGCGTCTAAAAAAACGGTCTATGGGGAGAAAAATTTTGGGATTTCCTGAACAGCCATGTTATCCCTATTATTCACATTATTCACAGGGTCTCAAGCAACGACATGGCGGAATTTCATCTTCATCTGGTTTCGGATTCAACCGGCGAAACCCTGCAATCCATGACGAAAGCGGCGCTGGTCCAGTTTGAGGGAATTTCCCCGGTCGAGCATGTCTGGACCCTGACACGGACCGTGCGGCAGCTCGATGATATCCTTGAATCCATTGTAAAAAAACCGGGTCTGGTGCTGTACACCCTGGTCAGCAAGGAAATGCGGGATGTGCTGGAGTTGGGGTGTCAACGGGTCGGGGTGCCCTGCGTTTCCGTGCTCGATCCGGTGCTGACGGCCTTTTCCAGTTTTCTCGGCAAGGAAATCCGACGTCTGCCCGGACGCCAGCATATGCTGGATAAAAACTATTTTGGCCGGATCGAGGCGTTGAACTTCACCATGGCCCATGATGACGGGCAGATGGCGGATGACCTTTATGAGGCACAGATCGTCCTTGTCGGGGTTTCGCGCACGTCAAAAACGCCGACATCCTTTTATCTTGCCCATCGCGGGTACAAGACGGCGAATATCCCGATTGTTCCGAACATTGCCCTGCCGGAGTCCCTGTTCAATCTTGGAAAAAAGACAACGGTGATCGGCCTGACGACCAGTCCGGAGCGATTGTCCGAAATTCGTAAAAACAGGCTTCTCAGCCTCAATCAGACGGTTGAAACCGACTATATCGACCGCGACCGGATCAAGGAGGAGGTTATTTTTGCGCGGAAACTCTGCACGAAACAGGGCTGGCCGGCGATTGATGTCTCCCGCCGCTCTGTGGAGGAAACGGCCGCGCAGATTATCACCCTCTATAACAAGCGCATGGAAGAAGTGAGATAACCCCCTCCATGACAGAAGAAATATCCCTGATCCTGGCATCGCAAAGCCCGTCCCGGGCGAAAATGCTGGAACAGGCGGGTCTACGCTTCGATATCCTGCCTGCCCGCGTCGATGAGGATGAGGTGAAACATTCCATGCAGGGCGCCAAGGCGCCGGCAAAGGACACGGCGGTGGCACTGGCGGAGCTGAAAGCGGGGCGGATTTCGGGCCGGTTCCCGGAAAGCTATGTGATCGGCGCCGACCAGATACTTGACTGTAACGGGATCTGGTTTGATAAACCCGTGGATATGGATCATGCCCGTGCGCACCTTGTCAGCCTGAAAGGCAAGACCCATCGGCTTGCCAATGCGGTATGCGTGGCGAAGGGCGGATCGATACTCTGGCGATATGTGGATGAGGCAAAATTGACGATGCGACAATTTGATGACGACTTTCTCGACCGCTATCTGGATGTTGCGGGAGATAAAATCCTCTCCTCCGTCGGAGCCTATCAGCTGGAAGCGGAAGGAGCCCATCTTTTCGCCCGGATCGAGGGGGATTTCTTCTCGATCCTGGGCCTGCCACTCCTGCCGCTGCTTGATTTTCTGCGCGGCCATAAAATTGGATTGGCCGCATGAGCGAGGATATGAAGAAAATCGCCGGTGTCATGGGCTGGCCGATCAGCCATTCCCTCTCCCCGCGTCTGCATGGGTACTGGATCGAAAAATACGGTCTTAACGCGGAATACCGCGCCTGGCCGGTCAAGCCGGAGGAACTCGCCAAAAAATTGACCGCGCTTAAATCCGACTGCGCCGCTGAAGAGGCCGTTTTTCGCGGCACCAATCTCACCATTCCCCTAAAGGAAACGGCATTTGACGTGGTCGATACCCTTGATCCATCGGCGACGCGGATCGGGGCGGTAAACACGGTTGTCCTTGATGAAAACGGCGGCCTAACGGGAAGAAATACGGACGGGATCGGGTTCACGGATTCGCTGGCCGAAGAGACGGACGTCACGACGCTCAACGGCGGAACAGCGCTTATTCTCGGCGCAGGCGGGGCCTCGCGCGCCATTGCTGTGGCGCTTTCTGATCTTGGCATATCGGAAATCATTATCTGCAACCGCTCGCCTTCGCGAGCAGAATCTCTCGCCGGGCATATCGGTGATGTTGCGCGCGCCGCGCCGTGGGATCGCCGCTCTTCCCTTCTGGAAAAGGCGGATATCCTGGTCAATTGCACCAGCCTCGGCATGACCGGGCAGCCGCCGCTCGAAATTTCTCTGGGAGGCTTGAAAAAGACGGCGATTGTCAGCGATATTGTCTATGTTCCGCTGGAAACGGAGCTATTGAAACGGGCGCGGCGACAGGGACATGTCGCGGTCGATGGCCTCGGGATGCTGTTGCATCAGGCAAAAGCGGGATTTGAGGCATGGTTCGGCGTTAAACCGGAGGTGGACGCCGCCTTGCGCGCCCATGTACTGGATGGATTGAAGGGATTTTGAGAATGCTGCTGTTGGGACTGACCGGCTCGATCGGCATGGGAAAATCAACCGTCGGGGAAATGTTCCGAAAGCTCGGTATCCCGGTCTATGACGCGGATGCGGAAATCCATAAACTCTATGCCAAGGGGGGTGCCGGGGTAGAGCCGATCCGCGCTGTCTTTCCAGATGCCGTGGTGGACGATCAGGTGGACCGGCAGCGCCTCAGCAAGATCGTCGTCGGCAATGAAGAAGAGATCAAAAAGCTGGAAGCGGTTATCCACCCGTTGTTGAGTGATGGCCGCGCCGCTTTTTTTGAAAAAGCCGAAGCCGAGGGGCATCATCTTGTGGTCCTCGATATCCCGCTCATTTTCGAGACGGGCGGAGAGGACCGGGTGCATAAAATCGCCGTTGTCTCGGCCCCGTCCGATGTGCAGCGGGCGCGGGTGCTGAACCGTCCGCAAATGACCGAGGACAAGTTCGAGGCTATATTGGCACGGCAGGTGGATGATGCGGAAAAGCGAAAGCGCGCGGATTTCGTGATCGATACGAACCTGACTGAAGAGGAAACCTTCGAACAGGTAAAGGCACTGGTAAAGAGGCTGCAGGATGCGTGAAATCGTTCTCGATACGGAAACGACGGGCTTTGATCCCAATGAAGGCGACCGGATTGTCGAAATCGGCTGTATCGAGCTGATCAACCATATCCCGACCGAGAATGTTTTTCATCGCTATATCAATCCGGAACGGGACATGCCGGAATCCGCCTTCAAGGTGCATGGGCTGAGTGAGGAGTTTCTGCGTGGCCATAAGGTGATTGCCGAGGAAATCGATGAATTCCTGGAGTTTATCGGAGAGTCAAAACTGGTGATCCATAATGCCCAGTTTGATATGAAGTTCCTGAATGCGGAACTGGCCCGGCTCAACCGCCCGACCTTGCCGATGACGCAATCCATCGACACGGTCAGCATGGCGCGGCGGAAATTTCCGGGCGCGCAGGCAAACCTGGATGCGCTCTGCCGCCGTTTCGGCATCGACAACTCCGCCCGAACCAAGCATGGCGCCCTGCTCGATGCGGAATTATTGGCCGAGGTTTATCTGGAACTGATCGGCGGGCGGCAGCGGGGCCTTTCACTGGAAGAGGAGGACAGCGGCATGGCTGCGGCTGTCTCGCTGGAAATCCGGCCCCCCCGTCCGCATGAGGCGAGCGAGGCGGAACGCGCCGCGCACGCCGCCTTTCTTGAGACGATCACCGACCCGCTCTGGCGGAAATCCTCCTGATTGTCTGCGTCAGGCGTGACCTGCCGGCATCTGCTGGGCGGCCATCTGGTTCTTGTGATCGCGATAGAGCGCAGAAAAATCGATGGGATCAAGCAGCAGCGGTGAATAACCGCCATCCCGAGTTATATCGGCCACGACTCGCCGTGCGAAAGGGAAAATAAGCCGCGGACATTCGATCATGCAGATCATTTCAACGGTATCCGCCGGAAAATCCTTGAGCTGGAACAGCGCCCCGTAGACAAGCTCGACAACGAAAGCGGTATCCTCTCCATGATTGGCCTTTGCCTCAATCCGGAGTTCGACTTCATAGAGGCTGTTTTCGCCGGCCCGGGCCTGGATATTGACGCCAAGCTGGATCTGCGGGGGTCCTTTGTCCGGATCAAGGCTGCCCGGCGCATTCGGGTTTTCGAAGGAAATATCCTTTATGTACTGGCGGACAATTGCCAGGGATGGCTGCGTTGCGGCTGCCTTTTCGTCTACACCGCCGCCAATTGCGCCGTCTTGACCTTCATCTGACATGAACGGGTCACTCCTTATACTGTTTGGCCGATCGTCCGGCCCGGTTGAGATTGCCGAATTGGCTAGCACGGATGTAATAAACCGACAAGTCCGTTACTGTTATTTTTCGCCTCGCCAGGGACTGTCCGGATTGGGCTTGTCCGTGGGTTCAATCGTCGGCGGTTCCTTTTCGATCACTTCATACTCGCCATCAATGACCGTCCCGCCGCGGGATGTCCGCCCGCCCGGACGCCGGATATTGGCGGCAACGAAGTTTGAATTCCGCGCCATATAGGCCGCGAGGGACCGGCGAAGCGGCGGGATCAGG